>JAESFG010000066.1_pt1 | contig 366376 bp, 346 predicted proteins | sample 9269371 | NCBI WGS metagenome assembly JAESFG01 (sample SAMN14506227, study PRJNA617093) | algae metagenome | isolation source: Aetokthonos hydrillicola CCALA 1050 (B3-Florida) and co-occurring... | place: USA: South Carolina | collected 2013-01-01 | reverse complement strand
GGCGCCACGTTTCGGCGGCCAGTTTTCTTTTGCCTGAGGAAGGCGGAAGAGAATGGAGAGACCTGCCCTGACGACGTCCTTTGGGCGGCGGCCGGCGACACTTGCCCAGATCACGGCGCAAATGGATACGCGCCGTCTGGTCGGGGAGGCCGCAAAACCCGGATCCAACAGTCCCGAGGCGGTGAACAAATGGCAGTTGTTCCGTTGCCTCGCTACGATCCGCGAGCGCCTTGGACTGTCGGACCGTACTCTCGGCGTCCTCAACGCCTTGCTGTCGTTCCACCCCGAGACAGCCCTGACCTTGCCGAAGGACGGCGGCGACGCGGCCTCCTGCGATCTGGTCGTCTTCCCGTCGAACAAGGCTCTCTCGCAGCGCGCGCACGGGATCGCCGGCACGACGCTCTGGCGGCAGCTCACCCTGCTGGTGGAGACGGGACTGATCCTGCGGCGCGACAGCCCGAACGGCAAGCGCTACGCGCGCAAGGATGCGAGCGGCAAGGATCGCTTCTCCGATGCCTTCGGGTTCGACCTGACGCCTCTGGTGGCGCGCGCGGCCGAGTTCGAAGCCATCGCCGAGGACCTTGCCCGCCAGCGCAGAGCCGAGCAACTGTTGCGCGAGCGGATTACGTTGCTCCGCCGAGATGTCGGCAAGCTCATCGGCCTGGCGCTCGACCAACAGTTGTCCGGTGAGTGGGAGACCTTCAGGCTGCAGGCTATGGGGCTGATGACGCCTCTCCGACGCCTTCGTGGCGAACGCGAGCTCATCGCGCTGCACGAATCCCTGGCCGAATTGCGGTCTACGATCGCCAACGCTCTGGAATCACAACTCGATGCTCAAAAAACGGAGAGCAATGACAACCGAAACGGAGAGCACCAATCTAATTCAAACACAAAAGATCATTCAGACTATGAACCTGCCTCCGAAAGGCCAGGGGTGAAGCCATCGCTCCCTGACGACGCATTGGATGCCGCCAGTGAGCGAGCCCCAGAGACCAATCAGACACCGCATGAAGATCCTGCATTCACATTGGGCCTCATCCTGGAGGCTTGCCCCGAGGTGAACCATTGGGCGACGCAGGGGCGCGTGCGTTCCTGGCCCGAATTCCGCGAAACGGTGGCGCTGATCAGGCCGATGCTCGGCATCTCGCCGGATGCCTGGGCGGAGGCAAGGGCCGTGCTGGGCGAAGCCGAAGCGCATATCGCCGTAGCGACGATCCTGCAGCGGTCCGAGCATGCTAGCGAGGCCAGACAGGAACCAGGGAGGACGCCCGGCTCCGTCGTCGTCACCGTCAACGGCTCGCCGGCCATCCGCTCCGCTGGCGGTTATCTGCGTGCGTTGACTGAGCAGGCGAGGGCAGGGGCGTTCCGGCTCGGCCCCGTGCTGATGGCGCTGATCGGCCAGCGCACGAAGGCTAGGAAAGCGCCCGCGCCGAAAGACGGCTCATGAATAGCCGGTGCTACGGTATTCTGCCCGACAGCAGGCTCCAGGCGATGGAGAGGTTCGCCTGTGACCTCGTCGCCTTGTTGGCCGTTCTGATGCGTTCTCTCGAACGGCGCGACAGGCGCGAGGCCGTGTCTACGCCGCTTCGAAACCGGGCGTTAACTCGGTCTCCCGGCGATTCGTTGACACTCGTCCAATGCACTTGATAAGCAGCAATTATCGCAATCGAACGGTATTTTCCTTTAGATGCACCTATGAAGAAAGAGAAGCGCTCGATGGTTTTTGTTTCGACGACATAGTTAATTTATATCAATGTCTTGATGAAAATGAGGATCTGCCGGCAACGATTCCGGAGCTTCTGCGGGCCGGCTCGCTCGCCCCAGTTGAGCATCAGACCGCCCGGCTCAAAGAGCGGCTGCGACTCAGCGCGCGCGGAGAGGGCGGCAAGCTCGAATCCACTTCGCGGACGCGGTCGCCGTGCTTTGGCTTGAAGAGGGTCTGCTCTCGATCGAGGAGCCAGTGCTGCACGTCGTTGGTATGAACTCGGGAGCGCCCATCACGAGGCGGTGCGCGTTGATCAGGTGCTGCGCACACGGCGCCCGGCTTGTCTCCGGTCGCGGCGGTTCCGCAGCTTCGCGCGGAAGGGACCGGGAGGGTGAGATCAACTTCGGGGGCTGGCCGGCGCTGCGCCTGCGGAGAGCCATGGGTCCAGAGATGAGAGGGGCGGCGATAAGCTCAAATGCGCTGCGAACGTCACGCGGAGGACGGACTATCCGCGCTGCTTGCCACCCGTCTCGCGGCGATCGTCGGAGCCGCCAAACTCATCTGGAGGACCATGGCCGCCGACCTGCTACGCTGGCTCTTCGGCCCGCTGGCGAGCGTCAGCGCGATGCTGGCGCATCACGGCGGATTGGCTGTCGAGGACGCTGTCTTGGCCACTTTCCGATGGGAGGTCGGCATGTCGGCGAGACCGCGGCCGGCTGGACCATGCGTGCGCCCGATGTCTCGATCGAGCTCTATGGTACGACGGGCACTGCGCTCGTCTCCGGCGTCGACCTCGCCTCGAAAGGGCGGTAGCAGCGCCCCGGCCTGCAGGTTTGCGCCGGCGGGGCAGAACAGTTCGAGAGCCGCGGAGATGCGCCGCTTCTCAGCCGCGGCGGTTTCCACCAAGTCGTGGCCTGCGCCTTCGTCGACATGCCCGCGGCGGGCTCTTCGCCGCCCGCAACGCTGGCGGATGCGCTCGGCGCCTAAGCGATGATCGAAGCCGCCTATCAGGCCGCCCGAGCGGCCAGCGGCAGCAAGTGCCCCCAGGTTGAGCGCTTTGCACTTGAGCGCGTTGGGCGAGTGCCCCTTGGCCTTGAGCGCCTTGGGTTGACGATCCGCACCCGCATGCGCAGCCCCGGAATTCTTGACCAATCCTCTGTCTGCGTCGTGGCATGCAGGGACGCGAACGCTACGGTGGGACAGGCTCGAATGCCCTCGACCGGTCATCGATGCATCAAGACGGTGCCGCAGAGCTATTCCAATCCCGATGCGGCTGTCGACCTTAGGGAAGCGGCCCATCGATATGCTTTCCTCCATTGACAGCTATATCGTTAAAGGCGATGCTGCCGTTCTGGCAGGTCAAGCCAGAAAAGCAGGCCAGGAACGCGCCTTGGTGATCACGGCCCTCGAGACGCTGCGATCGGCGGACCATGAGAACCTTCTCTGGCTTCGCTTGGAGACGGACTCGGGCCTGATCGGGACGGGTGAGACGTTCTTCCATCCGGGCGCGGTCGAAGCCTATCTGCACGAGTCGGCCGCGCCGCTGGTGCTCGGCAAGCAGGCCGGCGCCATCGGCGAGATCAACCGGGTGCTGACGCGCCAGCCCGTGGGCTACGCCTCGTCGGGCGTCGAGATGCGCGCCGCCTCGGCCATCGACATCGCGCTCTGGGATATGGCCGGCCAACGCGCAGGCATGCCGCTCTTCGAACTCTTCGGCGGCGCCGCTCGGCCGTCCATCCCGATCTACAATACCTGCGCCGGGCCGCATTATGTCCGCAAGGCGCGGAGCGGCGATGCCGACCGGTGGTTCGGGCTTGATGCCCCGCAGCATCCGCTCGACGACCTCCGCGCCTTCGAGCGGGAGCCGGCGCGGCTCGCCGCGGAGCTCATCGCCGAGGGCATCGGCGGCATGAAGATCTGGCCGTTCGACCGCGCCGCCTTCGCCAATGGCGGCGTCGGCATCACCCGGGCGCAGCTCGAGGATGGCCTGCGCCCGTTCCGGCTGATCCGCGAGGCGCATGGCCCGGCCATCGAGCTGATGGCGGAGCTGCATGCGCTGTGGGATGTCGCCAGCGCCGAGCGCATCATCAGGGCGCTGGAGCCCTATGATCCGTTGTGGATCGAGGACCCGGTCCGCATGGACGACATCGAGGCGCTGGCTGCGCTCGCGCGGGGCACGCGCATCCCCATCCTCGCCTGCGAGACGCTCGCCCCGGCCTCCTCCTTCCAGCCGCTCATCGCCTCCGGGGCGGCGGGCATCGTCAGCTTCGATCCGGGATGGTGCGGCGGTGTCACGCAGGGACGGGCGATCTGTGAGATGGCGGCGGCGTCGCAGCTGCCGGTGGCCGTGCATGACTGCACCGGACCCATCGGCTACGTCGTCGGCACGCATCTGTCGATCTGGGCGCCGACGGCGATGATACAGGAAACGGTGCGGGCCTACCTCCGCGGCTGGTACGCCGAGGCGGTCGACGCGCTGCCCCCGATCGCCGGCGGAAGGCTGGAGCCGCTGCGGGGCCCAGGCATCGGCGTGCGGCTCAAACCGGAATTCGTCGCCGCTGCGAGGCTTCGCCGCAGCGAGTTGCCGTCGATGTCCAGCAAGCTGAGGAGCGTTCCATGACCCACGATCTCGCCGCGATCCGGGAGACGCTCTTCACCGCCGTGCTGTCCGACTGCCTCGATCACGTCGGCCTGATGAAGCAGGCCATGCCATCGCGCATCCGGCCGCTGGACGAGGCGTCGGTGATGGTCGGCCGCGCCCGCACCGCGGCATTCATGGAGGTCTACGACGTGCCGGCGGGCTCCAATCCTTACGAGCTGGAGATCGCCTTGATCGACAGCCTCGCCAAGGACGAGATCCCGGTCTTCGCCTGCTCCAATCCGGCGCGCATCGCGCCCTGGGGCGAGCTGCTTTCGACAGCGTCGCGGGTCAGGGGCGCCGCCGGCGCGCTCATGGACGGCTGCGTGCGCGACATCAAGGCGATCAGGGCCATGGGCTTCCCGGTCTTCCACGGCGGCATCGCGCCGCTCGATTCGCGAGGCCGCGGCAAGATCATCACCATCGACGCGCCCATCGAATGCGGCGGCGTGCCGGTCGCGCCCGGCGACCTGATCTTCGGCGACGCCGACGGCGTCGTCGTCATCCCGAAAGCGGCCGAGGCCGAGGTCCTGAAGCTCGCCTTCGAGAAGGTGAGGGGCGAGCGTAACACTCTGCGCGACCTGCAGCGCGGCGACCGGCTGGCGGATGTCTTCGCCCGCTACGGCATCCTGTGAGGCGCGAGATGATCGTCGATTGCCACGTCAACGTCTACGAAGACAGCCAGATGCTGCCGCTCTACGCGGAGGTGGCGCGCCTCGCGCGGCCTGGCGGCTATTCGCTGCCCTCCAGCCCCGCCGTCGTCGAGGCGGCGATGCGGGAGGTCGACCACGCCATCGTCTTCTCGCTCCGCTACGGCGACTCGATCGGCATCGACGGCGACGACGAGGTGACGGCGCGGCTGGTGGCGCGCGACCCCAAGAAGTTCATCGGCTTCGCGGCGGTGGACCCGCGCAGGCCGGACGCGATGGACCTGCTCGTCCACGCGCATCAGGACCTGAAGCTGAAGGGCGTCAAGTTCGGCCCGATCTACAACGGCGTGTCGCTGCTCGATCCGCGGATGGAGCCGATCTACCGCTATCTCGTCCGGCACAACCTGCCGCTCACCATGCATATGGGCACGACGTTCGGCGCCAACGCGCCGGTGCATTACGGCCGGCCGCTCGATGTGGACACGATCGCCAACCGCCATCCCGAGCTCAAGATGATCATGGCCCACATGGGCCACCCCTGGCACGAGGAGGCGATCGTCGTGGCGCGCAAGAACCCCAATGTCTATTGCGAGGTCTCGGCGCTCTACTACCGGCCGTGGCAATTCTGGAACATCCTGATCTGCGCGCAGGAATACACCATCGCCGACCGCGACAAGATCTTCTGGGGCACGGACTTCCCCTTCACCACTGTCGCCGACTCGATCGCCGGACTGAAGAACGTCAACGCCGTGATCGGGACGAGCGGCCTGCCGCTGGTCAGCGACGACACCATTGACCGGATCCTGCATGCGAACCCGCTCGCCCATTGGTGGCACGGCGGCTACCCCGGCTGACGCGACGATGGCCGCCAAACCTCCGCGCAATACCAGGTGCCCGAACGGCCGACGCAGCGACGAATGGTTCGCGCGGATGGACAGCTACGGCTTCATCTACCGCAGTTGGATGAAGAACCAGGGCCATGCGCCGGAGATGTTCGACGGACGGCCGGTGATCGGCATCTGCAACACCTTCTCGGACTTCACGCCCTGCAACGGTCACCTCAACGGGCTGGCCGAGCATGTGAAGCGCGGCATCTACGAAGCCGGCGGATTCCCGCTCACCTTCCCGGTGATGTCGCTCTCCGAGCCGCTGATGCGGCCGACGACGATGCTCTACCGCAACCTCGCCAGCATGGACGTCGAGGCATCGATCCGCTCCCAGCCGATGGACGGCGTGGTGCTGCTCGTGGGCTGCGACAAGACCACGCCGGCCTGCCTGATGGGCGCCGCCAGCGTCGATCTGCCGACCATCGTCGTCTCCGGCGGGCCGATGCTTTCCGGCCACTGGAAGGGCAAGCGGCTGGGCTCCGGCACCGACGTGATCCGCTTCAAGGAAGCGGTGGCGGCGGGCGAGATGACGACAGCCGAATTCATGGCCGCCGAGGCCGCCATGTCCCGCTCCGCCGGCTCCTGCATGACCATGGGCACGGCCTCCACCATGGCGAGCTTGTGCGAGGCGCTCGGCGTGGCGCTGCCCGACAATGGCGCGATCCCGGCCGTGGATGCGCGCCGGTCGGCGCTCGCCTTCTCGGCCGGCCGACGCATCGTGGCGATGGTGAAGGAGGACCTAAGGCTCTCCAAGGTGCTGACCAGGGCGGCCTTCTGCAACGCCGTGCGGCTGAACGCGGCGCTCGGCGGCTCCACCAATGCCGTCGTTCACCTGCTCGCGCTGGCCGGGCGGCTCGGCGTCGACTTCACGCTGGAGGACTGGGACCGCTACGGCCGCGACATCCCCTGCCTCGTCAACCTCATGCCGTCGGGCGAGTACCTGATGGAGGATTTCCATCACGCCGGCGGCGTGCCGGCGGTGCTGAACGAGATCGGCCGCCACCTCGACGGCGGGCAGATCACCGTGAGCGGCCGCAGCATCGGCGACATCGCCGCCGAGGGGGAGACGCATGACCGCAAGGTGATCCGCCCGCTGGAGGAGCCGTTCAAGCCCGCTGGCGGCATCGCGGTGCTCAGGGGCAACCTGGCGCCGGACGGCGCGGTGCTGAAGCCCTCCGCCGCGACCCCCGCCCTGATGACGCATCGCGGGCGGGCTGTCGTCTTCGCCGACCCTGAAGACATGAGGAAGCGGATCGACGATCCCGATCTCGCGGTCGACGCCGCTAGCGTGCTGGTGCTCCAGAACGCCGGACCGAAGGGCTATCCCGGCATGGCCGAGATCGGCAACCTGCCGATCCCGAAGAAGCTGCTGAGACAGGGCGTCCGCGACATGGTCCGCATCTCGGATGCGCGCATGAGCGGCACCGCCTTCGGCACGGTCGTGCTGCATGTCGCGCCGGAGGCGGCCGCCGGCGGGCCGCTGGCGCTGGTGCGCGACGGTGATTGGATCGATCTGGATGTCGGGAGGCGCCGGCTGGCGCTGGACGTGCCCGCAAGGGAGCTGGCGGCCCGGCGCAAGGCGCTGAAGCCCTTCCTTTCCCCCTACGCCAGGGGCTGGGAGAAGCTCTACGTCGAGCATGTGCTCCAGGCCGATAGGGGCGTCGACCTCGATTTCCTCGTCGGCGGCTCGGGCGACGCCGTGCCCCGGGAGTCGCATTGATGACGCGCGCGACCCTGAAGGACGTGGCGCGGCTCGCCGGAACGACGCCGATGACGGTCTCTAACGTCATCAACGCGCGCGCCGGCCAGGTCAGCCGCGAGACGGCGGACCGTGTCCTCGAGGCCTGCGCGCGGCTCGGCTACCGGCCGGACGCCGCGGCGCGGAAGCTGCGCACCAATCGCCGCATGGCGATCGGCATGATCATCGTCGATCCATCGCCGCATTATCTTTCCGATCCCTTCACGGCGGCGCTGCTGGCCGGGCTGAACGACGTGCTTGGCGCGGCCGGCTACAGTATGCTGCTGCATGGCGGATCGCTGGAGGGCCTGGCGGCCTCGCCCGCGCTCAGCCGCATAGAGACGGATGCGCTTTGCCTCGTGGGATGCGGCGATCCGGCCGAACTGGCGGCGTTCACGGCGCGGATGCTGGCGCTCGGCCAGCCCGTCGCGGTGCTGCAGGACGAGCCGCCCAACGACGAAGCGGCCGATGTCTGCGCCCTGCTTCAGGACGATTTCGGCGGCGCCCAGGCCGTGGCGAGGCACATGTTCTCCGCGCCGTGCCGGCATGCCGTCGTGCTGGTCCCGGGCCTCCGCTGGCCCGCCATGGTGCGGCGCGAGCGCGGCGTCCGGTCCATCGCCGACCAGATCAGCGGCCGGACCTCGCTTCACATCGTTCGCTGCGGCGACGAGAGCTTCGACGAGACGCAGCGTGCCCTCGCGGCCCATGTCGCGATGCATGGAACGCCGGACACCGTGATCGGCGGCAACGACCGCATGGCCATCGCGGCAATGAAGCTGCTGGCCGAGCGCGGCCTTCACGCGCCCGATGACGTGCGGGTCTGCGGGTTCAACGGCCTCGATTTCTGGCGCTATGCGACGCCCGAACTGACCACCGTGATCTCGCCGGCCTTCCAACTTGGCGAGGAATGCGGACGCGCGCTGCTGGAGCGCCTGTCCACGGGCCGCTTCCCCTTCCGGCGGAAGATGCTGCCGGTGGATCTCCAGCTCAACCGGTCGAGCGCGCCCGCGCCGCGACCACCGATCGAAGCCGCGCATGCCGGGAGGTCGGCTGCGAACAACAGGGGAGTAAAGACGATGGCGAAGGCGATGAACTCCATCCGCGTGCTGGCGCTCGCCGGCGCTGCGCTCGCGGCGGGCACGGACCCCGGCCGGGCGCAAGCCTTCAGCTGCCCGAGAACCGGCGGCGACCTTATCTTCGCGCTCGAGGCGCGCGTGCCGAGCCTCGACCAGCATGCCGGCAATTCGACCGCCACGCGCAACATCGCCGTCAATGTCTTCGAGTCGCTGATCACGCGCGACGAGAACCTCAACCCCGTGCTCGACCTCGCCGAAAGCATGACGGAATCGCCGGACAAGCTCGCCTATACCTTCAAGCTCCGGCCCGGCGTCACTTTCCACAACGGCAAGGCGATGACCTCGGCCGATGTGGCGGCCTCATTCGAGCGCTACCGCAGGGTGGGCATCGACCGCTCCATCCTGGAGCCCGTCGACGGCTGGGACACGCCGGACCCCTCGACCTTCGTCATCCGCCTCAAGCGTCCCCTGCCGACCTTCATCGAGTCGCTGTCCTCCTTCGTGGTGCCGATCGTGATCGTTCCCGCCGAGCTCGCCGACGCGCCGGCCCTGCAGATGCAGCCCATCGGCACCGGGCCGTTCCAGGTCGAGGAGTTCAGGGCCGACAGCTTCGTCAAGCTGAAACGCTTCGCCGGCTATAAGCCCAATCCGGCGCAGACACAGCTCAACGGCTTCGGAGGCTACAAGCAGGCCTGCCTCGACAGCGTGACCTTCCGCATGATGACGGAATCCGCGGCCCGGACGGCAGCGCTCGAGGTCGGCGAAATCCACGGCGTCGAGGATGTGCCGATGGCCTCGCAGAAGCGCCTGGCCGCCAATTCCGCCCTGACCATCGCCCGCAACGACCAGGCGCTGATGAACGTCGCCTATCCCAATTTCTCCAATCCGCCCACCGACAATCCGAAGGTCCGGCAGGCGATACTTGCCGCCATGGACTTCGACGAGATCATGGAGGCGGCGAGCGAGGGCGTCTATAAGCTCAATCCCGGCTTCCAGTATCCGGGCCAGCTCTACGCCACCGAAGCCGGCAAGCAGCATCTCAACCAAAAGGACAAGGACAAGGCGAAGCGCCTGCTGCAGGAGGGCGGCTACAAGGGCGAGAAGGTCGTGCTGCTAACGAACCGCGAGTTCCCGCTGATGTACAACACCTCGCTCGTCATGGCGGAGCAATTGAAGGCCGTCGGCATCAATGCCGAACTCCTGGTGCTCGACTGGCCGGCGGCGCTCGCCAAGAGCCAGAAGGAAACCGAGGGCTGGAACTTCTTCTATACCTTCTGGGCGACGGTGGTGGCGATCGGCGGGCCGCAGACGATGCGCCAGCTCGCGCCCCCAGCCAGCGTCCAGAGGTGGAAGGGCGATCCTGATCCCGAGTTCATGGCCGGGGTGAAGCAGCTCTCCGAGGCGCCGACGCTGGAGGAGCGCAAGGCCGGCTTCGCCAAGGCGCAGGAGCGGGCGCTCGAACTCGTCATGGCGATCCCCTTCGGCGTGATGCCGAAGACGCAGGCCGTGCGCGCCAACGTGCAGAACTTCAAGTCCTACTACGTGCCGCGGATGTCGAACGTCTGGCTCAGGAATTGACGCCATGCTGCGTTATGCGGTCAGGCGCCTGCTGCAGAGCATCCCGCTGCTGCTGATCGTCAGCCTGATCGCCTTCGGCCTGATCAAGCTGGTGCCGGGAGATCCGGCATCGGTGATGGGGGGCCCCAGCGCGACAGCGGCGGAGATAGAGGCCATCCGCCGCAACCTTGGGCTCGACCGGCCGTGGTGGGCGCAGATCGGCTCCTTCTACTGGAACCTCGCGCATGGCGACCTCGGGCGCTCGCTGCTGCTCGGCCAGCCCGTGACCGAGGCGATCGTCGAGCGCCTGCCGGCGACGCTCTCGCTGGCGCTCTACTCGCTGGCGCTGACCATCGTCTTCGGGCTCGCTGCCGGCGTCATCGCAGCCCTCCGGCACAACAGCTGGATCGACCAGGCGGCGATGACGCTGGCGCTGATCGGCGTGTCGCTGCCCAACTTCTGGCTGGGGCTGGTGCTGATCCTCCTGTTCTCCGTCCATCTCGGCTGGCTGCCGACCGGCGGCTATGTCGAGCTGTCGACGAGCGCCTGGGGGTGGCTGAGAACCGCGACCCTGCCTGCGGTCTCGCTCGCCATGCTGCAGATCGGGCTTCTCGCCCGCATCACGCGCTCCGCCATGCTGGAGGTGCTCAGGCAGGACTACATCCGCACGGCCCGCGCCAAGGGGCTGTCGGAATGGACGGTCGTCCTGAAGCACGCGATGGCCAATGTCTCGATCCCGGTCGTCACGGTCCTCGGCCTGATCATGTCCGTGCTGTTGTCGGGCTCCGTCATCGTCGAGACGGTGTTCTCAGTGCCGGGCATGGGCGCGCTGCTCGGCAACGCCATCCTGAGGCGTGACTACCCGATGATCCAGGGCGGGCTCCTGTTCGTTGCGGCCGCGCTGATGCTGATCAACCTGCTCGTCGACCTCACCTATGCCTGGTTCGACCCCCGCATCCGGCTCGAAGGCTCGCCGCGATGACGGCGCTCGCCCTGGCGGCGCCTCGGCCCGGCGCTCTCCTGCTGCGCCGCCTGCTCGCCAGCCGCTCCTTCGTGATCGGCGCGCTGCTCTTCGGCGCCGTGCTGACGATCGCCGTCCTCGCGCCCTTCATCGCCCCGGGCGATCCGAACCGCCTGGCGGTCCGCTTCCGCTTCCGGCCGCCCTCCGCCGAGCACTGGCTCGGCACCGACAATCTCGGCCGCTCGATGTGGAGCCGAACCGTGCATGGCGCGCGGCTGTCGCTCCTCATCGGCTTCCTGGTGGTGGCGCTGAATGCCGCCTTCGGGGTGCTGATCGGCGCCGCCGCCGGCTGGTGGTCGCGGCTCGACGGGCCGCTGATGCGCTTCGCCGATGCGCTGATGGCCTTCCCGGCGGTGCTCCTCGCCATCGGCATCGCCGCGGCGCTAGGCCCCTCTGTGGCCACGGTCGTGATCGCGCTCGCGGTCGTCTACGTGCCGCGCACCGCGCGCATCCTGCGCGGCTCGGTCCTGGTGGTGCGCGAGCTCGATTATGTACAGGCCGCCCGCGCTTGCGGGGCGACGGATTTCTCGATCCTCAGGCGGCACGTCCTGCCCAACAGCCTGGCGCCCCTCATCGTCCAGCTCTCCTTCGTCTTCGCCTATGCCGTTCTCTCGGAGGCCGTGCTCTCCTTCCTCGGCCTCGGCGCGCCGCCGACCACGCCATCCTGGGGCATCCTCATCGCCGAGGGGCGCAGCTACATCCGCGAGGCTTGGTGGCTGACCTTCATGCCCGGCGCGGCGATCGCCGTCACGGTGCTCGGCCTCAACCTCCTGGGCGACGGCCTGCGCGACGTGCTCGACCCGTGGCTGAGGATCGACCAAGGCTGATGGCGGCGCTGCTCTCCGTGCAGAACCTGACGACCGTCTTCCGGCTGGGCCGCGTCGATGCGGCCGCCGTCGACGATGTCAGCCTCGATGTCGCTCCCGGCGAGGTGCTGGGGATCGTGGGCGAGTCGGGATCGGGCAAGAGCGTGCTGGCGCTGTCGATCATGGGCCTCTTGCCCTCGCCGCCCGGCCGCATTGCCTCCGGCTCGATCCGCTTCGCGGGCCGAGAGCTCGTCGGCCTGCCGCCGCGGGAGATGCGGGCGATCCGCGGTGGCGGCATGGGCATGATTTTCCAGGAGCCGATGTCCTCGCTGAACCCGGTCTTCACGATCGGCGACCAGATCGCCGAGGCGCTGAGGGCCCATGGCCGGATGGGCCGGCGGGAGGCGCTCGGCGAGGCGGTCGCCCTGCTACGCAAGGTGGGCATCCCGAGCCCCGAGCAGCGGCTCGGCCAATACCCGCACCAGCTCTCGGGCGGCATGCGCCAGCGCGTCATGATCGCCATGGCGCTGGCGGGCTCGCCGCGCCTTCTCATCGCCGACGAGCCGACGACGGCGCTTGATGTGACGATCCAGGCGCAGATCCTCGACCTGCTCATGCGGCTGCGCGACGAGACAGGCATGGCGATCCTGCTCATCACGCACAACATGGGCGTGATCGCCGAGATCGCCGACCGCGTCATGGTGATGTACGCCGGCCGCGTCGCCGAGCAGGCCGCCGTCCACGACCTGTTCGACGCCCCGGCGCATCCCTACACGCGCGGCCTCATGGGCTCGACCCCCGTGCTCGCCGGCGGCAAGGCGCGGCTCTCCGCCATTCCCGGCAGCCTGCCGCGTTTGGGCGAGGCGCCCGAGGGCTGCCGCTTCGCGCCCCGCTGCCAGCGCGCCGAGGATGCCTGCCGCGCAGGGCGACCGCCGTTCGCGCCGCTCGCGGGCGCCGGCCATGCCGCGGCCTGCCTGTTTCCGGGGGAGGGGCCATGAGCGCCGCGCCCCTGCTCTCTGTCGAGGGCGTGACGAAGCACTATCCCGTGGTCGAGGGCCTGTTCCTGCCGCGCGAGACCGGTAGGGTCCGGGCCGTGGACGGCGTCTCCTTCGCCATCGGCGAGCGGGAGACGCTGGGGCTTGTAGGCGAATCGGGCTGCGGCAAGTCGACCGTCGGACGGCTCTGCCTGCGGCTCGCCGAGCCCACGGCCGGCCGCGTCATCTTCTCGGGCGTCGATCTCGCAGCGCTCCCGCCACGCGAATTGCGGCAGCTCAGGAAGGCGATGCAGATCGTCTTCCAGGACCCGCAATCCTCGCTCGACCCGCGCATGACGATCGAGGAGATCGTGCTGGAGCCGCTGACGGCGCAGGGCGCGCGTCTGGACCAGGCGCTGCGGCGCCGCGCGGGCGAGCTCCTGGAGATGGTGGGGCTCTCCGCTACGCAGGCGCGCCTGCGCCCGCACGAGTTCTCGGGCGGCCAGCGCCAGAGGATCGGCATCGCGCGCGCCATCGCGCCGGGGCCGAAGCTCATCGTCTGCGACGAGGCGGTCTCGGCGCTCGACGTCTCGGTCCAGGCGCAGATCGTCAACCTGCTGATGGACCTGCAGCGGGACCTCGGGCTCAGCTACCTCTTCATCGCCCATGACCTGGCGGTGGTGAAGCATCTCTCCGACCGGATCGCGGTCATGTATCTCGGCAGGATCGTCGAGATCGCGCCGAAGGCCGCCCTCTTCGCCATGCCGCTGCATCCCTACACTCAGGCGCTGATCGCCGCGGTGCCGGTGGCGCATCCACGGCAGCGCGGCAGGCGCACACGGCTGCAGGGTGACCTCCCGAGCGCCACGGCCGCGGTGCCGGGCTGCCGCTTCCACGGCCGCTGCCCCCATGCCGAGGCACGCTGCCGGACCGAGGAGCCGGAGCTGCGCGCGCTCGGTCCCGGCCACCAGGCCGCCTGCCACTACGCCGAACGCTTCGCCCCAACCTTTCGCTTGGACAACACCTGAGGCCGCCATGCGCATCAGCGCCGTCGAACCGATCCTGCTGAGAGGCGAGAAGGCCTACCAGGCCGGCGCCAGCGGCGCCGAGGTCTCCGACAACGGCGACTGGCAGCTTCTCATCCGCGTCGCGACCGACGAGGGGCTCGTGGGCTGGGCCGATGTCGAGACCCTCGGCCCGGCAGCCGTCGCCATCGTGGCGGGGCAGGGCATGACGATCACCGGCTTCAAGACGCTGGGCGAATTGCTCATCGGCGAGGACGCGCGGGACATCGCACGCCTCTGGGACAGGATGTATGTGGGCAGCGCCTATTACGGCCGCCGCGGCATCGCCATGCAGTGCATCTCGGCGATCGACAATGCGCTGTGGTCGATCCGCGCCCAGGCCGCCGGCCAGCCGCTCAGCCGCCTGCTCGGCTGGAGGAGGCGGGACCGCGTCACCGCCTATGCCTCGACGCTGTTCCGCTCGACGCCCGAGGGCATGGCGGAGGCGGCGAGAGGCTATGTCGAGCGCGGCTTCCGCGCGGTGAAGTTCGGCTGGGGCGTCTTCGGCGAGGATGAGGGGCGGGACCGGGAGCTCGTGGCCGCCGCGCGCGAGGCGCTCGGGCCGGACCGCTCTCTCCTCGTCGACCCCGGCTGGTACCCCATCGGCTGGTCGAAGCCGGGGCCTGAGCGGAGCCTGCGCGACGCCATCCGCCTGTGCGGCTGGCTGGCGGACTATGACGTGGGCTGGGTCGAGGATTTCATCCACCCCGAGCGCTTCGAGGAATATGCCGAGGTGCGCAAGGAGAGCCCTGTGCCGATCGCCGCCGGCGAGCAGGTGGCGACGCATTGGGATTTCGACCGCCTGATCGGCCTGGGCTGCGTCGACATCGCGCAGCCCGATCTCTCGCGCTGCGGCGGGCTCACCGTGGCGCTGAAGATCCGCGACCGGGTGGAGGCCGCCAACATCGACCTGGTGCCGCACTCCTGGCTGACGCATCTGCTCACCGGTCTTTCGCTGCAGTTCATAGCCACCTTGCCGCGCGCGCCCTTCGTCGAGTTCAACGTGGCGCAGAGCCCTCTCACCGCCGGCATCGCGCCGTCGCGCTTCCGGCTGGAGGAGGACGGGACCGTGCTGATCCCGGACAGCGTCGACATGGGCGTGAGCGTGGACGAGGATTTCGTGAAGGCGCATCGCGTCAATTGAGGACCGCCGCGCGGCTTTCGCGCGGCGAAACGGAGCGGAGTGAGGAGCATGGAACGGCGCATCGTCCGGCCGCACGAACTCGATCTCGAGAGCCCCGGCCGGCGCGACTATCACGTCGCGCTCGAGCACGATTCCATCTGGGGCGATCACCTGATCCCGCTGACGGTCGTGGTCGGCCGCCAGGCGGAGGCAGGCAGGGGGCTCGTGGCCTTCGGCTCCAACCATGGCAACGAATACGAGGGGCCGATGGTCGTGAGCCGGCTGATGCGCACGCTCGACCTCGCCGCCGTCGTCGGGCGCATCATCCTCGTGCCGGTGCTCAACCCGGCGGCCTTCCGCGCCGGGACGCGCGACTCCACGCTCGACGACCGCGTCAACCTCAATCGCGCCTTCGTCGACGGCGCCGGCCTCAACCCGGCGCTCAGGGGGATCACCCACCGCATCGCGGCCTTCGTGCGGCAATGCATCTGGCCGCAGGTCCATGTGGTGATCGACCTGCATGCGGGCGGGCTCGTCGCCCGCTTTGCGCCGCTCGTCAGCTTCCATGAGGTGGACGATCCGGTGCAGGCCCACGAGATCGAGGCGACGGCGCGCGGCTTCGGCACGCCGCTGGTCATCAGCTACCAGAACGAGACGCCGGGACTCCTGCCGAGCGAGGCGGAGCGGCTCGGCAAGATCGCCATCGGCTCGGAGCTCGGCTGGGGCGGGGCGGTCAGTGCCGAGGGCGTGCGCTACGGGCTCCACGGCGTGCGCGCCGCGGCGATCCGGCACGGGCAGCTCGCCGGCACGGTCGAGCCCTTCGCCCACCAGGCGGCAGGGACTCAGGTGAAAGCGGCGATGGTGGACCGCGCCTGCTTCACGCCGGCGCCCTTCGCCGGGCATTATGAACCGCTCATTGATTGCGGTGCCCGCGTGAAGGAGGGCGACATCGTGGGGCTGCTGCATGATTTCGATCGCATCGACTTGGAGCCCTGGCCCGTGCGCGCGGGCGTCGACGGCATCGTCGTGGCGCAGGCATGGGGCGTGCCGGTGCTGCAAGGGCAGCACGTGCTGGTGACCGGGCGGATCGAGCACTTCCTCGCAGACTGATGGAACCGCTGACCGGATGGACCTCCGGCTGGCTTCGTTGGCGCGGCTGCGGACGCGCCATACCAGGGCGTTCATGCCGCATAGCCGACATCCTCGCCGTCCGCCTGATCGTCCTGCCGACCTTGCGCCCCGATCCGAAGTCTACCTTGACAGCGGTCCCGCCCGGTCCGAGCCTAGGCTCGGACGGAGGTCGGACGCATGCCTTCCACGCGGATAGGGCTCGTGGGCTGCGGCTTCTACGCCGAGAATCACCTCAACGCATGGCGCGACTTGAGAGCGGAAGGCGCCGACCTCGCCGCGGTCTGCGACCGTGATCCGGAGAAGGCGAGGCGGGCTGGAGAGGCCTTCGGCGCGCCCTGGTTCACCGATTTCGCCACGATGCTGGACGCCGTGCCGATCGATCTCGTCGACATCGTCACGCGCCAGGACACGCACCGGGCGCTGGCGGAGCAGGCGATCGCCCGCCGCATCGGCACGATCGTGCAGAAGCCCTTCGCGCCGAGCTGGGAGGACTGCATCGCCATCGTGCAGGCGGCGGAATCCGCCGGTGTCTGGCTGGCGGTGCATGAGAACTTCCGCTTCCAGACGCCGATGCGCCGCGTCAGGGCGGCGATCGACGGCGGCGCGATCGGGCGGCCGAACTGGGCGCGCATCCTGTTCCGCACGCATTTCGACGTCTTCCGCACGCAGCCCTACTTCTACGACGAGGAGCGGCTGGCGATCGCCGATGTCGGTGTCCATGTCCTCGACCTCTCGCGGTACTTCATGGGCGAGGTCGAGCGCCTCTCCTGCGAGACGCAGCGGCGCAATCCCAAGGTTCGCGCCGAGGATACGGCGACGATGCTGCTGCGCCATGCCACGGGTGGAGTCAGCATCGTCGAATGCAGCTACATGGCGCATCGCGATCCCGATCCCTTCCCCGAGACTCTGCTGGAGATCGAGGGCGACAGGGGCTCGATCGTCGTCGAGCCCGGCTGCCGGATGAGGATCGTCACGGCGGACGGAAGCCGGACGGAGGATATCGGCTCGCCGCTCCTCTCCTGGACGAGCCGCCCCTGGCATGTGAGCCAGGAGGGCGCGCTGGAGGCCTGCCGGCATTTCCTTGAGCGATTCCGCGAGGGGAGGCCTGCGGAGACCGAGGGGCGCGACAACCTCCGCACCTTCGCGCTCGTCGATGCGGCCTATCGCGCCGCCGCGCAGGGCAGGGCGGTCGCGCCGGCTCGACTCGCGTGACGGCATCGCTGGAGGCCCTGGCGACCTACGGGACGACTGAGGCGCCGACGAAGCCGCGCCTGTTCGGCGCCGGGCCCCTGACGTTCGAACTCGAGAACGGTCAGCTCCGCTACCTCCGCTGGCATGGCGTCGAAGTCCTCAGGGCCATCGCCTTCGCGGCGCGCGACAGCGAGTGGGGTACGCCGGAGGCGACGATCGCGGATCTCGCGGTCGAGGAGAAGAGCGACCGCATCGTCATCCGCTACGACGCCAGGATCGCGTTCGGCGGAGGGATCTTCGTCCATGCCGCGCGGATCGAGGCGGAGGCGGCCGGCCGGCTCGTCTTCGCGGCCCAGGGCGGTGTCGAAGGCAAGCAGCCAATACTGACGAACCGCACCGGCTTCGTGGTGCTGCACCCAATCGACGGCATCGCAGGCGCCACCGTCACAGTGACGCATGGCGACGGAGGCGTCACACGGAGCGTCTTTCCGGAGGCGATCGCCCCCTTCCAGCCGTTCACCGACGTCCGCTCGCTGTCCTGGACGCCGGCTCCTGGGTGCGGAGCTACCTGCGTCTTCCACGGCGACGTCTTCGAGACGGAAGACCACCGCAACTGGGGTGACGCGTCGTTCAAGACCTACGTTCGGCCGCTGGCGCTCGGCTTTCCCTATGTGCTCGCGCCGGGCGAACGGTTGTTGCAATCAGTCGAGATCGGGGTCGCAGGCCAGCCGCGGAAGCCTCGCCGCCGCCCGCCGTCCGCAGGTCCGACCGAGATCATGACGCCGGAGATCGGCCTGGCGGTCGACGCGGGCGAGGCGCGGGCCTCTCTCGCCGCCATCGACGCGCTCGAGGACCTTCGCTGCGCGCACTTGACCACCCGCTTCGACGGAGAGCGGGGAGACCACGCCGAAGAGGCGAGGGCGGCCCTCGATCTCGCCGGCCGGCTCGGAGCGAGGGCGGAGGCCGAGATCGTCATCGCCGGCCGCGACCCCGATGCCGAACTGGCGGCGATCGCGTCAGGTTTCCGCGCCGCCGGCTTCGTGCCGCAACTCGTCGCGCCGGTTCCGCGGCGCGATTTTCGCTCGCGGCCGCGCGGCCTGCCCGAAGGCGAGGCGTCGATCGAGGCGATCCTCGCCGCGGCCCGGCGGCACTTCCCGGCGGCGCGGCTGCTCGCCGGCTCGCCGGTCCTGTTCACCGAACTCAACCGAAACCCACCGCACGGCCGCTTCGACGTGATCGGCCACGGCTTCTCGGCGATCGTGCATGCCGCAGATGACCGCTCCGTGCTGGAGACGCTGGAGACGATCCCGGCGATGGCCGCCGCGATGGCGCATTTCGCGCCTGGTTTGCCGCGGCGGATCGGCCTCGCCGCCATCGGCCTGAGGGACAACCCCTCCGGCGCGACAGCCGTCAATCCCGGGCGCCGGCGCATCTGCATGGCGAGGGACGATCCGCGCCACCACGCGCGCTTCGGCGCGGCCTTCGCCGTGGCGTTTGCCGCGACCGCGGCGCGGGCCGGCATCGCCTCGCTCACGCTCGCCGCGATCACCGGCCCGCAAGGGCTGCTTAAGGAGAAAAGTGCGCCCACGCCGCTGGCGGAGGCGTTCGCCGCCCTCACCGAGTTCGGCGGCAAGCCTGTTACTTTGGTGGGATCGGTCGCTGAAGGCCATGTCGCCCTGCTCGACGGCGACCGTCCGGCCCTCGTCGCCTCGCTCTCGGCCGCGCCCATCGACCTGCCGGCGCTGGGCATCGCGGCGCTGGCGCCTTTCGCCGTGCTGAGGTTGTGAGCCCCAGCTTCAGGCCTCCACCACATGCTTCGGCCGCCGGCCGAGCGAGACGTCGACGATGCTCTGCAGGCCTGTCGCGGCGATGTCATGGAAGCTCTCGTCGGTCCAGGCGAGGGCGTGCGGCGCGAGGATGACGTTGTCCATCGCCAGCAGCGGATTGGCTGGATCGACGGGCTCCCTCTCGAAGACATCGAGGCCGGCGCCCGCGATGCGGCGCTGCCTCAAGGCGTCGATGAGCGCGGGCTCGTCGACCACGGGGCCCCGCGCCACGTTGACGAGAAAGGCGGAGGGCCGCATCCGGGAGAGGCGGCCGGCGTCGATCAAGTGGCGCGTCGTCTCATCGAGCAGGCAGCAGACGACGACGAAATCCGCCTCGGCCATGACGCTGTCGAGCGGCAGCAGGGCGGCGCCGAGCGCCTGGATTGCAGTGGCGTCGGCATAGGGATCGGCGGCGACCATGCGCCCGAAGAAGGGGCGGGCGAGCGCCAGGATTTCGCGGCCGATGCCGCCAGCGCCGACGAGGCCGAGCGTGCGGGTCGTCAGGCCGATCCCCATGTGGTCGTTGCGCTCGATCCAGCGGCCCTCGCGCACCAGTCGGTCCTTGGGGAACAGGCGGCCGGCGAGCGCGAGGACCAGCGTCAGCGTAGCGACGGCGACCGGGCGGCGCACCGCGAGCGGCGTGTTGGTGACGAGGATGCCGCGCTCCCGAAGCGCCGCGACGTCGACGGAATCGTAGCCGACGCCGTGCCGCGCCACGATGCGCAGACGGCAGTCGGCGCGCGCCACGGAGGCCCGCGTGACCTTCGGCGTGCTGACGTAGAGCCCGTCGTAGCGCGCCGCGATGTCGGGCGTGATCTCGCTCACGATCTCCTGAAGGTACTCCCAGACGATGCCGGGATTGGCCGACAGCACGCCAAGCGCCTTCTGGCCGAAGCTCGGCTCGCCATGGCGGTCGAGGACGTCGCGGGTGAGGCCGACACGGAATGGAGTCTCCATGGTTCAGCCTCCTGCCGCCGGCATCGCCGCCAGTACTGCGCGGTAGCCGGCGGCGGTGATCGCCTGGTCTGGGCCGGCGGCGATGACATTGAAGCCTGAGGTCAGCGCGCGCTTCGTCCAGGCGTCGTCGCTCGCCATCAAGCCCGCTCCCTTGCCGTTCGCGCGGGCGGCCGACACGACCCTGCGCAGGGCCTCTTCGAACCTCGGGTGATCGAACTGCGCGGGAATGCCGAGGAAGTTGGTGAGATCGAAATGCCCGACCCAGAGCACGTCGATGCCTGGCACGGCGGCGATCGCCTCGACCTCGTCCAGCCCACGCTCGGTCTCGATCTGGGCGATGACCAGGTTGCGCGCGTCCAGTGCCTGCATCTTGGCGTGGACGTCGCCGCCCTGGTAGCCGTCATGGGCGAAGCCGAAGGCGGCGCCGCGACGGCCGGCCGGCGGATAGCGCGTGGCCTCGGCGATCGCCCGGGCCTCAGCCGCGCTCTCGACCATCGGCACCATCACGCCCTGTGCGCCGACGTCGAGTGCGCGGGCCAGGAAATGGTATTCGCCCCTGGGCACCCGCGCCATTGGCGCGATGCCGATGCCATTGCAGGCGGCCGCCAGCATCTTCAGCGTCTCGTAGCCGAGGCCGGCATGCTCCATGTCGAACATCGCGAATTGGCAGCCCGCGTTGGCGAGGATCTGCGCGATGCCGGGCACGAAGCACTCGAACACCATCGCGCCCCGCACGGGCTCACCCGCCATCGCCCTCGAGCGCAGACCTTCTCCCGTCATTCGCCTTCCTCGCTCTCCAAGCCCGACCCAGCGGGTCGCGGCGGTCCCGTCAACGCCCGCCGGACACCACCAACTCCGTCCCCACGACATAGGATGCTGCCGGAGACAGCAGGAAGAGGATCGCCTCGGCGATCTCCTCCGGCTGGCCGGCGCGCCCGACAGGGATCATCGGCGCGATCCGCGCGATCCGCTCAGGCGGGTTCATCTCGGTCTCCGTCAGGCCCGGGACGACGCAATTCACCCTGATGCCGTCGGCGATCGCCTCGCGGGCCAGACCGAGCGTGAAGCTGGCGACGGCGCCCTTGGAGCCCGCGTAATGCACGCGCTCGCCGGCGCCGCCAAGCCGCGCCAGCACGGATCCGAGGTTGACGATGGCGCCGCCCGCGCCGCCGCGGCTGCGGCCCATCCGGCGCACAGCCTCGCGGCAGCAGAGCATCGTGCCGAGCACGTTGCTGTCGAGGACGGAGCGGATCTCCTCCACCGACATATCGACGAGCTTCATCGGCCCTCCGTCCACGCCGGCGCTGTTGACGAGGCCGGTGACCTTGCCGAAACGGCTCTCGGCGGCATCGAACAGGCGCTTCACGTCATCCTCGTCGGCGACCTCGGCCTTGACCGCCTCCGCCTCGCCGCCGGCGTCTCGGATGGCGCGCACGACAGCCGCAGCTTCCTCCTCCCGACGCCGGTAGCTCGCCACCACGCGCCAGTTCCGCTGCGCGGCGAGCCTGGCGGTGGCGGCGCCGATGCCTCGCCCCCCGCCGGTGATGATCAGAACCGGTTTCGTTTCCTCGTCCAAGGTCCTCGTCCTCCATCCTTCCGTCGGCGCAGGCCGTCGCGGGGGAGTCAGCCGGCGATGCCGCCGGTGAGCCTGAGCAGCGTCTCCTGCACCGTGATGTCGTGGTCGAGCGGTCTTTCCGGGGCCTGGCGTCCGCGCAGCGTCTCCACGAAGGCGGCCAGTTCCAGATCGTAGAGGTCCTGGCGCGATTGAGGCGGGACGGGAATCTGATGTACGCCCGCGGCCCATTCGCCGCCGGCCTCGGCGAGGCAGAGCCGGATGGCGCCGGCGGGCTCGAAAGGCTCCATGATCGCCGATCCGCGGCTGCCGAAGATCTCGAAGCGGCGCGCCATCGGCGGCGTCTCCATGGCGGCGATGTCGATCATGGCGAGCGCCTTCGGAAACTGCAGGACGCCTACGGTGTTGTCGGCGAAGCCCGGCACGGCGGCGCCGTCGCTGCGGAAGCAGCCGGCGACAGCGGTCGGCTGTCCCAGGAGCCAGACGATCTGATCGATCATGTGGCCAGCCAGATCATAGAAGATGCCGCCCCTGTGACGCGCGATGACGCGCCGCGCCTCAAGGTCGAGGAAGGTCGACATATGGGCGCGGACAGAGAAGATCTCGCCGAGCAGCCCTGCCTTTGCCCAGTCGGTCATCCGCCGAAAACCGGCGTGATAGCGGAACATGTAGCCCATCTGCAGATGGAGGCGCCGCTCTCTGGCATCGGCCGCGACATCCCACCAAGCAGTCCAATCGTCGCCCGCCGGCTTGTCGTACCACAGATGCTTGCCGGCGCCGATGATCTCCGCCGCCTGCGAGAGGCTTTCGTCGTTGCGCCCCTCGGCGGCGATCGCGACGATCGAAGGGTCTTCCAGCATCTCTGCCGGACTTTCGAACCAGCGGACGCCTTCGAAAGCGGTTCCCGGCCGGTCGACGGCGGCGCGCCGCGCCGCGTTCGGCTCGCAGACCCCCGCCAGTTCCACGTCGGGCGAGGATCGCATGGCGAAGAGCTTGCCTTCGGCGTGGCCGTGGCCCACGCCGTATTGCGCCATGCGGATCGGCGCCATCAGGTGGGTTCCCGTTCGGACCGCGCCTTCTCCTCGGCCCATAGGCTTTCGCCGCGCAGGAGGAAGGCCCGGATGTCGTAGCGCCCGGGGCGCTCCGGCGCGAGATGGCCGCCCTCCACCATGATGTCGAGCGGATTGATCCGCGTCCGCATCGGCAGGACGACCTTCTCGTGGCGGCAGGCGGATTCGTAGATCGCGTGGATCATCTCCAGCGCCTTGTAGCCATTCGCAGCGGCGCCGCGGTGGGACGGGGCCGCCCCTGTGACGTAATCCGCGAGTTCGTCGGCTTGACCGGCGCCGCCTTCCAGCCACTCGAAGTTCTCGCCTTCCGCTTCGACCTTGAAGAAGCGCCCATCGGGCCGCTCGGAGCGCCAGGCGCCGCGGGTCTCGGCGTTCATGAGCTGGACTTCTTCGGTCGTCAGGTTGATCTGGCCCTCGGAACCGTAGATCTGCGCGCCCTGATAGAGCTGCGCGCCGACGTCGGAGAGGATCAGCGCCCGGGCGCCGCCCTCGAACTCGAAGACGGCGACAGCGCAATCCTCGATGCGCGTCGAGCGCTCGAAACGATCGGTCTTGCGCTCGACGTTCCCCATCACCCAGCGGCAGTCGACGTCGCCGAGCAGGTAGCGGAACATGTCGGTCTGGTGCGAGGAATAGTTGGGCAGCCCCTGTCCGCCGACGCTCACCATCAGCGCCACCTTGCCGATCGCTCCCTTGGCGATGAGATCCCGCGCCATGGTGTAGGCGGGCAGGAAGCGGCGCTGGTGGCCGATGACCAGCTTCACGCCGTTGCGGTGGCAGGCCACCACCATCTCGTCGGCGCGGCCGAGCGTGTCGGCCATGGGCTTTTCGCAGAGGATCGCCTTCGGCCGGCGTGCGGCGGCGGCGATGGTCCAGGGGGCGTGGCCGGCATGCCAGACGCAGACCGAGACGACGTCGAGCCGCTCCTTGTCAAGCATCTCGCGCGCGTCGAGGTAGTGGGCGGGGCGGATGCCGAAGCGGGCGTCGGTCGCGTCCATGGCGCCGCCGTCGGGGTCGGCCACCGCGGCGACGTCGTAGCGGCCGCAATTGATGTAGCCGGCGATGTGATGGCGCGCCATCGAGCCGCAGCCGATGATGCCGACGCGCAGCTTGTCCGTCATTGATGCATTCCGTTCCTGTTGAAGTTGCGCTTCATCCCTTGACAGCCCCGATCGTGAGGCCGCCCGCGAGATGCTTCTGCACGATCAGCGACAGCAAGAGGATCGGCAGGGTGATCACCGTCGCGGCTGCGGTGAGACCGCCCCAGTTCACGTCCTCGAACGAGACGAAGCCGTAGACGGCCATCGGCAAGGTCACGGTATTCTTGCCGCCGAGGATGAGGGCGAAGATGAAGTTGTTCCAGGACGCGATGAAGCCGAGGATCGTGGCGGCCACGATGCCCGGCTTGCTGAGCGGCAGGACGATGCGCAGGAAGATGCCGATGCGCGTGGCGCCGTCGATCAGCGCCGCCTCCTCCAGTTCCTTCGGGATGTCCTCGAAGAAGCCGACCATGATCCAGACCACCAGCGGCAGCACGATGATCACATGGGCCAGCGCCACGCCCGGCAGGGTGTTGATCAGGCCAAGTTGCCGGTAGATCACGAACAGCGGCACCAGGAAGGCGATGCCGGGCAGGATCTTGACGAGCAGGAACAGCATGCCGAGCGAGCGCTGGCGCCAGCGTGCCATCGAATAGGCGGCGGGCAGGCCGACGGCGAGGCTGAGGCCGACCGCCGAGACGGCGATCAGCGTGCTATTCAGCATGTATTCCAGGAAGGGGTTCCTGGCAAAGACGTCGACGTAGTTCTGCACCGTGGGCGAGAAGAGCCAGAGCGGCGGGAAGGCCATCGCCTGCATATTGGTCTTCAGCGACGTGAGGATCATCCAGAAGAGCGGGAAGAGGAAGAAAACGAGCAGGACTGCGAGGCAGCCCCAGAACAGCAGGGCGTCGCCGATCCGGGCCCAGGCGAGGCGTGCCTCCAGATGCCTCGGCATGGCGGCGGCCATCAGTTCCATTCCCGCTCGCGGGCCATGATCCAGGCGATGCTGGCGGCGCCGACGATGATGGCGAAGACCGCGATCACCGCCGAGCCATAGCCGAGATCGAGATACTTGAAGGCCTGGTTGTAGGCGTAGACGTAGAGCGTTTCCGAACTGGTGCCCGGTCCGCCGGCGGTGATGACCCAGATGATGTCGAAGGCCTTCAGCGCGTCGATGGTGCGGAACAAGAGCACCACGACCAGCACCGGCTTGAGCATGGGCAGCGTGACCAGCCGGAAGACCTGCAGGCGCGAGGCGCCGTCGATCATGGCTGATTCCACCGGCTCCCTGGGCAGGGACCGCAAGCCGGCAAGCAGCACGATCATCGCGAAGGGCGCGGAATGCCAGACATCGACCAGAACGAGACAGGGGATGACATAGGCTGGGTCCGCCACCCAGAGGAGGGGTGGGAGGCCGACGAGGCCGACCAGGTGGTTCAGGACGCCGAGCGTCGGATTGAACATCATCATCCAGACCAGCGATGTCGCGACCGGCGTCGCCACCATCGGCAGCAGGAAGGCGGTGCGGGCCCAGCGCGCTCCGCGGAAATCGCGGTTCAGGACGAGCGCCATCGCCATGCCGAGCGTAACCGAGCAGACGACGGATAGAGCGGTGAAGGCGGCGGTCCGCAGAAGGGCGCTCAGGAACTGAGCGTTCACGAGCGCCTTCACGTAATTGCCAAGGCCGACGAACGCGTGGTGCGCGAGGCCGAGATCGTAGCTGCGCGTGCTGATCAGCAGCGTGTAGGCGATCGGATAGATCGCCAGCGCCAGCACCAGCAACGCCGCAGGAAGCGGGAAGAGAAGGGGCGGCCGCCAGTCGAAGCCGCCGAACCACATCCTCGGCCGCCGCTCGCCGGCTGGCGCGCCGGCCGCGACGGCGCTGGCCTCCGCCTGCGTCACCGCTTCGCGCGCTCCTCTTTGAGGAGCTCGGCGACACGTTGCTGGGCGGTGGCGAGCGCCGCGCCGACGTCCTGGCCGAGAATCGAGGCGACCACGGCCTCTCCGATGAAGTCGCGCGCCTTGGCCACGTTGGTGATCGAATGCGGCGCGGCGCCCAGCGAGTTGATCTGCGTCGAGATGCGACCGGTCTCCAGGAACTCCGGATCGAGGGCTTTCATGACTTCCGGATCGGTCCAGGCGGACTGGCGCGCAGCGAGGCCGCCCTGCAGCATGTAGCGCTGCGAGGTCGTGCGGTCGCTCAGGTATTGCACCAGCAGCCAGGCCGCTTCCTTCTTCTTGCCGAGGGACGAGATGGCGAGGCCTGTGGCATTAGGCGCGATCGGCGGCTCCTTGCGCCAACCCGCCGAGGCCGGTCCGGTCGGGGCCGGCGCGTAGCCGACCTTGCCGGCGACCGTCGACTTCGCCGGATCGGCGAAGATCGTGATGAAGGTGATGTCGTCGAAGAGCATCGCCGCCCGGCCCTGGCTGAAGATGCTCGTGACCTCGGCCCAGTGGTTGTTGACGGACCCCGGCGGCCCGTATTGCCTGAGCATCGAGCCCCACCATTCGAAGCCGGCCTTGGCCTCGGGCGTGTTGAGCGTGATGTCGCCGGTCGTACGGTCGGCCCAGCGGCCGCCGAAATCATGCAGCACGGGGCTGAGCATCGAGGTCGCCGCCGCCCCCTTGCCGCGCAGCACGATGCCGAAGACCTGCTTGTTCGTGCCTTCGTTGATCACCTTCGCGGCGTTGCGCACCTCGTCCCAGGTGGTCGGGCGGGAGAGCTTGAACTGCTCGAACAGGTCGCGGCGGTAGTAGAGGATCGGCAGCGCCTGGGCGCGGTCCGGCATGATCGGGATCTTTCCGTCAGCCGTCGCGCCGTCGCGGACCGTCGGGATGAAATCGTCCCAGGCGAACTCCGGGTTCGTGAGCGAGGCGTCCTTGATCATCGGCGCCATGTCCGCGTACCAGCCCGAGGCCATGAACTGCTGCCCTTCCTGAGCGTAGTAGCTCAGGAAGACGTCGAGGTCGGTGGCGCCGGCGAGATGCTCGACCTTCACCTTCTGGCGCAGCAGATCCTCCGGCAGCATCTCGTAGTCCACCTTGATGCCGGTGAGTTGCTGGAAGTCGCCGATCCGCTTCTGCTGGATTTCCGAGAGCGGGAACTTCAGGGTCGCCAGCCTGAGGCTCGTGCCCGCATGCTTCTTCCAGTTGAAGCCTGCGCCGGTCTGCGACGCGGCGGGTCCGATCCCGGTCAGTGCCAATGCCCCGCCGCCCGCCACGAGCGCGCGGCGCGTCGTCAACGCGTTCATCATCTTCCTCCCTTGGTTTTCCGTCGCTTTGGACGGTTCTTTGTTGTCGTTGACGGCGGCTCGCCGGCTGACCTTCTTCTCTCCGCGCGATCGCGGCTCAGACCTCCGCCAATTCCTTGTGGTGCAAACGGGATCGCGGCAGCCAAGCGGCTTCCGGCGCGCAATCCGCATTGGTTCCTGCGTCAACGGTGTCTTGGGCCATGCGGAGGCCGACGCGCTCGGAACGACATTCATGACCGCGCTTCACGCGGTCTTCGCCAAAGTCTCCATCGGCCGGAACGCGCCGCACTCCCCGGCCATCCAGTTCGATGAGGGGATGGCGGAGCAGGACATCCGTTAAGACGGCGTGGTCGGAACCCCATGTCTCCATGGCGTCCGCAAGGAACCGCGCACCGATCGTCGACATCCTCACTCCGAAAGGCCGTGTGCCGCCGCGAAAGGCGATGTCCGGATCGCAAGGCCGCATCCGCGTGTCCAAGGGATCGACATCAACCTCAGCAGGACCGATGAAAGCGTATACTGCGATCGCAGATCGCGCAAGATCGACGCTGGCTCGTGCGCGCCGCGATGATCGACCGATCAGGCTGCCAGGGCCCGCAGCCGCGCGTGCACGACCTCGGCGCCATCGGACAGATCGCGCGCCAGCGCCTTGCGGGCCGCCTCGCCGTCTCGCCTGCGGCACGCCTCCAGCAGGGCGCGGTGATGGCGGTTCGAGCGGAGCCGGCTGTCGCTGGGGCTGGAGACCCAGCTGAGGAACGGGCCGACGCGCAGCCAGACCCGCTCGATCAACTGGACGAGCGAGGCCGAGCCGGAGCCGTTGTAGATCGTGAAATGGAACTCGCGGTTGAGCCGCAGGTAGTCCGTGTTGTTCCTCTCGCCGGACGATTTCTCCATCGCATCCGCAAGACCCCACAAACGTTGGCAATCGGCCTCCGAAAGGCGCTCCGCCGCGCTTTCCACGGCCCTCCCCTCGAGCAGGATGCGGATCTCGACGATTTCGTCGAAGGTCTGCAGACTGAGCAGCGGCAGGCCGATCGTCCGGTTGGGACGATTCTCCAGCGCCCCCTCGGCGACGAGCCGATGGAAGGCCTCCCGCACGGGCATCTGGCTCACGCCGAGCGCTTCGGCGAATTGCCGCGTGCTCAGCGTGTCGCCGGGCCTGAACCGACCAGCGACGATCGTATCCCTGATCTGGTCATAAACCTTGAGGTTCGTCGCCCTCTGCAGGATCGGCTCCGTGGTCTGTGCGAGGCTCATCAGCGTCGTTCGCTCCATCGTCCGGTATCGCGGGCTGCGCAATTGTGGTGATCGCGAGAGTCTGCGCGATCTGAGATCGCAGCGATCTACAGATTGCGCTGCTTCCTGTCGAGGCGTTGTCAGGTTGAGGTGGTCCCCGAAACTTGGACAGCCAGCTAAGCTTGGTTCGCCCTGACGAGAGGACGAACGCGATGACGGGGAAGACGAAGCGTTATTCTGGCCTGCTGCCGATTCTGTCGACGCGGCCGAAAAGATGGAGGATTGGCTCAGATACTACAACGAGGTCCGCCCGCACGGGGCGATCGGCAACAAGCCACCGATCTCGTTGCAGAACTCCGGCGGCACAGCCAGCCCCCCGCCGTGAAACAGGCCGGAAACTCCAGCCTCCGGCCGTCCAACAAATGGGACCGGATCACTCAGCCTAGGACTCTGGCGTCAGTCGGATGACAAGCCGGGGTCACAGCAACTCTTAAGCGTATTGCGCCTTCTCAGCTCTGCGAAGGACGCGATGTACGGCTTCTCCAGCGCAACGAAAGAATGGTCGGCGCCGGCGAAGGCGCGGCTGTAGCGGCGCACCGGCGTCCAGCCTTGGCGCTGGTAGAAGGCCAATGCGCGTATGTTCCGAGCGAAGCATTCAAGGCGGACGGCCCCCAACCGCTCCGCCTCGGCCAGCAACAGGCTTCCGACGCCCTGCGATGTTCCGCCTGGCCTGACGAAGAGCATGTCGAGCGTGCCGCTGCGCACCTCCGCGAGCCCGAGGATGCCTCCGTCGTTTTCGCCGGCCGGCACTTCCGCGACGATGAGATGCGGCCACTCGTTCTCGAGCCGTTGCCGGAAGAAATCGGAACCGCGCAGCTTCAGGCCCTCGGCACCGAGGATCGAGCTGAAGGAGGTCCGATAGCTGTCGACTAGCAACTCGACGAGCGCGGGGATGTCCGCCTCACGGGCGGCGCGGGTCAGGAGCGTCATCGCTCGCCCCGCAGCCGCGGGTCGAGCTGGTCCCGGAGCACGTCGCCGAGCAGGTTGAAGGCGAAAGCGACGATCAGTATGGCGAGGCCCGAGAAGATCGCGGCCCAGGGCGACAGCAAGAGGACGTTACGCCCCTCCGAGAGCATCATGCCGAGCGAGGGCGTGGGCGGCTGCGTGCCGAGACCCAGGAAGGAGAGCGAGGCCTCGACCAGGATCGCGGCGGAGAGCAGGAGGCTCGTCTGCACCACCATGACGCTGGCGAGATTCGGCAGGATATGGCGCGCCATGATCCTGAAATCGCCGGCGCCGATCGCCCTGGCGCTCAACACGTAATCGCTGCCGGCGATGACGAGGGCAGGGCCGCGCAGCAGGCGGGCGAAGATCGGCGTGTAGACGATCGCGATGGCGGCCGCGGTCGGGCCGGCGCCGGGGCCGAGCATGGCGATCACCCCGATCGCCAGCAGCATGACTGGAAAGGCGAAAAGCACGTCCATGGCGCGCATGATCAGACGGTCGAACCAGCCGCCACGATAGGCCGCGACGATCCCGAGGCTGCCGCCGATCAGCAGGGCGATGCCGACCGCCGAGGTCGAGATCAGCAGCGAGGCCCTGAGGCCATGCAGGATGCGGGAGAGGAGGTCGCGGCCGAACTGGTCCGTGCCCAGCCAATGCGCGGCGCTCGGCGGACGCAGGCGCGCCAGGATGCTTTGCGCCAGCGGGTCGTAGGGCGAGATCAAGGGCGCGAGGATGGCGAGGCCGGCGATGGTCGCGGCCGCGGCGGCGGCCAAGGTCAGGAGCTTCGAACGCCGCGTCGTCATCGCCGCTACCGCCTGACCCGCGGATCGATCGCCACATAGAGCAGGTCGACCGCGAAGTTCACGAGCACGAAGGCGAAGGTGACGACCAGGATGGTCGCCTGCACGAGCGGATAGTTTCGCTCGGCGATGGCCCCCAGGATCAGGCGGCCGAGGCCGGGGATGGCGAAGACCTGCTCGACCACGATCGCGCCCCCCAGCAGGTAGCCGGTCAGGATGCCGGCGCTGGTCACGAAGGGTATGAGCGCATTGCGCAGCGCATGGCGGAACAGGATCATGCTCTCGGAAACACCCTTCGCCCGTGCGGTGCGCACGTAATCCTGCTGCAGCGCTTCCAGCATGGCGGAGCGCAGGAGGCGCGCGAGATTGGCGAGGATCGGCAGCGAGAGCGCCACCGCCGGCAGCAGCAGGCGCGCGACATTGCCGACCGGGTCTTCCAGGAAGGGCACATAACCCAGGACCTGCAGCTCCGGCGCCAGCGCCGTCAGTGCCAGGATCATCATGATGCCGAGCCAGAAGGAGGGGATGGTCAGCCCGACGACCGAGCCGATCTGCAGGCCGATGTCCCAGCCCCGGCCTCTCAGGCTGGCCATGAGCACGCCGAGCGGCAGGGCCAGCCCCGCGCCGAGCAGAAGGGCCATCAGCGTGAGCTGCAGCGTCGGCCCGACATGGGCGAGGATCTCGTCCGCCACTGGCCGTCGAGTCCACAGCGACACGCCGAGATCGCCGGAAAGCACGGCGCGCATCCACGAGAGGTATTGCGTCACGAAGGGCTGATCGAGACCGATCCGCGCCCTGAGTTCGGCGATCCGCTCAGGCGTCACCTCGGTGTTCGCTCCGAGCATGATCGCCACGGCGTCTCCCGGGATCAGACGGATCATCAGGAACGTCAGGATCGAGACCCCGAACATCACGATGACGAGGTCGATCAGGCGCGCGGACAGGAAACGCATGGGATCGGACTCAAGGCCGGACCGCCGGCGCAGCGGCCCGTCCGGTTCCGGTCAGCGGGCGAGGCTCGTGTTCGCCAGCGAGAACAACGACCGGTTGGCGACGATATCGAAGCCCTGGACGTTGGCGCGCATGGCGGTGAAGAGCTGGCCATAGGTCATGAAGGCGATCGGCCCGTCGCAAGCGAGCATCGACTGGACCTTGTTGTAGCTCGCGCGGCGCGTCGCTTGGTCGGTCTCGGAGCGCGCCGAGTCGAGCAGCTTGTCGAGGTCCGGGTTCGCGTATTTGAACACGTTGGTCGAGCCGCCCGTGCGGAAGGTGCGGTAGAAATAATCGTCCGGGTCCACCGATCCGGCATTGGTGGAGACGAAGGCGTCGAAGTTCGAGTTGCGCCAGTCCTGCACGAACTGGCCGAGCTCGGGAATCTTCAGCTCAGCCTTGAAGCCGGCCTTGTTGAGCTGCGCCTGCACGACCTGCGCGATGTCGCGGATGTCCTGGCGCGGAAGCACCAGCAGGGTGATCGAGACGGGGCTCGCGACGCCCGCCGCCTTCAGCAGCTCCTGCGCCTTGGCCGCCGAGGGCGCGTAGCAGGGGAATTCTTTCACGTCCAAGGCCCAGTCCTTGAGCGCCGGCGACAGCGGGCCGCCGGGGACGCCGGCGCCGAACAGCGCGGTCTGGACGATCTCGTTGCGGTCGAGCGCGTAGTTCAGCGCCTCGCGCACCTTCGGATTATCGAAGGGCGGCTTCGACACGTTCATGCCGACGAGCGTATAGGCGAGCTCCAGCGCCTCCACGACCTCGACGCCCGGCCGCTTCGCGGCCTTCACCTGCAGGGCCGTCGAGGCGTCGATGTTGGGCAGCATGGCGTATTGCCCGCTGGCGAGGCCGACCTGACGGGTGGCCGATTCCGGGATGATGTTGAACTTGAGCCCCGAGAGCTTGGGCAGGTCCTTGTTCCAGTAGCCTGCGTGCTTCTCCAGCTCGATGAAGCCGTTGGGCTGCCATTCCTTGAACTTGAACGGTCCCGTGCCGACGGGCTGGCGCTGCAGGCCGTCCTTGTTGGCTTCATAGGCGCGCGGCACGATGGCGATGGAGGCGAGCGCCGACAGGAGCGGCGCCGAGGGCTCCTTCAGATGCAGGACCACCGTCGCGGCGTCTTTCGCCTCGGCGCGGTCGAGCGCCGCGAGGCGGCTGGCGAGCGGCGAGGCGATCTCCTTCGACAGCACGCGGTTGTAGCTCGCCACGACATCGGCCGCCTCCATCGGCTTGCCGTCGTGGAAGGTCGCCCCGGAGACCAGCGTGAAGGTGTAGGTCTTGCCGTCAGGCGAAACGGTCCAGGACTTCGCCAGCGAAGGCACGACGCGCAGATCCTTGCTGACGTTCGTCAGCCCTTCGTACATCGTGCCATTGACCAGCTGGAACGAACTGAAGGCCGTGATGATATGCGGATCGAGCCCCGCCGGCGAAGCGTCGACCGCGAGGCTCAGGACCTGCGTCCGGCCGGGCGATGCGATGCCCAACCCCAGGCCGAGGCCGAGCGACAGGGCCAGGGCCGATTGTGCGAGCCGATGTTTCATCTGGTTTCCCCTCCTGCGGACCGGCGGGCGCATCTGGATGCGTCCTGACGGATGGCATTGCCGGCCCATCGCTCTCATTGGACCATCTGAAGGGTCCCGATGGCAAGCCGATTGACTGCGCTCGGCCGCTCCGGCCGACCGGAACGGGCGCGGTGGCGATGTGAGCGGCCGGCGGGTCAGGCGTTCCAGCGCAAAGCCGCCGTGCGCACCGGCGCATCCCAGAGCGCCAGCATCTCGGCATCGGCGAGCGTGACGGTGATCGAGCAGCCCGCCATCTCCAGCGACGTCACGTAGCTGCCGACCAGCGACCGGGAGATGGTGATGCCGCGCTTTTCGATCAACTTCGCGGCATTCTGGTAGACGAGATAGAGCTCCATCGCCGGCGTGCCGCCGAAGCCATTGACCAGCACGATCGCCTCGCCCTTCGCCGCCTCGCCGAGATCGCCCAGGACGGCCTCGATGATCTCCTCGGCGATCGCCTGCGCCGGCGCGAAGGGAACCCGCCGCCGTCCGGGCTCGCCATGGATGCCGACGCCCATCTCCATCTCGTCCTCGCCGAGCTGGAAGGTCGGCTTCCCCGCGGCCGGTACAGTGCAGGAGGTGAGCGCCACGCCCATGGATCGCGTGCGGCCGATGACCTTCTCTCCGAGCGCCTTCAGCGCGGTGAGATCGCGCTTCTCCTCCGCGGCGGCGCCCACGATCCTCTCGACGATCAGCGTGCCGGCCACGCCGCGGCGGCCGGTCGTGTAGAGCGAGTCTTGCACGGCGACGTCGTCGTTGACCACGATGGTCTCGATCCTCCGTCCTGCCATCTCGGCGGCCATCTCCTTCGCCATCTCGAAGTTCATGACGTCGCCTTCGTAGTTCTTGACGATGAAGAGCGCTCCCGCGCCGCTGTCCGTCGCTTCGACCGCCGCCATCATCTGGTCAGGCGTCGGCGAGGTGAAGACTTGTCCGGGGCAGGCGGCGTCGAGCATGCCGTGGCCCACGAAGCCGGCATGCAGGGGCTCGTGGCCGGAGCCCCCACCGGAGATCAGCGCGACCTTGCCTGGCGCGAGCGTGCGGCGGCGCACGAACTTCCGCTCCTCGCCGAGCACGACGATGTCCGCATGCGCCTGCGCGAAGCCGTCGAGGCTTTCGGCGAGGACATCGTCCACGGCATTGATCAGCTTCTTCATCGTCGTCCTCCCTGACGGCTAGTCTTTCTTGTCGCGCCGCACCGAGGTGAGCCGCGCGACGCCACCGATGAAGGTCTGCAGCAACTCGTCGAAAGCGCGGTTCTTCTCCTCGGTGCCGAAGTCCGGCAGCACAAAATGGACATGCCGGCCGCGCGCCCGGTTCGCGACCTCGACCAGACTGCGGGGATGCGCCCGGTGATAGGAAGCCATGAACGCCGCTCGCTCGGCCGGAGAGAAATGGCAGACCTCGAAGATGGTCGAGACGTGGCGCGAGGGGATCGGGGTTGCGTAGGCGGGGTTGGCGATTTGCGTCACGAAGCTGCGGTTGCGCTTGAGCGCATCGGCGAGCCTCTGCCGCGTGCCGGACGGCCGCCGGTCCAGGATCGCCTGCAGCAGCCGCTTGTAGGATTCGACGTGATCGACCTTCTCGCCGGCCGCAACAGCCTCACCCATGTTCGCCTCCGAGCGTGAAGCCGGCGATCGTGCGCTTCGCCGCCGCCAGCAGCCGCGGCGCCATCGACAGCGCCCTGACGCCCTCCTTGAGCAGCAGCGGGATGAGGCGCTCGTCGCCGCCCGCGTCGCCGCAGAGCGAGACCTTGACGCCCGTCCGCGCGCCATGACGCGCCACGGCGCCGATCAGCTTCAGCACGGCGGGATGCGACGGGTCCGCCAGCCCGGCGACGGCCGCGATGTCGCGGCCCGCCGCCATCACGTATTGCGTGAGGTCGTTGGAGCCGATCGACAGGAAGGCGGCGTCGAAGCTCTCGATCGTCAGGGCCGCCGCCGGCACCTCGACCATCATGCCGAGCCTGGGAATCCGATGCGCGATCCCGTCGCGCGCCAGTCCGGCGCAGGCCTCGGCGAGGAGCGCCCGGCTCGCCTCCAGCTCGTCAGGCACCGACACCATGGGGATCATCACTTCGACGTCCCCCTCTGCGGCGGCCCGGGCCAGGGCCCTGAGCTGCGTCAGGAACACGGGCCGATGCGCAAGCGTCAGCCGAACCCCGCGGAGGCCGAGGAAGGGGTTGCTCTCGCCCTCCGGCGTGAGGCCCGGGATCGGCTTGTCGCCGCCCGCGTCGAGCGTGCGGATGGTGACGGGCCTGCCTTCAGCCCAGCGCGCGATCCTCGCATAGGCCGCGGCCTGCGTCTCCTCATCGGGGAGCACCTTGCCCTCGAAGAGCAGTTCGGTGCGCACCAGCCCGACGCCGTCGCAGATCGCCGGGTCTAGCCCATCGAGTTCGGCCGGATCGGCGATGTTGACGAGCGTGGCGATCCGGGTCCCGTCGGCGGTGACGGCGGGCTTCGCCAGATAGACGGCGGCCGCGCCGGCCAGCGCTTCGCTGGCCTCGCGCTCGCGCGCGAAGGCGGCCTGCTCCGCAGGCGAGGCGTCGACCAGCACGACGCCTTCGCCGGCATCGACCAGCACCTCGCGGCCGGCGATGTCATTCGCCGCTAGCCCGACGATCATCGGCACGCCGCGCGAGCGCGCCAGCATCGCGACATGGCTGGTGGCGCTGCCCCGCCGCAGCAGGATGGCGCCGCCCCGCCATTCGGCGGAAAGGAAGCGCGATGGCGTGATGTCGTCGGCCAACACGATGGAGCCGGGCGACAGCGCGTCCGGGTCGGCGCCAGTCAAAGCGTCAAGCACGCGCTCGCGGATGTCGGCGAGGTCGCTGGCGCGGGCGCGGAAGTACTCGTCGTCGGACGCCTCGTAGCCGGCGATCTCGGCGGCGAGCGCCCCGCTCCAGGCATCCTCGGCAGCCGCGCCTTCGGCGATGGCCGCGAAGGCGCCTTCGGCCAGCGCCTCGTCCTCCAGCATCGCCACCTGGAAGGCGAGCATCTCGGCCGCATCGCCCTTCGCGCGCGCCTGCAGGGCGCCGATACCATCGACAGCCTCCCGGATCGCGCGCCTCAGGGCCTCCGCTTCCGCATCCGGATTGCCGTCCTTCCGCCGCGTGCCGCGCCGGCTTTCGAGGGCCGCGACGACGCCTGCCGCGAAGCCCGGCGAAGCGCATTGTCCCCTGATGCGGGATGAGGCCATCGCGTCGCTCAATGCTCGTCGAAGCGACGGTCGATCAGGCCAAGCACGGCTTCGAGCGCCGCTTCGGCGTCGGGGCCATCCGTGCGGACATGCAGCGTCGCGCCTTTGGCTGCCTTGACCCGCATCACCTTCACTGGGCTCTTGGCGTCGACCCAAGGTCCCCCCGGCGAGAGCGCGAATTCCACCGTTCCCGCGAAGCCCTTGGCGAGCTGGGTCAGCTTCACCGAGGGGCGCGCATGCAGCCCGACCTCGTTGGTCAGGAGCGCCGATCCGGTCCGCATCGTCTCCGAGTCCACAGCCATGCCTCGCCCCCGTTCCCCGTATCCCAAGGCTCACGCCCCGAGCTCTTCGGCCGCGCGCTTGACCTCCGCCAGCGGCGAGCCGCCCGAGCTCTCGGTCGCCGCGATCACGGCGCCTTCGACCAGCGGCGCGTTGCAGACGACGATGCGGCCGCGCTTCTCCTCGGGCATGAACTCGGCCGCCATCTCGCTGTTGGTCTCCGCGCCGCCGAGATCGACGAGGATCGCCACGCCGGCTTCGGACCAGGCCTTGTCGATCGCCGCCATGATCGCTTCCACCGAGGTGCCGAGCCCGCCGTCCTGGTTGCCGCCGGCATAGGCGAGCGGCACGCTGTCGCCGACCATCTGCCGCACCATGTCGGCGGCGCCCTCTGCGACCTTCGGGGAGTGGGAGACGATGACGATCCCGACGTTGTTCATGCCCTCGCTCCTGCTTCGCCGCCTTCCCACACGTCGCAGAGCGCCGCGATGATCAGAGCGCTGGATCTCGCCCCCGGGTCCATGTGGCCGACGGACCGTTCCCCCAGGAAGGAGGCGCGGCCGCGCGTCGCCTGCATCGGGATCGTCGCCTCGGCCGCCGACAGCGCCACCTCCCGGATCTCGGATGGCCCTCGGCCCTCGGACAGCGCCTTCTCGACCGGGACGAGCACGTCGAGCATCGTCTTCTGGCCGGCCTCGGACTTGCCCCGCGCCGCGACGGCCGCGACGGCGAGCCGGAAGGCATTCGCCACATCCTGGCGCGTGGGCTCTCGCGGCAGCGCCTTGCCGAATTCCAAGGCGAGCGTGCCGAAGAGCGGCCCCGACGCCCCGCCGACCTTGAGCACGAGCTGCATGCCGAGCGCCTTCACGAGCTCGCCCGCCGGCTTGCCTGCCGCCTTCGGCAATTCGTCCAGCACCGCCTGCATGCCGCGCCGCATGTTGAGGCCGTGGTCGCCGTCGCCGATCGCCTGGTCGAGCGCGGTCAGCCTCTCCGCCTCGCCGATCACGGCCTCGGCCGCCTTGAGGATGAAGGGCTCGATCATGGCTGGCCTGCGATCCTGCGGCCGTCGGCCGCGAAGTAGAGCGGCCGCACGAGATCGACCGACACGTCGTCTCCGACCGTCAGACCACTGTCCGGGTCGGCCAGCGTGACGATCTCGGCCCCGCCGACTGAGACATGCAGGTGGTTCTGGTCGCCCAGGTGCTCAATCCGGCGGATCGATCCCCTGAGGCCGCCCCCTTGCTCCTTGGCGAGTCGGACATGCTCGGTTCGAGCCCCGATCGTCTCCGCTCCGGGCGGCGCCGCGATCTCGCCCAGTGCGGCGCGGGGCAACAGGTTGATGCCTGGCTGGCCGAGCCTGGTCGCGACATAGGACGAGACCGGACTTTCGTAGATCTCGCGCGGAGTGCCGAGCTGGACCAGGCGGCCGGCCTGCATCACGCCGATGCGGGACGCCATGGTCATCGCCTCGATCTGGTCGTGGGTCACGTAGAGGAGGGTAGCGCCGAGCTCCTGCTGGATGCGCTTCAGCTCCAGCCGCAATTCGCCGCGGAGCTTGGCGTCGAGCGAGGAAAGCGGCTCGTCCATCAGGTAGATGGTGGGCCGGCGCACTAGCGCCCGGCCGATGGCGACGCGCTGCATCTGCCCGCCGGAGAGCCGCGTCGCCGGATTGCCGAGCTTGTCCTCGATCCTCAGCATCCGCGCGACCTCGGTCACGCGCCGGTCGATCTCGGCCGGCGGCGTCGGTCGGATCGGCGACCGCAGGGGGAAGGCGAGGTTCTCGTAGACCGTGAGATGGGGATAGAGCGAATATTGCTGGAAGACGAAGGCGACGTCGCGATCCGCCGGCTCGGCCCGCGTCGCGTCGCGGCCGCCGATCAGGATGTGGCCACTGTCCGCCCGCTCCAGCCCGGCGATCAGGCGCAGCACCGTCGTCTTGCCGGCGCCGGTGGGCCCCAGGAGAACGACGAATTCGCCGTCGGCGATGGTCAGCGAGACGTCGGAGACGGCCTCGACATCCTTGAAGCGCTTCGAGACGCCCTGGAGCGCGACCTCGGCCATCAGTCCGCTCCCCGGTCGTGCAAGGCGCTCGGCACGGCGCGGCCGTCGGCCTTGGCGAAGATCGACAGCTTCTCCGGCCGGAAGGCGAGGCCGACGCGCTCGCCGGTGCGGACCGCGACCTCGGCTCCGAGGCGGGCCCTGACCTGCCCCTGCTCGGTCTTGATCGTCACGATCTGCGTGGTGCCCAGGTATTCGGATCCGTAGACCTCGCCGCGAACGGGGCCGTTATCGGCGATCCGCACATGCTCCGGCCTCACCCCCAGCACGTAATCGGCCGACGGCCCGTCGGCGCGGAAAGCCGGTACGACCTGGCGCCCTTCTCCGATCCCGATCTCCGTCGCTCCCTTCGCTAGCGCTCCGCCGAAGGCGAGGAAGTTCATGGGCGGCGAACCGATGAAATCGGCCACGAACATCGTTGCGGGACGGTCGTAGATCTCCTGCGGTGCGCCCACCTGCTCGATCACGCCCTGGTTCATCACCGCGATCTTGTCGCCCATCGACATGGCTTCCAGCTGGTCGTGCGTGACGTAGACCGTGGTCGCCTTCAGCCGGTCGTGCAGGCCGCGCAATTCTCCGCACATGATATGGCGGAACTCGGCGTCGAGCGCGCCCAGCGGCTCGTCCATCATGAAGGCGGCCGGCTCGCGCACGATGGCGCGGCCGAGCGCCACCCGCTGGCGGTCGCCGGAGGAGAGGCCGTTCACCGGCCTGTCGAGCAGATGGCCGATGCGCAGCACCCGCGCGGCCTCGGCGATGCGCTGGTCGATCTCGGCCCTCGGCATGCCGATGTTCTTCAACGGGTAGGCGATGTTGCCCCGCACGTTCATGTGCGGATAAAGCGCGAAGAGCTGGAACACGAAGGCGATGTCGCGTTGCGAGGCGGGCTTGAACGTCACGTCGTCGCCGCCGAGCCGGATCTCGCCGGAGGTCGGGAGCTCGAGGCCGGCGATCATGCGCAGCGTCGTCGTCTTGCCGCAGCCCGAGGGTCCGAGCAGGCAGAAGAACTCGCCGTCCTCGACGGTGAAGGTCGAATCCTTGACCGCGGCGAAATCGCCGAAGGACTTGTGCAGATGGGTCACGCCGATCGTCGCCATCGCGCTAGTCCGGAAACTTCGAGCCGACGATGAAGAGCAACGTGCCCGCGAGCGTCACGGCGAAGGACCAGCCGTAGAGCGTCAGCGAGAAGGGCTGCATCAGCATGATCACGCCGCAGGCGATCAGGCCAGTGGCGAGGTTCTCCGCGATGGCGCGTGGGGAGAAGCGGCGCTTCGCTGGCCGCTCTCCTCCCCCTCCAAGGGGGAGGCCGGGTGGGGGTAGGTCGGCGCGCCCGCTCATTTCCGCACCGCGCCGAAGGTGATGCCGCGCAGGAGATGCTTCCGGAGCAGCACCGTGAACACGACGATGGGGATGAGGAACAGCGTCGTTCCCGCCGCGACCGCCGGCCAGTCCTGGCCGCCCTCGCCGATGATGATCGGGATGAAGGGCGGCGCCGTCTGCGCTTCGCCGGAGGTGAGCAGCACCGCGAAGGCGTATTCGTTCCAGGCGAAGATCAGGCAGAAGATCGCGGTGGCGGCGATGCCGGTCGCGGCCTGCGGCAGCACGACCTTCCGGAAGGCCTGCAGCCGCGTGTAGCCGTCGATCATCGCCGCTTCCTCGTATTCGCGCGGGATCTCGTCGATGAAGCCCTTGAGCAGCCAGACCGCGAGGCTGACGTTGACCGAGGTGTAGAGCAGGATCATGCCGAGCTTGGTGTCCTGCAGGCCGAGCTCGCGGTACATCAGATAGATCGGGATCGCGACGGCGATCGGCGGCATCATCCGCGTCGAGAGGATGAAGAAGAGCAGGTCGTCCTTGAGCGGCACGCGGAAGCGCGAAAAGCCATAGGCCGCGAGCGTGCCGAGGGATACGGCGAGCGCGGTCGAGCCGAAGGCGATGATGATCGAGTTGAGGAAGCGCGGGACGTATTTCGACTGCGACACCACCACCATGTTGTTGCGGCGGGCCAGCGTCTCGCAGGCGCCCTGGGGCGGCGGCAGGCTGGCGAGATACTCCGGCGTCTGGCGCGAGCGCGTGCTGAACAGGTTGCAATAGCCCTCGATCGTCGGCTCGAAATGCACCCACGGCAGCACCTTGGGCGGATAGGAGATCGAGTCCGACGGGCTCTTGATCGAGGTGAGCCCGATCCACAAGAGCGGGATGATCGCCACCAGCGCATAGAGGATGACGAGCACGCCCGCGAGCCGCTTCGAGCCGGGCGAGGGCTCGACGATCGAATAGGCCGCCGTGTTGCCGCTCATCGCGCCTTCACCCTGTTCAGCGCCTTGACGTAGATGTTGGCGAGACCGAACACCGTGACGAAGAGGATGATGGCGAAGGCCGAGCTGTAGGCCGTGCGCCATTTCTCGAAGGCCTCGCGCTTCAGCGTGATCGAGGCGACCTCGGTGGTCGAGCCCGGCCCGCCGCCGGTGAGCAGGTTCACCATGTCGAACATCTTGAAGTTCTCGATGCCCCGGAAGAGCACGGCGAGCATGATGAACGGCATCGCCATCGGCAGGGTGATGGTCCAGAACTGCCGCCACTTGGAGGCGCGGTCGACCTCCGCCGCCTCGTAGATGTAGTCGGGGATGGAGCGCAGGCCCGCGAGGCAGATCAGCATCACGTAGGGCGTCCACATCCAGGTATCGACCAGCGCGATCGCCCAGGGGCTCAGCGTCACGTCGCCCAGCATCTGGAAGGAGGAAGGCGGGATGCCGGTGACGAAGGCGACCATGTAGTTGAACAGGCCGATCTGCGGCTGGTAGAGGAAGGTCCAGAAGTTTCCGACCACCGCGGGCGACAGCATCATCGGCAGAAGGATCACCGTGGTCCAGAAGCCGGAGCCGCGGAACTTCCGGTCGATCAGCCAAGCCAGCAGGAAGCCGAGCACGGTCTGGATCGCGATCGTCGCGACGACGAAGCGCGCCGTCACCTGCATCGCCGCCCAGATGTCCGGATTGCTGAGGATGTCGTTGTAGTGGTTGAGGCCGACGCCGAGCACAGGCGCGTTCGGCCGGTTGGCGCGGTAGTTCGTGAAAGAAAGCTGGATCGTCCAGATCAGCGGGAAGATGTTGATCGCGAGCAGGAGCAGGATCGTCGGCGCGATGAACAGCCAGGCGATGGCCTTGTCCGACAGCCCGCGGATGCGTGTCGAGAGCGCCGGCGGCGTGGCCAGCGCGGCGGTCTCGATCAGCTTGGCGGGGTTGGTCGGGGCGTTCATGTTCGAGCTCTTCCCTTCTCCCGCGAGCGGGAGAAGGGACCGCGCGTGCCGGAAGCCCTCACAGCTTCCCGTCTTCCTTGAAGACCTTGGTCCAGTCGGCGATCAGCAGGTCCAGAGCCTGCTTGGCGGTTCCCTGGTCGGCGACCACGTAATCGTGGATGCGTTTCTGCATCGCCAGCAGCAGCGCGGCGTAGGAAGGGTCGGCCCAGAAGTCGATGACCTCGCCCATGGCGACCAGGAAGTCGGCGGCGAAGGGCGCGGTGTTCTTGAAGCCGGGGTCGTTCAGCACCGCCTTGTGGGCGGAATAGCCGCCGAGCGCCCACCACTTCTTCTGCACCTCGGGGTTGGCGAACCACTTGATGTAGGCGAGCGCCTCGGCTTGGTTCGGCGAATAGGCGACGACCGAGATGCCCTGCCCGCCGAGTTGCGAGCCCTTCCGGCCGTCCTGGCCCGGATTGACGAAGAAGCCGATCTTGTCGCCGCCCACGTTCGGGTCCTTGTGGAGGCCCGGGAAGAAGGCGAACCAGTTCATCTGCAACGCCACCTGGCCGGACTTGAAGGCGTCGAGGCCCTCCTGCATGTAGGCGTTGGTGTAGCCCGGCGGCGTGCAGCACTTGTAGAGCGACTTGTAGAACTCGAGCCCCTTCACCGCGCCGTCGCTGTTGACGAAGCCCTGCATCGCATAAGGCTTCTTCGGATCCTGGTACTGGAAGCCGAAGGGATAGAGCGCGTTGGCGACGCCCATGGTGATGCCCTCGGAGCCGCGTTCGGTGAAGATCGCCGCGCCATAGACTTTCTTGCCGCCGACCTCGCGGCCCTGGAAGAACTCGGCGATGTCCTTGAGTTCGGTCTGCGACTTCGGCGGCGTCAGGTCGCGGTTGTACTTGGCCTTGAACTCGGCCTGGTTCTTTTGATCGGCGAACCAGTCCTTGCGGTAGGTCCAGCCCAGCGCGTCGCCCATGGCGGGCAGGGCCCAGTAGTTCGGCGTGCCCTTCGGCCATTCGGCGTAGCCCGTGACCGTCGCCGGCATGAAGTCATCCATCTTGATGCCTTCCTTGGCGAAGAAGTCGTTCAGCTTGACGTAATGCTTGTTCTCCGCCGCGCCGCCGATCCACTGGCTGTCGCCGATGATCAGGTCGCAGAGCCGGCCCTTCGAATTGAGCTCGTTGAGCATGCGGTCCGCGAAGTTGGGCCAGGGCACGAACTCGAACTTCATGTTCACGCCTGACTTGGCCGTGAAGTCCTTGGAGAGTTCGACCAGCGCGTTGGCCGGGTCCCAGGCGGCCCAGCAGAGCGTGATCGTCTTGCCCTGCGCCTGCGCCGCGCCGGCGGATCCCAGGAACGATGCTGCGAATGATGCCGCGAGCATACCCGCGGCGGCTGCCACTTTCTTCATCATGCTCCTCCTCCCTGTGATGGCGGCCGCCCGGAGCGCCTGTCCGCCATGGATTGTCCGGCCGCCCATCGCTGCCGGGCCAATTCCCTTGTTGCCAAACATCGGGTTGGCCGAAGCCATCCGATGTTTAGTATTTTGTTTAGTGAAGCTGAATCCGCTAAACATGACAAGGCGGAATCGTCGCTGCAGCGCAGCACCCGGAAGGCTGCCCTGGGAACACCGCCGAGGGCCGCCTGCGCCGCCGTCTAGCCGCCAGCGCGTTCGCTCCTCTTCGCGCGCGCCGCGCGCCGCCAGGCGGCGGGGGCCGTGCCCAGGATCGCCGAGAAGGCGCGGCTGAAGGCGGCAGCATCGTCGTAGCCGACGCGCGGCGCGATCGAGGAAAGAGCGAGATCGGTTCCGGCGAGCAGCCGGCAGGCGAGATGCATTCGCCAGGCGGCGACGTAGCGCATGACGCTGCGCCCCATCGTCTCGCGGAAGCGCGCCGCGAAGCGGGAGGGCGACATCGCCGCCGTCGCGGCCAAGCTCTCCACGCTCCAGCGCTCCGCGGGTCGCTGATGGAAGGCGCCGAGCGCCCGGCCGAGCCTGCGATCCTTCAGCGCCGCGAACCAGCCATGCTCTGGCGGGCCGGCCTCCCGGCGATAGGCGGCGATCGCCTCGGCGAAGAGGATTTCGAGAAGGCGCGCCGCTGTGAAGCCGCTGCGGCCGGCGGCGCTGGCTGCGGCCAGCATGGCGGACGCTTGCGCGAACAGCTGCTCGTCCTTGGCGCGACCCCCGCCGATCCGCAGCACCGGAGGCAGCGACGACAGCAGGGGATTCAACGGCGAGCCGTCGAGTTGGAACACACCGCAGAGCAGGGTCGTCGCGCCTTCGCCGGAGGAGTTCTCGCCATCCGCGTCTTTGCCGGCATCCGCCCTGCGCGCACCCTTCATGAGGTCGGCGAAGCGCATGGGCGGGCGCCGGGCTCCGGCCCACATCGCATGGGCGCCTCCGCCAGGGCAAATGGCGATCTGACCTTCCTCGATCGTCAGCGGCTCCAGCGCCGGATGGTCGAGATGGAAGCGGCCGGCCAGCACCAGATGGAACGGCACGATCCGCCGGCCGGGGTCGACGGCGAGCAGCCGGCGCAGGTCCGCCTCGTCCGGCATGGCGATCTCCCAGGGCGGCGCGTAGCTCTCGCGCAGCAGCACGCTCCCGGCGATCCGGAGATCGCGCAGGGCCTCGTCGAGAACGGCGTCGGCTTCCGGCGTCACGAGCGCAGGATGGCGAAACGCGGTTGTTCCTGCAATGAACTTAGCGCTTTGCGCCGTAGAAACGACTGCGGATCGGCGATATCGCTCTTGACCGGGCGGTCCTTGGAGGGGCCGCAGGCTCAAGGGGGGCTGAACCATGACGCTATCGCCGGAACTCCGCTATCTCACGCTCACGGCTCTGTTCACGGGCCTGATCTGGGTACCGATCGTCCTCAACCGCCTGGGCGAGATGGGCGTCTGGAAGGCGCTGAAGAACCCCGAGCCCGACGTCCGGCCGCATGCGGAATGGGCCTATCGGCTTGCGAACGCCCACCGCAACGCCATCGAGAACCTCGTCGTCTTCGCGCCGCTGGCGCTCGCCGTACATGTCGCGCAGCTCGGCGACGGGCTGACCGCCACGGCCTCGCTGACCTTCTTCCTCATGCGCGTGGCGCATGCGGTCGTCTACGCGCTTGGCGTGCCGCTGGTGCGCACCATCCTCTTCGTGGTCGGCTTCGCCTGCCAACTCGCGCTCGCTGGCCGGCTCCTCGGCTTCGCCTGACCGGGAGAATCCTGGCTCAGGCTTCCTGATCGGTTGCCGCGCGGGAGGGAAGCCGCGTCCAGCGGCCGCCGGCCCTGGCGGAGCGGACCGCGGCCTCGATGAAGGCGAGGCCCTTGACCCCGTCCTCGATCGTCGGGAAATCGACCTCGGGGGGCGGCGGCATGTCCTGCCGGCGGGCGCGGATCGCGGCGGCGGCCTCGGCGTAGAGCGTCGCGAAAGCCTCAAGATAGCCCTCCGGGTGGCCGGAGGGGAGGCGCGTCACGCGCGCCGCGTCAGGCCCGGCCGCGCCCGTGCCGCGGGACAGGATGCGCGTCGCTTCGCCGAGCGGCGAGAAGAGGAGCTGGTTCGGGTGCTCCTGCCGCCATTCGAGCCCGCCCTTCTCGCCGTAGACGCGCAGCTTGAGATTGTTCTCGTTGCCGGGCGCCACCTGGCTCGCCCAGAGCATGCCGCGCGCGCCGCTCTCGTAGCGCAGCATGATCTGCACGTCGTCGTCGAGCCGCCGGCCCGGAACGAAGGTCGAGAGCTCCGCGCAGAGTTCGCTCGGCCAGAGGCCGGTGACGTAATCCGCGAGGTTCATCGCATGCGTGCCGATGTCGCCGATGCAGCCGCCGGCGCCTGAGCGCGCGGGATCGGTGCGCCATTCCGCCTGCTTCTGGCCGGTGTCCTCGAGCTTCGTCGACAGCCAGTCCTGCGGATACTCGACCTGCACGACGCGGATGGGGCCGAGCTCTCCCGCCCGCACCATGGCTCTCGCCTGCCGCACCATGGGATAGCCCGTGTAGTTATGCGTCACCGCGAAGACGAGGCCGCTCTTCGAGGCCAGCATCCTGAGCTTCAGGCCGTCCTTGAACGTGGTGGTCAGCGGCTTGTCGCAGATCACATGGATTCCCGCCTTCAGGAAGGCTTCCGCCACCGGCGCATGCATGTGGTTGGGCGTCACGATCGCGACCACCTCCACGCCGTCCCGCCGCCGCGCCTCGCGCCGCGCCATCTCGCGGAAATCGCCGTAGACCCGGGCGGGATCGAGCCCGAGGGCGGCGCCGGAGCGCATGGCCTTCTCCGGCGTCGCGGAGAGCGCGCCGGCGATGAGGTCGTAATGGCCATCCAGCCGCGCCGCGATGCGGTGCACCGCGCCGATGAACGCGCCTTCGCCGCCTCCCACCATGCCGAGCCTGATGCGGCGGCTCTCGCCCGTGTCGCTGCGTCCCTCGATGGTCATGAGGTTCTCCTTGCGGCGTCAGCCGCGCCGTCCCTGTTCTGCGAGCTCGGCGAAGCGGGCGATGATGCGCGGGACATGTCCCGACATCACGGCATTGCCGAGGATGCCGTCGTTGAACCGGTCGTGCGTGAAGATCGACGTGAGGAAGCGGATCAGGCTGGCGCCATCCGCCGCCTCGATGGCGCCGTGTTCATGGACCAGCCGCCGCCATTCCTCGGTCTTCATCCAATCCATGACCTTGAAAGGACGCCGCCAAAGCGTCAGACGGTCGGCGGCCTGCAGGAAGCGGACCATGGTCTCGTGATAGACCCAGACGCCGCCCTTCGGATCCTGCGGCGTCCGTCGGCGCACCGGCTCGAAGCCGGGAGCGGCGAAATCGGCCGCGAAGGCGCCGAGCGCCTCCAGATGCTCCTGCGGCACCTCCCAGTCCCCTTCGAGCGGCGCCGGGTCCATCATGGCCTAAAGCCCGAGCATCGCGTCGATCCGCTTCTGGTCGACGGACCCGCCGGCGAAATCGTCGAAGGCCTTCTCCGTGACGCGGATGATGTGGCTCTCGATGAAGGGCGCGCCTTCCCGCGCGCCGTCCTCGGGGTGCTTGAGGCAGCATTCCCATTCGAGCACGGCCCAGGAACCGTAGTCATGCGCCGCCAGCCGCGAGAAGATGCCCGAGAAATCGACCTGGCCGTCGCCCAGCGAGCGGAAGCGGCCGGCCCGGTTCAGCCAGGGCTGGTAGCCGGAGTAGACGCCCTGCCGCCCGTCCGGATTGAGCTCGGCGTCCTTCACGTGGAAGGCCTTGATGCGCTCGTGGTAGATGTCGATGAAGGCGAGGTAGTCGAGCCCCTGCAGCAGGAAGTGGCTGGGATCGTAGTTGATCGCGCAGCGCCTGTGGCCTTTCAGGGCGTCCAGGAACATCTCGAAGGTCGCGCCGTCGAACACATCCTCGCCGGGATGGATCTCGTAGGCGACGTCGCAGCCCACCTCGTCGAAAGCGTCGAGGATCGGCCGCCAGCGTTTCGCCAGCTCCTGGAAGGTCGTCTCGATCAGGCCCGCCGGCCGCTGGGGCCAGGGGTAGACGAAGGGCCAGGCGAGCGCGCCGGTGAAGGAGACATGCGAAGCCAGCCCGAGGTTGCGGGAGGCCTTCGCCGCGAGCTTCAGCTGCTCGACCGCCCAGGCCTGCCGCTCGCGCGGCTTTCCATGCACCGCGGGCGGCGCGAAGGCGTCGAAGGCCTGATCGTAGGCCGGGTTCACCGCCACGAGCTGGCCCTGAAGGTGAGTCGAGAGCTCCGTGATGGCGACGCCGTTCTCCGCAGCTACGCCGACGAGTTCGTCGCAATAGTCCTTGCTCGCAGCCGCCCGGGCGAGGTCGAACAGCCGCGCATCCCAGGTCGGCACCTGCACGCCTTTGTAGCCGAGCGAGCCGGCCCAGCGCGTGATCGCGTCCCAGGAATTGAACGGCGCCGCATCGCCAGCGAATTGCGCCAGGAAGATCGCTGGTCCTTTCATCGTCTTGGGCATGGTTCCCTCCTCAGAATCCGGCGCCGGCCCAGAGCGAGCGCGCTTCGTCCTCGCCGAGCGCCAGGGGGCGCTCGATGCGGGAGCGGATCGCCACCTCGCCGCCGCTCTCGCCGGCCTTGAGCATGGCGTGCATCGCCTCCAGCGCATGGCTCGCCATCGCGCCCGACGCGCGCTGCACGCCGCCGCCGGCGGCCCGCGCCAGCTCGGCGATGCCGAGGCAGCGGTAATTCGCCTGGTCGGGCATCGAGGGCGCCCACATCGGCGAGCGCCAGTTCGGCTTGCCGAAGGCGCGGCCTGCGGTGTCGACCTCGATCCAGTCGCCGCGCCGCTCGTTATAGGCCACCGTGCCGCCGAAGAAATTCGGGTCCGGCACGCGCAGCGAGCCTTCCGTGCCGTAGAGCTCGATCGGCGGGTGGCCGTGCTTCCAGACGTCCCAGCTCATGGTGAAGAGGATGTCGGCGCCGGAGGTGAAGCGCAGGATCGCCATCACCGTGGTCGGCGTCTCGACCGTGATGCTCTTGCCCTTCATCGCGCCCTCCGAGGTGACCAGCCGCTCGGCGAAGCCGGTGGAGGAGCGCCCCACGACGCTTTCGACCGGACCCAGCAGATTGATCAGCGCCGCGAGGTAATAGGGCGCCATGTCGAGGATGGGACCGCCGCCCGGCTTGAAGAAGAAGGTCGGGTCGGGATGCCAATGCTCCATGCCATGGGACATCAGGAAGCAGGTGCCCGACAGGATCCTGCCGATGCGGCCCGAATCCACGATCTCGCGCGCCGTGCGTCCGCCCGCGCCGAGGAAGGTGTCCGGCGCGCAGCCGAGCTTCAGTCCGCGCGCCTCCGCCTCGGCCACGAGCTTCGCGGCATCCTCCGCCGCGACGGTGATCGGCTTCTCGCCGAAGACATGCTTGCCCGCGGTGAGCGCCGCATGGCTCACGGCGAAATGCGCGTTGGGCGTCGTCAGGTTGACGACGATGCCGATGTCCTCGCGCTTCAGGAGGTCGTCGATGGCGAGCGCCTCGACGCCATGCGCCTTGGCCTGCGCCTGCGCCGCCTCCGGACGCACGTCGGCGCAGGCGACGAGCCTGAGGCCGCTGAAGCGGCCCATGTTCTGCATGTAGATCGTCGAGATGTTGCCGCAGCCGATGATGCCGACGCCGAATTCCGCCATGGTCGCTCTCCTCACGCCCAGCTCATCACGGTATCGCGGGCGCGTCTCGCAAAGCGCGCCACGTCGTTCGGCTTGTCGTGCTCGACGACGTAGTACTCGGCGCCGGCCGCCTCGATGGCCGGGAGCAGCTTGGTCCAGTCGAGCGTGCCATGGCCGGGATCGGCCCAGCCGTCCTCGTCCTCGCATTGTCCCGCCGGCGCGATATCCTTCACATGCACCGCCACCACGCGCTTGGCGTGCCTGGCGAGCTCGGAGACGGGGTCGCCGCCGCCCCTGACGATCCAGGCGAGATCCGCCTGCCAGGCGAGCTCCGGCGCCTCCTCGAAGATGCAGTCTAGATAGGTCTTGCCCGCTGGCGTCCTGCCGTATTCGAAATGGTGGTTGTGCCAGCCGAAGCGCAGGCCATGGTCGGCCATCACCTTGCCGATGCCGGCGAGCTCGCGGCCGAGCCGGCGCCAATGCGCCTCGTCGCCCTCGCGCTCGCCCATCGGCGGCGCTGGCGCCATCACGGTGGCGATGGCGAGGCTCTGGCAGAGCCGCGCGGCGGCCTTCGGGTCGGCCCGCAGCCGGTCCATGCCGACATGGGCCGTCGGCGCAGTCATGCCGTGCCGGTCGAGCAGCCGCTTCAGCCCGTCAGGGTCGCCAAACAGGCCGCCGAAGGGCTCGACCATCGTGTAGCCGAGTGAGGCGAGCAGCTCGAACTGCGCGGCCAGTGGCTCCATGGAGCGCGCCGAATAGAGCTGGAACGACAGGCGGTCGCCGGGTTTCATGGGATGTCTCCTGCGAAAGGGGTCAAAGGCGGTCGCCGCTGGCGGCATCGAAGAGCGAGACAGCGTCGGCAGGGAAGGCGACGGAGAGAGCGTCGCCCGGCTTCACGAGGGTCTCGGCGGCATCGCGGCTGGAGAGGGCCGAGCCATCCGGCAAGCGCGACCAGACCAGCGAATCCGCGCCCATCGGCTCGACCATCTCGATGGCCGCGACCAACCCCCCGTCAGTGCCTCCGGTGCGCACATGCTCCGGCCTGATGCCGAGCACGGCCGGAGCCGAGGCGGGCGCCGCCTTGAAGGGATAGCTCTCCAGAGGAACGCGCTTGTCGCCGATCACGAACGTGGGCGAAGGACCGGCTTCGAGATGCCCGTTCAGGAAGTTCATGGCGGGCGACCCGACGAACGAGGCGACGAAGCGGTTCGCCGGCCGGCGGTAGATCGCCTGCGGCGTGTCGAGCTGCTGGATGACGCCGCCCTGCATCACGGCGATGCGGTCGGCCAGCGTCAGCGCCTCGATCTGGTCATGCGTCACATAGATCATGGTCGAGCCGAACCGCGCGTGCAGCCGCTTGATCTCGACCCGGAGTTCCGCGCGCAATTGCGCGTCGAGGTTGGAAAGCGGCTCGTCGAAGAGATAGACGCCGGCCTTGCGCACCAGGGCGCGCCCGATGGCGACGCGCTGCCGCTGGCCGCCGGAGAGCGCCGCGGGCTTGCGGTCGAGGAGCGGCGTCAGTTTCAGCATCTGCGCAGCCTCGGAGACGCGCGCCTCGATCTCCGCCTGCGGCAGACCGGCGACCTTGAGGCCGAAGGACATGTTCTCGCGCACGCTCATGCGCGGATAGAGAGCGTAGCTCTGGAAGACCATGGCGATGCCGCGGTCCTTCGGCTCCTCCCAGGTGACGTTGCGCCCGCCGATCCAGATCTCGCCGTCCTTGATGTCGAGAAGCCCTGCGATGGCGTTGAGCAAGGTGGACTTGCCGCAGCCCGACGGCCCGAGCAGCACGATGAATTCGGATGGCGAGACTTCGAGGTTCAGGCCGGACAGCACCTTCACCGCGCCGAAGCCGACGCTGAGGTCCTTGACCGTGACATCCGCCCGCGCGGCCATGGCGCTCATCCCTTCACCGCGCCGGCGGCGATGCCGCGCACGAACCAGCGGCCGGAGCCGAAATAGACGACGAGCGGCAGGAGCGCCGTCAGCATCGTCGCGGCCATGTCGACGTTGTAGGCCCGCTCGCCCTGCGTCGAATTGACGATGTTGTTGAGCTGCACCGTCATGGGCAGGTTCTCGCGCCCGGCGAAGACGAGGCCGAGGATGAAGTCGTTCCAGATGCCGGTGACCTGCAGGATCACGGCCACGACGATCATCGGCGTCGCCATCGGCAGCATGATGCGCCAGAAGATCTGGTAGAAGCCTGCGCCGTCGATCCGGGCCGCCTTGAACAGCTCCGGCGGCAGCGAGGCGAAGTAGTTGCGGAAGAGCAGCGTCATCGTCGGCAGTCCGAAGATCGTATGGACGATGACGATGCTGGCGATCGACTGGCCGAGTCCCGTCCAGGAGAAGATGCGCACCAGCGGATAGATGAAGATCTGGTAGGGGATGAAGGCGACGATCATCAGCGTGGCGAACAGGAGCCCGGCTCCGCGCACCCGCCAGAAGGACAAGGCGTAGCCGGTCAGCGCGCCGACGACGATCGAGACGACCACGGATGGCAGGAGGATCGTGACGGAATTCCAGAAGCCGACACGGATGCCGTTGCAGTTGAGGCCTGTGCAGGCGCTCGACCAGGCCCTGACCCAGGGCTCGATGGTGGGAGCGGCGGGCAAAGCCACCAGCTGCCCCAGCCTGATCTCGGTCATCGGCTTCAGCGACGTGACGACCATCACGTAGAGCGGCAGCATGAAGAACAGCGCCGTGACGACGAGGAAGGCGTAGAGGCCGAGGCGCCCCGGCGTCAGCCGCTCGGGGCGCGGACCGCGTGGGATGGTGGCGAGGCCGGCGCTCATGCCGCGGCCAGCCCGGCCCTGCGGCTGCGCCAGTACATGTAGGGCGCGACTACGGCGATCACCGTGACGAGCATGGTCGTGGCGGCGGCCGTGGCTAGGCCGATGTTGCCGCGCTCGAAGAGATGATCCATCACGAACTTCGCCGGCACCTCGGAGGCGATGCCCGGCCCGCCGTTGGTCATGGACACCGAGAGGTCGTAGAGCCGCACCACGCCGGTAGAAAGCAGCACCGCGGCGGTGGCGAAGCTCGCGCCCAGCATCGGCGCGACGATCGAGGCATAGACACGCCAGGCCGGAATGCCGTCGATGCGCGACGCCTTCCAGATATCCTCGTCGATGCCGCGCAGGCCCGCCAGCATGATCGCCATGACGAGGCCCGACGCATGCCAGACGCCGGCGATGACGAGGCAATAGAGCACCGTGTCCGTGCGCACGATCCAGTCGAAGGTGAAGTCCGGGAAGCCCATGTCGCGGACCATCTTCTGGATGCCGTAGGTCGGGTTCAGCATCCACTGCCAGACCAGCCCCGTGACCACGAAGGACATCGAGAAAGGATAGAGGTAGATCGAGCGCAGGCCGTCCTCGCCCCTGACCTTCTGGTCGATGGCGACGGCGAGGAGGAAGCCGAGCGCCAGCGACAGCAGCACATAGAGCAGGCCGAAGACCCATAGATTGGAGACGGAGGTCAGCCATCGGTCATTGGCGAAGAGGATCTCGTACTGGCGCAGGCCGACGAAATTGTTGTTCGGCAGCATCCGCGAGTTGGTCAGGCTCATCCACACCGTCCAGGCCGTGGAGCCGAGATGCACCACGAGCATGATCAGGAAGGCCGGCAGCAGCGCGGAGAACGCTGCGGTCCGGGAGCTGATGCGGAAGGGGCGGGGCATGGATCGCGCCAGGGTCGTTGCGGAAGCGTCTTGCGTCCTTCGAGACGCCCCTTCGGGGCTCCTCAGGATGAGGGAGGTCGGGGACTTGCAGGGCTCCCCGCGCTCCTCATGCTGAGGAGCGGCGGAGCCGCGTCTCGAAGCACGCACGAGAGGCGTGCAGGACCCCTGCCGCGGCCTAATACTGCTGCTTCAGCACGCCCACGACCTTCTCGACGAACTGGTCGGCCGTCATCGCGGTGTTCCAGTATTGCGAGATCGCGTCCTCCATGGCGCCGGTCTGGGCGGGCGGCGATAGCAGCTCCTGCGCCGGCAGCTGGGCGTTCTTGTCGGCCACGGCCTTGACCGCCTTCTGGGCGCAGGCGTCGAGACCCGAGACGTCGACGTCCTGGCGGACCGGGATCGAGCCCTTCTTCTTGGCGAACTCGATCTGCGTGACCGGATCGAGCATGACCTTGCCGAGCAGCGCCTGGGCCCTGGCGGTCGCGGCGTCCTTCGGCTTCGGGAAGGCGAAGACGTCGCCGCCCATCACGTAGCCCTGCGCGCCGGAGGAGAGCACGACGCAGCCGTAATCCTTGTCAGCGGTCTGGCCGGCCGCCACGAACTCGCCCTTGGCCCAGTCGCCGTTGACATGCATCGCGGCCTTGCCCTGGATCACCAGCGCGGCGGCGTCGTTCCAGTTGCGGCCCGGCGCGCCGGGATCGATGTAGTCCTTGAGCTTCTTGTAAGTCTCGGCCACAGCCTTGAACTCGGGGCTCTGCGCCGCCTTGACGTCGCGCTTGCCATGGATCGCGACCCAGAGCGCCGGGCCGCCCTTGCCCGCGAGGACGGCGTTGAAGAGATTGCGCTCCCAGGTCTTCTGGCCGGGGAAGGCGAGGGGGATGAGGCCCGCGGCCTTCACCTTCTCCATCGCCTGGATGGCGTCGTCCCAGTTCTTGGGCTCGCTGGCGCCAGCCTTCTCGAACACGGACTTGTTGTAGAACATCCAGTTCTGGCCATGGATGTTGACGGGGACCGCGAACATCTTGCCGTTGCGCGTCACGGCTTCGAGGATCGGACCCGGGATCGTGGACTTCCACTTGCCTTCGGCGGCGATGGCCTCGATGTCGGCGAGCAGGTTGTTCTCGACGAGATCGTCGAACTGCTTGCCGGTGTTGAACTGCATCGCCGTGGGCGGATTGCCGCCCACCGTGCGGTTGATGGCCGCGGTGCGCGCATTGGCGCCGCCGGCGACGGCGCTATCCTGCCAGGTGCCGCCGGCCTTCTTGAATTCGTCGGCGAAGACCTTCACCGCGGCGGATTCGCCGCCCGAGGTCCACCAGTGGATCACCTCGGCCTTGGTCTCCTGCGCGACGGCAGGGGCGGCCCCCAGGCAGACGAGCGACACCGATGCGACAAGTGCTCGCAACACCATGTTTTCCTCCCAAGATCGGGCCCGAACGGCCTCTGTAATCGATTTCATTTGACGCTAGCACGGAAACTGCGATCTTGAAAAGAGGGATTGTTCGGTTCGTTTCAGCAGGAGTTCCGGTGTCCGATCGACGTGCGCAACCGCCGGCCAGGATCGCCGATGTGGCGCGGCTGGCCGGCGTTTCCTCGGCCACGGTGAGCCGCGCCCTCGCCAATCCGGAACTGGTGACCGAGGCGACGCGGGCCGTGGTGCTGGAGGCGGTGCGCAGCACCGGCTACCGGCCGAACGCGGTGGCGAGGAGCCTCAGGGCGCGCCGCGCCATGATGGCGCTGGTCGTGGTGCCGGACATCGCCAATCCCTTCTTCGCCGAGGTGCTTCGCGGCATCGACGAGACGCTCTCGGCGGCGGGCTATGGCCTGATCATCGGCAACCTCGACAATCATCGCGAGAAGGACGGCGCCTTCGTCGAGGTGGCGCGTTCCGGCCAGGTGGACGGCGTGCTGCTGCTGTGCGGGCGCATGCTGGAGGGCCGCGGCGGCGCGCTCGATACGAGCGGCCTGCCCATCGTGGTCGCGTGCGAGGCCATTCCCGGCGCCGCCCTGCCGCAGGTCGAGGTCGACAACCGCGCCGCGGCGGCGGCGGCGGTCCGGCATCTGATCGAGCTGGGACACCGGAGGATCGCCTATCTGTCGGGACCCGCCGGCAACGTGCTCGACGTCGAGCGGCGGCAGGGCTACCGGGAAGCGCTCGCCACGGCGGGGCTCGGCTACGATCCGCTGTTCGAACTCGCCGGCGACTTCACCTTCCGCACCGGAGCGGACGCCGCCCAGGCGATCCTGTCGATGGCGGAGGGAAGGCGGCCGACGGCGCTCTTCGCCGCCAACGACGAAATGGCCATCGGCTTCCTCAAGACGATGCAGACGGCCGGTCTGCATATTCCGAGCGATTTCTCGGTGGTCGGCTTCGACGCGATCGACTACGCCGATTACTGCACGCCGACGCTGACGACCGTCCGCCAGCCGCGCCGCAACATCGGCAGGGCGGCGGGACGCATGCTCGTCGACATGATGGCGGGCGGAGCTCCTGAGCCGCTGTCGCTCACCCTCCCGGCCGAGTTGCTCCCGCGGGACAGCACCGCCCCTGCGCCCGCAGGCGCGTCGGCCTGATCCTTTGACCTCGGCGGACGGCCGGCGTAGGGTGGTGCCGCGCCGGCCCCTGAAGAAGCTCGGCCCGGGACGAAACCTCCGCATGCAGCTTTACTCCGGCTTCCGACTGGCTTTCGAGGCCCTGCGCGGGCATCGCGGCTGGCAGCCGGCCTGGCGCAAGGCGAGCCCCCGCGATCGCTACCAGGTGGTCGTCGTCGGCGGCGGCGGACACGGGCTCGCCACGGCCTATTCTCTCGCGAAGCATCACGGCATCACCGACGTCGCGGTTTTGGAGAAGGGCGCGATCGGGCTCGGCAATCTCGGCCGCAACACCACGATCATCCGCTCGAACTATTTCAGCGCGCCCAACATCCGGTTCTACGACCATTCGCTCAGGCTCTGGGAGAATCTGGAGCAGGAGCTCAACTTCAACGTCATGGTCAGCCAGCGCGGCACGCTCAACCTCGCGCACAGCGACGGCCAGCGCGATCAGTTCCTGCGCCGCGCCAACGCCATGCGGCTGGAGGGCGTCGACATCGAGATGGTCTCCAGGGAGGAGATCAAGCGGCTCTGCCCGCTGATCGATGTCGAGGGCGGTCGCTTCCCCGTGGTCGGCGGCTTCCTGCAGCGGCGCGGCGGCACGGTGCGGCACGACGCCGTCGGCTGGGGCTACGCCAGGGCCGCCGATGCGATGGGCGTCGACATCGTCGAGGATTGCGAGGTGACGGGCGTCAGGAGCGAGGGCGCGCGCGCGACCGGCGTCGAGACGACGCGCGGCTTCGTGGGAGCGGACAAGATCGTCTTCGCGGTCGCCGGCCATTCCTCGCGCCTCGCCGCAATGGCGGGCTTCCGCCTGCCGATCGAGACCCATGCGCTGCAGGCCTTCGTGACCGAGAGCGTGAAGCCGATGCTCGACATCGTCGTCACCTATGGCGCCGGGCATTTCTACGTGAGCCAGTCGGACAAGGGCGGGCTCGTCTACGGCGGCGCTACCGACGGCTGGAACAGCTATGCGCAGCGGGGCGGCCTGCCGATGGTCGAGGACGTGCATGCCGCAGGCGCCACGCTGATGCCGGCGTTGTCGCGCCTGCGCGTGCTCAGGCAATGGGCCGGCGTCATGGACATGAGCATGGACGGCAATCCCATCATCTCGACCACGCCGGTCGAGAACCTGACGATCTCGACGGGATGGTGCTACGGCGGCTTCAAAGCGATCCCGGCCGGCGGCGAATGCCTGGCGCATCTGGTGGCGACGGGCGAGCCGCATCCCTTGGCCGCGCATTTCGGGCTCGACCGCTTCGCCGCCGGCCGCATCATCGACGAGCGCGGCGTCGGCCCGTTCCCCTATCTGCACTGAGCGGGACGATGCTTCGGATCCCCTGTCCCTATTGCGGCCTGCGCGACGAGATCGAGTTCCGCTATCGCGGCGACGCCGGCGGCGAGCGGCCGGCGGGCGATGCCGGTCTCGCGGCGTTCCAGGCCCATGTCTACGGGCGCGCCAACCCGGCGGGGTGGCACGTCGAATGGTGGATGCATGTCGGCGGCTGCCGGCAGGTGCTGAAGGTCGTGAGGCACACAGGCACGCATGCGATTGCGGCGGTGGGACTGCCGGGCGACGAGCTGGTTGTGCCCACCAGCCAGGTCGAGGCCTGATGTTGCGGCGGGCAATGGTTGGCGGAGGCGACATGCGTCCTTCGAGGCTCCCCCGGGTCAAGCCCGGGGTCGCACCTCAGGATGAGGACGTAAATGCCTTGCACAACGGTCCTCATCCTGAGGTGCGAGAGAGCGAAGCGAACGAGCCTCGAAGGACGCACGACGCCTCCGCAATCCCAGCAGCAGGCGGAGCCCTCGCATGAGCGGCTTCCGCCTTGCCCAGGGCGGCGCGATCGACCGCTCCCGGCCGATCCGCTTCACCTTCGACGACGTTGCCTATCAGGGCTACGCCGGAGATACGCTCGCCTCAGCGCTGCTCGCCAGCGGCGTCAGGCTCCTGGGGCGCTCCTTCAAGTACCACCGCCCGCGCGGCGTCATGACGGCAGGTCCCGAAGAGCCTTCGGCGCTGGTGACGATCCGCAGCGGCGGCCGGCGCGAGGCCAACGTGCCGGCGACGATGGTCGAGCTCTACGACGGGCTCGAGGCCTGGAGCCAGAACCGCTGGCCGTCGCTCGGCCTCGACCTGATGGCGGTGAACAGCCTCGCCGCGCCGCTGCTGCCCGCCGGCTTCTACTACAAGACCTTCATGCGGCCGAAGGCGCTCTGGGAGGCGCTCTACGAGCCGCTCATCCGCCGCGCCGCCGGACTCGGCAGGGCGGGAATGGAGCCGGATCCCGACCATTGCGAGACCATTCATGCCCATTGCGACCTGCTGGTGATCGGCTCGGGCGTTGCAGGGCTGTCGGCTGCCCGTGAAGGGGCGGAGTCGGGGCTCAGGGTCATGCTCGTCGAGCAGGACCGCGAGCTCGGCGGCGGCACGCTCGTCGATCCGGCGCTGACGGAGTGGCGGCGGTCGATGCTGGCTGCGTTACGGGCGCAATCCGAGGCGACGCTGCTCACGCGCACAACGGCGGTCGGCGCCTATGATTCCGGCGTCGTCGCTGCGGTGGAGCGCGTCTCCGACCATTGCGCCGAACCGCCCCCTTTCGCGCCGCGCCAGCGCCTGCATGTGATCCGCCCCGGCCGCACCATCCTGGCATCAGGCGCGGTGGAGCGGCTGATCGCGCTGCCCAACAACGACCGGCCCGGCGTCATGCTGGCCACCGCCGCGCGGGCCTACGCCAGCCGCTACGGCGTCCTGCCCGGGCGGCGCATGGCCGCTTTCATCAACAACGACGAAGCCTATGCGGCGATCCGCGACCTTCGCGCCGCCGGAGTCGAGGTCGCGGCGGTGGCCGATCCCCGCCCGCCGACCGCCATCGCCGAGGAAGCCAAGGCGAGCGGCCTTCCCGTCTTCTCGGACAGCGAGATCTCCGCCGTGCGCGGCCGGCGCGGGGTTTCCGGCGCGATGGTGCGGCATGTCGCCAGCGGCAAGACGGAGGCGGCGGCCTGCGATCTCGTCATCCTCTCCGGCGGCTACACGCCGCAGACGCAGCTCGCCACGCAGGCGGGCCTGCGCCTTGTCTGGCGCGACGATATCGCCGGATTCGCCGCGGCGGGCGAAGCGAATGGCATGGTGGCCGCCGGCGCGGCCGCCGGCGTCTTCGGCCGGCGCGAGGCGGCCGAGCATGGCGCGGCCGCGGGCCGCGCCGCGGCGGAAGCGTTGCGGCCGGGATCGAGTCGTCCGGGCATGCCGGACTTTCCCGTGCCGCCGCGCCGCGACGGCCCCATCCTGCCGCACTGGGAAGTGCGCGGGGGGCGCAATTTCGCCGGCAAGGCCTTCGTCGACCTCCAGCACGATGTGACGACCGAGGACATCCGCCTCGCGCATCGCGAGGGCTATGTCCATGTCGAGCACGCCAAGCGCTACACCGCGCATGGCATGGGCACCGACCAGGGGAAGATCGGCGGGCTGGTCGGCTCGGCCGTGCTGGCCGAGGCGAGGGGCGAGCCCGTCTCCGCGATCGGCCTCTCCAAGCCGCGGCCCTTCGTGACGCCGGTCGCCTGGGGGACGCTGGCCGGCGGCGAGGTCGGCGAGCATTTCAAGCCGGAGCGCCGGCTGCCGCTGCACGACTGGCACAGGGCGCAGGGCGCGGTCTTCGTGCGCATCGGCCTCTGGCTGCGGCCGCTCGTCTACTCGTCCACGGGCGACACGAGCTGGGGCCCGGTGCTGGAGGAGGTGCGCGCGGTCCGCCGCTCGGTCGGGATCACCGACGCCTCGTCGCTGGGCAAGATCGACGTGCAGGGCAGGGACGCCGCCTCGTTCCTCGACCGGATCTACGCCAACACCTTCTCGACCCTGCCCGTGGGCAAGGCGCGCTACGGGCTGATGCTGCGCGAGGATGGCCTAGTGCTCGACGATGGCACGACCTCGCGGCTCGCCGAGGATCATTTCATCGTCACCACCACGACAGGCCAAGCGCAGGCCGCGCTGGAGCATCTGGAATTCCATCGGCAGACCGCCTGGCGCGATCTCGACGTCAGGATCACCAACGTCGCCGACCATTGGGCGCAATTCGCGGTGGCCGGGCCGCAGGCGCGCGTGGTGCTGGAGCGCGTGGTCGATCCCGACCTCTCGGACGAAGCCTTCCCCTTCATGGCCGCCGGCGAAGCGAAGATCGCCGGCCTGCCTGGCCGCCTCTTCCGCATCAGCTTCTCCGGCGAGCTCGCCTACGAGGTGGCGGTCCCGGCGCGGCTTGCGCTCGGCGTCTGGGAGGCGATCCTGGCGGCCGGCGCCGCGCATGGCATCCGGCCCTATGGCCTCGACGCCCTCAACGTGATGCGCATCGAGAAGGGGCATGTCGCGGGCTCCGAGCTGAACGGCCAGGTCACGGCCGGCGATCTCGGGCTCGGCAAGATGCTGAAGAAGAACGGCGACTTCATCGGCAAGGCGCTGGCGGGCCGGCCGGGCCTGACCGATCCGAACCGGCTCGGCCTCGTCGGCCTGCACCCGGTCGACAACGGGGACCGCCTGCGCAACGGCGCGCATCTCGTCAGCCGCGCCGAGCCTCGCCGCAGCCAGGGCTGTTTGACCGCCGCCTGCATGGCCTCGGAGGGGCCGCATGACTGGATCGGCCTCGCCATGATCGAGGGCGGCGCGCGGCGTATCGGCGAGAGGCTGATCGCGACCTCGCCGGTGCAGGGCGAGGCCGTGGAGGTCGAGATCGTCAGCCACCATCGCCTCGATCCGGAGAATAAGAAGGTGAAGGGGGCCGCAAGCGATGGCCGATCCTCCCACCAACCTCCTCATGCTGAGGAGGCGCGGCACGCGCCGTCTCGAAGCACGCAGGAGGTTGGTGCGTCCTTCGAGACGCCTGCTACGCGGGCTCCTCAGGATGAGGAGCGTCGGGTTCCCGCCCCTTTCCTGACCCATGGCCGGCATGGCGCGGACGGCTCCGACCCCATCCGCCTGCGCGAGATCGCGCGCGACGCCGTCGAGATCGCGGCCCGGCCCGGCGCGACGCCGTCGGCTGCCTTCGAGGGAGTTGCGACCTTCGCAATCGCGCCCGGCCTCGCGATGGCGATCGGCCGGCGGGAAGAGCCCGGGTCCTTCCGCGCCCGCATCGCGGCGGCGGTCGGCGCGTCGGGGTCGGTGGTGGATGTCGGCCACGGCCTTGTCTTTCTGGAGCTCTCCGGGCGTCAGTCGCGCGGGGTCCTCGCGAAAATCTGCCGGCTCGACCTGCACGACAGCGCCTTCGGCGTCGGAGCCTCGGCCCGCACCATCACGGCGCAGATCCCGACGATGATCTGGCGCATCGACGATACGCCAAGCTTTGGACTTGCCGTTCCGCTCACCTTCGCCCAAAGCTTCGCCCACATTTTGCTCGCGGCCGCGTCCGAAGCCGGCTGCGAGGTCCTTCACTCCGAGGATTGACATGAAGTCCACTGCCCAGGCCGTCGTGATCGGCGGCGGCGTCGTCGGCGTCTCGGTGCTCTACCATCTCGCCAAGGCGGGCATGACGGATGTGGTGCTCGTCGACAAGAACGAGCTGACGTCGGGCTCGACCTGGCACGCGGCCGGCGGCGTGACGACGCTGAACAGCGACGCCAATGTCTCCCGGCTGCAGAAATACACCTTCGATCTCTACCGCGAGCTGGAGAAGGCGACCGGCCTCTCCTGCGGCATCCACCACAACGGCGGCATCTATCTCGCTGCCGATGACGGCCAGATGGATTTCCTCAAGCTGATCCACAGCCGCGCCCGCACGCTGAAGATGGACACCGAGCTGATCTCGGTCGCGGAAGCCAAGCAACGCAATATCCTGATCGAGGCGAAGCATTTCAAGGGCGCGCTCTGGCGCGAGGACGGCGGCTACGTCGATCCCTGGCTCGTCACGCAGGCCTATGCCGCGGCGGCCAGGGCGCTCGGCGCCGAGATCAACCGCTTCACCAAGGTGACGGCGCTCAAGCAGCGGCCGGACGGCTCCTGGGACGTGACGACGGACAAGGGCGCGATCCATGCCGAGCATGTGGTCAACGCAGGCGGCCTCTGGGCGCGCGAGATCGGCCGCATGGTCGGGCTGGAGCTGCCCGTGCTCGCGATGGAGCACCACTACATCGTCACCGAGCCCGTGCCGGAACTCGAGGGGCTGCCGAAGGAGATCATCAACACCTCCGATTTCACCGGCGAGATCTATCTCCGGCAGGAGGGCAAGGGCGTGCTGCTCGGCACCTACGAGCAGAATTGCCGCCCCTGGTCACCGCTCTCGACGCCGGACGATTTCCACAACCAGCTGCTGCCCGACGATCTGGAGCGCATCTCGCCGGAATTGGAGCGCGGCTTCCGGCATTTCCCGGCGCTCGCCAAGGTCGGCATCAAGAAGGCGGTGAACGGCCCCTTCACCTTCTCGCCTGACGGCAACCCGCTGGTGGGGCCGGTCAAGGGACTCCGCAACTTCTGGTGCGCCTGCGCCGTGATGGCGGGCTTCAGCCAGGGCGGCGGCGTCGGCCTGGTGCTCTCGCGCTGGATGACCGAGGGCGATCCCGGCCAGGACGTGCTGGCCATGGATGTCGCGCGCTACGGCCTCTGGGCCACGCCGCGCTACACGGCGATCAAGGTCGACGAGAACTACAAGCGCCGCTTCCGCCTGACCTATCCGAACGAGGAGATGCCGGCGGCCAGGCCGCTCCGCCGCACGCCGATCTACGAGCAGCTGAAGGCCCGCGGCGCGGTCTTCGGAGCGAACTTCGGTCTTGAGAGTGCGCTCTGGTTCGCGCCCAAGGGCGTCGAGCCGGTGGAGACGCCGACCTACCGCCGCTCCAACGCCATGCCGCATGTGAAGGACGAATGCATGGCGGTGCGCCATGCCGTCGGCCTCTACGAGAGCTCGAACTACGGCAAGTACGAGGTGACGGGGAAGGGCGCGCGCCGCTGGCTCGACCGCGTCTTCGCCTGCCGCATCCCGAAGCCCGGCCGGATGTGCATCGCCCCGATGCTCAACGCCCGGGCTCGCATCGTCGGCGACCTGTCGATCGCCTGCCTCGCCGAGGACCGCTACCTGATCATCGGCTCGGGCTTCGCCGAGGCCTTCCACATGCGCTGGTTCGCGATGTCCAGCCCGCCGGACGACGTCTTCGTCCGCGCCGCCTCCTCGACGCTCGCGGGCTTCTCGATCGCCGGGCCGAAGTCGCGGGAGGTCATGCAGGCCTTGACCCACGAGGACATGAGCAACGCCGGCTTCCGCTTCTTCGGCGTGAAGGAGATGGCGCTCGGCCTGTCGCCGGCCATCGTCTGCCGCGCCGGCTTCACGGGGGAGCTCGGCTACGAGATCTGGGTGACGCCGGACTATCTCTGCCAGCTTTTTGAGGACCTCCTGGCAGCCGGCGAACCGCATGGGCTCAAGCTCTTCGGAGGGCGGGCGCTGTCTTCGCTGCGCCTGGAAAAGAATTACGGCTCCTTCAACAAGGACTTCCGCCCCGACTACACGGTGGGCGAGACCGGTCTCGACCTCTTCGTCGATTTCGACAAGGCGGATTTCACCGGCAAGCAGGCGGCGGTGGCCGAGAAGGAGACGGGACCGAAGCGCCGCTTCGTGACCTTCGCTGTCGATGCGCCGCATGCCGACGTCATCGGCTACGAGGTCGTGCTGAAGAACGGCGAGCCGGTGGGCTATTGCACCTCCGGCTCCTGGGGCCATTTCGTCGGCAGGAGCCTCGCCGCCGGCTACGTGCCGGCGGAACTGGCCAGGGACGGCGAGCGCTTCGAGATCGACATCCTGGGCGAGCATTGCCCGGCGGTGATCTGCGGCCGCGCGCTGCATGATCCGGATGGAACGAGGCTACGGTCGTGACGGCTTGGCCCCACCCGGCGTCGCTTCGCTCCGCCACCCTCCGCTGCGGGGAGGGATCGACCCGCGCAGGCCTGATCCCTCCCCGCAGGGGAGGGTGGCAGCCGGAGGCTGACGGGTGGGGCACGCACTGATGGAAACGCCCTGCATCAAGACCTGCGTCATCGATCCGGTCACCGGCCTCTGCATCGGCTGCGGCCGCACGGCGGCCGAGATCGGCGGCTGGATCGGCATGAGCCCGGCGGAGCGCGCCGCCGTGATGGCCGGCCTGCCCGAGCGGCTGCGGGCCATGACCTCGCGCGAGGTGCGGCCGCGCCGGAGGATCAGCGCATGAGCCTGCTCGCCAGCCGCCTTGCCGAAACGCCCGTCCTGCTCGCCGATGGCGCCACCGGCACCAACCTCTTCGACATGGGCCTCACCTCCGGCGAAGCGCCCGAACTGTGGAACGACACGCATCCCGAGCGGATCGCGGCGCTGCACCGCTCCTTCGTCGAGGCCGGCGCAGACATCATCCTGACCAACAGCTTCGGCTGCAACGCGCGCCGGCTGATGCTGCACGAGGCGCAGGCGCGCACGGTCGAGCTCAATCGCATGGCGGCCTCGATCGCCCGCTCGGTGGCGGATGCCGCCGGCAGGCCGGTGGTCGTCGCCGGCTCCGTCGGGCCGACGGGCGATCTCTTCGCGCCCCTCGGCGCGCTGACGGAGACCGAGGCCGTCGAGGTCTTCGCCGAGCAGATCGAGGGCCTGAAGGCCGGCGGCGCGGACGTGATCTGGATCGAAACCATGTCGGCGCTGGAGGAGATGCGCGCCGCGGCCACCGCCGCCATCCAGGTCGGCATGCCCTATACGCTCACCGCGAGCTTCGACACCGCCGGCCGCACCATGATGGGCCTGTCGCCGCAGGCGATGGCGGAATTCGCCGCCTCGCTCTCGCCGCCGCCGCTGGGGTTCGGCGCGAATTGCGGCGTGGGCGCCTCCGATCTCCTGATGTCGGTGCTGGGCATGACAGAGGGCGCGCCCGCGATCCCGGTGATCGCCAAAGCCAATGCCGGCGTGCCGACGGTGCATGGCGACCACGTCCATTATTCCGGGACGCCGGAGCTGATGGCGGATTACGCCAGGCTTGCCGTCGATGCCGGCGCACGGATCGTCGGCGGCTGCTGCGGCACGTCGCCAACGCATCTCGCGGCCATGCGGCGGGCGATCGACGCGCGGCTCGCCGGCGCGCGGCCCGATGCGGCGACGGTGACGGCGGCGCTTGGCCCGCTTGTCTCGCCGCCCGCGGCGGAGGACGCCGCCCAGCGGAAGGCCAGGAGCGAAGCCGAGACGACACCCGCAGCGGGTCCGGTCGCCCGCAGGCGCGGCAAGGCTCAACGCTCGGCGGCGCTCGTCATCGAGCCTCTGCCGCCGCGCCTGCAGAACCGCTTTCCGCCGGTCGAGGTCCTCTCGGCCGAGCAGGTCGAGCAGATCGTCCACGCCGGCTTCCGCGTCCTCGCCGAGGCCGGCATGGAGATCAGGAGCCAGCGCGCCCGCGACATCTATCGCCGGGGCGGCGCCAGGGTCGACGACGAGACGCAGATGGTGCGGCTCGGCCGCGACGTGGTCGAGGCGCATCTGAAGCATGCGCCCGAGCGCTTCGTGCTGCATGCGCGCAATCCCGAGCGCCATCTGCATGTCGGCGGCGACATCGTGAATTTCGGTCCCGTCTCGGGCGCGCCGCATGTCACCGATCTCGACCGCGGCCGGCGCTACGGCGACATCGCGGCCTTCCGCGACATGCTGAAAGTGCTGCAGGGCGTCGGCGCGCAGCATTGGCAGGGCGGCGTTCTCGTCGAGCCGGTCGACCTGCCGGTGCCGCTCCGGCAGCTGGAGATGTACCGCGCCCATATCGAGCTCTCCGATCTCGTCTGGGCGGCGCGGGGCGTGGGCGGCGTCAACGCCGAGGATGCGATCGCCATGTCGGCCATCGAGCATGGCTGCTCGATCGAGGATCTCGCGGCGCGTCCGACGCTGATGACGGTGACCAACGTCAATTCGCCACGCCGCGTCGACGAGGAGATCCTCGACAACATCATCACCATGGCGGCGCATGGCCAGGCGACGGTGATCACCCCGTTCACGCTGATGGGCGCCATGGCGCCGGTGACGCTCGCCGGCGCGCTCACCCAGCAGACGGCGGAGGCGCTGGCCATCGTCACGCTCTGCCAGATGGTGCGGCCGGGCGCCCCCTGCGTGCTGGGCGCCTTCACCTCGAACGTCGACATGAAGACGGGCTCGCCCGCCTTCGGCACGCCGGAATTCGTGCACGCGACGCTCGCGGCCACGCAGCTTGCGCGGCGGCTGAAGCTGCCGGTGCGCACCAGCGCTCCCAACGCCTCGCCCGCCGTCGACGCGCAATCGACCTACGAGACGGGCTTCGCGCTCTGGGCCTCCATCATGGGCCATTCCAACCTGATCACCCACACCGCCGGCTGGCTGGAGGGCGGGCTTTCGGCCTCCTTCGAGAAGATCATCGTCGACGCCGAGATGCTGCGCGGCTGGGCGGAGTTGCTGAAGCCGGTCGACTTCAGCGACGACGACCTCGCCATCGACGCCATCAAGGCGGTCGATGCCGGCGGGCACTTCTTCGGCTCGGCGCATACGATGGCGCGCTACGAGACGGCGTTCTACCGGCCGATCCTCTCGGACTGGTCGAATTTCGAGAACTGGACCGACGCCGGCGCCAGGAACGCCACGACCCGCGCCAACGAACTCTGGAAGAAGCTCAGGGATTCCTACGTGCCGCCCTTCCTCGATCCGTCGGTGAGCGACGCGCTGGACGCCTATGTGGCGAAGCGGCGCGAGGAGCTCGGCTTCGGTCGGGACGCCGCATGAATCCCTTCATCGCGGGCGAACACCGGATCAGCATCCGCGAGATGGCCGCGCTCGGCCGGCCGGAGGCGCGGATCGCGCTGTCCGACGAGGCGCGCCGGCGCATCGCCCGCTCACGCGAGATCGTGATGCGGCACGTCGAGGGCGGCCAGGCGGTCTATGGCCTGACGACCGGCCTCGGCGGCAATCTCGGATACCGCATCGAGCGCAAGGCGATCGACGCCTTCCAGGCGCAGCTCCTGCTCGGCCGCAACGTCGGCGTTGGCGATTACCTGCCCCGCGAGGTCTGCCGTGCGGCTTTGGCCGCCCGCATCCTCACGGCGTCGCGCGGCACAACAGGCATTTCCCATGCCGCGGTGGACGGCCTGATCGCGCTCTACAACGCCGGCGTCACGCCGGCCGTGCCGGCGCGCGGCTCCATCGGCGCCTCCGACATCGGGCTCAACGCGCATATCGGCGCGGTGCTGATCGGGCGCGGCGCGGCATGGGTGGGCGAGCGGCTGCTTCCCGGCGACGAGGCGCTTGCCGCGGCGGGTCTGGCGCGCACCGCCCTTGAGCCGAAGGACGGGCTCGGCCTTTGCAACAACGCCAGCGCCTGTTCCGGCCTCGGCGCCGTCACGCTGACCGCGCTCGCCGACACGCTGCTGGTGGCCGCCGGCGCGGCGGCGCTCTCCTACGAAGGCTACGCCGCCAATCCGACGATCTTCGACCCGCGGCTGCAGGCGGCGCATCCCAATGCCGGCCAGGCCGAGGCCGCGGCGCTGTTCCTGGCGCTGCTCGAGGGCTCGTCGATCCACGACAGGCCGCGCAAGATCCAGGATGCCGTCTCCTTCCGGACGATGGCGCCTGCCTTCGGTGCGGCCATCGGCGCCTTCGGCCGCCTGCGCGCCGAGGCCGAGATGGACCTGAACGGGGTGCAGGACACGCCGCTCGTGCTCATCGAGGACGGCGTCATGCTGTCGAGCCCGAACTTCCACACCGTCGGCCTGGCGCTCGCCTACGACACGATGGCGATCGCGGTGGCGCAGCTCGCGACCGCCTCCTGCCACCGCATGATCAAGATGATGATGCCGCAGCTCTCCGACCTCCCGCGCTTCCTCTCGCCGGTGGGCGGCCCGTCCAACGGCTACGTCACCACCCAGAAGCTCGCTGCATCGCTGCAGGCCGAGATCAAGCTCTCCGCCACGCCTGCGAGCCTCGATGCGATTCCCGTCTCCGACTCGGTCGAAGATGTCGCGCCGCAGACCATGCTGGCGGCGCGCAAGCTCGCGGACCAGCTGGTTCCCTACAGGCTCCTGGTGGCGCTGGAGACGGTGGTCGCGGCCCAGGCGGCGGACCTGCGCGAGGGCCTGCGCCTCGGCCGGGCCGGCGCCGAGCTTCATGCGCAGGTCCGCGCCGCCGTCCCCATGCTGCGCGAGGACCGCGAGGCCGGGCTCGACGTCATGGCCGCCCATGCGGCGCTGTTCACGATTCCGCCAGCAGCCGGCTTACTGGCGGCGGCGAAGGCGTTTGCGCCGGAACTCGCCTGAACAAACCCTTTACGGCGGGTTTTTTTCGGACAACGATGTCGCGGGAAAGCCTTTGATGGAAAATCGACCCGCATCGCCGATGCGGCTGACTTGGAGGGGTGCCATGACCATCCGTTTGAACCGCCGCCAGGCGATGGCGGGCGCCTCGGCGCTGGGCATCGCCGGCCTTGCCGCGAAGCCTGCCGAAGCCCAAGCGAAGACGCTGTCGATCCGCATCGACAAGGATGTCGGCTCGCTCGATCCCGCTTTCCGCACGGGTCCCCAGGACGCCAACATCTTCAAGTCGGTCTACCAGCGGCTGATCATGCAGAAGCTGAATTCGACCGAGATGGAGCTCGACGCGGCCTCCGAGGTGAAGCAGGTCTCGCCGACGCAGATCGAGTTCACGCTGAAGCCGAACCAGATGTTCACCGACGGCTTCGGCGAGATGACTGCCGAGGACGTGAAGTTCTCCTTCGAGCGCTTCCTGAAGCCCGGCGCCGACGGCAAGGACAGCCCCTACAAGGCCGACTGGTCCGGCCTCACCGGCGTCGAGGTCACGGGCAAGTACACGGGCCGGATCAACCTCTCCAAGGCCAATGCGGGGCTCTTCGCCATCGCGCTCGGCGACGGCTCCGGCTGCATCGTCAGCCAGAAGGCGATGGCCGCCCGCGGCGCCGACCATGCGCTGAAGCCTGTCGGCTCGGGACCCTACCAGGTCGTCTCGGTCGAGAAGCAGCGCGGCGCCATCCTCAAGCGCAATCCGGGCTTTGCCGGCCCGGCGCCCGCCTATGAGGAGATCAACGTCCGCTTCATCCAGGACCCGAAGACGGCCGAGCTGGCGTTGCGCTCCGGCGAGCTCGACTTCGCCGTGCTGCCGCCGAACATCGCCGAGCCGCTCAGGGGCGCCGCGGGCGTCGCCGTCGACACCTTCCCGGGCCTCGCCTATCTCTGGCTGGGCATCAACGTCGAGAAGGCGCCCTTCACCGACATCCGCGTGCGTCAGGCGATCCGGCTGGCCGTCGACGTGGACCAGATGCTGCTCGCAGCGTTCAACGGCAAAGCGCCGCGCCTCAACTCGCTGATCATGCAGCCGCTGCTCGGCCATTGGGCCGAGGCGCCGGTCTACAAGCGCAACGTCGCAGAGGCGAAGGCGCTGCTCGCGGCCGCCGGCCAGTCCAGCTTCAAGACGCGCGTGACCATCCTCAACCAGCCGATCTTCCAGACGATGGCGCTGGTGATGCAGGCGCAATTGCGCGAGGTCGGCATCGACATGCAGATCGAGGCGCTGGACGGCGGCGCCTTCTGGAAGTCCGGGGATGGCGAGGCCGGCAAGAACCTCGACATGTATATGACGCGCTTCAACGGCAAGCACGACCCGAACTTCCTGATGCAGTGGTTCACCAAGGCGCAGATCGGCGTCTACAACTGGCAGCGCTTCGACAGTCCGGAGTTCGACAGGCTGGCCGCCGAGGCGATCGGCGAGATCGATCCCGCCAAGCGGGCGGCGCTCGTGATCGCCGCGCAGAAGGAGATGGACAAGTCCGCCGCCTTCGTCTGGCTCACCAACGACGTGGCCTATGTGGTGCGCCGCGCCAACGTGAAGCCGGCCTTCCTGCCCGGCGCCATCGACTGGCAGCTCGACCGCTTCCAGGTGGCGTCGAGCTGATGCGTCATCGTGCGGCGACGGCAGAGCGTCCCCGTCATGGCCGGGCTTGACCCGGCCAACCACGCCTTGTGGCGCGCTGCGAAGACGTGGATGGCCGGATCAAGTCCGGCCATGACGTCATGCGGGCGGCATCCCACGCATGCCTGACAGCGCCCGCTTCCTGGCCAACCGCCTGCTCACGACGGCGCTCATCATCCTGGGCGCGATGCTCCTGCTCTTCGCGCTCTCCGCGATCGTACCGGGCGATCCGGCCTCGGCGCTGCTCGGTCCGCAGGCGACGCCTGAGCTGCGCCAGCAGTTCATCCGCGACATGGGGCTCGATCAACCGATCCTCGTCAGGCTGTGGCGCTTCTTCGCGGCCGCCTTCACCGGCAACCTCGGCGTCGACGTCGTCTCCGGCCGGCCGGTGACGGCGCTGATCCGCGACGTGCTGCCCTATACGCTGATCCTGACCTTCGCCTCGCTGGCGCTCTCCGTGATCGTTGGCGTGCCGCTCGGCATCTACGCCGCCACGCATCGCGGCAGCTTCGCCGACAACGCGCTCGCCTTCCTCTCCGTCGCGTTCATCGCCATGCCGAGCTTCGTCGTGTCGATCTTCCTGCTCCTGGTCTTCGCGATCTGGCTCGACTGGCTGCCGGTGCTGGGCGCCTCGCGCAGCGGCGGCCTCTGGGACGAGTTCAAGCGCATGATCCTGCCGACCCTCGCCATCGCGATCGGCTGGACCGGCTATTTCGCGCGGCTCATGCGCTCCTCCATGCTGGAGGTGATGGCGGAGCCGTATATCCGCACCGCGCGGGCCTATGGCGTCGCCGAGCGGCTGGTCACTTACAAATACGCGCTCAAGAACGCCTGCATCCCCGCCATCGCGCTCCTCGGCTTCGGCATCGGTCGCGTGCTCGGCAACGCCGTCTTCATCGAGGTGGTCTTCGCCAGGCCCGGCATCGGCCGGCTGATCTACGAATCGATCTCCACCCGCAACTATCCCGTCGTGCAGGGCGCCGTGCTCGTGATGGTGGTGCTGGTCGTGCTCGTGAACCTGGCCGTCGACCTCTCCTACTCGGCGATCGATCCCCGCCTCCGGCGCGAGGCGGCGGGCGGGGCGGCATGACCGAGCGGCTGTCCGACGACGGCCTGGCTGGCGTGCTGCGCCGCGTCGCCTCCAGCCTCACCGGCTTCGCCGGCCTCGTCATCGTGGCGGCGATCGTCGCGATGGCGGTGCTGGCGCCCTGGATCGCGCCCTACGACCCCGACGCCATCGACGTCCTGAACCGCTTCTCCGGTCCCTCGCGGCAGCATTGGCTCGGCACCGACCAGCTGGGCCGCGATCTCGCCTCGCGCCTCATGTACGGCTCCACGGTGGCTCTCGCGGTGGCGGCGAGCGCCATCGCGCTTGCCGTCGCGAGCGGCACCACGCTCGGCATCCTCGCCGCCTACCTGCCAGGCCGCTTCGAGCGCGTCATCCTCATCCTCTTCGACGTGCTCCTCTCCTTCCCGAGCCTGATCATGGCGCTCGCCATCGTCGCGGTCTTCGGTCCCTCGACGACGATGGTGGTGATCATCGTGGCCGTCACGCTGATGCCGCAGTTCGGGCGAGTCGCACGGGCGCAGGTGCTGACCCTGAAGGGCGCTCCCTTCCTGGAGGCCGAGCGGATCCTGGGCGCCTCGGGCCCCCGCATCGTGATCAGCCACGTACTGCCCAACATCGTCGGGCCGCTGGTCGTGCTGGCCTCCATGGACATCCCGGTGGTGATCACCATCGAGGCGGGCCTCTCCTTCCTGGGCCTCGGCGTCCGGCCGCCGCAATCGAGCTGGGGCACGCTGATCCAGGACGGCTACCAGTATCTGTCGGACAGCGCCGTGCCGGTCACGGTGGCGAGCCTGGCGCTCGCGCTGGCGACGCTGGGCTTCACCTTGTTCGGCGAGGCTTTGCGCGACGCGGTCGATCCGCGGCTCAGCAAGGGCCATTGAGATGGAGGCCGCGCCGCTCGTCAGCATCCGCGGTCTCACGCTCGACGCCGCAACCTCGCGCGGCGAGGCGCATATCCTGCGCGGCCTGTCCCTCGACATCGGCCGCCGCCGCATCCTCGGCGTGGTCGGCGAATCCGGCTCGGGCAAGTCGACGCTCGCCTCGGTGCTGCTCAGGCTGCTCCCGGGCAACATCAGCCGGCTCGAGGGCGAGGCGATCTTCGACGGCGTCGATCTCCTGAAGCTCTCGCCCCAGGCGATGGAGGCCTATCGCGGCCGGCGCATCGCCATGATCTTCCAGGATCCCATGACGGCGTTGAACCCGCTGTTCACGGTCGGCTCGCATCTCGTCGACGTCCTGCGCCGCCGCGAGCCCGGCCTCGGCCGCGCCGAGGCGCTCGAGCGGGGCAAGGCGATGCTGGCGACCGTCGGCATCCCCGATGCCGCGCTCAGGCTGAAGTCCTATCCGCACCAGCTCTCCGGCGGCATGCGCCAGCGTGTGATGATCGCCATGGCGCTCCTGGCGCAGCCGGACCTCCTGATCGCCGACGAGCCGACGACGGCGCTCGACGCCACGGTGGAGGCGCAGATCGTCGCCCTCTTCGACGGCCTGCGCGAGCGCTTCTCGGGCTCGATCATCTTCATCTCCCATCATCTCGGCCTCGTCGCCGAGCTCTGCGACGACCTCTGCGTGATGTACGGCGGCGTGATCGTCGAGACCGGCCCGGTGGCGGAGGTTCTGGCAAGGCCGAAGCATCCCTACACCCGCGCGCTGCTCGATTGCGAGATCGACGACGGTCACGAGGCGGCGGCAGGATCGGGCCGCCTCGTCTCGATCCCCGGCGAGGTGCCGGATCCCGTCGCGCCGCTCACGGCCTGCGTCTTCGCGCCGCGCTGCACGCATGCCGAGGACCGCTGCCGAGAGCGACAGCCGCCGCTGGCCGAGGTCGCGCCCGCGCGCCGCAGCGCCTGCATCAGGGCCGACGAGGTGCTGCCGTGAGCTCCGCCCCCTTCGTCGCGATCGAGGATGTCGAGGTCGTCTTCGGCGGCCGCGTCAAGGCGCTCTCCGGCGTCAGCCTGGCGATCGGGCGTGGCGACATCCTGGGGCTCGTGGGCGAATCCGGCTCCGGCAAGACGACGCTCTGCAAGGTGCTGATGGGCCTCGCCAGGCCGACGGCCGGCCGCATCGCCATCGACGGCGAGGCGCTGGACGCGATCCTGTCGCGCGATCCGCTCGCCTTCCGCCGCCGCGCCCAGATGCTGCTGCAGGATGCCGCCGCCTCGCTGTCGCCGCGCATGCGCATCGGCTCGCTGGTCGAGGAACCCCTGCGCATCCATGGCCTGCCGCTGGAGGAGGGCCGCCGGCGCATCGGCGAGCTGCTCAGGCTGATCGGCCTTCCGGCCAACACCCTGTCCAAGTATCCGCACCAGATCTCCGGCGGCCAGGCGCGCCGGGTCGCCATCCTGCGCGCGCTGGTGCTCACGCCCGATCTCATCGTCGCCGACGAGCCGACGGCCGGGCTCGACGTCTCGGTGCAGGGCGATCTCCTGAACCTGTTGCTCGACCTGCAGCGCGACTTCGGGCTGACCTATCTGATCGTCAGCCACAACCTCAACGTCGTGCGGCGCATCACCAGCCGCACGGCGGTGATGTATCTCGGCCAGATCGTCGAGGAGGGGACGACGAAGGCGCTGTTCGCCGCGCCGGCGCATCATTATACCGCAGCGCTGCTCTCCACGAATCCGAGCGTCGATCCGGCGCGGCGCAAGGCCCGCATCGTGCTGAAGGGCGAAATCCCGAGCGTGGTCGACCCGCCATCGGGCTGCCGCTTCCATACGCGCTGCCCGCGGGCCGAGGCGCGCTGCGCCGCCGAGGAGCCGCAGCTCAGGCCGATCGGCGACGGGCGGCAGGTGCGTTGCCATTTCCCCTTGACGGCGAGCTGAGCGATGGCGCGCCTGCAGCTCGACGCCATCGAGGATCTGGCCTGGAATGCGCTGCGGCGCTGCGGCGCCTCCGACGGCAATGCGCGGTCCGTCGCGCGCTCCATCCGCCGGGCCGAAGCGGACGGCATCCGCTCCGTCGGCCTCGGCTATCTGCCGACCTATCTGAGCCATCTTCCGACGGGCAAGGTCGATGGGTGCGCGACGCCGGCCGTCTCGCTGCCGCGGCCCGGGACGGTTCTGGTCGACGCCGCCCACGGCTTCGCCCATCCGGCCTTCGACACCGGCCTGCCGGCGCTCGTCGACGCCGCCCGGCGCAACGGGTCGGCGACGCTCGCGATCCGCCGCTCCTATTCCATCGGCGTGCTCGGCCATCCCGTCGAGGACATCGCCGCCGAGGGCCTCGTGGTTCTGGCCGTGACCAATTCGCCGCCCAATATCGCGCCCTGGGGCGGACGCAGGCCGCTTTTCGGCACCAACCCGTTGGCCTTCGCCGCGCCGCGCGCCGGCAAGCCGCCGCTCATCGTCGACCAGGCGACGAGCGTGGTCACCAAAGTCGCCCTTGTGCGGGCTGCCAAGGAAGGTCGGCCGATCCCCGAGGGCTGGGCGCTGGATGCGGACGGGCGGCCCTCGACCGATCCGCAGGCGGCTCTCGGCGGCTCCATGCTGGCCTTCGGCGGCGGCAAGGGCGCAGGCCTCGCGCTGATCATCGACCTGCTGGCGGCTGGGCTGACCAGCGCGAATTTCTCGAAGGACGCCTCGCCTTACGCCAAGCCTGATGGCCCGCCTCCGGGCGTCGGCCAAATCTTCATGGCCTTCGACCCCGACGCCTTGGCGCCGGGCTTCCTCGACCGGATCGAGGACCTCGCGGCGGCGATGCTGGCGCAGGATGGCGTCCGTCTCCCGGGCGACCGCCGCCTCTTGAGCCGCGCCATCGCCGCGGAGCAGGGCGTCGAGGTCGACGAAGCGCTCTTAGCCGCCATCGAGGGCTTCCAGTGAGAATCACAGCCATCCGGGCCACCCCCGTCAACATCCCGCTCGATGCGCCCTACCTCTGGTCCTACGGCTCTCTCGCGGGCTTCTCGAAGACGATCGTCGAGGTCGAGACCTCGGACGGCATCGTCGGCCTCGGCGAGGGGCCGTCGCCGGCCAACGCCGCGACGATCGAAAAGGCCTTCGCGCCGAAGCTGATCGGCCGAGATCCCATCGACATCACCGCGCTGGAGGAGCTCTGCCTGCCCTCCTGGCGCGGCATCCATACCGATGTCGATTTCGCTCTGGTGCGCGCTTTCGGCGCGGTCGAGATGGCGCTCTGGGACATCAGGGGCAAGCTCTGGAACCGGCCGCTTCATGATCTCTTCGGCGGCGCGCATCGCACCGAAATCGCCTTCACCGACTATTTCTCCTTCCGCGAGGCGAAGGACGGCAAGGGCGGCGAGGCGACGCCCGAGGCGGTGGTGGATTACTGCCTGGCGCAGCGCGAGCGCTGGGGCTCGACCATGTTCGAGGGCAAGCTCTCGACGGCCGATCCGGAGCCGGCCATCCGCACGGTGGAACTGCTGCGCGATCGCCTCGGGCCGGAAGCGGTGCTCAGGGTCGATTCCAACAAGGCCTATTCGCTGACCGAGGCGAAGCGCATCGCGCGGCGGCTGGAGCCGCTCGATATCAGGGCTTGGGAGGATCCCGTCGCCACCTTTGAGGAGATGGCGAAGCTCAGGGCCCACACGGCCATCCCCTTTTCGGTCCATACGCCGAACCTCCGGCAGGCCGTCGCGCTCGGCGCGCCGGACGCATTCTGCACCGACGTCAACGTGCATGGCGGCATCGGTCGGACGCTGAAGTTCATCGCGGCCTGCGAAGCCATGGGCCTCGACTTCTGGTGCTATTCCGGCGACTCGGGCATCGCCAGCGCCGTCTATCTCCACCTCGCTGCGGCGCATGCGCATATCCGCGAGCCGTCGCAATCGCTGTTCCACATGCAGCCGCTCGACGTCATCACGGAGGGTCCGTTCCGGCCCCGGAACGATCGCCTGCCCGTGCCGAAGGGGCCTGGCATCGGCGTGACGCTGGACCGGGACAAGCTCGCCTTCTGCCACCGGCTCTTCGTCGAGCAGGGCCCCTACGACAAGTTCCACGATCCGGACCGGCCGGGCGTCATGCGCCGGCTGCCGCTGCGATGAGACCCAAGAAGAGGAAGACCCCGCCATGATGCCCGAAGGCATGCCCCCCATCTACATCACCTTCCTCAACCGCTTCGACATCGAGGCGCTGAAGATGACCGACGACGAGATCCTGGCGGCGATCGAGGACCAGCTCGCGACGCAGGGGCGGGGCGAGGCGGTGATCGAGCCGCGCGTGTTCCTGGAGCCGAAGGTCGCCAACGGCCATTTCAACGTGCTGCGCGGGTCGCTCGGCGGCGCGATCGACTCCGCCGGCGTCAAGGTCGTCGGCGACTTCGTAGACAACTACAAGAAGAACCTCACCTCCGAGATGGCGGTGCTGACGCTCTTCGACCGCTTCGACGGCCGTCCCAAGGCGATCCTCGACGCGTCGGGCATCACCGACATGCGCACCGGCGCGATGACGGCGATCGGCGGCAAGCATCTCGCCCGAAAAGGCTCGAAGGTGCTGGGCCACATCGGTGCGCGGGGCAGCTCCTACTGGAACGTCCGGCTGCTCGACCGCTTCTTCGGTTTCGACGAGATCCGCGTGCATTCGCGCCGGCCGGAGAGCCGCAACGCCTTCGCCGAGCGCCTGAGCCGCGATCTCGGCAAGACGGTGACGGCGACCGAGGATTGGGAGAGCTGCGTCAAGGGCGCCGATATCGTCGTCGAAGCCTCGCGGCTCGTCGAGCCCGCGCCGCTCTTGAAGACGGAGTGGATCAAGCCCGGCGCGCTGGTCGTGCCCTACGGAACGATGAGCGCGGTCGAACTCTCGCTCACCGACATCATGTCCAAGGTCATCGTCGACGACTGGGGCCAGTGCAAGGGCGGCGCACGCGGCGCGCTGCGCGCCCATGTCGACACCGGCAAGCTGACCGAGAAGACGCTGCATGCCGAGATGGGGCAGGTGGTCGCCGGCCTCAGGCCGGGCCGCGAGAGCGACGACGAGACGATCCTGTTCTGGCACCGGGGTCTCTCTCTCTCCGACATCGCGCTCGGCCATGCCATGCTGGAGAAGGGCAAGCGCCTCGGCATCGGCCAGAGGCTGCGCTTCCTGTGAGCGGCGCGACCGGCCGCATCGCCAACGCCCGCATGTATGCCGTCACGCCGGAGGCGGAGGCGGCCTGGCGGGCGCTGATCGAGCGCGTCTCGGCCGAGGCCGGCGTCGGCTTCGACTACCTCGTCTATCCGGCGCCGCAGCCCCTGGAGCCGCTCTGGGCGCGGCCCGACCTAGGCTGCGTCTTCATGTGCGGCTACCCGATCGCCCTCCGGCTTTCGGATGTCACGCCAATCGCAGCGCCGATCCCGGATGCGTCCTGGGCCAGGGGCAGGGCGGTCTACCGCAGTGATCTGATCGTGAAGAAGGATGCGCCATACCGCAGGCTGGAGGATACGTTCGGCGGCCGCGTCGGCTGGACGGTCGAACATTCGCATTCCGGCTTCAATGCGCTCAGGCATCATCTTTTGCAGTATCGCAATGCGGAGCGGCCCACCCTCTATCGCGAGGTCGCCGGCCATCTCGTCACGGCGCGGCGCATCCTCGACGAGGTGCTCGCGGGCGGCATCGACGTCGGCCCGCTCGACGGCTACTGGCACATGCTGATCGCGCGCTGGAAGCCCGAGCTCACGGCGGGGGTCCGGGTGCTGGAATCGACCGATGTCGCGCCGATGCCTGCCTTCGTCGCCGCGAAGGAAGCCGATCCCGCGATGGTCGAGCGGTTGCGGGCAGCCTTCGCCGAGGCCCACCGGCGCGACTGGTTCGCGCCGCTCGGCGCAAAGCTCCTGATCACCGGCTTCCAGCCGATGCGCCACGCGGATTACGCGACGACGCTGGCCTGGGACGCCGAGGCCAAGGCGGCGGGCTATCCTCTCCCGGCCTGACCGCGAGCCATTGCCCGTCCGCGCGACCGCGACCTAATGCTTGTCCGTGTGACCGCGGCTGGGAGCGCGCCCCAGCGGATGCACGGGCTGGTCGTGCCTGCGCAGGAAGAAGCGCCGGAAGACATCGGCGTAGCCGTCATAGACGAGTCCGCCATTCTCCCGGATCAGCGTTTCCCGGTGCTCGCGATAGAGCTTCGGCAGACGGTACCAGGCGACGCCCGGCCATTTGTGATGGGCGAGATGCAGGTTGTTGTTGAGGAAGAGCAGCGAGAAGAGCGGAGAGCGCTCGACGATCGCCGTGCGCTTCTCGACCGTCTCCTCGGCCTTGTGCTCGGCGAAGGAGCGGATGAGCGCCAAAGAAGTGCCGCAATAGACGAAGCCGAGCAGATATTGCCACAACGGGATGCCGGCGACGCCGATGACGAAGGCGAGCAGCAGCGACACCCAAAGCGCATGCCGCAGCCAGATGGCGAGGCGCTGTCGGTCGCCGGCGAGCAGCGCCAGCGCCTCCTGCCGCCAGAAGGCGCCGATCGACCAGAAGGGCCCGATCAGGAGCCGGCCGAGCAGCGTCGTCTGCGCGTCGACGAGCCTTTGCCCCAGAGGGCCAAGCTGGCGCCAGCCGTCGGGGCATTTGTAGCGGCTCTCGGGATCGTCGAGCGGGTCGGTCAGCCGCTCGTCGCGGTGATGGGTGAGATGCGTCTGGCGGTAGCGCTCGAACGGCAGCCACAGCCAGAACGGCGGCGTGGCCAGCGCCGTGTTGACGAGGCGCGAGCGCGTCGGATGTCCGTGCAAGGCCTCATGCTGTGCCGAGCCCCACCAGGCCGAGATCCAGGCCGCCAGCGGCAGCCAGAGCCAGAACGGCAGGGCGTCGTGGAAGACGACGAGCGCCAGCCAGCCGCCGTGAATCGCGGCGAACAGCGCGAGCGTCGGCCATTCGATGGCGGCGCTCCGCGCGATCAAGGAAAACTGGACCTGCTCCTTCACGGTCGTCAGCCCTGGGCCTAGGCGGCGATTCGCTCACGCCGCCGTGATCTGCAAGAGAGAAGTAAGGCGTAGGCCGAGAGCGTCAACAGTTTCTTAACGCTGGCTAAACTGCTATTTGCGGTCTCACCCTGCGACAGGAACCGAACGGCCCCATGTCCCAAGACGAAATCGATCTCCATGCCCTGCCCGATGACGAGCTGGTCAAGCAGGTCCATCTCGATCTCTATGACGGCTTGAAGGATGAAGTCGTCGAAGCCGTGAACCTGTTCCTGAAGCGCGGCTGGCAGCCCTACGACATCCTCACCCAGGCGCTGGTCGAGGGCATGCGCATCGTCGGCGTCGATTTCCGCGACGGCATCCTCTTCGTGCCGGAAGTGCTGATGGCGGCGAACGCCATGAAGGCCGGCATGGCGATCCTCAAGCCGCTGCTCGCCGAGACGGGCGCGCCGAAGATCGGCAAGATGGTCATCGGCACGGTGAAGGGCGACATCCACGACATCGGCAAGAACCTCGTCTGCATGATGATGGAAGGCGCCGGCTTCGAGGTGATCGACCTCGGCATCAACACCTCGATGGAGACCTTCCTCGACGCGCTGGAGACGCACCGGCCCGACATCCTCGGCATGTCGGCGCTCTTGACCACCACGATGCCCTACATGAAGACCGTGATCGAGGGCATGAAGGCGAAGGGCGTACGCGGCGACTGCCTCGTCTTCGTGGGCGGCGCGCCGGTGAACGAGGCCTTCGCCGAGGCGATCGGGGCCGACGCCTATTGCCGCGATGCCGCCGTGACGGTGGAGACGGCGAAGCAGATGCTGCATCAGCGCAGGGCCGCTTGACGCGCACGCTCGTCATCGCCTGCGGCGCGCTCGCTGGAGAACTCGTGGCGGCCAAGCGGCTGAACGGCCTCGACCATCTCGACATCGCCTGCCTGCCGGCGATCCTGCACAACCGCCCGGAGCGGATCGCGCCGGAGATGCGCCGTAGGATCAGGGCGGCGCGGGCGAAGGGCTATAGCGACATCCTCTGCCTCTACGGCGATTGCGGCACCGGCGGCGTGCTTGACGCCGTGCTGGCGGAGGAAGGCGTCGAGCGCATCGATGGCGCGCATTGCTACGCCTTCTATTCCGGGATCGAAGCCTTCGACGCGATGATGGAGGAAGAGATCGGCAGCTTCTTCCTGACCGATTACCTTGCCCGGCATTTTCAGCGCTTGGTCTGGAAAGGGCTCGGCCTCGATCGCTTCCCGGAGCTGCGCGACGCCTATTTCGGCCATTACCGGCGCGTGGTGCATCTCGCGCAGACCCCCGACGCCGATGTCGATGCGAAGGCCGAGGCGGCGGCCCGGCGGCTCGGACTGCCGCTGGAGCGCCGCTTCACCGGCCTCGGCCTGATGCAGCCGTTCCTGACCGAGGCGCGTCCGCATGCCGGCTGAGCTCACGATCGTCTGGTGGCGCGATATCCCGGCGCAGGTGACGGCGAAGGCGGGAAGGGCGACTGCGCGGCGGCAGCTCGCGCCGCGCTTCGCCGAGGCGATCGACCGGGCGGCGATGCGCAGCGGCGCGCGCGACGCCGAATCCTACCTCGAGGAATGGCGGCGCGGCGCGCCCACGCCCTGCGGCGACGACCTCGACGTCGAGGCGGCGGCTCTGGCCGCGGAGATCGAGCGCGATTACGACGACGCGCGCCTGGCCAGGCTCGTCGACAATGGCGGCTTCGCGCCGGAATGATGGACCAGGCGCATCGCGTCGTCTTCGCGCCGTCCGGCCGGCGCGGACGCTTTCCCGCCGGCATAAGCCTGCTCACCGCGGCGCGCGCGCTCGGAGTCGATCTCGACAGCGTCTGCGGCGGACGAGGCATCTGCGGCCGCTGCCAGGTGAATGTCGCGGACGGCGTCTCGCCCGCGGGCGAGGTGGAGGCACGCTATTCCGCCAAGCGCGGGCCGCTCGCTCCCGGCCGTCGCCTCGGCTGCCAGGCGGCACTGTGCGGCGATGCCGTCGTCGACGTGCCGGAGGAAAGCCAGCTGCACCGGCAGGTGGTGCGCAAGGCGGCGAGCGAGCGTCCGGTCGCGATCGATCCAGTCGTCACGCTGCATGCCGTGCAGGTGGCGGAGGCCGACATGCACGAGCCTTCGAGCGACGGCCGTCGCCTCCTGCAGGCGCTGGAGGCGCAATGGGGGATCGCCGGCGCGGCGATCAGCCTGCCGGTGCTCGCGGCGCTGCAGCCGGTGCTGGCGGCCGAAGATCGCTTCGTCACTGTCGCCCTGCGCCATGGCCGCGAGATCGTCGCCGTCTTTCCCGGGCTGCGGACTCAGGCCGCCGGCGTCGCCATCGACCTCGGCTCCACCACCATCGCGGCCCATCTCTGCGACCTCGGCACGGGCGCGGTGGTCGCCTCGGCCGGCGTCATGAACCCGCAGATCCGCTTCGGCGAGGATCTCATGAGCCGGGTCTCGCATTGCATGCTGAACGCCGGCGGTCAGGCAGAGCTGACCGCTGTCGTGCGCCAGGCGCTGGATGGCCTGATCGGGTCCGTCGCCGCCGAGGCGGGCCTGCCGCGCGAGGCCATCGTCGAGATCACGCTTGTCGGCAATCCGGTGATGCACCACCTCGCCTTCAGCCTCGATCCGACGTCGCTCGGCCAGGCCCCCTTCGCGCTGGCCTGGGACGGTCCGCTCGACGTCGCGGCCGCCGCGCTTGGCATCGCGGTCGCGCCCGGCGCCTATGTCCATGCGCTGCCCTGCATCGCCGGGCATGTCGGCGCCGACGCGGCGGCCGTGGCTCTCGCCGAGGCGCCGCATCTCTCCGAGGAATTGACGCTCGTGGTCGATGTCGGCACCAACGCCGAGATCATCCTGGGCGACAGGGAGCGGCTGCTCGCCTGCTCCTCACCCACCGGCCCCGCCTTCGAAGGGGCGCAGCTCTCCTCCGGCCAGAGGGCCGCGCCGGGCGCCATCGAGCGGCTGCGGATCGACCGCGATACGCTGGAGCCGCGCTACAGGGTGATCGGCTGTCCGCTCTGGTCGGACGAGCCTGGCTTCGAGGCGGCTGTGGCTGGGAGCGGCGTCACCGGCCTCTGCGGCTCCGGCATCGTCGAGGCCATCGCCGAGATGTTCCTGGCCGGCATCGTCGCGGCCGATGGCGGCATCGATGGCGGCCTCGCCGCGCGCACGCCCCGCATCCAGGCGGACAGGCGCAGCTTCCTCTACGTGATCAGGGAGGGCGAGCCGCGGATCACGATCACCCAACAGGACGTGCGCGCCATCCAGCTCGCCAAGGCGGCGCTGCATGCGGGCTGCAAGCTGCTGATGGCGCGGCGCGGGGCGGAGCCCAAGCGCATCAAGCTGGCCGGCGCCTTCGGCAGTCACATCGACCCCGTCCATGCCCTGGTGCTGGGCCTGATCCCGGATTGCGAGCCCGGCCAAGTGGAGGCGGTCGGCAACGCCGCCGGCCATGGCGCGCGGATCGCGCTGCTCAACCGCGCCGCGCGCGAGGAGGTGGCGGCGCTGGCCAGGCGCATCGAGAAGATCGAGACCGCTCTCGACCCTGAGTTCCAGGCCGAATTCGTGGCCGCCATGGCCTTTCCTCATGCGACGGATTCCTATGCGCGACTGGCGGCGAGCGTCGCCCTGCCGATGCGCAGGGAAGCGCAGCGGGCGCGGCGGCGGACAGTCGCCGGCTAGACCGCCACCGCCGAAGAGCCGGGTGGGGACAGCGCTGCCGCTGTCTTGCATTCGTATGCAAAAACGTCGAGACTTGGCCATCACGCAGAGGATCGCCGCACCGTGGCACGCTGGTTGAAAAGCTCGATCGCCCAGTCGGACAAAGATGATGCCGACCTCAAGGTGCGGGCGACGGTCGAGGGCCTGCTCGCGGATATCCGTGCCCGCGGCGACGCGGCGGTGCGCGAGATGTCGGTCCGCTTCGACGGCTGGGATCGCGCCGACTACCGCCTGACGGACCAGGAGATCCGCGATTGCCTGTCCGAATTGTCGAGCCGCGACATCGAGGACATCAAGTTCGCGCAGGCGCAAGTGAGGACCTTCGCGGAGCACCAGAAGGCGGCGCTCAAGGATATCGAAGTCGAGACGCTCCCCGGAGTCGTGCTCGGCCACAAGAACGTGCCTGTCGCCTCCGTCGGCTGCTATGTGCCGGGCGGCAAGTATCCGCTGCTGGCCTCCGCCCATATGTCGGTCGTGACGGCGCGGGTCGCCGGCGTGCCCTTCGTCGCCACCTGCGCGCCGCCCTTCGAGGGACGGCCCGCGCCGGCGATCGTCGCGGCGCAGCATCTCGCCGGCGCCGATGTGATCTATGCGCTGGGCGGCGTGCAGGCGGTCGGCGCGATGGGGCTCGGCACCGAAACCATCCGGCAGGTCGACATGCTGGTGGGCCCGGGCAACGCCTTTGTGGCGGAGGCCAAACGCCAGCTCTACGGCCGCGTGGGCATCGACCTCTTCGCCGGACCGACCGAGACGCTGGTCATCGCCGACGACAGCGTGGACGGCGAGCTTTGCGCGACGGATCTCCTGGGCCAGGCCGAGCATGGCCCGAACTCGCCGGCGATCCTGCTCACGGATTCCGAGAAGCTCGCCCGCGATACGATGGCCGAGGTCGAGCGGCTGCTCGCGATCCTGCCGACGGCGAAGATCGCCGCCGCGGCCTGGCGCGACTACGGCGAGGTGATCGTCTGCGATTCGGCCGAGGAGATGGTGACGGTCGCCGACGAGATCGCCTCCGAGCATGTGCAGGTGATGACGCGCGACCCTGACTACTTCCTCGCCAACATGCGCAACTACGGCGCGCTCTTCCTGGGCCCCCGCACCAACGTCAGCTTCGGCGACAAGGTGATCGGCACCAACCACACGCTGCCCACCAAGAAGGCGGCGCGCTACACCGGCGGGCTCTGGGTCGGCAAGTTCCTGAAGACCTGCACCTACCAGCGCGTGCTGACCGACGAGGCCTCGGCCATGATCGGCGAGTACTGCTCGCGCCTCTGCATGCTGGAGGGCTTCGCCGGCCATGCCGAGCAGGCGAACATCCGCGTCAGGCGCTACGGCGGGCGGAACGTGCCCTATGCGCAGGCGGCGGAGTGAGGGGTGGCCTTCGCCTCACATCAGAATGACGTCCGCTGGATATTGCGCCAGAATCGTATCGGCAGTGACCAAGGTCAGTTTCTCGATGATCGCTTGAGCCACCAACAGTCGGTCGAAGGGGTCGCTGTGGATTGGGGGAAGACTGCGCAGGGCCATGACATGATCGGCCGTGACGTTCAGTTCCCTGAAGTCGTCACCGGCAAAGAGGCTTCGCATGGCGCTCGCATCCACCCGGAAGTCGGGCTTCCTGCGCGCGTCCTTGATGACGATCTCCCAGAGCGAAACAGCGCTGAAGCACCGCTCGCTCTTGTTGGAACTGAGCAGCGCTGCAACGTCGCGCGAGAGATTTTCGGGAACACCGGCGGCCCAGATGAGCACGTTCGTATCGAAGAGGTAGCTCAAAGCGGACGATTGATCGATTCGTCGAACAACCCCTCGATCTCCTTATCGAGCTTGCGGCTGGTGGCCTCGTCGAAAACAATCTGGTCCCGCATGGCGCCAAGAATGCTGATGCGGCTCTTCGGCCCCTCATTCGACGGAACGAGCCTTGCCACGACCTTGCCCGCTCTTGCGATCGCGACGGTCTCACCGGCCTCGACACGGGCGACGTACCGCGAAAAATTCGTCTTTGCGTCGTGGATGTTCACTTGCAGCGGAGGCTTGTTGGTCAAAGGCAGATCCTATGGACTTAGTCGAGTTAGCTTAGTCCATTCGGGATCAGCAATCAAGAAATGGACTATGGCATGACCTCACCCTTCTCCCTCGCCAGAAAGCGCGCCCTCGTCACCGGCGCCGGCCGTGGCATCGGCGAGGCCTCGGCGCAGGCGCTCGCCGCCGCCGGCGCCCATGTGACGCTGATGGCGCGCACCGCCGCAGAGATCGAGGCGGCCGCCGGTGCCATCCGCGCCGCCGGCGGCTCGGCCGACTGGGTCGCCTGCGACGTCACCGACACCGCCGCCTTCCGCACGGCTGTGGCGGAGCGGCCTGCCTACGACGTCTTCCTCAACAACGCCGGCATGAACCGGCCCCAGGCCTTCCACGAGATCACGGAGGAGGCGTTCGACACGATCATGGCGCTCAATTTGCGCGCCGCCTTCTTCGCCGCTCAGGCTGTGGCGCAGCGCATGATCGGGGCAGGGTTGAAGGGCTCGATCATCACCATGTCCTCGCAGATGGGCCATGTCGGCGGGCCGAAGCGCGCCGTCTATTGCGCCAGCAAGTTCGCCATGGAGGGAATGACCAAGGCGGCGGCGATCGATCTCGCGCCGCATGGCATCCGCATCAACACGATCTGCCCCACCTTCATCGAGACGCCGATGGTGGCCGGCTTCCTGGCCAACGCCGAGTTCAAGGATTTCGTCCTGTCGAAGATCAAGCTCGGCCGGCTCGGGCAGCCGGCCGACGTTACCGGCGCGGTGGTCTTCCTCGCCTCCGAGGCGTCGAGCCTGATGACGGGCACGCATATCCTCGTCGACGGCGGATGGACGGCCGAGTGAGCGGTCCGGCCGCCAGGACCCTCTCGAACCGCCCGGCCACGGCGGTCGACGTGGCGCGGCTCGCCGGCGTCTCGCAATCCGCCGTGTCCAGGGCCTTCACGCCTGGCGCCAGCGTGGCGCGCGACACGCGCGAGAAGATCACCGCCGCCGCGCGCGCACTCGGCTACCGGCCGAACGCCATCGCCCGCTCGCTGATCACGCGGCGCTCGCGCCTCATCGGCGTCGTGGCGGCCTACCTGCAGAACCACTTCTACCCCGAGGTGCTGGAGCGCCTCTCGGCGCGGCTGCGCGCCGAGGGCTACCACATCATGCTCTTCACCGCGGATTCCCGCGACGCCGCCGATCCGCTGCTCGAGGACGTCATGCGCTACCGCGTCGACGCGCTGATCCTCGCCTCGACGACGCTGTCCTCGGCGCTGGCGGCCGAATGCGCCGCGGCCGGCATTCCGGTGCTGCTGTTCAACCGCACGACCGAAGCGGCCGACGTCTCCTCGGTGACGGGCGAGAACCGGCGCGGCGGCGCGCTGATCGCCGCCTTCCTGGCCGCCGGCGGTCATCGCCGCATGGGCTTCGTCGCGGGCGTCGAGAATTCCTCGACGAGCCGCGACCGCGAGGCCGGCTTCACCGGCTGGCTCTCCGCCCATGGCTTCGCGCCTCCCGCCCGTGCGGTCGGCAATTACACTATGGATGGCGCGGCCTCCGCCGCGCGCGACCTGCTGTCGCGGCCGGAGCGTCCGGACGCCATCTTCTGCGGCAACGACCATATGGCGATCGCCATCATGGAGGTGGCTCGGCACGAGTTCGGCCTGCGGGTGCCGGAGGATCTGTCGCTGGTCGGCTTCGATGATGTCGGCCCCGCGGCCTGGCGCAGCTTCGACCTGACGTCCTTCTCGCAGCCCGTTGAACCGATGGTGGACATGACGGTCGAGACGGTCCTCGCCCTGATCGAGGACCCTGACCAGCCGCCGCGCCGTCTCACGGCGCCGGGCGAACTCGTCGTCCGCGGCTCCGCCCGCCTTCCCGCGAGCGGCATCATCACGGTTGATGGACGCCGCGTCTGGCGCCCGAACGACAAGGGATTGACGTGACCACCAGCCGCTTCTCCGCCGAATACGAGACCCTGGCCGATTACATCCTCGGCATCACCTATCGCATCTGGGAGGAGAAGGGCGTCGGCCTGATCCGCCGCTACTACGGCCGCGATTGCGTGATGCTGACGCAGAACGGCTGGGTCCGCGGCGTCGAGGCGGTCGTCTCCGGCACGCTGGAGACGCTGCACCAGTTCCCGGACCGGCAGCTCTACGGCGAGGACGTGGTCTTCGCCGATCACGGTCCGGTACGCGGCCTCCTGTCCTCGCACCGCATCCTGACGACCGGCGCGCATCGCGGCGACGGGCTGTTCGGTCCGCCGACGGGCAAGAGCTTCTCGATCCGCGCCATCGCCGATTGCCTGATCGCCGCCGGCACCGATGTGATCACCGAGGAATGGCTGATCCGCGACACCGGCGGCATCGCCGTGCAACTGGGCCAGGACCCGCGCGAGATCGGCCGGCGGCTCGCCGCCGCCGATGCCGCGAAGGGCGTCGAGCCCTGGCATCTCGACATGTGGGACGAGGTCCGGGCCGGCCGTCGCGAGGACACAGCCGTCATCCAGGAGCATCCGGCCGCGCGGCTGGCGCGGCATTCGGTGGAGAGCATCGTCAACGAGGCCGACATCGGCTCGATCCGCCGCACGCATGACCGCGCCGCCAGCCTTCATGGACCGTCGCACCGCACATGGGGCGGACGGGACGAGGTCGAGCGCTTCTGGCTGGGGCTGCTCGCGAGCTTTCCCGATGCGCGTCTCGTCGTCGACCATTCGATCGCGCTGGCGGAACCCGGCCGGCCGGTCAGGACCTCGACGCGTTGGCGGCTCGCCGGCACCCATGCGGGCTTCGGAGCCTTCGGCCCGCCGACCGGCGCGAAGGTTCTCGTCATCGGCATCGCGCAGGCCCATGTCGTGGGCGAGCGCATCGTCCAGGAATGGCTGGTCCTCGACGAGATTCAGGTGGCGAGGATGATCGGCCTGCAGGCGGGATGACGACGGCTTGACAGCGCGATGGGATCGCGGTCCATTTTGCATACGAATGCAAGCGCCGGCAGTGCGCGAAGGGGAGGAGAGAATGCAGAGGATCGACAGACGGCAATTCGGCCTGGGCGCTGCTGCGCTCGGCGGCGCGGCGATGCTCCCGGGTGGCGCGAGCGGGCAGGGCATGACCTCGGCGCTCGCCAATCTGAAGCCGGGCAAGCCCTATGCGGGGCAGGAGGTGAAGGTCCTCTGCGTCGTCGCCACGCAATTCTCGGCGCATGAGCGGCGTCTCGCCGCCTTCACCGAGGCGACCGGCATCACCGTCAAGTACACCTACGTGCCTTTCGTCAACATGCGCGAGGCGCTCGCCGCCGAGATGATCGGCGGCACCGGCGATTATGATGTCGTCGTGCCGATGGATCAGTGGATCCCGTCGCTCGCCAACCTGATGGATCCGATGGATGCGCGGATCGCCGAGAAGAAGATCGACCTCGCCGCGCGCTATCCCAAGGCCTTCCTGCAGATCGGCAATGTCGGCGGCAAGCAGCTCGGCATCCCGACCAGGGCGCATGTGCAGCTCCTGTTCTACCGCAAGGATCTGCTGGCCAAGCACAACATCGGCGTGCCGAAGACCTGGGAGCAGGTGGTGGCCGCCGGCAAGGCGATCCAGGAGAAGGAGAGCGGCATCGCCGGCGTGGCCTTGCCCTACGGCAAGAACAACGGCCAGAACCTGATGGTCTGGTACAATTTCCTCTGGGGCCGCGGCGCCGATGTCTTCGACGACAAGGGCCAGCCAGGCTTCGCCACCGAGGCGGGCCTCAAGGCGACGCAGGAATATGTCGACATGCTGCGCACCCACAAGGTGGCGCCGCCCGCCGCGGTCTCCTTCAACGAGCAGGACGCCGTGAACTCGATGAAGAACGGCAACTCCGCCATGGTCCCGGTGTGGTGGTGGGTGAGGGGCCAGCTCATCGATCCCAAGACCTCCAAGCTGACAGAGGATCAGGTAGGCTTCGCCCCGATGCCGAGCTTCGAGGGCGGCAAGTCCTCGACCTACATCAACGCCTGGATCTATGCGCTCACCCGGAACGCCAAGCGCAAGGACGCAGCGATGGAGTTCATCACCTACGTCACCGATCCGGCGATCGAGCGCGATGTCCTGATCGATCCCAAGGAGAATGACGTGGTCGCGACGCAATGGTCGAACCTGCGCGATCCCGAGGTCAACAAGCGCTTCGGCGGCATGCACAATTTCGCGGCCGAGGCGCTGCAGACCACCAAGGCCGTGCCCTATACGGCGGAATGGCCGCAGATCATGGAAGCGCTGGAGACCGCGATGTCGGAATCGGCTTCGGGGACGAAGAGCGTCAACGACGCTTTCAAGGCGGCGGAGGCGAGCGTCCGGCGGATCGTCAGGCGAGGGTAGGAATATCTCCCCCTTCCCCCTTGGGGGAAGGTGTCGTGCGGGACGCGTGACGGATGAGGGTGAATCCCTGACCGTCGTGGTTCTCCCTCATCCGGCCGGCATCCGCCGGCCACCTTCTCCCGACCAATCTCGGGCTTGCCCGAGATTGGCAGATATTCTCGCTCAGATCGGGCATGCCCGATCTGAGTGGGAGAAGGAAGGAACGAAGCTCCGCTTTGCACACCGACCGCCACACCCGCTACCTCCTGATCGCGCCGGCGATGCTCATCGTCGTCGGCACGACCCTCTGGCCGCTCATATCCGCGCTCACCACCAGCTTTCGCGACTGGCGGCTGAAGCGCTCGATCGCGCCCGGCCCCTGGGTCGGGTTCGACAATTACCTGTTCGCGACCGAGGAGCCCGAGTTCTGGAACGCGCTCAAGGTGACCGCCGTCTTCGTGACGCTGGACGTCGTCATCACGGTTCTGGCGGCGCTGACGCTGGCGCTCCTCCTGCGCCGCGCCGGCTTCCTGCAGAGCCTGACCAAGGCGGTGCTGATCCTGCCCTTCGCCATGAGCCCGGCGCTGATCGGCGTCTCCTTCCGCTTCATGTTCAACGGTGAATTCGGCGTGCTGACCAAGCTGCTCGGCACGATCTTTCCGTTCTTCGACGGCGTCATCTGGCTGGCGACGCCGGGCTACGCCATGGCGGTCCTGGTGCTCTCGGATGTCTGGCACTGGTTCCCCTACATGACGCTGATCATCCTCGGCGGGCTGGCGGCGATCCCGGTCGAGACCGAGGAGGCGGCCCTCATCGACGGCGCGACGCCCTTGCAGACGCTCGTGCATGTCGTCCTGCCGCAGCTCAGGGGCGTGCTGGCGGTGGTGATTGTGCTCAAGACGATCTTCGCGCTCAAGATGTTCGACCAGGTGGTGACCCTGACCGGCGCAGGACCCGGCATCACCACGCAGACCTTCGCCCATTACGTCTATACGATCGGCTTCCAGCACTTCGACATGGGCCTCGCCTCGGCATTGGCCTGGATCCTGACGCTGGTCCTGGTGGCGATCGGCGCCTTCTACATCAGGCTGCAGCTGCCTGCGCGGGAGCGTGCGGCATGACGCGCGATCTCTCCCCTGTCGCAGCAGCGTTGGCCTCCGGCGTGCTCCTGCTGTTCCTCGCCGTGATCCTCTTCCCCATCGCCTGGATGCTGCTGACCGCCTTCAAGCTGCCGCGCGACGTCTATTCTGTATCGCTCGCCTTCGAGCCGACGATCGGCAATTTCCTCGCGGTGTTCCAGCCGCCCTGGTCGATCGGCAGGCGGCTTCTGAACAGCATCGTGATCGCGGTGGCGACGGTGGCGATCGCCATCCCCGCTTCGGTGCTGGCGGCCTATGCCTTCTCGCGCTTCGATTTCATGTTCAAGCGCGGCTTCTTCTTCCTCATTCTCGCCACGCAGTTCATCCCCGCGGTGGTGATCATCCTGCCGTTCTACCTGATGTACCGCGATCTCGGCCTGCTCGACACGCGCACCGGCCTCGTGATCGTCAACCTCGCCATCGTCACGCCCTTCGCGGTCTGGATGCTCAAGGGCTTCTTCGACGCCGTGCCGGTCGAATGCGACGAGGCGGCGCTGATCGACGGCGCCACGCGGCTCGACGTCATCCGCCGCGTCATCGTGCCGATGGCCTGGCCCGGCATCATCGTGTCCTCGGTGTTCAGCTTCATCCTGGCCTGGAACGAGTTCATCTTCGCGCTGATCCTCGGCCGCGAGAACGCCACGACGCTGCAGGTCGGCCTCATCAATTTCCGCACCGAGCGCGGCGACGTCTGGGAATTGATGGCCGCCGCCGGCGTCTTCGTCGTGATCCCGGCCTTCGCGGCCGCGCTCGCCATCCAGAAGCATTTCGTCGCCGGACTCACGGGGGGAGCCGTCAAATGAGCCAGAACCAACTCACGCCGGACATCGTCGCCGCCCTTAAGGCGGTCGACACGCCGACGATCTGCAACGCCATCGAACTCGTCGAGGGACGGCGCGGCACCGAAGGCTTCACGCGAAAGCCTCTCGTGGCGGCCTTCCCGTCGCTGCCGCCGATCCTCGGCTTCGCGCGGACGGCGACGATCCGGGCGGCCGCCCCGTCGACGCTCGATCCGGCCCAGGCGAAGGCGCTGCGCATCGCCTACTATCGGCAACTCGAGACGGATGAGCCGGTGATCACGGTGCTGGAGGACACGGATGACACGCCCGGCGTCGGCGCCTTCTGGGGCGAGGTCAATTCAGCGATCCACAAGGGCCTCGGCGTCGAAGGCGGACTGACCAACGGCTCGATCCGCGATCTCGACATGCTGGCGCCTGGCTTCCAGCTGCTGGCGGGCTGCGTCTGCCCGAGCCACGCGCATGTTCATGTCACCGCCATCGGCGTGCCCGTCACCATCCTGGGGATGCGCGTCCAGCCCGGCGATCTCATCCACGCCGACAAGCATGGCGCCGTGGTCATCCCGCCAGGCGCTGCGAAGGAGCTCCCGCGCGCCATCGACCTCAGCCTCCGGCAGGAAGCGCCCATCCTCGCCGCGGCGCGCGCGCCGGGCTTCACTGTCGACAAGCTGGTGGCCGCCTGGGGCGAAGCCGCCGACATCCATTGAACCCGAGACAGCAGCGAGAACCGCATGACACCCCACGAGATGGAAGCCAGGATCGTCCGCTACGGCGATCTCAAGCCCTGCAAGACCGCCTTCATCGACGCCCATACGCCGGGCTCGGACCAGAAGGAGAACTTCACGATCATCGGCGCCGGGGTCTCGGAAAGTCCCGACCAACACGTCCACATCCGCGAGACGCCGGGCTTCAACATCGGCGCGGCCGGCCAGCCGCCGAAATGCCGCAACTCGCTGCATTCCCACCGCACGGCGGAAGTGTTCTTCGTGCTCAAGGGCCGCTGGCGCTTCTTCTGGGGCCGCTGGGGCAATGCCGGCGAGGTGACGCTGGAGGAGGGCGACATCTTCAACATTCCGACGGGCATGTTCCGCGGATTCGAGAACATCGGCACCGACTACGGGATGATCATGGCGATCCTCGGCGGCGACGACGCCGGCGGCGGCGTGATCTGGGCGCCGCAGGTGATCCAGGACGCCAAGGATCACGGCTTGGTGCTGGGCGCCAACGGCAAGCTCTACGACAGCAAGAAGGGCCAGTCGCTGCCGGACGGCGTGAAGCCCATGCCGCTGCTGACCGACGAGGAGCTGAAGGTGTTCCCGGAAGTGCCGGTCGCCGACGTCGTGCCGGCCTATGTCGGCCGCTATCACGACATGATGGCGCTCGCCGCCAAGGAGCCCTGCAAGGTGATCGGCGAGTCCGCCCTGATCAAGGACAGGCCCGGCTTCGAGGTTGATTTCCTGACCCGCGGCTCGATCCCGCCGATGCCCTATGAGACCCCGCGCCACGAGATCCTGATGGTGATGCGCGGCCATTGGCGGCTCGGCTGGAAGAACGGCAACGCTGCCGGCGAGGCGGTGCTGGCGCCTGGCGACACCTGCGCCGTCCCGCCAGGCCTGCAGCACAGCCTCGAACCGTCGATGACTGGCGAGGCGAGCCTCTTCCGCGTGCGCAACACCGACGACAAGGCGGGCCCGACCTGGCGCCCTGCGCACTGACGACGGATTGCAGGGCGTGGTGCGTGCTTCGAGACGGCGCGTTCCGCGCCTCCTCAGCATGAGGTGGATGCCATGCAAAACGATCCTCATCCTGAGGAGGCCTCGAAGAGGCCGTCTCGAAGGACGCACCACGCCCGCGCCCACCACCCCGAAGGCTGATCCATGACCCGCATCCTCACCACCCATGTCGGCTCGCTGCCGCGGTCCGCTCTCGTCGCTGACCTCCTCTTCGCCCGCGAGAAGGGCATGCCGCTCGATGGCGCCGCCTACGACGAGGTGATGGCTGAGGCGACGGCGGCCATTCTCCTGAAGCAGAGGCAAGTCGGCATCGACCTGCCATCCGATGGCGAGACCTCCAAGATCAGCTACGCCACCTATATCAAGGATCGGCTCACCGGCTTCGACGGCGACAGTCCGCGCCGGCCGCCGCAGGACCTCACCGATTATCCGAGCTTCCTGGAGAAGCTCGCCAAGGCCGGCGGCACGCCGCAGTACCGGCGGCCGAAATGCGTCGGTCCGATCGCGGTCAAGGACCTGACGCCGCTCCACAAGGACATCGGGGCCATGCAGGCCGGCATGGCGGCAGCCGGCTACGCGTCCGGCTTCATGAACTCGGCGTCGCCCGGCGTGATCGCCCTGTTCCAGCCCTCAGAGCATCATGCCCATCTCGACGATTACCTCACCGATATCGCCGAGGGGATGCGGGCCGAATATGAGGGCATCGTCGCGGCCGGCCTGGCGCTGCAGATCGATGCGCCCGATCTCGGCCTCGGCCGCCACATGATGTACCGCGAGCTCGCCGAGGAGGATTTCGTCAGGCGGGCCGAGATCCATCTGGAAGTCCTGAACCACGCGCTCCGCAACGTGCCCGGCGACAAGGTCAGGATGCACATCTGCTGGGGCAATTACGAAGGACCGCATACGCGCGACATCGCGCTGAAGGCCGTGCTGCCCGCCATCCTGAAGGCGAAGCCGCGCGCGCTCCTCTTCGAGGGCGCGAACCCCAGGCATGCGCATGAATGGCGCGTATGGGCCGAGGTCGCGGTGCCGGACGACTACATCCTGATCCCCGGCTGCCTCGACTCGACGACGAACTTCGTCGAGCATCCCGAGCTGGTGGCGGACCGACTGGAGCATTATACGCGGATCGTCGGCAAGGAGCGCGTCATCGCCGGCACGGATTGCGGCTTCTCGACCTTCGCCGGCTTCGGCACGGTCGATCCGGCGATCGTCTGGGAGAAGCTGCGCAGCCTCGTCGCCGGAGCGGAGATCGCCTCGCTCCGCTGACTCATGCGGCGCGCATGGACGCGACGAAGCGCTCGGCCTTGGCCCGCACGTCCGCGGCCGTCGCGCCAGGCTTGTAAAGCGCTCCGCCGATGCCGAAGCCGTCGCAGCCCGCCTTCTTGAGATCGGCGATCGACTCGGGCGACACGCCGCCGACGCCGATCAGCCGCAAGCCCCTCGGCAGCACGGCCCGCATCGCCGTCACGCCGCGGGGCCCGATGATCTCCAGCGGGAAGAGCTTGAGCGCATGCGCGCCGGCGTTGAGCGCCGCGAAAGCCTCGGTCGGCGACAGGATGCCGGGCGCGGACGCCAGACCGAGCCGCGCCGTCTCCGCGATCACGCCCGTGTCGGCATGCGGCGAGACGGCGATCCGACCGCCGCAATCCGCCAGCCGCCGCACCTCGTCGACCTTGGTGACCGTGCCTGCGCCGACGACGGCCTCGCTTCCGAAGCGCTTGGCCAGCCGCTCGATGCTCATGAAGGGCTCCGGCGAATTCAGCGGCACTTCGATGATGCGGATGCCGGCCTCCACGAGCGCCGCGCCAACGTCGATCGCCTCGTCGGGCTTCAGGCCGCGCAGGATGGCGATCAGCGGCAGCGCGTCGAAGGCGGCGCGGAAGGCGGCGGGGTGATCGTCGGTTGTCATGAGGGCTCCCGTGCGACGCGGCGCATCGGCTCCAACCTGTGACGCCCGCCGCAGCGGATCAACCCCGCCCCTTGTTGCCGCGTTCCCGGCAGGCTCAGTTCCGCCCGGCCATGACGCCGCCATCGACGTCGTGGATCGCGCCGGTGGTCCAGCCCGCGGCATCCGAGAGCAGGAAGGCGACGTGCCTGGCGACATCCTCGGGCCGGCCGACCCGGCCGATCGGGTGGAAGGCGCCGAAGCCTTCGACAAGGGTCGACTCGATCTTCTCGGGCGCGATGAAGGCGCCGTAGATCGGCGTCACCACCACGGCCGGCGAGACCGCATTGACCCTGATCCCATGGTCGGCGAGCTCCATCGCCAGATGCTGCGTCATCGCATGCAGGCCGGCCTTAGCCATGGAATAGGCCGAGGACGGCGTCGCCTTCACGGCCTGCTTCGCCCACATCGAGCCGATGTTGACGATGGCGCCGCCGCCATGGGCCTTCATTTTCCTCGCCACGGCCTGGGTGACCAGGAAGGTCGAGCGGTTGATGGCGTGGTAGCGATCGAAATCCTCGGCCGTATGCTCGAGGAATGCCTTCGGGTAGAAGTAGCCGGCGGCATTGACGAGCCTCCCGATCGGCCGCGCCTCGGCCTCGATGCCGCGGATGAAGGCCGCCGTTGAAGCCGCATCGTAGAGATCGACCGGGCAAAGGTCGACGGAGGCGGCGCCCGCCGCCCTGAGGGCCTGCCTGGCGGCCTCCAGCTTCTCGCCGTCGCGCCCGGCGATCGCGAGGGCGGCGCCCTCCCTGGCCAGCAGCTCGGCCGCCGCCAGCCCGATCCCCGACGATCCGCCCACGATCAGGGCCAAACGCTTGTCACCCATCGGCTTCTCCTTCTCTACCTATCAGTAGATAGTTTAAGGGATAGCTTGGCGCTTGCCGATGGTCAAGCGCTAAACTATCTTGTGGTAGGTGATGAAGCGGACGAATGAATGCGCGATAGGATCCTCGATGCGGCCGAAAGCCGGGCGCGCGCCGCTGGCTACGACGGCTTCAGCTTCCGCGATCTGGCCGCAGACATCGGCATCAAGAGCGCCAGCATCCACTATCATTTTCCCACCAAGGCCGATCTCGCGGAGGCGCTGGTCCGCCGCTACACCCAACGCGCGCTGCATCATCTGGGAGAGGCGGAGACGCTGACTGCGCGCGAGGCCGTCGAGCGCGTCTGCCGCCTGTTCGAACGAGCGCTCATTGATGAGGACAGGATGTGCCTCTGCGGCCTGTTCGGCGCGCAGCGCGACGGATTGCCGGCCCCTGTCGCGCGTGCGACGGGCGAGTTCTTCCGCTGCCTGATCGGCTTTCTCGCGCCATTCGTCCCGCATCGGCCCGGCGGCTCTTCCGCGGAATCGATCATCGCCGCGCTGGAGGGAGGCCTGATCCTGGCGCGGAGCCTGGAGGATCCGCAGGTCTTCCACCAAGTCGTCGCAGCGCAGATTCCAGCGGAGCACTGATCGATCCGCCGTCGCCTGACCGGCCTCGCCGGAACCGCCGTCCTCCGCTGCCGTTTGGCCTGAAGAAGGAGATCGATCGTGGAATCCGCAGGAATGGTTCTCTGGGTCTGGCTCTTCGGCGCCACCATCGTCGGCGCCGCCTACAGCATGATGACCACGCAAGCGTCGGCAACTCGACGCTCGGCGCTCGCTCGGACATCGCCCGATAGTGGCAGACCGTTCGGGGGCCGATCGCTGATTGCTCGGTCCAAGCGATGATGGCCGTCAAGACAGCTTGACAGATGATGCTGTCTCTATAGTCCCTCGTGAGCGAAGGCTGACGAGGGACGTTTCATGAAGATCATCCCGCGCTGTTTTTGCCGGAACGGCCAGGATAGCCGCATTCTGCCCTTCCCGATGCGGCTTGATGCATGAGAAGGCAGCGTCTGGATTGGGAAAACGACGGGCCTGACTGGCCCAACCGCGACAGCAGCCGCTTCGTGAAGGCGGGAGGTCTGCGCTGGCATGTCCAGATAATTGGACAGTCAGGCCGGCCGGTGATCCTTCTGCTGCACGGAACAGGCGCGGCGACCCACTCCTGGCGCGACCTCGCGCCGCTCCTCGCCGCCGACTTCCAGGTCGTGGCGCCGGACCTTCCTGGCCATGGCTTCAGCGAGGCGCTGTCGGCCGGCGCCTCGATCGAACGCATGGCGGCGGCCAGCGCTGCTCTGCTCAAGGAACTGGGTTTGGTTCCATTCGTCGCGGCGGGCCATTCGGCCGGCGCCGCCATCCTCATCCGCATGCGGCTCGCCGGCCTGCTGCCACGCATCCCGATCGTCGCCCTGAATGGCGCGCTGCTGCCGCTCGGCGGCATCGCCGGAGCGATCTTCTCGCCGCTCGCCAGGCTGCTGACGCTCTCGCCCTTTCCAGGCTTCATGGCCTCCCGGCTCGATGATCCGGCCGTGCTCGACCGCATGCTGGAGCAGACAGGTTCGCGCATCGACGAGGCGGGACGCCGATTCTACCGTCGTCTCGCCAGCAATCCCGCGCATGTCGCCGGCGCCATCGACATGATGGCCCATTGGGACCTGCCCCGCTTCGCCGAAGACCTGCCGAGGCTGGACGCGCCGCTCACGCTCGTGGTGGGCACGCGCGATAAGACCATCCCGCCGGAGGATGCCGAGACGGTGAGGGCGCGCGTGCCGGGAGCGCGCGTCAGGCGGCTGCTGCGCCTCGGCCATCTCGCCCATGAGGAGGATCCCGAGGCCTGCGCCGCGATCATCCGCGAAGCCGCCGGCCAGCCGTGAGACAGGTAGCGGGCGGGCAGGGCGCCTGCTAGGCTGGCGGCACTTGAAAGCCGGAGGCAGCGATGGGCGAGGACGGCCTGATCTCGTTGAGCGTCTACAAGGCGATCGAGTTCGTGATGCTCTTCGGCGGTGCGCTGGCCTTCGGCTACTGGCAACTCCGCTCCGTGCGCCGCGCCGACGAAGCGGCCCGGGCCCAGGCAGAAGCCTCCGCCTCACGTCCGGCGGGGCATGCGGAACGGTAGCATCGCCTGCACGATCGGCGAGGCGAAGCGCGTCAGCGACAGCGATTCGTGGAAGATGGCGCTGCCGTCGCCGCCGCGGCCGATGGAACGGCTGTAGAATGGCGTATCCTCGACGCAGCGCCATTCCGCCGGCGCGGCATCGGCACTGAGCGCACCCGGCATCAGCCAGCGCGTGCGGGGAAGCGTCCGCCGCTCTGGCCGCGGGCGAGCCGAAACGACGCCGTCGGGATCGAGCGCCAGCGACAGCGCATGCTCCTGACCGTCGGCGAGAATCATGTCGTAGTCGATCTCGGTGCGCCTGCCGAGGCTGCGGCGCGACCAGTCCCAGCGGCGGAAGCCGGCCTCCAGCGGCTCCGCGCCCCAGTTGCTATCGGAGTAGCCGCTGCCCGACCAGGCGAGGCCGGGCTTGTCGAGCCTGACGTCGATGCGGCAGGCGGGCGCGACCGGCCACCAGTGATGCCGCCCCGCCGGATCGAGCGCGAAGCTGCTGGCGGTCGGCCTGTCGAAGCGCACGCGGATGCGGCCGCGCAGCCGGCGCGGCAGCGGATTGGTCCATTCGTCGATCGCGACCTCGATGCCGTCGCCGGTCAGCCGCGCCTCGCTCGGGCCGATCACGAAGCGGCGCTCCTCGCGCGTGGCGAGGCGACGGCCGCGCTCGGTCATGGCCCAGCGGTGGCCGCCCTCGCCGTAGAGCGCCACGTTGACGGCGCAATGATTCTCGGGGTCCGCCGGGCCCCGCCGGCGGGCGGCGGCGTAATAGGGCGAGAAAACGCTGCCGACGAAGACGATGACGGTGACGCCGTGGCGGCCGTCGTCGCTCAGGCCGTCGAGGTACCACCAACGATAGCCGCCGGGCGGAACCGGCGCTGCGAAGCCAAGTCCCGGAGCAGGCTGTCGGCGCAGCGGATCGCCGAGAGCGCCGCCATCGGCAGGCCGGCTCCCGGGTGGACGGAGCCCCCCGTCAAGTAGAGCCCCGGCAGGGCCGAGCGGCTGCCCGGCCGGCGGAACGAGGCGAACCACCCGTGCGTCGCCTGGCCGTAGATCGCTCCGCCCGAGCCCGGGAAGAGCTGGGCGAACTCCTGCGGTCCGGTCGTCACCCAGTCCGGCGCCGGCTCCAGCCTCAGGCCAGCCTGCTCCATCCGTCCGAACGCCGCCTGTCGACATCGCGCGATCTCCTCCGTCTCCGGCCGCCCCTGGTCGCCGACCGCCGGCGCATTGACGATCATCAGCAGCCGCTCCGGCCCCGCCGGCGCGGGATCCTCCGGGTCGGCGCGGTCCTGAGCGCAGACGTAGACCGTGGGCTCGCTGGGCAGGCGCCTGGCGGCGATCTCGTCGAACTCGCGCCGGTAGTCGCGGCAGAAGAAGACGTTGTGCCTGACCAACGGGAATCCATCGGTCTTCGCCGTGGCCATAACGGTGAGGGCGGAGAGCGAGCGCCGCCCGGCCGGATGCCGCGGCACGGCGCCGGCGAGGCGCCGGCCGAGCAGGCCGTCGGCCAGCGCGGCGGCGTCGCCTGCGTGGATCACCGCATCGGCTGCGATCTCGGTCTTGTCCGCCAGCCGCACGCCGCGGGCGGCGCCATCACGAAGCAGGATCTCTTCGACATGGGCGCCGCAGCGGATCGCCGCGCCGTTGCGCTCGGCGACCCCGGCCAGCGCCTCGGCGATGCGCCGCATGCCGCCATCGACGCTCCAGACGCCGCTGCGCTCGACATGCGCGACCAGCATCAGCAGCGCCGGCGCGGCGAAGGGCGAGGAGCCGCAATAGGTGGAGTAGCGGCCGAAGAGCTGCCGCAGCCTCGGATCGCGGAAATGCCGGCCGAGCGCTCCCCAGAGCGTCGCGAAGGGCTGGCCGCCGAACAGCCGGAACAGCCCGAGCGGCCCGAGCGCCAGCGAGAGCTGCGCCATGTTCGGCCGCTCCGCCCGCATGAAGCTCCGGTCGAGCGTGTCATGCAGGACGCGGGCGCGCTCGGAGAAGCCGCGGAAGCGGCGCGCCTCATCCGCACCGGCGAAGCGTCCGACCGCCTCCTCGCTGGCGGCGAGGTCGGCGAAGAGGTCGAGACGCTCGCCCTCGCTCCAGGCATGGCGGGCGAGGACGGCGAGCGGCTTCACCGAGAGATGGTCCGAGAGCCTCGCGCCGGCGCCGTCGAAGACCGCCTCGAACACGTCCAGCAGGGTCAGAACCGTTGGCCCGGCGTCGATGGGCAGGCCGCCCGAGGACACCTGCCTAAGCTTGCCGCCGACCGAGGGCGCGCGCTCCAGCAGTGTGACGGAGAGGCCGCGCGCGGAGAGGAGGGCGGCGGCGGATAGGCCGCCGATCCCGCCCCCGACGATGGCCACATGGCACTGGCTCGGCGCGTGTCCCAAGGAAACCTGTCCCGCGGCTCGATCGCGATTGACTTACGCGCCGGCAGTGTCAATCTAGTCGAACAAGTCTGTGTGTCAATGAATATGGACTTCTGACTGGGAGGGTCGGATGGATGCCATGGGTCGGATCGAGCGGACGCTAAGCGAGGCGGTGGCGCGGGCCAGCGGTGCGGGATGTCCGCCGAAGCTGGGTGAGGCGCTGCGCCATGCCGTCTTCCCGGGAGGGGCGCGCGTCAGGCCCCGTCTCTGCCTCGCCGTCGCCTGGGGCTGCGGGGAGGACGACCCGAGCATCAGCAGCGCCGCCGCCGCGGCCATCGAGCTCCTCCACTGCGCATCCCTCGTGCATGACGATATGCCCTGTTTCGACGGCGCCGACCTCCGGCGGGGGCTCCCGTCGGTCCACAAGCTCTTCGGCGAGAACATCGCACTCCTCGCCGGCGACTCGCTGATCGTGCTGGCCTTCGAGACGCTCGGCCTCGCCGCCGCGCGTCGGCCGCAGCGCATGGGCGAGCTCGTCAGGATCGTGGCGCGGGGCTCCGGCGCGCCCTTCGGCATCTGCGCCGGACAGGCCTGGGAGGCCGAGAGCGAGATCGACCTCTCCGCCTATCACCGCGCCAAGACGGGCTCGCTCTTTGCCGCCGCCACGATGGCCGGCGCTGCTTCGGCGGGCGCCAAGGCGGCCGAATGGCTGCTCCTCGGCGAATTGCTCGGCGAGGCTTACCAGGTCGCCGACGACATCCGCGACGCCGCCGCCACGGTCGAGCAGATCGGCAAGCCGGTCGGCCGCGACGAGGCGCTCGGCCGCCCCAGCGCCGTGGCCGAGCTGACGCTGAACGGCGCCTTCGAGAGGTTGGAGTCGCTGGTGGACAGGGCGGTGGCTGCCGTGCCCGCCTGCCCGCGCGCGCCGCTGCTCGGCCAGATGATCCGGCTGGAGGCGGCGGGCTTCCTGCCGCCCAGCGTCAAGCGGCGGGCGGCTTGAGCCGCGCCGCCGCCGGGCCCTTGTCCGCCACGCCGCAGCCCAGCGGCGCGGCGCTGACGCTCGGCGACCGATTCAAGCTCTTCAAGCGCGGGCTGATCGCCAAGCCCGCCTTCCAGCGCCTCGCGATCCGCTTCTGGCCGACGCGGCTGGTCGCCAACCGCAAGGCGGGGCAGCTCTTCGATCTCTGCGCCGGTTTCGTCTACACGCAGACGCTGCTCGCCTGCACCGAGCTGGAGCTGCCGCGCCTGCTCGCGGCCGGCCCGCTGCCGGCCGAGACGATCGCTGTCCGCTGCGACCTCCGTCCCGAGGTGGCGACGCGCCTCCTGAAGGCGGCGGCCTCGCTCGGCATCGTCGATCACTTCAGCGGCGGGCGCTATGGCCTGGGCGACCTCGGCGCCGCCATGCTCGCCAATCCCGGCATCGCGGCGATGGTCCGGCATCATGCGCTGCTCTATGCCGATCTCGCCGACCCCGTGGCGATGCTGCGCAAGGGGCCGGGCGGCGGCAGGCTTGCCGCCTTCTGGCGCTATGCCGGGGGCGACGCCGATTCGCGCCGTCTCGAGGGAGCCGATACCGCGGGCTACAGCGAATTGATGGCCGCGAGCCTCGGCTTCGTGGCGGATGACCTGCTCGCCGCCTATCCCTTCGGCAGGCATCGGCGCATGCTCGATGTCGGCGGCGGCGCCGGCGCCTTCGCGCGCCATGTCGCAGCGCGCCATCCCGATCTCGCCATCGCGCTGTTCGACCTGCCGCCGGTCGCCGAGGCGGCGCGGCGCGACCTGGCGCGGCAGGGCCTCGCCAAGCGAATCGAGGCCGTCGGCGGCGACGCCTTCCGCGATCCGCTGCCCGCCGGCGCGGATCTGATCACGCTGGTGCGCGTCCTGCACGACCACGACGACGAGGCGGCGCTCGGCCTTTTGCGCGCGGCGAGGGCCGCCCTGGCGCCCGGCGGCACGCTCATCGTCGCCGAGCCGATGACCGGCGCGCCTGGCGCCGGCGCGATGGGCGACGCCTATTTCGGCTTCTACCTCTTCGCCATGGGCAGCGGCCGCGTCCGTTCGATCGCCGAGATCCGGGCGATGCTGGCGAGCGCCGGCTTCGCCCACGCGGCGGCGCCATCGATGCCGAGGCCCTTGCTCGCCAGCCTCGTCACGGCGCAATGACTGTCTATCGACATGGACATTCTTAGCCGTAACATTCGTTTGACAACAGTTCCGTTCGGTCTAGAGTGACGGACACAGCGGGCCCTTGTGATGGCCTGCGGAGGACCCGGCAGCGATGGACACGCAAGCCGTCGTATTCGATGCGCCGCATCGCCTCAGCCTCCGCCCGGTCACCTTGGCCGAGCCGCAGGACGGAGACGTCGTCGTCGATATCCGCTGGACCGGGATCAGCGCCGGCACGGAGCGTCTGCTCTGGTCGGGACGCATGCCGCCATTCCCCGGGATGGGGTATCCGCTGGTGCCCGGCTACGAAAGCGTCGGCATCGTGGCCGAGGCCGGCAGCACCGGCCGCCGCCGCGGCGAGCCCGTCTTCGTCGCCGGCTCGCGCGGCTTCAGCGCCGTGCGCGGACTGTTCGGCGGCGCCGCGAAGCGCCTCGTCGTGCCGGCGGAGAAGGCCTTGCCGCTGGGCGAGGGCATCGGCGAGGAAGGCGTGCTGCTGGCGCTGGCCGCCACCGCCGTCCATGCGGTCGCAGGCGCCCGCGCCGAGCCTCCGTCTCTCATCGTCGGCCATGGCGTCCTCGGGCGCCTCGTCGCCAGGGCGACGATCGCGCTCGGCCATCCGCCGCCGGTCGTCTGGGAGACGAATCCGCAGCGGCTGACCCCCGACGAGGGCTACAGCGTCATCCATCCGCAGGACGATCCCCGCCGCGACTACGCCGTCGCGCTCGATGCGAGCGGCGACCCAGCGATCATCGATTCGCTGGTGCCGCGGCTGGCGCCCGGCGGCGAGATCGTGCTCGCCGGCTTCTACGACCGCGCGCTCGCTTTCGCCTTCCCGCCCGCCTTCATGCGCGAGGCGCGCCTGCGCGTCGCCGCGCAGTGGCAGCCCGCCGACATGGCGCTGACCGCGAGGCTCGTGCGCCGGGGTCGGCTGTCCCTCGCGGGACTGATCACCCACCGTGCCCCTGCCGCGAAAGCCGATGCCGCCTATCGGCAGGCTTTCGAGGATCCGGGCTGCCTCAAGATGGTCCTGGACTGGAGCGAAGCCGCATGACGACCCTCCTCGACACCACCAATGTCCGGATCCTGCCCTCGGCGATGACCAAGCTGCTCAGGGCGGAGGCGGCGGTGGAGCCGGAGCCCGTTCCCGCTTCGGCCGAGACGCCGGCCAAGGAGACGCAGATCATCGCGATCTACGGCAAGGGCGGCATCGGCAAGAGCTTCACGCTCGCCAACCTCAGCTACATGATGGCGCAGCAGGGCAAGAAGGTGCTGCTGATCGGCTGCGATCCCAAGAGCGACACCACTTCGCTGCTCTTCGGCGGCCGCGCCTGCCCCACGATCATCGAGACCTCGACGAAGAAGAAGCTCGCCGGCGACGAGGTGAAGATCGGCGACGTCTGCTTCAAGCGCGATGGCGTCTTCGCGATGGAGCTCGGCGGCCCGGAGGTCGGGCGCGGCTGCGGCGGCCGCGGCATCATCCACGGCTTCGAGCTCCTGGAGAAGCTCGGCTTCCACGAATGGGGCTTCGACTACGTGCTGCTCGACTTCCTGGGCGACGTGGTCTGCGGCGGTTTCGGCCTGCCGATCGCCCGCGACATGTGCCAGAAGGTCATCGTCGTCGGTTCGAACGACCTGCAGTCGCTCTACGTGGCGAACAACGTCTGCTCGGCGGTCGAGTATTTCCGCAAGCTGGGCGGCAATGTCGGCGTGGCCGGCATCGTCATCAACAAGGATGACGGCACGGGCGAGGCGCAGGCCTTCGCCGAGGCCGTGGGCGTGCCGGTGCTCGCCGCCATCCCGGCGGACGAGGACATTCGCCGCAAGAGCGCCAATTACCAGATCGTCGGCCGGCCCGGCGACCGCTGGGCGCCGCTGTTCGAGGCTCTGGCCGAGAACGTCGCCGGTGCGCCGCCGGTCCGGCCGAAGCCGCTGACGCAGGACGGGCTGCTCGGCCTTTTCGCCGCCGCCGCCACGGGCCGCGACTATGTGCTCGATCCGGCGACCGACGCCGACATGCGCGGCGCCAGCCATGTCGAGAAGCCTTCCCTCGAAGTGATCTACGAGGCGGTGTGAGCGTGACGGACGCAAGCGACAGAGCGGCGGTCGGCGCTTCCTCCCTTCCCGAGGCGGAGAGCGCGGCCGGCTGCCACGGCGGCAAGGAAAGGCTGCGCGCCGAGGCCGCCGCGAAGGGCGGCGGCGAGCTGATGGCGCGGCTTGCGGCCGATTACCCGCAGGGTCCGCACGACCAGCCGCAATCCATGTGCCCCGCCTTCGGCTCGCTGCGCGTCGGCCTGCGCATGCGCCGCACCGCCACGGTGCTCTCGGGCTCCGCCTGCTGCGTCTACGGCCTCACCTTCACCTCGCATTTCTACGGCGCGAAGCGCACCGTCGGCTACGTGCCCTTCAATTCCGAGACGCTGGTCACCGGCAAGCTCTTCGAGGACATCCGCGCCGCGGTGCATGACCTCGCCGACCCGGCGCTCTACGACACGGTCGTCGTCATCAACCTCTGCGTGCCCACCGCCTCCGGCGTGCCGCTCCGGCTGCTGCCCCAGGCGATCAACGGCGTCCGCATCATCGGCATCGACGTGCCGGGCTTCGGCGTGCCGACCCATGCCGAGGCCAAGGACGTGCTCGCCGGCGCGATGCTCGCCTATGCGCGGCGCGAGGTCGAGGCCGGCCCGGTGCAGGCGCCGCGTTCCGGCCGCGCCGAGCGGCCGACGATCACCTTGCTCGGCGAGATGTTCCCGGCCGATCCGGTCGGCATCGGCGCCATGCTGGAGCCGATGGGCCTCGCCGCCGGCCCCGCCGTGCCGACGCGCGAGTGGCGGGAGCTCTACCAGGCGCTGGATTGCGCGGCGGTCGCCGCGATCCATCCCTTCTACACGGCCTCGCTGCGCGAGTTCGAGGCGGCGGGCCGCGCCGCCGTCGGCTCCGGCCCCGTCGGTGTCGACGGCACAGCCGCTTGGCTGGACGCGATCGCCGCGGCGGCGGGCGTGCCGCAGCGCCTCGCCGACGCCGCCAAGAACCGCTTCCTGCCCGCGATCCGCGGCGCGCTCGCCGGCGCGCCCATCAACGGCCGCATCACGCTCTCGGGCTACGAGGGCTCGGAGCTCTTGGTCGGCCGCCTGCTGGTCGAGAGCGGGGCGGATCTCCGCTACGTAGGCACCGCCTGCCCGCGCACGCGCTTCGCCGAAGCCGATGCCGCCTGGCTCGAATCGCGCGGCGTGCTCGTCCAGTTCCGCGCCTCGCTGGAGCAGGATCTCGCGGCCATGGCCGAGTTCGAGCCGGATCTCGCCATCGGCACCACGCCGGTGGTGCAGAAGGCCAAGGAGCGGGCCATCCCGGCGCTCTATTTCACCAATCTCATCTCGGCCCGGCCGCTGTTCGGGCCGGCGGGCGCGGGCTCCCTCGGCCAGGTCATCAACGCCGCCATGGGCTCGAAGCCGCGCTTCGACGCGATGCGGGCCTTCTTCGAGGGCGTCGGCGCGGGAGACAAGGCCGGCGTCTGGCAGGCGGAACCGCAGGAGCGGCCCGCCTTCCGCGAGCACTACGCGCGCAAGCTGCAGAAGCTCTCCCAGGCGGCCAAGGCCGCGGAGATGATCTGATGCTGGTGCTCGATCATGACAGGGCAGGGGGCTACTGGGGCGCCGTCTACGTCTTCGCGGCGATCAAGGGCCTGCAATGCGTGATCGACGGCCCGGTGGGCTGCGAGAACCTGCCCGTCACAGCCGTCCTGCATTACACCGACGGTCTGCCCCCGCATGAATTGCCCATCGTCGTGACGGGGCTCGCCGAAGAGGAACTCGGCCGCCATGGCACGGAGGGCGCGATGAAGCGCGCCCATGCCACGCTCGATCCCGCCCTGCCGTCCGTGGTGGTCACCGGCTCGATCGCCGAGATGATCGGCGGCGGCGTGACGCCGGAGGGCACCGGGCTGATGCGCTTCCTACCGCGCACCATCGACGAGGACCAATGGCAGGCCGCCAACCGCGCCATGACCTGGCTGTGGAGCGAGTTCGGGCCGAAGAAGGGCCGCGTGCCGCCGGCGAAGGCGCGCAAGGAAGGCGAGAAGCCGAAGGTCAACATCATCGGCTCGATCTACGGCACCTTCAACTCCGCCTCCGATCTGGCCGAGATCCGGCGGCTGGTCGAGGGCATCGGCGCCGAGGTCAACCTCACCTTCCCGCTGGGCAGCCATCTCGCCGACGTGCCGCGGCTCGCGGACGCCGAGGCCAGCGTCTGCCTCTACCGCGAATTCGGCCGCGGGCTCTGCGAGGCGATCGAGCGGCCCTACCTGCAGGCGCCGATCGGCCTGCATTCCACGACGAAGTTCCTGCGCGCGCTGGGCGAGCTGACCGGGCTCGATCCCGAGCCTTTCATCGAGCGCGAGAAGCACACGACGATCAAGCCGATCTGGGATCTCTGGCGCTCGGTGACGCAGGATTTCTTCGGAACGGCGACATTCGGCATCGTGGCCGGCGAGACCTATGCGCGGGGCGTCAGGCATTTCCTCGAGGAGGAGATGGGCCTGCCATGCACCATCGCCGTCGGCCGCCGGCCCGGCGAGAAGACGGACAACGCGGCCGTGCGCGCCGCGCTGAAGGCGAAGCCGCCGCTCGTGATGTTCGGCAGCTTCAACGAGCGCATGTATCTGGCGGAAGCCGGCGCCAGGGCCGCCTATATCCCGGCGTCCTTCCCCGGCGCCATCATCCGCCGCCACACCGGCACGCCCTTCATGGGCTATGCCGGCGCCACCTATCTCATTCAGGAGGTGGCGAACGCGCTCTTCGACGCGCTCTTCCACATCCTGCCGCTGGCCACGGACATGGACCGCGTCGAGGCGACGCCGGCCCGGCCTGGCGACAGCGCCCACCGCAACCTGTGCTGGAGCGAGGACGCCAAGCGGATGCTCGACGCGATCGTCGAGCGGCAGCCGGTTCTCGTGCGCATCTCCGCGGCCAAGACGCTGCGCGACGCCGCCGAGATCGACGCGCGCCGCACGGGCGCTGACGAAGTGACCCTGGACAGCATGAACCGCGCGAGCGCCCGGCTCACCGCCGGCGCGGCGCCCTGACGAGATCGGAAGAGGGAGCGAAACATGGCGCACAAGAGGATCGGATCATCCGCCCGCGGCGGCTTCAACACCTGGGACCGCGCCGAATTCGGCCTGCTCTGCGTGTTGGCCTATCCGCTGTTCCTCGTCGCCGTCCTCGGGCGCCGGCTGGCGCTTCGGCCCGGCCACGGACAGGGCGTCTGGAGCCAGGCGCTGGAGGAGACGAAATCCGCGATCGCGATCGCCTTCACGGGATGAGTCCGCAAGTTTCCGGGTCGGGTCCGCCCGTCCCGGAATGGGACCGGGCATGAGCTTGCCGCCCGGTCATCCTCGCCGCGCGGGACATGCGCGGTAACGGCCGAAAGGCCAGCTTGGAGGTATAGACATGGCAGACAGAAGAGAGTCCCTCTCTGGGCTGACCGAAGCCGAAGCACAGGAATTCCACAAGTTCTTCATCCAGGGCTTGCTGGGCTTCGTCGGCACCAGCTTCTTCGCGCACGTCCTCGTTTGGGCGTGGCGGCCCTGGTTTTGACGTCGCTCAGCAAAGGAGGAAGGTATCATGTGGAGAATCTGGTTGGTCTTCGATCCGCGGCGGTCGCTTATCGCGATTCTCGCGTTTTGCTTCGGGATGGTGATGCTCAATCACTTCATCCAGCTGAGCACGCCGCGGTATGGTAGCTGGCTGAACCAGCCCCGCCCGGCTGCCGGACAGCGCTCGTCTATCGAAGTGCCGACGATCCCGTCGTCGGTGCGCATCGCTTGGACCGTCGTCGGATAGCGTCGCGTCTTCCAGGAGGACGGGGTTCGGCTTCGGGGCTATGCCCCGTCCTCCGCCAATAGGGCCCAATGAAATTCCTGGGCGGCTCGGCCGCTCGACTCGTCGGGAGTGCCGGCCATGTCTATGCTCAGCTTTGAAAAGAAATACCGGATCCGCGGGGGTACGCTGATCGGTGGCGATTTGTTCGACTTCTGGGTCGGCCCGTTCTACGTCGGGTTCTTCGGCATCACGTCAGCGTTCTTCGCCTTCCTCGGCACCGCGCTCATCATCTACGGCGCGTCGCAGGGTGGAACCTGGAACATCTGGCAGATCAGCATCGCACCGCCGGATCTGAAATACGGGCTCGGTCTGGCGCCGCTGATGGAAGGCGGCCTCTGGCAAGTCATCACGATCTGCGCCATCGGCGCCTTCTGCTCCTGGGCGCTCCGCGAGGTGGAGATCTGCAACAAGCTCGGCATGGGCTATCACGTGCCCTTCGCCTTCGGCGTGGCGATCTTCGCCTATGTCACGCTCGTCGTCTTCCGCCCCCTGCTGATGGGCGCCTGGGGCCATGGCTTCCCCTACGGCATCTTCAGCCATCTCGATTGGGTGTCGAACGTCGGCTATCAATATCTGCACTTCCATTACAATCCGGCGCATATGATCGCCGTGACCTTCTTCTTCACCACGACTCTGGCGCTGTCGCTGCATGGCGCCCTCATCCTCTCGGCCACCAATCCGAAGAAGGGCGAGACGGTGAAGACGACCGAGCACGAGAACATCTTCTTCCGCGATTTCATCGGCTATTCGATCGGCACGCTGGGCATCCATCGCCTCGGCCTGTTCCTGGCGCTCTCCGCCGGCTTCTGGAGCGCGGTCTGCATCATCATCAGCGGACCGTTCTGGACCCATGGCTGGCCGGAGTGGTGGAACTGGTGGCTCGACCTGCCGGTGTGGCGCTAAGGGCTGGGAGGCAATCATGAACTACCAGAATCTCTTCACCCGCGTTCAGGTGCACGGCGCGCCCTACCCGGCGGTCGGGGGTCCACCGGAAGCGATCTTTCCGCGCAGCGGCGCGCCGCGCTTCTCCCACTGGCTCGGCAAGCTCGGCGATGCGCAGATCGGCCCGATCTATCTCGGGACCACGGGCGTCCTCTCGCTGGCCTGCGGCTTCATCGCCTTCGAGATCATCGGCCTCAACATGTGGGCCTCGGTGAACTGGAACATCAAGGAATTCATCCGCCAGCTCTTCTGGCTGGCTCTGGAGCCCCCTGGCCCGCAATGGGGCCTGACCATCCCGCCGCTCAACGAAGGCGGCTGGTGGCTGCTCACCGGCTTCTTCCTGACGCTCTCGGTCCTCCTGTGGTGGTGGCGGAGCTACAAGCGGGCGCGCGAGCTCGGCATGGGCACGCATGTCGCCTGGGCCTTCGCCGCCGCGATCTGGCTGTTCCTGGTGCTGGGCTTCATCCGGCCGGTGCTGATGGGCAGCTGGAGCGAAGCCGTGCCTTTCGGGATCTTTCCGCATCTCGATTGGACGGCGGCTTTCTCGATCCGCTACGGCAACCTCTTCTACAACCCGTTCCACGCGCTCTCGATCGTCTTCCTCTACGGCTCGGTGCTGCTCTTCGCGATGCATGCCGCGACGGTGCTCGCGACTTCCTACTACGGGGCGGAGCGCGAGATCGAGCAGATCCTCGACCGCGGAACCGCCTTCGAGCGCGGCGCGTTGTTCTGGCGCTGGACCATGGGCTTCAACGCCACGGCTGAGTCGATCCATCGCTGGGCCTGGTGGTTCGCCGTCCTCTGTCCGTTGGCCGGCGGCATCGGCATCCTGCTCACCGGCACGGTCGTGGACAATTGGTATCTCTGGGGCATCAAGCACGGGATCGTGCCCTCCTACCCGCCGACGGGCGCACCCGTGGTCGACCCCTCGACGCTGGTGAGGTGAACGCCATGCGCAGTCCGATCGTCTTCACGACCATCTTCGGCGCCGCCCTGCTGCTGGCGGCCTGCGAGGCGCCGCCTCCGGCCGTCGACCAGACCGGCCCTCGCGGCACCGCCATGGCGCAGGTCCGCAACCCGGACAAGGAGGCCGCGCTCCGCCAGACCAACAAGGCTCCGGAGGCCGACGCGGCCGCGGCGGACGAGGGGCCGCCCGTCTCGCAGCTCACCGACGTCTACAAGAACGTCAAGCTCCTCGGCGACCTGAAGGAGGGCCAGTTCCTCCGCCTGATGACGGCGATGAGCAACTGGGTGGCGCCGCAGGAGGGCGACAACGCCGGCTGCGCCTATTGCCATAACCCCGAGAACATGGCCGACGAGGGCAAGTACCAGCACGGCGTGGCGCGCCGCATGCTGCAGATGACCAAGCAGATCAACGAGAAGTGGAAGGCGCATGTCGGCGAGACCGGCGTCACCTGCTACACCTGCCACCGCGGCCAGCCGGTGCCGGCCTACACCTGGGTGACCCAGGTGACGGAGGCGGGGCCCTTCGCGGGATGGCGCGCCGATGGGCAGAACCAGCCGAACCGAAGCGTCGGCACCACCTCGATGACCAACGATCCCTTCACGCCGCTGCTGCGCGAGGTCGACCGGATCCGGGTCGCCGGGAAGACGGTGCTTCGCCCGGATGAGGGCATCGGCGCCTCGATCCAGGCGACGGAGCGGACCTATTCGCTGATGATCCACATGTCGCGGGCGCTCGGCGTGAACTGCACCTTCTGCCACAACACGCAGGGCTTCGCGAACTGGTCGACCAGCACGCCGCAGCGCGTCACATCCTGGCACGGGCTGCGCATGATCCCGGACATCAACGCCAATTACATCGAGCCGCTGGGCCCGGTGTTCCCGCGCGAGCGCCGCGGCGTCGCCGACGACGCGGCCAAGGTGCAGTGCACGACTTGCCACCAGGGCGTGAACAAGCCGCTCTACGGCGCGCAGATGCTCAAGGATTACCTGACCGAGCTCAGCGCCGTGAAACAATAGGATTTTCAAGGATCCGGCCCGGCGATTCCCCTCCCCGGGCCGGCTGCGACGGCGCCGCCGCTGTCGCCAGAGCCCGCCGGATTCCACTCCGGCGGGCTTTCGGCGTCATGATGGAGCCCGACCCCGCATTCGGAGTCAAGCACGCTCTATGAGGCGCGGGCCGGCGGCCTCCGCTCACGCGAAGGCCGCCGTGGACTCGAAACCGATCGGGAAGATGAAGACGACGCCGCCGAGCGTCAGGCGCCGGCGCGCCAAACGCGGGACAGGCCGAGGAGATGCGCCATGTCCTTGAAGAAGATGCGGACATGGGCGAAAGGGTCGCGCCTGACCAGCTCCTTGTTCATATAGGCTTCCCAGGTCAGCCGCTGCACGTCGGGGTCGGCGCACATGCTGACGAAGCGCTCGCGCCGACGGTCGCTCGAATACCAGAAGCGCTGCATCAGGCCGAGGATCAGGAAGACGCGGCCATGCGCCCGCATGAAGCGCTTGCGGGCGAGGCCTAGCGCGCGGACGTCGCCCGTCGCCAGGAAGGCCGCCGCAGCGTCGGCCGCCAGCCGGCCGCCCAGCATGGCGTAGTAGATGCCTTCGCCCGAGGCCGGGGCCACCACGCCGGCGGCGTCGCCGGCCAGCACGACGTTGCGGCCGTCGTCCCAGCGCTTCAGCGGCTTCAGCGGGATCGGCGCGCCCTCCTTGCGGATCGTGCGGCAGGCGGCGAAGCCGCCCCTCTGCCGCAGGTCGGCGACGCCGTCCTTCAGCGAGAAGCCCTTCCGGGCTGAGCCCGTGCCGATGCTGGTGGAGCGTCCGTGCGGGAAGACCCAGGCGTAGAAATCCGGCGACAGGCCGCCCTGGTAATAGACGTCGCACTGGTCCTGCCGGAAGCCGGGCGCTGCTTCGGGCGATTCGACGATCTCGTGATACGCGAAGACGAAGGGCGTCCGATCCGCGCCCTTGACGCATTGGCGCGCCACCTTGGAAAGCGCGCCGTCGGCGCCCACCACGACGCGCGCCCGGATGCGGCGGAGGCCGCCCTCCACGCCCTTCTCGCGATAGCTGACCGAGACGTCGCCGCCCTCCAGCCGCTCCACGCTTTCGAAGAGGCCGTCGATGCGCTCGGCGCCCGACTCGGCGGCGCGGTTGCGCAGCCATTCGTCGAAATGCTCGCGGTCGACCATGCCGACGTAGCCGCCGTCGATCGGCATCGCCACCTCGCGGCCGCTCGGCGCGATGATGCGGGCGGAGCGCGCCTTGGCGACAAGCAACTCGTCGGGAATGCGGAAATCGCGCACCAGCCGCGGCGGCACCGCGCCGCCGCAGGGCTTGATGCGGCCGGCCCGGTCGATCAGCGCCACGCGCCTGCCGGCCCTCGCGAGGTCCGTCGCCGCCGTGGCTCCGGCCGGCCCGCCGCCCACCACCACCGCATCGAAATCGACGGCTTCCCTCATGGCATCCTCCCGTGGTTGGCGTCACTCGCCCGCGAAGACGGGCTGCGCAGCCGGCTGCGGCATGGCCTGGCGCGGCCGCGCCTCCGGCCGCTCGATCCTGATCCAGGCCGCCAGCGCGGCCGAGGCGACGAAGACGCCGGCTTCCAGCGCGAAGACGGCGGCGTAGGCGAGCCGCGCATCACCGACGAGCAGCCGCGCCAGATCGGCGCCGGCTGCGCCGGTCAGTCCGCCGAGTCCGAAGGCGAGCGCCTGCGCCGCGCCCCAGAGGCCGATGCGCGTGCCGTCGCGGCCGCCGGTCCCGTCCGAGGCCATGCTCATCATCACCGCGATGGCGGAGACGGCGAAGACGCCGTTGGCGAGGCCGAGCGCGAAGACCGCCGGCTTCAGCGGGACGATATCGCCGGCGAAGCCGCCGAGAGCGATCGCGAGCAGCGCCATAGCGGAGCCGAGGCAGCCCCAGGCCATCCAGCCGCGCAGCGCCGCCGCATCGCGCCTGCGCGTCAGCGCCATGATGGCCGGGGCGAGGATCATGCCGGCGAAGACGCCGCCGTGCTGCAGCCCGCCGAGCTTGGTCGATTGCCCCGGCGTCATGCCGTGGACGGCGCCGGCGAAGGGCTCGAGGATCAAATCCTGCGCGCTGTAGGCGACCATCGAGGCGAAGATGAAGATGGTGAAGCGCCGCGCCGCAGGCTCGGCCCAGACCTGCCGCAGCGTCTCGGCGAAGGGCGCGTCCCGCTCCTGCGGGGCCGACGGCCGTCCCGGGCCCTCGAGGCCCTGCACCGCCACGGCCGCCAGGCAGAAGGCAAGGAGCGAGGCCGCGCCGACGATGACGACCAGGCGGAGCGGCGAATAGGGATCGAGCACCTGCCCGACCGCCACGGTGGTGACGACGAAGCCGGCGATCATCATCAGCCAGACGCAGGTCGCGGCCGGCGCGCGGCGGCGCTCGTCGGTCCTCTCGGCCAGCAGCACCAGCAAAGAGGTGCCGGCGCAGCCGACGCCGATGCCGATGAGGGTGAAGGCCGCCGCCGCCAGGCCGCCGCCGAGCCAGAGGCTCGCGCCCATCAGCGCGGTCGCCACCGCCGCCAGCGCGCCGCCGGCCGCGAGCAGCGCCATGCCGCCCACGATCCAGGGCGTGCGCCGGCCGGTGCGGTCGGAATGGTAGCCCCAGCGCGGCCTCAGCACCTGCAGGACATAGTGCCAGCCCACGAGCAGGCCGGGGAGCAGCGCGGGCAGGGCGAGCTCCACCACCATGATGCGGTTCAAGGTGGAGGTCGTCAGCACCACGATGGCTCCGAGCGCCGTCTGTACGAGGCCGAGCCGGACGATGCCGAACCAGCCGAGCGGTGCCGATGAGCGATCCGGCGGCATGGTCCTCATCTCCTCAGGGGCTCGGCAGTGCGGCCAGGGCGAAGGCGCAGACCAGCATGCCGATGACGTAGAGCGTCGTTCCGGTGCCGTTGTACCAGGCGGCGCGGCCCTTGGGGTCCTGCAGCAGCCGGCCCATCAGCAGGAGCTGCACGCCAAGCAGCGCGCCGACCGCGAGCGCCGCGAAGGATTGTCCGCGCAGGAGCAGCCAGCCGATGACCGCGGCCTGAGCCGCCGCCATCACGAGGCAGCTCAGCCGCGCCGCGGCGGCGACGCCGAGCTGCACGGGCAGGGACCGCAGGCCGAGTCGCGCGTCGCCCTCCACCGCCTTGAAATCGTTGAGCGTCATGATGCCATGGGCGCCGAGGCCATAGAGCAGCGCGAAGCCGAGGATCGCGGCATCCGGCGCCCGGCCGAGCATCACGGCGGCCCCGGTGACCCAGGGCAGCGTCTCGTAGCAGAGGCCGACCGCGAGCGCGCCCCACCAGCCGTTCTGCTTCAGGCGGAAGGGCGGCGCGCTGTAGGCCCAGGCGAGCGCGAGGCCGAGCGCCGCGGCGGCGAGCACGGTCGCGCCCAGCGTCGCCGCGAAGAGGAGCGACAGGCCGGTCCAGACGAACGCGATCCACAATCCCCAGCGGCCGGGAATGCGGCCGGAGGGGATCGGCCGGTCGGGCTCATTGATGGCGTCGACATGGCGGTCGAACCAGTCGTTCGCCGCCTGGCTGGTGGCGCAGACGAGCGGACCCGCCAGGATCACGCCGCCGACGAGAAAGGGCCAGCGCTCCGCCAGCGGCACGCCGCTCGACACCACCCCGCAGCCGTAGGCCCACATCGGCGCGAACCAGGTGATGGGCTTGAGGAGCCTCAGCACGTCCGAGGGCGCAGGAGCCAGCGCCTTTCCGACCAACGTCGTCATGAACGTACGCTAGTCTAGACGTTCCAGGTTGTCTAGAAATATTGACGACTGGAATCACTCCGCCTCGTCGTCGGCCGCCTCGTCCTCGCGGACCTCGAAACCATGGCGACGCAGGCGCGCGTAGAGGCTTTGCCGGCTGACGCCCAGAAGCTGCGCGGCCGAGGCGCGGTTGTCGCCGGTCATCTTCAGCGCGGCCTCAATGCAGAGCTTCTCGATCACGTCGGTCGAATCCCGCACGATCTCCTTGAGCGGCCGCCGGCCGACGAGCTCCGTCATCGCCTCGGCGGACCGGCCCGGCAGACCCGGCGAGGCGCCGTTCATGGCGGCGTGGCGCAGGCGCCTCACCAGGAAGCCGACGGCGGGCAGGTCGCCTTCCAGCGCGCTGATCGCGGTGACGCTGACATCCTCCACCGCGCCGTATTCGCCATGCATCACGGTGACGAAGTCATGCACCGAGCCGCGTTCGCGTAGGTTGGACAGCAGCACGCTGATGTCGATTCCCGGCCGTCCGAGCCATCGCGTGATCGGTTGCCCGCGCGCCTGCTCGACGCTGCCGAGCTCGGCCATCTGCGCGAAGGAGAGGTTGGCGTCGACCACGGCATGGTTGCGGTCGGTGACTGCATAGCCCTCGGGGGCGCGGCGCATGATCTGTAGGAGCTGCCGCGCCTGCGTCGATTCCCGCGCGGTCGGCAGGCCGCTCTGCCGCTCCAGCAGGCGGACGAGCAATTGCGCCGCGCCGCCTTGCCGGAACAGCGACGCGGTCAACAGGCAGGTGCGCCCGCCCTGCAGGGTATGCACCCGCTGCGAATCGGCGCGGCCGGTCGCCCGCACCGTCACGAGATGGTCCGCCACCCTCTCCCGGTCGGCCTCCGTGAACAGGCCGGTGAGCGGCTGGCCGAGCGACTCGCCGGCGGTCCGCCCGACCAGCGCCAGCGCCGCCGGATTGGCGTCGGTGATCGACAACGAACGCCCGTCGACCACGAAGGTGGCGTCGGAGGACAGCTGGAACATCAGCCGGTAACGCGTCTCGGCTTGGCGGAGCTGCTCGTAGTCGCGCTCCATCGCGAACTGGGCTTCGAGAAGCCGCTGCTGCAGCGCGGCCGCCGGCCGGAGGTCGCGGCCCATCGCCAGCAGCTTGCCGGTGTCGTCGAGCTTCACGATCGAATAACTGACCGGCAGGTCGCCGCCCGGGGCGATATGGTTGACTTCGCGCGCCCGCTGCGGTCCGCCGTTCAGCGCCGAGGCCAGCATCGCGTCGATCTTGGCGCGGCTCTCGATCGTCACGGTGTCGACGAGCGGCCGGCCGGTCCAGGCGGAAACGTCGATTTCGGCCAGCGCGGGGCTGCGGGCCGCGCATTCGGTGATGATTCCGCCGCCATCCAGAAGGAAGGCGAGATCGGCCGACACGGCCATGATCTGCTGCGCGACGGCGCGGCCGAGCGCAACCGGCATCTTCGATTGCGAAGTCAATGTCGCCACCAAGGGAGAGTCGTCCAGCCCCAGAACTGCCGCCGGTATCTAGGGCCCGGACTATGTGAAATCCACTGCTTTGGGATGTGAGATGAGCAGGCTTCTGGCCAGGGCAACCGCCGCCTCGGCCGTATCAGTCGATCCGTCCGCGCCGCAGGCCATCGCAGCGGTCATGTCGCCCTCGAAGCAGGGCCCGCCGACGAGGATGCGAAGCGAGGGATTCAGCGAACAATTCCGCAGGCCGGGAAGCAGACGCGCGATCGCCTCCTTGGAGCGCTCGGCCGCAGCCGATATGCACAGCACATCGATGCTGGAGCGGCGCAGGACGGCCCGCAGAGTCTTCTCGGTCGGCGCGATCTCGGTCGTGACGTTCCAGCCGTCGTTGCGGAAGGCTTCCGCCAGGACCACGGCGCCCAGCGTGTGCTGGTCGCCCGGGGCGGGCGTGATCAGGCAATGCGCCGCGCCGGGCAGGGCGAACAACTCGCTCTCCAAGGAGGTGTCGCCCTCGGCGCAGGCGTGATGCACGACGCTGTGCAGCCTCACCATGCCGATCGTGACCTCGGAGAAGTTGAAGCGATCCTCGCACCACCAGTCGCCCAGCCGGCGCGCCGCGGAGGGCACGAGATCGTTGACGAGCGCATGACGCGACAGGCCGATGCGGCGCCATTCCAGCGCCAGATTGGCGACCGCCCTCGAATCGGCGTCCAGCGCCTGCAGGGCGAAAGCCTCGACGCGCTCCAGCGTGATCGCGAACGCCGCAGACTCCGCCGGATCGGCCGCCGCCATGCGGCGCGCCAGATGCTCCTGCAAGCGGGCGCGAGCCTGCCTCGCCGTGTCGCTGCATTCGACATCCCGGTCCAAGGCGAAGTTGGCGGCCTGACGCTCCGCCGCCATGGTACCGGAAGATGAGTGGCCCTGAAGTTCGAAATCAGCCACGGACCCCTCCCCGGACAGCCTGGCCGTTTATTCTGGTGTATTGGCGGCGATCCCGTTCCCGGGGCTGATTTTTTGCTGCCGCAGCACGGCAGTAACGCACTCTTTGACGGCAGGCGCAAGCGGATTGGCCGCAGAGCGTCTTTCGTGCCCGAGGTCCAGCGTATGTAATTTTTCATGGACGTCAATAGAGATTGACACACAAAATGGCGGAGCCTAGCCTTGCCCTTGAACTGGCCCGGAGCCGGAAATGGGACGGACGCTCACCAAGCGGATGGCGCAAGCGCCGACGCTCTATACGCCGGAGGAGCGCAAGCGCCGGGACGCCACTGCGTGGACGCTCGTCCAGGGCATCCTGGCGCCGGTGCAATTCGCCGTGTTCCTGATCAGCCTGGCGCTGGTCCTGCGGTTCCTGCTCACCGGCGAGGGCTATGGCGTCGCGACGGCGTCGGTCGTCGCCAAGACGGCTTTGCTTTACCTCATCATGACCACCGGCGCGATCTGGGAGAAGGTCGTGTTCGGGCGCTATCTCTTCGCGCCTGCCTTCTTCTGGGAAGACGTGGTCAGCATGGCGGTGATCGCGCTCCACACCGCCTATCTCGCGGCGCTCGTCTGGCCCGGCGCCAGCGCCCGCCACCAGATGCTGATCGCCCTCGCGGCCTATGCGACCTACGTGATCAACGCCACGCAGTTCCTGCTGAAGCTCCGGGCGGCGCGGCTGCAGGGGAATGCGCCGGGCGCGCCTGACGCCTCCGCCATGGCGGCCGCCTCATGAGCGTCCAGCCGCTATCATCGGGCTGCGGCGACGCGGGCGTGCTGCGAGAGCGCGGCCAGCGCGAGGTCTTCTGCGGCCTCACCGGGATCGTCTGGCTGCATCGCAAGATGCAGGACGCCTTCTTCCTGGTCGTGGGCTCGCGCACCTGCGCGCATCTCATCCAGTCCGCCGCGGGCGTGATGATCTTCGCCGAGCCGCGCTTCGCCACGGCGATCATCGACGAGCGCGACCTCGCCGGCCTCGCCGACATGAACGACGAGCTCGACCGCGTCGTCTCGCAACTCATCCAGCGCCGCCCGGAGATCAAGGTGCTGTTCTTGGTCGGCTCCTGCCCGTCGGAGGTGATCAAGCTCGATCTCTCCCGCGCCGCAGCGCGGCTCGACGGCCGGCTGGGCTCCAGGGTCAGGGTGCTCGCCTATTCCGGCTCCGGCATCGAGACGACCTTCACGCAAGGCGAGGACGCCTGCCTCGCCACGCTCGTGCCGACCATGCCGGAAGCGGCGCCCGGCGAGCGGAGCCTGCTCATCGTCGGCAGTCTGCCCGATGTGGTCGAGGACCAGTGCCGCCGTCTCTTCTCCGAGCTCGGCATCGGGCCGGTGCATGCGCTGCCGGCGCGCCGGGCGGCCTCGCCGCCGCCGCTGGGGCCCGGCACCGCTTTCCTGCTGGCCCAGCCCTTCCTGGCCGATACGGCGAAGGCGCTGGAGGCGCGGGGCGCCGAACGCTTGCTCGCCCCGTTCCCCTTCGGCGCGGAAGGCACCACCGCCTGGCTCGCCGCCGCGGCGCGCCATTTCGGCGTCGATCCCGAGCGCTTCCGCCGCGTCACGGCGCCTGGCGAGCAGAGGGCCGCGCGGGCCGTCGCCCGCTACCGCGACCAGCTCGAAGGCCGCCGGATCTTCTTCTTCCCCGATTCGCAGCTGGAGATCCCGATCGCGCGCTTCCTGGCGCGGGAGCTCGGCATGGTCCCGGTCGAGGTCGGCACGCCCTATCTTCATCGCGGCCATCTCGCGCCCGATCTCGCCCTCCTGCCCGCCGGCGTCAGGCTGAGCGAGGGGCAGGACGTCGAGCGCCAGCTCGACCGCTGCCGCGCCGCCAAGCCGGATCTCGCGGTCTGCGGCCTCGGTCTCGCGAATCCTCTGGAGGCGGAAGGCATCCGCACCAAGTGGTCGATCGAGCTCGTCTTCACGCCGGTGCATGGCTACGAGCAATCCGGCGATCTCGCCGAGCTCTTCGCGCGTCCGCTCGACCGCATCAGCCGTCTGGAGGCAGCCGCATGAAGCTGACCGTCTGGACCTACGAGGGGCCGCCGCATGTGGGCGCGATGCGCGTCGCGACGGCGATGCGCGGCCTGCATTACGTCCTGCACGCGCCGCAGGGCGACACCTACGCCGACCTTCTCTTCACCATGATCGAGCGGCGCGACCGCCGCCCGCCCGTCACCTACACCACCTTCCAGGCGCGCGATCTCGGCGGCGACACGGCGGAGCTGTTCAAGACCGCGGCGCGCGAGGCCTACGAGCGCTTCGGGCCCGAGGCGATGATCGTCGGCTCCTCCTGCACGGCCGAATTGATCCAGGACGATCCCGGCGGCCTGGCGAAGGCGCTCGCCCTGCCGGTGCCGGTGATCCCGCTGGAGCTCCCCTCCTACCAGAAGCAGGAGAACTGGGGCGCCTCCGAGACCTTCTACCGCATCGTCCGCGCCCTCGCCGGCCCACAGGCGCCGGCGCCCGGGACGCCGCGTCCCGTCCGCGCTGCGGGCCAGCGTCCCACCTGCAACCTGCTCGGCGCCACGGCGCTGGGCTTCCGCCATCGCGACGACATCCTGGAGGTCAGGCGGCTGCTCGCCGACCTCGGAGTCGACGTCGCCGTGACCGCGCCCTGGGAAGCCTCGCCCGCCGATATCGCCCGGCTCGGCGAGGCCGATTTCAACGTCGTGATGTATCCGGAGATCGCCGGCGCCGCGGCGCAATGGCTGAAGCGGACATTCGGCCAGCCCTTCACCACGATCGTGCCGATCGGCGTCGGCGCGACGCAGGACTTCCTGCGCGAGGTGGCAGGACTCGCCGGGCTCGATCCGGAGCCTGCGCTCGCCGCCGGCGGTTCGCGGCTCCCCTGGTACTCGCGCTCCGTCGACTCGACCTATCTCACGGGCAAGCGAGTCTTCATCTTCGGCGACGGCACCCATGCGCTGGCCGCGGCGCGCATCGCCACCCGCGAGCTCGGCTTCACGCTGGCCGGCATCGGCACCTACAGCCGCGAATCGGCGCGCGAGGTGAGGGCGGTCGCCGCCGCCCATGGCCTCGAGGCGCTGATCACCGACGATTACCTCGAGGTCGAGGCGGCCATCGCCGATGCGCGGCCGGAGCTCGTGCTCGGCACGCAGATGGAGCGGCACATCGCCAAGCGGCTGCGGCTGCCCTGCGCGGTGATCTCGGCGCCGACCCATGTGCAGGATTATCCGGCGAGGCACTCGCCGCAGATGGGCTTCGAGGGTGCGAACGTCATCTTCGACAGCTGGGTCCATCCGCTGATGATGGGCCTCGAGGAGCATCTCCTCGGCATGTTCCGCGACGACGTGGAATTCCGCGACGACGCGCCCTCGCATCTCGCCGCCGCACCCGCCAGGCCGGCCGCGGAGCCGATGCACGAGCCCAGGCATGAGCCGATTCTGGCCCCGGCCGCGGCCGGCGCGCCGAACTGGTCCAGCGAGGCCGAGCGCGAACTCAAGAAGATCCCGTTCTTCGTGCGGGGCAAGGCCCGCCGCAACACCGAAAGCTTCGCCGCCGAGGCGGGGCTGTCCGTCATCACCCTCGAGACGCTCTATGACGCCAAAGCTCACTTTGGCCGCTGAAGCGGCTCCCGTCCGGATCGTCATCGTGACGATGGACGATCACCTCGCAGGAGCGGCGGCGCGGGCGGCGCGCCAGCTCCGGGGCGAGGGGATCGAGCTGACGATGCACGCCGCGGCCGGCTGGAAGGGCGAGGGACCGGCGCTGGAGCGCTGCCGCGCCGCCATCGGCGAGGCCGATATCGTGATCGCCTCCATGCTGTTCATGGAGGAGCATATCGAGGCGGTGCTGCCGGCGCTGAAGGCGCGGCGGGACGATTGCGCCGCGATGGTCTGCTTCATGTCTGCGCCCGAGGTGACGCGCCTCACGCGCATGGGCAAGTTCGAAGCGAAGGCGGAGGGCGGCCCGCTGTCCTTCCTCAAGAAGCTGCGCGGCAAGCCGCAGGACAAGACCGCCGGATCCGGCGCCCGCCAACTCAAGATGCTGAAGCGCGTCCCGCAATTCCTGCGCTTCATCCCGGGCAAGGCGCAGGACCTGCGCGCCTGGTTCCTGTCGATGCAGTACTGGCTCGCCGGCACCGAGCAGAACACCGCCAACCTCGCGCGCATGCTGACGGAGCGCTACGTCGCGCCGGACCGCCGCGGCGGCTGGCCCCAGGCGAAGGCGGCGGCGCCGGTCGATTATCCCGAAGTGGGTCTCTGGCACCCGCGGCTCGTCGGCATCGTCACGGACAAGCTGACGGCCCTGCCGCCGGCCGGGCCGCGCACGGCAGGCACGGTCGGCCTCCTGATCATGCGCTCCTACGTGCTGGCCGGGAACACGGCCCATTACGAGGCGGTGATCGGCGCGCTGGAGGCGAAGGGACTTCGGGTCATCCCAGCCTTCGCCAGCGGTCTCGACGCCCGCCCGGCGGTCGAGCGCTTCTTCCTCGCCGACGGCCGGCCCCAGATCGACGCGCTGGTCTCGCTCACCGGCTTCAGCCTGGTCGGCGGCCCCGCCTACAACGATTCCGCTGCGGCGGAGGACATGCTGCGCCGGCTCGACGTGCCCTATATCGCGGCTCAGCCCATGGAGTTCGAGACGCTGGAGGAATGGCGCGATTCCGCCCGCGGGCTCATGCCGGTCGAGCAGACCATCATGGTGGCGATTCCCGAGCTCGACGGCGCGACCGGCCCGATGGTCTTCGCCGGACGCCGGACCGCCGCCGGCCCCGGCGAGGGGCGCGACATGGCGCCGGAGCCGGAGCGCGTCGACATGCTGGCCAGGCGCGTGGCCAAGCTCGTCGGCCTGAGGCGCAGCGACGCGGCGAAGCGCAAGCTCGCGATCGTGCTCTTCTGCTTCCCGCCGAATGCCGGGGCGGTGGGCACGGCGGCCTATCTGTCGGTGTTCCGCTCGCTCTTCAACACGCTGAAGGCGCTGAAGATCGAGGGCTACGCCATCGACATGCCGCGCTCCGAGGAGGCGCTGAAGGATGCGATCCTCGGCGGCAATGCCCAGCGCTACGGCAGCCTCGCCAACGTCCACCAGCGCATCACCGCCGACGAGCATGTGCGCCGCGAGCCGCATCTCGCCGAGATCGAGAAGCAATGGGGCCCGGCGCCCGGCCGCCAGCAATCCGACGGCGGCGGCCTGCATGTGCTTGGCCAGCGCTTCGGCAACGTCTTCGTCGGCGTGCAGCCAGCCTTCGGCTACGAGGGCGACCCGATGCGGCTCCTGTTCGAGCAGGGCTTCGCGCCGACCCATGCCTTCTCGGCCTTCTACCGCTTCATCCGCGAGGATTTCGGCGCCGACGCCGTCCTGCATTTCGGCACGCATGGCGCGCTCGAATTCATGCCGGGCAAGCAATGCGGCCTCTCGGCGAGCTGCTGGCCCGACCGGCTGATCGGCGACCTGCCGAACCTCTATCTCTACGCCGCCAACAACCCGTCCGAGGGCACGCTCGCCAAGCGCCGCTCGGCCGCGACCTTGGTCAGCCATCTGACCCCGCCGGTGGTTCATGCCGGCCTCTACCGCGGGCTGCTGGATCTCAAGGCCTCGCTCGGCCGCTGGCGCGGCCTGCCGCCGGAGGCGCCCGAGAGCGAGCGCGCCGACCTCGCGGATCTTATCCGAGCCCAGGCCGAGGCGGTCGATCTCGACTGGCCGACCGAGGCCGCCCCGGAGGTCGCCATGGCGCGCCTCGTCGAGGCCGTGACCGAGCTCGAGACCACGCTGATCCCGCATGGGCTGCATGTCGTCGGCGAGGATCCGCCGCGCGAGGAGCGCGTCGACCTCCTGCTCGCGGTGGCCGACGCCGCCTATGGCGAGACGCCGCATCGCGCCGCCGTGGAGCGCCTCGTCGATGGCGCGAGCGCCGAGGAGGCCGCGGCCGTCGGCGAGCAGGCGGGCGGCGGCGAGCGCATGTTCGGCCTCTTCCGGCAGCTCGCCGACACCAACCGGCATCTGGGTGGCGGCCACGAGATCGCCGGGCTCCTGCGCGCCGCGGCCGGCCGCTTCGTGCCGCCTGCGCCCTCGGGCGACCTATTGCGCACGCCGGCCATCCTGCCGGCGGGCCGGAACCTGCATGGCTTCGATCCTTTCCGCATCCCCAGCGCCTTCGCCATGGCGGATGGCGCGGCGCAGGCCGAGCGGCTGCTGCAGCGCCACCTCGCCGATGGGCATGGGCTGCCGCAATCCGTGGCGATCGTGCTCTGGGGCTCCGACAACCTGAAGAGCGAGGGCGGGCCGATCGCCCAGGCGCTGTCGCTGATGGGCGCGGAGCCGCGCTTCGACGGCTATGGCCGGCTCTCCGGCGCCAGGCTGAAGCCGCTGGCGGAGCTCGGCCGCCCCAGGATCGACGTGGTGATCACGCTCTCCGGCATCTTCCGCGACCTGCTGCCGCTGCAGACCAAGCTCCTGGCCGAAGCCGCCTGGCTCGCCGCCTCGGCAGACGAGCCTTCGGAGCAGAACTTCGTCCGCAAGCATGCGCTGCGCTACGCCGAGGCCAACGGCTGCGGCCTGGAGGAGGCGGCGCTCCGCGTCTTCTCCAACGCAGAGAGCGCCTATGGCGGCAACGTCAATCACCTGATCGACAGCGGCGACTGGAGCGAGACCGACGAACTCGCCGAGACCTTCAGCCGCCGCAAGTGCCACGCCTACGGCCGGCAGGGCGAGGCGAGCCATCAGCCTGCCCTGTTCGGCGACGCGCTCTCGCATGTCGAGCTCGCCTTCCAGAACCTCGAATCCGTCGAGACCGGTGTCACGACGCTTGACCAATACGTCGATGCGCTGGGCGGCCTGACGCGCACCATCCAGCGCGCCGGCGGCCGCATCCCGCAGGTCTACATCTCGGACCAGACGCGCAGCCAGGGCGTGGTGCGCACGCTCGCCGAGCAGGTCGCGATCGAGACGCGGACCCGGGTGCTCAACCCGAAATGGTACGAGGCGATGCTGTCGCATGGCCACGAGGGCGTCCGGCATATCGAATGCGCCGTCACCAACACGCTCGGCTGGTCCGCCACCGCCGATGCCGTGGCGCCCTGGGTCTACCAGCGCGTCGGCGAAACCTTCGTTCTCGATCCCGCCATGCGCGAGCGGCTGGCCGCGGCCAATCCGGCCTCGGCCGCCAGGCTCGCCAACCGCCTCCTGGAGGCGAACGAGCGCAGCTACTGGTCGCCCGATGCGGCGACGCTGGAGGCGCTCCGGCGCGCCGGCGAGGAACTGGAAGACCGCTTCGAGGGCGTGGCGGCGGAGCGGGCGGCATGAGGAGAACCATCGATGCCAGTGCTTGATCTTCTGCGGCCCGGCGCCCGGCCGATGCCCGAACGCCGCGCCGACGGCGAGGGCAGCGTGCAGGTGTCGCTCGACCCCACGGTGCGGATCGACACCGCCAAGGTCTTCGCCGTCTATGGCAAGGGCGGCATCGGCAAGAGCACGACCTCGTCGAACCTCTCGGTCGCCTTCGCCAAGCTCGGCAAGCGCGTGCTGCAGATCGGCTGTGATCCCAAGCACGATTCGACCTTCACGCTGACCAAGCAGCTGATGCCGACGGTGATCGACGTGCTCGAATCCGTGAACTTCCATTCGGAAGAGCTGCGCCCTGAGGATTTCGTCTACGAGGGCTATGCCGGCGTGCAATGCGTGGAGGCCGGCGGGCCGCCGGCCGGCACGGGCTGCGGCGGCTATGTCGTCGGGCAGACCGTCAAGCTCCTGAAGGAGCATCACCTGCTCGACGACACCGACGTCGTGATCTTCGACGTCCTCGGCGATGTCGTCTGCGGCGGCTTCGCGGCGCCCCTGCAGCATGCGGAACGCGCGCTCGTCGTGGCGGCGAATGACTTCGACTCGATCTTCGCGATGAACCGCATCGTCGCCGCCATCCAGGCGAAGTCGAAGAACTACGCCGTGCGGCTCGGCGGGGTGATCGCCAACCGCAGCGCTGAGACCGACCAGATCGACAAGTTCAACGCCGCCGCCGGACTCAACCTGCTCGGCCGGCTGCCCGACCTCGACGTCATCCGCCGCAGCCGCCTCAAGAAGGCGACGCTGTTCGAGATGGAGCCGACTCCAGAGGTGATCGCCGTCCAGCATGAGTACCTGCGGCTCGCCGAGGCGCTCTGGAAGGGCGTCGAGGCGCCGGCGCCGCGGCCGCTCAAGGACCGCGAGATCTTCGACCTCTTGGGGTTCGACTGATGAGCGCCCACCCCATGACCAGCGCCGCCTACGACCGCAAGCGCGGCGAGCTCGCCGCCTATTTCGACCGCACGGCGGCTGACGCCTGGGCGCGGCTGACCTCCGACGCGCCGGTCTCGCGCATCCGCGCCACCGTCCGGGCCGGCCGCGACACGATGCGTCAGACGCTGCTCTCCTGGCTGCCGGCCGATCTCAGCGGCGCGCGCCTTCTGGATGCGGGCTGCGGCACCGGCGCGCTGGCGGTGGCGGCCGCGAGGCGAGGCGCCGACGTCGCCGCGGTCGACCTCGCGCCGACGCTGTTGACTCTCGCCGGCGAACGGCTGCCGCAGGATCTGGCGGCGGGGCAAGGAACCGGCCGCGTGGCCTTTCATGCCGGCGACATGCTTGATCCCGTCCATGGCGTCTTCGATCATGTCGTGGCGATGGATTCGGTGATCTACCATCGCAGCGACGAGCTGGTGCGCATCGTCGAGGCGCTGGCCGAGCGCACGCGCCGCTCGATCCTCATCACCTTCGCGCCGCGCACGCCGCTGCTCGCCGCGATGCATGCGGCCGGCAAGCTTTTCCCGCGCGCCGACCGCTCGCCCGCCATCGTGCCGGTCGCCGAGCGCGAATTGCTCGCGCGCCTGGACAGCGCGGCGCGGCTCACGGGCTGGCGCGTGGCGCGCATGCGGCGGGTCGCCAAGGGCTTCTACATCAGCCAGGCGCTGGAGCTGAGGCGCTCATGACCCGGTTCGGCGAGCAGATGATCGAGATGTGGCAGCGGGCAGGCACGCGGCTGCTGCCCTTCGCCGATGCGGCCTCCGAGGACCTGCCGCTCGCCAGGCTGCTTAGGCTCTCGCTGTTCCAGATCTCGGTCGGCCTCTGCACGGCGCTCGCGGTCGGCACGCTCAACCGCGTGATGATCGTGGAGCTCGGCGTGATGGCGGGCGTGGTCTCGACCATGGTGGCGCTGCCGCTCATCGTCGCTCCGCTGCGCGCCTTCGCCGGCCACCGCTCCGACGTCTACCGCTCCCCGCTCGGCTGGCGGCGCGTGCCCTTCATCTGGTTCGGCTCGCTCGCCTCCTTCGGCGGCCTCGCCATCATGCCCTTCGCGCTGCTCCTGCTCTCGGGCGACGGCGACGCGCCGGCATGGGTCGGCGGCGTGGCGGCGGCGCTGGCCTTCCTGCTGATGGGCGCCGGCATGCAGATCACGCAGACCGCGGGCCTGGCGCTCGCCACGGACCTCGCTCCGATCGAGAAGCGGCCGCGCGTCGTGGCGCTGATGTACGTGATGCTGCTCCTCGGCGTCCTCGGCAGCAGTTTCGCCTTCTCCCTGCTGCTCGCGGATTTCTCGCCGATGCGGCTGATCCAGGTGGTGCAGGGCGCCGCGCTCGCGGTGATGGTGCTCAACGTCGTGGCGATGTGGAAACAGGAGCCGCGCAACCCCACGCTGGCGCGCAGCCTGCCGGAGGATCCCGACTTCCGCAGCGCCTGGCGGGCCTTCGTCGCCAATCCCGGCGCGGTCCGCTTCCTCGTGGTGGTCGGCCTCGGCACCGCCGGCTTCAACATGCAGGACATCGTCCTCGAGGCCTACGGCGGCGAAATCCTCAAGATGTCGGTCAGCGAGACGACGATGCTGACCGCGCTGACCGCCGCCGGCGCGCTCGCCGCCTTCTCGCTCTCCGCCTTTCTCCTGGGGCGCGGTCGCGATCCCTACCGGTTGGCGGCCGTCGGCCTGGTCTGCGGCCTGCCCGCCTTCGCCGCGGTGATCTTCGCGGCGCCGTTCGAGGGGCCGCGGCTGTTCGAGGCCGGCGTCGTGCTCGTCGGTTTCGGCGGCGGCCTCTTCGCCGTCGGCACGCTGACCGCGGCGATGGCGATCGAGGACAAGGAGAAGCGCGGCTTGGCGCTCGGCGCCTGGGGCGCGGTGCAGGCGGGCTGCGCCGGCCTCTCCATGGCCGCCGGCGGCCTCCTGCGCGATCTCTTCGCGCAGTTCGGCGCGGCCGGACGGCTGGGCCCGACGCTCGGCGACCCGGCCGCCGCTTACGGCGTCGTCTATCTCGTGGAGCTCGTCCTGCTCTTCGCGGCCATCGCCGCGCTGGGGCCGCTCGCCTCCTATTCCTTCCGCCCGAACCGGGACGAACCCGTCGGGCTCTCCGAAATGCCTGGTTAGACCGTCAAGGAAAGGGGCAGCCATGCCGATCGTCATACTCGAGCAGTACGATCTCGCGATCATCCTGTTCTGGGCCTTCACCGCCTTCTTCGCGGGGCTGATCTATTACCTCCACGGCGAGAGCAAGCGCGAGGGCTACCCGCTGGTCACCGACCGGCTGAGCGACCGCGTCAAGGTCGTCGGCTTCCCGGCCATGCCCGCGGCCAAGACCTTCCTGCGCGCCGGCGGCGGCTCCGTCTCAGTGCCGATGGCCGATGGCCGCGCCGACACGCGCGCCCTGGCGCTCCGGCAGGTCGCGCGCTTCTTCGGCGCGCCCTACGAGCCCACCGGCAACCCGCTGGCCGATGGCGTCGGCCCCGCCTCCTACGCCGAGCGCGCGGATGTTCCCGACATCGGCATGGACGGCAAGCCGATCCTCATCCCGCTCTCAAAGCTGCCGGAGTTCCACCTCGAGACGCGCGATCCCGATCCGCGCGGCATGGAGGTCGTGGGCGCCGACCGCATGCCGGCCGGAACCGTGAGCGACATCTGGGTCGACCGCGCCGATTCCGTCGTGCGCTACTTCGAGATCGCCGCCGGCGAGGGCATGGCGCGGCGCATCCTCGTGCCTCTCAATTTCTGCCGCATCGACGGCGGCAAGCGCCGCATCACGGTGAAGGCGCTCCTCGGCGAGCAGATCGCCGCGGCGCCCGGCCCGAGGGCGCCCGACCAGGTGACGAAGCTCGAGGAAGACAAGATCCTCGGCTACTTCGGCGGCGGCTGGCTCTACGCCACGCCGGAGCGCGCGGAGCCGCTGCTGTGAGCCGGCCGCTGCGCGTCACGCCCCGCGGCCTGCCGGGCGCCTTGCCCGACGGCGAGCGGCTGCTCTGGCAGGGTTCTCCCGCCTGGGCGAGCCTCGCCCGGCGCGCCTTCCATCTGCGCAAGGTGGCAGTCTACTTCGGGGCGCTGATCCTCTGGCGCGGCTGGTCCGCGGTCGAGGACGGACGCTCGCTCGCCGATGCCGCCGCGCATGCGGCCTGGGCGCTGCCCGCGGCCGGCCTGGCGCTGGGGCTTCTCGCATTGCTCGCCTGGGGCTACGCCCGCACCAGCATCTACACGCTGACCACGCGGCGGCTCGTCATCCGCACCGGGCTCGCCCTGCCGATGACGATGAACCTGCCCTTCAGCGCCATCCGGAGCGCCGGCCTCGCCACGCATCGCGACGGCACTGGCGACATCGCGATCGGCATCATGGAAGGCCAGTCCGCCGGCCGGCTGGTGCTATGGCCGCATGTCCGTTTCTGGCTGGCGCGGCCCGAACCCCTGCTCAGGAGCCTCGCCGACGCGCAGACCGTGGCGCGGCTCCTGGCCAAGGCGCTGGCGGAATCGGCCGGCCAGACGCCGGAAGCAATCGCCGCGGCTAAGCCGCCGGAAACCGGTCAGGCCTGGATCGGGCCCGGCGCCATCGGCCAAGCTTCGGCCGCGTGAGGAAGAAGGAGAGCGCCATGGCCGCCACAGCGACGCGGGACACGATTCCGAGGCCGGCGCTGTGGAGCATGGCGGGGCTCGCGATGGCCGCCGTCGTTGCGGCGGCCGCCGGACGGTTCCTCGGCGTCGGCGACATGCGGGTGCCGGAGATTCCGGTGGTGGAGTCGCGTGAACTCAGGTTCGTCGATCGCCCGGGCGGGGGCGTCGAGATCCGCGATGGGTCGACCGGCGCGCTGGTCGATGTGCTGCACTCGGGCGAAGGCGGTTTCGTCCGGGGCGTGATGCGCGGCTTCGGCCGCGAGAGGAAGCTGGCGCATGGGAGCTCCGAGGCTCCGGTTCGCCTGTTGATGCGGCAGGACGGGCGGCTTTCGCTCGTCGACCCCGCGACCGGACGCGCGGTGGAGCTCAACGCGTTCGGACCGACCAATCTCGAGAGCTTCGCGAAGTACCTGGCGGTCAAGGAGGGGAAATCATGACAGCCGAACTGGACGGAAACGGAAGGAGGCTCGTCGTCGACTGTACGATCGATCTCGAGCAGACGAGCGAAAGCCTGCACGCCTATGTCGATCTGAGCGACATCAAGGTGGGAGCCGGCGACAGGGTGCTGGTGCATGATGCGCCCACGATGGTCGGCTTCGGCCAGAAGGCTGTAGTCGAGCGCCGGGCGACCGTCGTTCGCGCCACGCCGCTGGAGCGCATGATGGCCCATGTCGAGGGCTACCTCGAACTCACCGAGCTCTACGAGGTCAGCTTCTCTCCCGGGAGGGCCGCATGATCCCGATGGAAGGGGGCGCCGCCCCCAATGTCAGCACCCGCGATGCGCTGAAGGAGACGATCCTCAGCCCCCGCTTCTATACGACCGATCACGCCGCGATGGACAAGCTCGACGTCAGCCTCGTCCAGGCGGAATGGGACCGGCTGATGGCCGAGATGCGCGCCGATCCCAACAACGGCCATTTCCGCCAGACGGCCGAGTTCAAGGACTTCAGGCTCGACGACCTGCCGGAGGACCTGCGCAGCGAATTCCAGGATTTCCTGGTCAGCTCGCTGACCGCGGAATTCTCGGGCTGCGTGCTCTACGCCGAGATCAAGAAGCACATCCAGAACAAGGAGGTCCGAGACCTCTTCACCTTCATGGCGCGGGACGAGTCGCGCCACGCCGGCTTCATCAACGAGGCGCTGAAGGACATCGGCATCGGCATCGACATGGGCTTCCTCGCCCGGGCGAAGAAATACACCTACTTCAAGCCGAAGTTCATCTTCTACGCGACCTACCTGTCGGAGAAGATCGGCTACGCCCGCTACATCACGATCTACCGGCAGTTCGAGCGCAACCCGCAGCTGCGCTTCCACCCGATCTTCAAGTGGTTCGAGAAGTGGTGCAACGACGAGTTCCGCCACGGCGAGGCCTTCGCGCTGCTGATGCGGGCGAACCCGAAGCTGTTGAGCGGCGGCAACCGTCTGTGGATCCGCTTCTTCCTGCTCGCGGTCTACGCCACGATGTACACGCGCGACCACATGCGGCCCGCCTTCTACAAGGCGCTCGGCATGGATCCCGACACCTACGACTTCAAGGTCTTCCGCCTGACCTCGGAGATCTCGAAGCAAGTGTTCCCGCTGACCGTCGACATCGACCATCCCGCCTTCAGGCCCTGCCTGCAGAAGCTGCTGCGGATCGCCGAGGAGGCCGAAGCCGATCGTGAGGCGAAGGGCCTCGGCGCCGGCCTGCGCAAGGCCGGCCGCGCCATCCGCGGCGCGCTCGCCTTCGGTCGGCTCTACTTCATCCCGGTGAAGGAGAACGAGCTGCCGAAGACGATCGGCCTGCAGCCGGTCTGGTGAGGGAGCGGCGCCCGTGGGCCTCATCGGCTGGACGATCCTCGGCATCGTCGTCCTGTGGTGGTCGGCCACGGGCGCGCTCCTCTATCTGAACCGCCTGCCGGTGAGCACGCATGGCTGGAGCGTGGCCGCGCTGGCCCTGGTGGCGGCGCTGGCCGTCGGCGCCCTGCCGGGGCTCGCAGCGGACATGACCGTCGCCGGCCATCTCCTGTCCTTCGCGGCGGCGTTGGCGATCTGGGCGCTCAACGAACACCTGTTCTTGACCGGCTGGGTGACGGGGCCGCGGCGCACCGCCATGCCCGCGGCCGCCGCGGGCTGGGCCCGCTTCGCCGCGGCGACGCAGGTCGTGATCTTCCACGAGCTGGCTCTGGCGCTGTCGCTCGGCATGATCGCCGTCCTCACGGCGGGCGGCGCGCAGCGCACGGCGCTGCTCGCCTTCGCTCTCCTCTTCCTCATGCGGCTCTCCGCCAAGCTCAATCTCTTCCTCGGCGTGCCGAATCCGGGGACGGAATTCCTGCCGGCCCGGCTCGCTTATCTCGCGAGCTGCTTCCGCGAGGCGCGGCTGAACCCGCTCTTCCCGGCCTCGATCCTGCTCGGCGGCGCGCTGCTCGCAGCCGCCGCTTTCGCCGCCGCACAGGCGGAGCAGGCAGGGGCCAGGGCCGGCGCCGCCGCCCTCGCCACGCTCGCGGCGCTCGCCGTGATCGAACATTTCTTCCTGGTGCTGCCATTCCGCTCCGCGCGGCTCTGGCGCATCGCCGACGCAAACCGAACGCCCGCGCGAGCCGCAGCGCTCGCCGCGGGGCCGCAACCAGCGGCAGCCCATAATGGCAAGGAGTGGAGGTAAGCCATGGATTACGAAGCCGTCTTCGCCGAACGCATCGCGTCGCTGAAGGCCGAGGGGCGCTACCGCATCTTCGCCGACCTGGAACGTCGCCGCGGCCTCTTCCCGCGCGCCATCCACAGGGGGCCGCTCGGCGAGCGCGAGATCACGGTCTGGTGCTCGAACGATTATCTCGGCATGGGCCAGCATCCGGCCGTGCTCGCCGCGATGCACGAGGCGATCGACCGCTGCGGCGCCGGCGCCGGCGGCACGCGCAACATCTCGGGCACCTGCCACGCGCATGTGCTGCTGGAGCAAGAACTCGCCGACCTGCACGGCAAGGAAGCGGCGCTGATCTTCACCTCCGGCTATGTCTCGAACTGGGCGGCGCTCGGCACGCTGCCGTCGCTCCTGCCCGATTGCGTCATCCTCTCCGACGCCGGCAACCACGCCTCGATGATCGAGGGCATCCGCCACAGCCGCGCCGAGAAGATCATCTGGCGCCACAACGACGTCGCCGATCTGGAGCGCAAGCTCGCCGCCATCGAGCCGGGCCGGCCGAAGATCGTCGCCTTCGAATCCGTCTATTCGATGGACGGCGACGTCGCGCCGATCGCAGAGATCTGCGACGTGGCCGAGAAGTATGGGGCCATGACCTACCTCGACGAGGTGCATGCCGTCGGCATGTATGGTCCGCGCGGCGGCGGCGTCGCCGAGCGCGACGAGGTGGCCCATCGCGTCACGGTGATCGAGGGCACGCTCGGCAAGGCGATCGGCGTGGTGGGCGGCTACATCGCCGCTTCCGCGGCGCTCTGCGACGCGGTGCGCAGCTATTCCTCGGGCTTCATCTTCACCACCTCGCTGCCGCCGGCCGTGGCCGCGGCGGCGGCGGCGAGCATCCAGCATCTGAAGCGCGCTCCGGAGCTGCGCGCCCGTCACCAGCAGCGCGTCTCCGAGCTGCGGGCGCTGCTCGACAAGGCGGGCCTGCCGCATCTCGCCAATCCCAGCCACATCGTGCCGGTGATGGTGGGCGATCCCACGCTCTGCAAGACGGTGAGCGACCGGCTGCTGGACGAGGCCGACATCTACGTGCAGCCGATCAACTACCCGACCGTGCCGCGCGGCACGGAGCGGCTGCGCTTCACGCCGACGCCGCTGCATTCGCGGGCCGATGTCGAGGCGCTGGTGGCTGGGCTCGATGCGATCTGGAGCGACATGGGGCTGCCGCGGCTGCGCACCGCGGCCCGCATGGCGGGCGGGCGCGCCAAGGCCGAGGCGCCGCTGCCCCTCGTCACCTGGCCTGCGGGCGGTAGCGGGCTCGCCGACAAGGTGCAGGTCTATCATGCTGCTGCGCTGCGCGCCGAGTGAGCTTCAGGGAGGGGACCATGAAGCCGCTCGCCGCACCGGTTGCGGTACCGGCCGGGCAAGCCCCGGCCTCGTCCACGGCGGGCGCCGCCCCGCGTGGACGCGCCGCTCGCACCGCCCCGGCTCCTCTGCCGGTGGCTGAACCGGCGCGGAGGCCTGTCTTCCCCTTTGCCGCCATCGTCGGCCAGGAGGCGATGACGACGGCGCTGCTCGCTGCCGCCATCGACCAGGGTTTGGGCGGGATTCTCGTCTTCGGCGATCGCGGGACCGGCAAGTCGACGGCGGTGCGCGCTCTGGCGCAATTGTTGCCGGCCCGCCGCGTGGTCGCCGGCTGCCCCTATGGCTGCGTCGCCGGCGAGATCAGCCAGGTTTGTCCGCATTGCAGCGGTCTCGACGCGAAGGGCCGCCGCGCCACAGTGATGAAACCGATCCCGGTGGTCGACCTGCCGCTCGGCGCCACCGAGGACCGCGTCGTCGGCGCGCTCGATCTCGAGCGCGCGCTGGGGCGCGGCGAGAAGGCCTTCGAGCCGGGGCTGCTGGCCCGGGCCAACGGCGGCTTCCTCTATATCGACGAGGTCAACCTCCTGGAGGACCATATCGTCGACCTGCTGCTCGACGTCGCCGCCTCCGGCGAGAACGTCGTGGAACGGGAGGGGCTCAGCGTCCGGCATCCGGCGCGCTTCGTGCTGGTGGGCAGCGGCAATCCGGAAGAGGGCGAGCTCCGCCCGCAGCTCCTCGACCGTTTCGGCCTCGCGGTCGACGTCCGCACGCCGACCGATCTCGCCACGCGGATCGAGATCATCCGGCGGCGGGAGGCCTTCGAGGCGGATCGCTCCGGCTTCATCGAGCGTTGGGCGAAGCACGAGCAGCGCATCGCCCGCAGCATCGTCCGCGCCAGGGGCCGGCTGCCCCAGGTCATCGTGCCCGATCAGGCGCTGGAGCTGGCGGCGCGCCTGTGCATGGCGCTCGGCACCGATGGCTTGCGGGGGGAGATCGTGCTGGTGCGCGCCGCCCGCGCCCTCGCCGCGCTCGACGGCGACGCCTATGTCGAGGCGAAGCATCTCCGCCGCATGGCGGTGCCGGTGCTGCGGCATCGGCTGAGGCGAAACCCGCTGGACGAGGCGGATCAATCGGTGCGCGTGGAGCGCGCCGCAGCCGAGATCCTGGGCGCCTGAGATGGCCGCGCCGCCGCCCGAAGCGTCGGCAGGGCCGGCCACGCCCTGGCGCGACGCCTGCCTCGCGGCGGCGGTGCTGGCGCTTGATCCCGCCTGGCTCGGCGGCTTGCGGCTCAGGGCGCATCCCGGGCCGGTGCTCGACCGCTGGCTGGCGCTGCTGTCCGCCCTCCTGCCCGACGATGCCGCGCTCAGGCGTTTGCCGCCCGGCATCGACGAGGGACGTCTGCTCGGCGGAATCGACCTGCCGGCCTCGCTCTCGGCGGGGCGGCCGGTGCATCGTCCCGGCCTGCTCAGCGAATGCGACGGCGGCGTCATCCTGGCGCCGATGGCGGAACGGATGCCGGCGCCGCAGGCCGCGATGCTCGCCGCCGCGCTGGACGAGGGCGTGATCCACGTCGAGCGGGAGGGCTGGAGCGCTGTCGCGCCGGCGCGCCTCGCGCTGGTGGCGGTCGACGAGGCCACGGGCGAGGATGCGCCGCTCTGCGCGGCGATCGATAGCCGTCTCGCCCTGTCGCTCGACCTCCGCACGATCCCGGCGGGCGAGACCATCGGGAGCCGTCTCCCAGAAAGAGACGAACTGGCCGCGGCGCGGCGCAGGATGGCCGCTGTCGCGCTGGGCGATGCGGCGCTGGCCGGCCTCGCCACGATCGCGGCCGCGCTCGGCATCGCTTCCGTGCGGGCGCCGCTGCTGGCGGCCAGGGTGGCGCGGGCGGTCGCGGCGCTGCGGGGCGGCGACATCGTCGAGGAGCAGGACGTCGAGGCCGCCGTGCGGCTGAGCCTGCTGCCGCGCGCGCTCGCCTGGCCGGCCGAGGAGGCCGCCGAGGACGCTTCTCCCCCACCGCCGCCGGAAGCGGGCGAGGCCGACGAGGCGCAGCGACCCGCCGACGATCGGCCGATGGCCGACCGCGTGATCGCCTCGGTCGCATCGACCCTGCCGGCCGATATCCTGGAGCGTCTCGCCGCCGGCCTGATCATGAAGCGCGCCCAAGATCGCTCGGGCCGCAAGGGGGAGGCGCGGCGGGCGCTGCGCGCCGGCCGTCCCGCAGGGGTGTCGCAGGACCGCCGTTCAGGCGCGCGCATCGCCCTGATCGATACGCTGAAGGCGGCGGCCCCGTGGCAGCGCCTCCGGCGCGAGGGCTGGTCCTCGCCGCAGGAGCCGCCGCGCGTGATCGTGCGGCCGGATGATCTCAGGCGCCGTCGCCTGGTGCGGCGCGCCCGGACGACGACGGTCTTCGCCGTCGATGCCTCCGGCTCCAGCGCGCTGCACCGGCTCGGCGAGGCGAAGGGCGCGGTCGAGACGCTGCTCGCCGCCTGCTACGTCCGGCGCGACGAGGTGGCGCTCATCGCCTTCCGCGGCCGATCCGCCGAGCTGCTCCTCCCGCCGACGCGTTCGCTGACGCGCGCCCGGCGGGCGCTGGCGGTGCTGCCCGGCGGCGGCGGCACGCCGCTCGCCGCTGCGATCGCGCTGGCGGAGGCGGTGGCCGGGCAGGTGGCGCGGCGGGGCGACCGGCCGGTCGTCGTGCTGCTGACCGACGGCCAGGCCAATGTCGCGCTGGATGGCTCGGGCGGCCGGCAGGTCGCCTCCGCCGAGGCGGAAGAGGCCGCGCGGCGCTTCGCGCAGGCCGGCCATGCCGCGCTGGTCATCGATTCGTCTCCCCGCCCAGGCGAGGCCTCGCGGAAGCTCGCGGCGGCGCTCGGCTCCCGCTATCTCGCGCTGCCCCGCGCCGACCAGCAGGCGATCGCCCAGGCGGTCTCGAGCCTCAGCCGCTCCTGATCAGTTTCCTTCGGCCGGCAGCGGAAAATGGCAGGCGAAGGCGTGGTCGCCGCCGGTCAGAGCCGGGACCTCGCTGCGGCAGCGCGAACTCGCGGCGGGGCAGCGCAGGTGGAAATGGCAGCCCGGCGGCGGCGAGAGCGGGGAGGGCAGTTCGCCCTGGATCGGCCGGAAGATCACGGCCTCGCCGGCCACCGTCGAAAGCTTCGGCACGCTGTCGAGCAGCGCGCGGGTGTAATGGTGGCGCGGCGCGCGGTAGACCTGCTCGGTCGGCCCGCTCTCGACGATGCGCCCGAGATACATCACCGCGATGCGATCGGAGAGATGGCGCACGACGCCGAGATCGTGGCTGATGAACAGCATCGTCAGTCCTAGGTCGCGCCTGAGCTGCAGGAACAGGTTGACGATCTGCGCCTGGATCGAGACGTCGAGCGAGGCCACCGGCTCGTCGCAGACCAGCACGTCCGGCTTCATGGCGAGAGCGCGGGCAATGGCGATGCGCTGGCGCTGCCCGCCGGAGAACTGATGCGGGAAGCGCCCGGCCGCATCGGATGGCAGGCCGACCTTCTCCAGCCAGCCGCGCACATAGGCGACTGCTTCGCCCCTGGCGACGAAGCCATGCGCGACCGGCCCCTCGGCGATGGTGTCGCCGACGCGCACGCGTGGATCCAGTGAGGCGAAGGGGTCCTGGAAGATCATCTGCACCCGCGTCGTGGTCTTCACCGGCGAGCGGCCATGCATGATCGGCTCACCGTCGAGCGTCGCGGCGCCCTCCGTCGGCGGATGCACGCCGGCGATGATGCGGCCGAGCGTCGACTTCCCGCATCCCGACTCGCCCACGAGCCCCAGTGCCTCGCCCTTGGCGATCGTCAGGCTGACGCCGTCGACGGCATGCACCGTCCGCGTCTCGATGGGGCTCCCGAGCTTCGCCGCGATCTTCTCTCCGAGCGTCAGGCGCGGGCGGAAGCGCTTGGCGACGGCGCGGACCTCAATCAGCGCGCTCATGCCGCGGCCTCCAGCGGATGATGGCAGCGATGCGCCCTGTCGCCCTCGACGATGCGCGGCGGCTCAGCCATGCAGACAGCGTCGCCGCGCGGGCAGCGGGGCCTGAAGGGGCAGCCTTCGGGCAGGTTCAGCAGCGAAGGCGTGGAGCCTGGGATCTGCATCAGATCCTGGCCGGGCGTCGCGTTTGCGGGAAGCGAATCGAGCAGGCCGCGCGTGTAGGGATGGCGCGGCGCGCGCAGCACATCCGTCACCACGCCTTCCTCGATGATGCGGCCGGCGTACATCACCAGGATGCGCGAGGCGATCGAGGAGACGGTCGCAAGGTCGTGGCTGATCCAGATCATCGCCGTGCCCATGTCGCGGGCGAGAGCGCGCATCTCGGTGAGGATCTGCGCCTGGATCGAGACGTCGAGGGCGGTCGTCGGCTCATCGCAGATGATCAGCTTCGGCCGGTTGAGCAGAGCGATGGCGATGGCGACGCGCTGGCGCATGCCGCCGGAGAACTGGTGCGGCCAGGCGTCGAGGCGCTTGGCCGGATCGGGTATGCCGACTTGCGTCAGCACCTCGACGCAGCGCTGGCGCGCCGCCTCAGCCGCCATGCCGGAATGCGCCTCCAGCGCCAGAGCCATCTGGCGGCCGATGGTCAGCACCGGATTGAGCGTCGCGGACGGGTCCTGGAACACCATCGCGATCTCGCGGCCGCGCAGCTTGCGCAGTCCGGAGGGGGCGAGGCCGACCAGCTCCCGGCCCTCGAAGCGGACCGAGCCGCCGGCGATGCGGCCGGGCGGATCGATCAGGCCCAGGATCGAGAAGCCGGTGACGGTCTTGCCGGAGCCGGATTCGCCGACGAGCCCGATGATCTCGCCGGCGGAGAGCTCGAAGGTCACGCCATCGACCGCCTTCAGCACGCCGGCGCGCGTGGAGAACTCGGTACGGAGATCGTTGACGGAGAGGAGGGGGATCATGGGGCGCGACCTACTCCTCCCCCTGCAAGGGGGAGGCAGGGTGGGGGTCGGTCTTCGTCAAGCGACGACGGACCCCTCCCAACCCTCCCCTTGCAGGGGAGGGCTCTCGTGAAGTCCCCCCTCACCGCCTGAGCCTCGGGTTGAGCTGGTCCCTGACCTGATCGCCCACCAGGTTGATCGCCACGATCAGCACGATCAGCGCGACGCCGGGATAGATCGAGATCCAGTAGCGGCCGGAGAGCATGTACTGAAAGCCGTTGGAGATCAGCAGGCCGAGCGAGGGCTCGCTCACGGGCAGGCCGAGGCCGAGGAAGGAGAGCGTCGCCTCCAGCGCGATCGAGTTCGCCACCTGCACCGTCGCCACCACGATCAGCGGCGGCAGGCAGTTCGGCAGGATGTGGCGGAAGACGACGCGCGAGGACGAGAGCGGCGTCGAGAGCGCTGCGTCGACGTAATCCTTGGAGCGCTCGGCCGAAGCGGCGCCATGGGCGGTGCGCGCGAAATAGGCGTATTGCGCGGTCACGAGCGCCGCGATCAGCTGCCATTTGCCCTGGCCGAGCACGGCCGCGAGCACCAGCGCCAGGAGGATCGCGGGGAAGGACAGCTGCAGGTCGATGATGCGCATGATGAGCGCCTCGATGCGGCCTCCGGCGAAGGCGGCGAAGGCCCCGAGCGTCACGCCCAGCGCGAAGGCGAAGGCTCCGGCGAGCACGCCCATCTGGATCGAGATGCGCAGGCCGTAGAGGATCGCCGAGAGAAGATCGCGCCCCTGCGCATCGGTGCCCAGCCAATGCGTGATGCCCTTGCTGCCGATGAAGCCCGGAGGCCTGCGGGCATCCATCAGAGAGAGATTGGCGAGGTCGTAGGGGTTCTGCGGCGCGATCACCGGCGCCAGCGCCGCGACCGCGAAGATCACGAGCGTCACGCCGAGCGCCGCGACGGCGACGGGACTGCGACGGAACTCGTCCCAGAACAGCGCGACGGGGGAGGCGGCCTTCATGCCGGAGCGCTCCCACGTCCCTCATGCCGAGGAGGCGCGGCACGGGCCGTCTCGAAGCACGCACAGCGGTCGTGCGTCCTTCGAGACGCCGTTTCGCGGCTCCTCAGGATGAGGACCGTTATGACAATTGCGGATTTGCTCACGCCGCCTTCCTCGCCCGCATGCGCGGATCGAGCGCGGCATAGGAGAGGTCGACCGCGAGGTTGATCAGGATGAACAGGAAGGCGACCAGCATCAGGTAGGCGACCATCACCGGCCGGTCGAGCGAGGTGATGGAATCGATGATCAGCTTGCCGATGCCTGGCCAGGAGAAGATCGTCTCGGTCACCACAGCGAAGGCGAGCGTCGAGCCAAACTCCAGGCCGAAGACCGTCACCAAAGGAATAGAGATAAGGCGCAGGACATGCCGCCTGAGGATCGTCCATTCGCTCTCGCCGGCGGCGCGGGCGAAGCGCACGGTGTCGGTCAGCATCGTCTCGCGGGTGCCGGCGCGGGCGAGGCGCACCATCATCGCGAACTTGAAGAGGGAGAGGTTGAGCGCGGGCAGGAAAAGATGCGTCAGGCCGTTCCAGGTCAGGAAGCTCCATTCCACGCCGAACAGCATCCGGGTATCGCCCCGGTTGCCGGCGGGCAGCCAGCCGAGCTGGACGGCGAAGGTGAAGATGAGCACGAGGCCGATCCAGAATGTCGGCACCGAGAAGCCGAGAATCGAGACGGCCATGATCGCCTTGGACAGCCAGCTCTCCGGCCGGTAGCCGGCGTACATGCCGAGCGGCACGCCGATCAGCGTGGCGCCGAGCACGGCGGCGAGCGTCAGCTCCAGCGTCGCGGGAAGCCGCGAGAAGATCAGCTGCAGCACCGGCATGTTGAAGACGAAGGAGCGGCCGAAGTCGCCGGAGAGCAGCCGCAGCACGAAGTCGACATATTGCTTCCACAGGGGCTGATCGAAGCCATAGGCGCGGATCGTCTGCTCGCGGATCTGCTGCGTGGCGTCGGGCGAGATCAGCACGTCGATGGGATTGCCGATCGCATAGACGCCGATGAAGACGAGCATCGAGATGACGACCATCACGATAAGCGCCTGCATGAGCCTCTGGATCAGGAAGCCGATCATCGCTTACTCGGCCCAACCGCCGGCGATGATCTCCCGCGTCTCCTTCACGGCGACGTCCCAGAGCGCCAGCATCTCCTCGTCGCCGCGCTGGTAGAGGCCGCCATAGTTGCCGTCTCCGAGATGGCGCCGCTTGGCCGCTGTATCGAGCTGCATGAAATGCAGATGGTCCATTACCGGCTTGCCGCTCTGGGGCTGAGCCACGCCGTCGAGCCGCGTCCAGGGGAAGTTCTCCATCCAGGACGCATGCGAGGCCACGGGATCGATCTCCTGCACCTTGGCCCAGGTGCGCGGCGCGTTCCACCAGTTGTGCCACTTGACCTGAGCGCCCTGATGGCGGTCGAGCCATTCAAGAACCGCGCCATGTGCGGGCGAGTTGCCGCCATGGCCGTTGACGATCACGATGCGGCGGAAGCCCGAGCGCCAGATGCCGTCGAGCACGTCGGTCATCAGGGCGATCAGCGTCGAGAGGCGCAACGTGACGGTGCCGGGATAGGCGACGAAGTTCGGCGTCAGCCCGTAGTTGATCGTCGGAAAGACAGGCACGTCCAGGGGCTCGGCCGCTTCCGTCGCCACCCGCTCGGCCAGGATCTGGTCGACGCAGAGGCTGAGGAAGGCATGCTGCTCGGTGGAGCCGATCGGCAGCACGGCGCGGTCGTCCTTCCGGGCGTGCTCCTCGACCTGCTGCCAGTGCATGGAGGCGATGCGCATCGAAAGGTCCTTCTAGATGGCGGCTTCGGCATCGAACATGCCGAGCACGACCTTGGCCATGAGCGTCGAGAGCGTCTCGCGCTCGACCAGCGAGAGCGGAGCGAGCATCTCCTCCTCGAGCGCCACGAAGCGCGGCAGCGCCTCCTCCAGGACCCGCCGTCCGGCCGGCGTGAGGGTGAGCGGTTGCGCGCGGCGGTCGGCCGCGCGCAGGCGGCGCTTGACCAGCCCCAGGCGGACGAGCCGGTTCACGGCGCGGCTGAGCGTGTTCTTCGGGAAGGCGCTGGAGGCCGCGATCTCTGAGGCGGTGACGCCATCCATCAGGCCGAGGCTGTAGATCACGACGAACTCGACCCGAGCGAGGCCGAAGCGCTCGGCCACCCAGCCGTAGAGCGGCTGGTTGTAGCGCAGCGCCAGATAGTTGAAGCGGGCCGCGAAGCCGCATGGGTTTCGCCAGAGCCGCGCATGCGTGAAGGCGTCGAGGCTCGGCCGCCCGACGGCGACGCCGGGCTCCGGCACGCCCGCCGGTCCTGCCGTCGCTCCACCTGCCGCGATGTCGTGAACTGGTTCCAACGTGAACCGACCTTCCTTGCCAAGGCAGCATAGCAGGCCGGAATGGTTCCACAAGGAATTGACATTCGGGTTTCCCCCGCCTTCAATGCGGGTTGGAGCACCGGCCGGGGTGGAGCCGGACGGCGCGTCAATCAGGAGGTTCCCCATGCGACTTCTCGGACGGCCGCTCGTGCTCGGCCTGCTCGGAGCGACGATGCTCGCGACGCTGCCCATGGCCGCGGCGACGGCCCAGACGCTGACCGTCGGCGTGCGCGGCGGGCCCGATTCCATCGATCCGCATTTCACGGCCACGGGCACCCACGCCGAGGCTTTGAAGCATGTCTTCGACACGCTGGTCTGGTCCGGCGACGGGCTGGAGCTCGAGCCGCGCCTCGCTACGAGCTGGAAGGCGATCAACGACACGACCTGGGAATTCAAGCTTCGCCCCGGCGTCAAGTTCCACGACGGCTCCGACTTCACGGCGGAGGACGTGAAGTTCTCGATCGAGCGCATTCCGGTGGTCTCGGGTCCCAACCCGACGACGATCTATGTGCGCCGCGTCAAGGAGGTGAAGATCGTCGATCCGCTGACCGTTCATATCGTCACCGACGGTCCGGCCCCGATCATCGCCAACGATTTCATCCGGCTGTTCATCGTCTCCCACAAGGCGGCCGCCGGCCTGACCAAGGAGACCGCCAACGAGGCCTTCAACTCGGGCAAGGCCGCGGTCGGCACCGGCCCCTACAAGTTCGTGTCGTGGCAGCCCAAGGGCGACCTCGTGCTCGATCGCTTCGATGGCTACTGGGGTCCGAAGGAGCCGTGGGCGCGGCATGTGCGCAAGGAGGTGCCGAACGACGCGGCCCGCGTGGCGCAGCTCAAGGCCGGGCAGCTCGACCTCATCACCCGCGTTCCGGCGACCGACATCGAGGCCCTGAAGCGCGACCCCAAGCTCGCCGTACAGACCGCCGAGACGGTCTATGTGTTCAACGTCGAGCTCGACATGCGCGACAAGGCGCCGACGGTCTCGGGCAAGGACGGCGCGGCTCTCGACAAGAACCCGCTGCAGGATCCCCGCGTGCGCGAGGCGCTGGATCTCGCGATCGACCGCAAGGCGCTCGCCGAGATCGCAATGGAAGGGCTCGGCACGCCGGTCAACCAGCTCGTGACGCCGTCGATCTTCGGCTACAACAAGGCGCTCGGCCCCCGGAAATACGACCCGGCCGCCGCCAAGAAGCTGCTCGCGGACGCGGGCTGGCCGAACGGCTTCAAGCTCTCCTTCGCCTTCACCAACGACCGGCTCCCCGGCGACCGTCAGGTCGGCACCTCCATCGCGCAGATGTGGGCGGCGATCGGCATCGACGCGACGCCGAACGCCCAGCCGGCGGCGGTGTTCTTCCCGGCGCGCACCCGCGGCGAGTATTCGGTGTCGATGTCGGGCTGGGGCACGCTGACCGGCGAGGCGCATTACACGCTCTCTTCGATCGCCCATTCCAACGACCGCGAGCGCCGGATGGGCGCCTTCAACGTGCTGGGCTACAAGAACCCGGCGATGGACAAGCTGCTGCAGGACGCCGCCAACGAGATGGATGAGGCCAAGCGCCGCAAGCAGCTCGAGGACGCCAATGCGCTGGTCGAGAAGGACCGGCCGCGCCTTCCCATCGTCGCGGTCGCCTCCGCCTGGGCGATGCAGAAGGACAAGGTGACGATCAAGCCGCGCGTCGACGAGGACACGCTCGCCATGAACGTCAAGCCGGCGAAGTAAGCGCGGACAAGCGACGGGAATGGCTGACATCGCGATCGGCCTGCATGGGGGCTGCGGCACGCTGGACCGCAGCCTCATGACGGAGCCGGAATGGGATGAGGCCCGGCGGCATATCGCCGAGGCCTTGCAGGCGGGCTGGAAGGTGCTCGCCTCCGGCGGTCCCGCGGTGGAGGCGGTCGCCGCCACAGTCGTGGTGCTGGAGGACAGCCCGCATTTCAACGCGGGCCACGGCGCCGCCCTGACGGAAGCCTCGACGCATGAGCTCGATTCCTCGATCATGGACGGGCGCGGCCTGGCGGCCGGCGCGATCGCCGGCGTGCGCCGCATCCGCAACCCCGTCCTCGCCGCCAAGGCGGTGATGGAGAGCGGCCGCGCCGTCCTGCTGATCAGCGACGCCGCCGAAGCCTTCGCCAGCGAGGCCGGTCTCGCCATGGTCGAGCCCTCCTATTTCACCACGCAACGGCGCATCGATGCGCTCGCGAGCATCAAGCGGCGCGCCGCGGCAGGGACGCTGCAGAAGGCCTCGGAGGCCGAGAAGCACGGCACGGTCGGCGCCGTGGCGCGCGACCGCGAGGGCCATCTGGCGGCCGCCACGAGCACCGGAGGCTTCAACAACAAGCCGGTCGGCCGGGTCGGCGACAGCCCGATCATCGGGGCCGGCACCTACGCGCAGGACGGCGTCTGCGCCGTCTCCTGCACGGGGCAGGGCGAGATCTTCATCCGCACCGCCGCCGCGCATGAGCTGTCGGCGCGCCTCCGGCTCGGCGGGCAGGGGCTCGCGGAGGCGAGCCACGACATCGTCCACAACCTCGTCGGCGGCTTCGGCATCGGCGCCGGCATGATCTGCCTCGGCGCGGAGGGCGATCCGCTGGCGCCTTACAACACGCTCGGCATGTATCGCGGCTGGATCGACACGCGCGGCGAGATGACGGTCGCGACGCATCACGAGCTGCATCGCCTGGGGAAGGCGGCATGAGCACGAAGGCGCCGATCCTGATCTGGGGCGCCGGCGCCATCGGCGGCACGCTCGGCGCCTATTGGGCGCGGGCCGGGCTGCCGGTCCTGCTCGTCGATGTCGCGGCGGACCATGTCGAGGCCTGCCGCACCGCCGGCCTTGCGATCAGCGGGCCGGTCGAGAGCTTCAGCCAGATCGTGCCATCGGTGACGCCTGACCAAGTGACGGGCGAGCACGCCATCATCGTGCTCGCCGTCAAGGCGCAGGCGACCGAGGCGGCCCTGACGCAGCTCCTGCCGCATCTCGCGGATGACGGCTACGTTCTCTCGGCGCAGAACGGCCTCAACGAGCTGACGATCCAGGCGGCCGTAGGCGCAGAGCGCACCATGGGGTGCTTCGTCAACTTCGGCGCGGACTGGCTGGGGCCGGGCGAGATCCTGTTCGGCAACCGCGGCGCCGTGGTGGTCGGCGAGATCGACGGTTCGATCCGCGACCGCACGCGGGCGATGCACGAGCGGCTCAGGATCTTCGAGCCCGACGCGGTGCTGACCGACAACATCTGGGGTTATCTCTGGGGCAAGCTCGCCTATGGCGCGATGCTCTTCGCCACGGCGCTGACCATGGATTCGATGACGGTCAACTTCGCCGATCCGACCCGCTTCCGCGCCTTCGACAAGCTCGGCCGCGAGGTGATGGCGGTGGCCAAGGCGCGCGGCATCCGGCCCATCGGCTTCAACGGCTTCGACCCCGCCGCCTTCGCGCCCGACGCGCCGGAGGCCGCGAGCCGCGCCAGCATCGCGGCGCTCGCCGATTTCAACAGCCGCACGGCGAAGACCCATACCGGCATCTACCGCGATCTCGCGGTGCGCAAGCGCCGCACCGAGATCGATCCGCAGATCGGCGTCATCGGCCGGCTCGGGCGCGAGGTCGGCGTGCCGACACCGGCGATCGACCGGCTGGTCGAGCTCATCCATGCCATCGAGGACGGCGAGAAGCCGATGGCGCGGGAGACATTCGAGGAGTTGCTCTCCGCATGCTGATCCGCTTCGACGGCCAGTCGGCCCTGGTCACGGGCGCTGCTCAGGGCATCGGCCAGGCGATCGCCCGGGCGCTCAAGGCGGCGGGCGCCGCCGTGACGGTAGCGGATGCCGACCGGCAGGGCGTCGAGGCCTTCGCGGCGGCCGAGGGCATGGAGGCGTGGGTCTTCGACGTCGGCAGCCGCGACGCCTGTCAGGCAGCGGTGGCGTCGACGGTGCAGGCCACGGGCCGGCTCGATATCCTGGTCCATGCGGCGGGGGGCGTGCGCGGCCAGGTGGGGCGGCCGATCGGAGAGGTCTCGGAGGCGGATTGGCGCGTGATCTTCGAGGCCAACGTAGACGGCGCCTTCTGGCTGGCGCAGGCCGCGGCGCCCACGATGCAGCGCCAGGGCCGCGGCCGCATCATCGCCATCGCCTCGGGCGCCGGCCTCAGGCCGAGCCTCACCGGCATCCAGGCCTATACCGCGGCCAAGCATGCTCTGGTCGGCCTAGTGAAGCAGCTCAGCCAGGACCTCGGCCCCTCCGGCGTCACCGCCAATGCCGTGGCGCCGGGCTTCGTGCGCTCCAACCCCAGCACCGAGCGGCAATGGCTGAGCTATGGGCCGGAAGGCCAGCGAAAGCTGGTGGAGAACATCCATACCCGCCGCCTCGGCAAGGCCGAGGACATCGCCAACGCGGTGACCTTCCTCGCCAGCGAGCAGGCGGGCTGGATCAGCGGACAGATCCTGTCGGTGGACGGCGGCCGCTCCTGAGCGGCCGCGCCGCCGTCAGCCCATTCCGGATTCCGTCCTGCACCAGCGCGCGATCTCCTCGTGGGTCGCGAACCAGACGTCCGGCATCGCCTTGGCGAGGCGGATGATCTCCTCCAGGATATAGATCCGCGAGCGGTGGCCGATGTGGTGCGGGTGCATGGTCAGCACATAGAGGCCGCCTTCCGCATGCGCCGTCTCCAGCTCGCGGCGGAAGATGTCGAGCACCGTCTCGGGTCCGGTATAGGGCCTGAGCGAGGCCATCCGGTCCATGTTGAAATAGATCGCGTCGTCGCGGATCCATTCAACGGGCAGCTCGACGACGCCGCTGGGCTGCCCCTCGTCGAGGAGCTCATAAGGCTCGTCATCGGCCATCAGGGACGAATCGTAGAGCAGGCCCATCTCGCGGATGATCTTCAGCGTCCAGGGCGAGAAGTCCCAGGAGGCCGTGCGCATGCCGACGGGTCGCCTGCCCGAGAGCTTCTCCAGAACGTCGGAGGCGCGGAAGGCGAGATCGCGCTCCGTCGCATGGTCCAGCCGCGAGTTGAACTCGTGGATCCAGGAATGGATGCCGAGCTCATGGCCGGCGGCGACCACTGCCTTCGCCTCCTCCGGATTGATGAGGGCCGAGACCGCCGGCATGAAGAAGGTCGCGGGCACGCCGTGCTTCTCCAGGAGCGCCAGGATGCGCGGCGTGCCGCGCCGCGCGCCATATTGCCCCTGGCTCATCTTGCCGTAGGAATTGCCCCCGAACCTGAGTTCGATGGTCTCGTGGTCGCTGTCGAAGGAGAGCGCGACGGCGAGCCGCGCCCCGTTCTTCCAGCTTTTCGGTGCCAGGCTGCGGCCGGCGCGGACATGGGCGACCTTGGCGCGCCAGGTCTCCTCGGGCCAGGTCCAGGGTTGCTCGTCGTTCTGGCTCATCGCTCGCTCCTTGGCGTGTCTAGTCTTGGACATGGTGGCAGGCGGCTTCCGCGCCGCCGGCGAAGGGTCTGAGCTCCGGCCGCTCGCGGCGGCAGAGGTCGGTGGCCAGCGGGCAGCGCGCCGCGAAGGCGCAGCCCGGCGGCAGGTTCGTCGGGCTCGGCAATTCGCCCTCCAGAATGCGCCGCGCCGCGGTCCGCCTCCGTCCCGGATCGGGCTCCGGCGCGGCTGCGAGCAGCGCGCGCGTGTAGGGGTGGCGCGGCTGGCAAAACAGCGTATCGCGCGGCGCCGTCTCCACGATGCGTCCCAGATACATCACCGCCACGCGGTCGGCGATGTGGCGCACCACCGAGAGGTCATGCGAGACGAAGAGATAGGACATCGCTCTCGCCTGCTGCAGCTCGACCAGCAGGTTGAGGATCTGGGCGCGGACCGAGACGTCGAGCGCCGAGACGGGCTCGTCGCAGATCACCAGCTTCGGCCGCAGCGCGAGAGCCCGGGCTATGACGATGCGCTGGCGCTGGCCGCCGGAGAACTCATGCGGAAAGCGGGAGGCGTGCTCCGGCTCCAGCCCTACTTCGCGCAATAGTTCGCCCACCTTCGCCTTCAGCGCCGCATCGGTGGCGAGACCCCTGACCAGCAGCGGCTCGCCCACCGCTGATCCGACCGAGAGGCGGGGATTGAGCGACAGCGCCGGATCCTGGAAGACCATCTGCGCCTCGCCGCGGATGGCGCGCAGCCCTTCGCGGTCGGCGATGTCGACGGTCCGGCCGGCGACGCGGATCGCGCCCGCGGCCAGCGGCACGATGCCGAGGATGGCGTTGGAGAGCGTGGACTTGCCGCAGCCCGACTCGCCGACGAGTCCCAGCGTCTCGCCGGCGCCGATCCGGAGCGATACTCCGTTCACAGCTTTCAGCGATGGTCCGGCCTTGCGGAGGAATCCGCCGCGGCCGCCGAAATGCACGGCGGCATTTTCGACCTCCAGAACCGGCGCGCTCATGCGGCCGGCCTCAAGGCGGCGACGTCGGCGGATCGCCAGCAGGCCGCGAAATGGCCCGGCGCCTGCTCCGCGAGCGGCGGCGCCTCCAGCCGGCAGCGCTCGATCGCCAGCGGGCAGCGCCCGGCGAAGCGGCAGCCCCCGCCGAAGGCGGAGGGGCGGGGCACCGTGCCCTCGATCGTGGCGAGGCGGGATTTCGGCGCGAGGCCGGCATGGGGGATGCTCGCCAGCAGGAGCGCCGTATAGGGATGGCGCGGTGCATGGAAGAGCGCCTCCGCGCTCGCGGTCTCGGCGGCGCGGCCCGCGTACATCACCACGACGCGGTCCGCCGTCTCGGCCACCACGCCCATATCGTGGGTGATGAGCAGCACCGCCGTGCCGCGCTTCGCGGTCAGCTCGCGGATCAGCGTCAGGATCTGCGCCTGGATGGTCACGTCGAGCGCGGTCGTCGGCTCGTCGGCGATCAGCAGGCGCGGGCCGCAGATCAGCGCGATGGCGATCATGATGCGCTGGCACATGCCGCCCGAGAGCTCGAAGGGATATTGCCCGAGCCGCCGGTCGGCATCGGCGATGCCGATCGAGACCAGCATGGCGCGGGCCTGCGCCAGCGCCTCGGCGCGCGGGACCGTCTGGTGCGCGGTCAGCGCCTCGACGATCTGCGCGCCCACCGTCATCAGCGGATCGAGCGAGGCTGTCGGCTCCTGGAAGATGATCGAGGCGTCGCGTCCGCGCACCTTGGTCATGGCGGCTGGCGGAAGCGCCGCGAGATCCGTGCCCTCGAGCAGGATGCGGCCGCCGGAGAGCGTCACCGCTTCCGGCAGCAGCCGCAGCACGGAAAGCGCCGAGAGCGACTTGCCGCAACCGGATTCCCCCACCAGCGCAACGGTCTCGCCTGCACCGACGGACAAGGACAGACCGTCGACGACGGCCGCGCCGTCGATCGCCAGCCTGAGCCCTTCGATGGTGAGGACGGGCGATGTCATGCAGCGCTGCTCATCGCGAGCCGGGAATGGGCCCGCGCTCGAAGACGCCGAGCGAGTTGCCGCCATCCACGGAGAGCACCGCGCCGGTGACGAAGCTGGCCTTCTCCGAAGCGAGGTAGAGCACGGCGCCTGCGGCGTCATGCGGCCCGCTGGTGCGGCCGAGCGGAATGCGAAGCTTCATCTTCTCCACGTAATCCTGCGTGAGCGGCGAGACGACGCTCCCGGGCGCGAAGCCAGGCTCCACGACATTGACGCGGATGCCCTGCTCCGCCAGCTCGATGGCGAAGCCCTTGGCGATGCGCTCCAACGTCGTCTTGGAAGCGCAATAGGGGACCGTGCCCTTGCGGAGCGCCCGCGCCGCCCCCGAGGAGATCATGATGATCACGCCCTGCTTGCCGGCCGCGATCATCTGCCGGGCGAAGGCCTTGGTCACGGCGTAGGGCGCCCTGACGTTGATCGAGAAGATGCGATCGAACTCCGCCGTGTCGATCTGCAGCAACCCGCCGGCCGGATAGACCCCGGCGTTGTTGACCACGACGTCGGGCGCCCCCCAGCGCCTCTCGACGGCTTCGGCCATCGCCTGGATCGAGCTTTCGTTGGTGAGCTCCACCTGGTGCACCATGGCCCGCTCCGGCGGGATGCCGTTCTCCGCCACCACGGCCGCCGCCGCGTCGGCGCGCGCGTCCGCGAGCACGACGCGCGCCCCCTCGCGCCAGAAGGCCTCGGTGATCCAGCGCCCGAAGATGCCTGCCGCGCCGGTGACGACGACGGTCTTGTCTTGGAATTGCATGGTGTTCGCCCTGTTGTTCTCGTTCTGCGCCGTCGGCGCTGCCCCTCATCTGTCTTCTCCCCGCGCGCGGGGAGAAGAACGCTCTCAATCGTCAGCGCTTCAAAGCGAAACGCGTTCCTCTCCCCGCCACCCAGATGAGGCCTGCCTCATCTGGGCACTTTGGCTGCCCAACATGGGCAAGCCCATGTTGGGTGACGGGGAGAGGTTAGGTGAGGGGCAGCGCCAACGTCTCCGATCATCCACTACCCCCTCGCCCGCGAACGCGGATCGAGCCTGTCCCTGAGCCAATCCCCGAGCACGTTGACGCTGAGCACCAGCAGGAAGAGGCAGCCGCCCGGAAACAGCGTCAGCCACCAGGCGCGTTCCAGGTAGTTGCGGCCCGTGCTCATGATCGAACCCCAGCTCGGCGTCGGCGGCTGGATGCCGAGGCCGAGGAAGGAGAGCCCTGCCTCGAACAGGATCATCAGGCCGAATTCGGCGGTCGCGACGACGACCAGCGGCCCCGCGATATTGGGGAGCACATGGCGCAGCAGCAGGCGCATCGCGCCGGCGCCGGCGAGCTCCGCCGCGCGGATATAGGGCAGCGTCGCCACCTGCAGCGTCTGGGCGTAGGCCACCCGGGTGTAGCGCGGCCAGCGCGTGAGGCCGAGCACGAGGATCAGCGTCTGAAAGCCAGGTCCCGCCACCGCCACGGCCAGCACCGCGAGCAGGATCGCCGGGATCGACAGCATCGTGTCGACGAGGCGCATGATGGCGATCTCCGTCCAGCCGCGCCGCCAGCCGGCGATGAGCCCGAGCGCCGCGCCGAGGGTCAGCGAAACGGCCACCGAGGCGACCGCGACGACCATCGAGGCGCGCGCTCCGTGGAGGACGCGCGAAAGGAGGTCGCGGCCGAGCTCGTCCGTGCCCATCCAGTAGGTGACGCCCTGGGCCGTGGCGTGGCCGGGCGGTCGCAGGCGCTGGATCAGGCTCTGCCGCGCCGGATCGGCAGGGGCGAGGACATCGGCCAGCAGGGCGATCAGCACGAAGCCGGCGAGGATCAGGCCGGCGATGAGGATGGACAGCGGCAGCTTGCTAAGCAGCCCTCGGCTCGGCAGCGCCGCGCTCACGTCTGCGCCAGCCGGATGCGCGGATCGATGCCGCCATAGACGAGGTCGGCCGCGAGGTTGACGGCGACATAGACCAGCGAGACGAACAGCACGATCGCCTGCACCACGAGGAAGTCGCGCGACTGGATCGCCTGGATCGCCAGCTGCCCGATGCCTGGCCAGGCGAAGACCGTCTCGACGATGATCGCGCCGGCGAGGAGATTGCCGATCTCCAGCGCCGCGATGGTGACGACGGGGATCGAGGCGTTGCGCAACACGTGGCGCAGCACCACCTGGCCGAGCGTCAGCCCGCGCGCGAGCCCGGCGCGGACGTAATCCTTCCCCAATTCGTCGACGACGGCGATGCGCGCCATCCGTGCGAAGGTCGACATCGACAAGAGCCCCAGCGCGATGGCCGGCATGATGACGGAGGCCGGTCCGTCGACGCCGGAGGAGGGCAGCCAGCGCAGGGCCACCGCGAAGACCATGATCATGAGGATGCCGGAGAGGAAGGTCGGCAGGCTCTGCCCGGTGACCACCAGCGCGGCGATGGGCCGCTCGAACCAGCGTCCGCGCCAGACCGCCATGGCGATGCCGGCGGGCACGCCGACGCCGATCGCCACCGCGAGAGCGGCGCCTGCAAGCGCCAGCGTATAGGGAATGCGCCCCGCCAGGATGTCCCAGGCGGGCACGCGCTGCACCACCGAGACGCCGAGCTCGAAACGCGCGAGGCCCGCCAGGAAGGTGAGATACTGCCGCCAGATCGGCTGGTCGAAGCCGAGCTCGCGCCTGAGCGTCTCGATCTGCTCGCGCGTCGCGCCTTCGGGCACCAGGAGCAGCACCGGATCGCCGGAGAGGCGCATGACGAAGAAGACGATCGTCATCACGCCGAAGGTGGTGAGCAGCGCCTGCAGCAGGCGGCCGGCGAGGTAGCGGGGCATCGCGTCAGCGGCCTTGGAGAGGCGAGGCAACGCTGCGGGGGCGCGTCCTTCGAGACGCCGCTTGGCGGCTCCTCAGGATGAGGCCTGTTGGGAGCTCCCAACAGCAAACCTCCTCATGCTGTGGAGGCGCGAAGCGCCGTCTCGAAGCACGCACAATCGTCAATTCCGCCACTTCATGTCGAAGAGGAAGAAGCTCTCGTTCGCCGTCGGCTGCCAGACGATCTCGCGCCTGGCGCCATAGATCGCGAAATCCTGGTACAGGCCGAGGCCCGGCACCTCGTCGCGCAGGATCTCGAAGGCGCGCCGGTAATGCTGCAGGCGCTTGGCCTCGTCGAGCGTGGCGCGCGCGGCGTCGACCTCCTTGTCGAACTCCGCGTTCGAGTATTTCGCCCAGATCGAGCCGCTGCGGAACAGCGGGAAGATCACGCCATCGGCATCCTGGCAGGCGCAGCTCCAGCGCCCCAGCGAGATCGAGCCGGCCTCGTCCGGTCGCCCCTGGCGGCGGCGCAGGAAGGTCGCCTGGTCGCTGGTCGAGATGTCGACCTTGAAGCCGACGTCCTGCAGCATCTGCTGCAGCGCCTCGACCAGCCGCCGGTCATAGGCGGGGGAGGTGAGGAAGGAGAGCTGCGCGCCGACCGCATTCGCCTCTTTCAGCAGAGCTTTCGCCTTGGCGGGATCGAAGGCGTTGCCGCCGATGCCCTCGACATAGCCGAAGTTCGCTGGCGTCAGGACGATGTCCACTTCCTTGCCATAGCCCTGCAGCAGCGCCTCGATCAGCGTCTTGCGGTCGATGGCGTGCGCGATGGCGCGGCGCACGCGCACATCCTGCGTGGGGCCCGCCATGGCGTTGATGAACATGTAGCCGATGCGCTCGGTCGGCGCGGCCAGCGCCTGGAGCTTGGGGTCGCTCTTGATCCTGACCGCCTCGTCCGGCCCCAGCTGCCGGACGATGTCGGCGCGGCCGGTCTGCAGGTCGGCGATGCGGGTCGCGACGTCAGGCACGACGCGGAAGGTCGCGACGTCGAAGGGCGGCCGCCCCCGCCAGTAATCCGGCACGGCCTCCAGCACCGTGGCGACGCCGCGCTGCGCCGAGCGGAGCTTGTAGGGGCCGGAGCCCACCGGCGCCTGGTTGAAGGCCTGGGCTCCCACCTTCTCCACCACCGCCCTCGGCACGATCGACAGCTTCACGAGCTGCGCCATCAGCGCGGGGTAGGGCGCCTTGGTCTTCATGATCACCTTGTCGCCCATGGGCTCGGCCGAGGCGATCTGGTCGAATTGCGACAACTGCGGGCTGCGGAAGGCCGGGTCGGTGATGCGGCGGATCGAGAAGGCCACGTCCTCTGCCGTCAGCGGCGAGCCATCGTGGAACTTGAGGCCCTTGCGGATCGTGAACTCGATCGTCGTGTCGTCGATCTGCCGCCAGCTCTCCGCCACCTGCGGCACGATCTTGCCTGAGGCGTCCCGCGTCACGAGGTTGTCGAAGATGTTGCGGTAGATCGTGTAGCTGTCGGTGTCCCACTGCACATGCGGATCGAGCGTCGCCGCGTCGTTGGGCAGGTCGATGGTGATCGACTCGCGCGCTGCCTGCGCCCAGGCCGGCCCTGCGGCGAGCAAGGCCCCGACGATCACCGCCATCCGCTTGAGCATATCCCGTCCCCTCCACGCGGGCCGCACCCGGGCGCGGCCGCCCCCCAGACTAGACGAGCGGAAGCGCTGGCATCAATCGCCCAAGGCCCGAATTTTTCAGGGGATCCGCCCATCGGCCGCATGGCCTGTGGCAGGCGTCGCCGGTCCGTGGCGGAGTTCCGGCCGGAAGCCGGCCTCACGCAAGGTTCTCCACTCCTTCCGTAAGGTTAATCAAGCATTCGTTAACCATGAATATTGATCCGCTGATAGTCATAGCCGCTCGTCGGCAACCCCAGTTTCGCTGACCCAGCGGTAGGTCAACGCTAATTTAATGGCTTCACGTAAAGTTGCATCCATAAACAAGGCACGCCGCAGAAGCGTGCATTTCAGCAGAGGCTTCAATGGGCATGGCGGTACGGCAGGAATTCTTGGCGCAGCAGGCGCCGCGGCGCAGCGGACGCGAAAGCGACCTTGCGCTGCAGATCGAGAAGATGATGCGGCGGCTACGGGTCGCCGTGGTCTATGGCGGCGACAAGTCGGTGGATGGCGCGGTGATCGAGCAGACGACAAACCCACGCTCCTGGAAGAGCTACCGGGCCGTCGCCGAGGACATCAAGGCGGCGCTCGGCCGCCTCGGCTGCCGCGACGTCGAACTGATGCCCGACGACATGCGCCTCGGCGAGGCGCTGAAGCGGCATGGCACCCATCTCGCCTGGCTGAATTCGGGCGGCGTGCAGGGGCATTGCTCCGTCGCGCATGCGCCGGCCATGCTCGAGCTCTTCGGCATCCCCTATGTCGGGCATGACCCGATGATGGCGGGCATCCTCGACAACAAGCACGTCTTCAAGCGCCAGCTCCGCGCCGCCGGCATCCCGACCGCCGCCTTCCAGATCTGGCAGCCCGGCATCGGCGCGGCCGATCCGACCGAGGACATGAACTTCGCCATGGCCTTCGGCGATTTCGACGGCCCCTTCGTGGTGAAGCCCGTTTCGGGCCGCGCCTCGCTCAACGTCCGCTTTGTCGGCGACCGCGATGGCCTCGCCGAGGCGGTCGCCGAAGTCTACCGCGCGACGCGCAACCATGTGCTGATCGAGCGCTATCTGTCCGGCCGCGAGTATTGCGTGGCCGCCGCCGGTCCGGTGATCTCGAGGGGCGGCCGCCTGGAGCGGCTCGACGGCCCCTTCGTCTTCTCGCATCTCGAGCGCGTGCTCGGGCCTGAGGAGAAGATCTTCACCTCGATGGACCTCAAGCCGATCAGCGGCGAGCGCGCCAGGCCGCTCGATCCGATCCGCGACGCCGGCGTCATCGCGAAGCTCGACGACCTTGCGCGGCAGGTGTTCCTCGAGCTCGGGGTCGAGACGATCGTCCGCCTCGACGTCCGCGCCGACGAGGACGGCGACCTCTACGTGCTCGAAGCCAATCCGAAGCCCGATCTCAAGGCGCCGTCCGACGGCGTGACCAGCCTGATCGCGATCGGGCTGCCCGGCTTCGGCATGAGCTACGACGACCTCATCATGTCGATCCTCGCGGATCGCATCGACGTGCTGCTGAGCGAGCGGCGCGGCGTGGCCAACCGCCTCGCCCGCCTGATCTAGAACAAGGGGATCGAACCCATGCCCGCCACCGAAAAGCTGTCCTTCGGACGCCGCTTCACTGACGCCCTCGCCATGCTCGTCGTGGCGGTGGTGTCGCTGGTGCTGCTGATCTACGTGGCCTTCGGCGAGGCGAAGCGGACCTACGAGCGTTTCCAGATCGAGAAGCTCGTGGCGCAGGGGCAGGTCGTCCAGTCCTCGGTCGAAACCTTCGTCAAGCCCGGCCTGCCGATCCAGCAGTATGTCGGATTCAACCAGCTGGCCGACCCGATGGTCAAGGCCGATCCGCTGATCGACGCGATCGGATTCTTCGACATGACCGGCCAACGCGTCTTCAACTCCGGCGAGGCCGAGGCCCGCCAGCTCGGGCCGAACGTCGACACGCAGAAGCTCGGCCAGTTGGGCACGGAGCTGCGGCAGGAAGGCGAGCTGCTGCAGGTCATCCTGCCGGTCAGCAACCGCTTCGAGCGCATCGGCAGCGTCGTGCTCTCGGTGCCCCGCACCAAGGTCGCCCAGGTGGTCGAAGAGGCCTTCATGCCGCTCGTGAAGACCGGTATCGGCGCGGCGCTCTCCTTCGCGCTGTTCGTGCTGCTCTTCGCGCATCGCTTCGCCGCCACAAGCCGCTGGCGCTGGGTGGGCGGCGCCTTCGTGACGATGTTCATGGTGGTGGCGGCGCTGGTCGTCTCGACGTTGATCTCGGTCTATTCGCAGGGCGCCCAGGCGCGCGCGAAGTCGCTCGCCGACAGCCTCGGACAGCGGCTGGACGACCTCGTCATCTACAACATCAACCTCGACGAGATCACCGGCATCATCGCGCTGTTCGGCGATTACAAGCGGCTGAACCCGGAAATCAGGGCGGCAGCCCTGATCGTCGACGGCAAGGTGAGGGCGCATGTCGTTCCCTCGATGCGCGGCCAGGACTGGGACCACGTCGCCGAGGATTACGAATACACAGTCGACATCAGCCAGCCGGGGAACCCGCGCTCGGTGCAGGTCAAGGTCGCCCTGCCCAAGGATATCGTCTGGCAGCAGGTTTTGCGCAGCGTGAAGAACTTCACGGCGCTGCTGGTCGCCTCCGGCTTCCTCGCGGCCCTCTTCATGGGCGTGGCGCGATCATTGCAGCGGCTCGCCGAGACGAACGGCAAGGAATGGGGACCCGTCGCCGAAAGGGCGGTGATCGACCTCGTCAAGCCGGTCTTCTTCCTCGCCGTCTTCGTCGAGCACCTCAGCTACGCCTTCCTGCCCGGCCTGATGCTGCAGGCGGCCGCCAAGGCCGGGCTGCCGAGCAGCTTCGCGACCGCTCCCTTCGCGGTCTATTATCTGGTCTTCGCGCTGTCTCTCGTCCCGGCCGGCCGGCTTGAGCGCCGGCTCGGCGCGAAGACGCTGATGGTCGGCGGCCTGCTGACCGCCGCCGGCGGCCTCGCTCTCCTGGCGCTGACCGACGATCTCTGGGTCGCCACGCTGGCGCGTGGCCTGTCGGGCGTCGGCCAGGGCGTGCTGTTCATCGGCGTGCAGGCCTACGTGCTGGCCAATTCCTCGACCGGGCGGCGGACGCAGGCCGGCGGGGCGATCGTCTTCGGCTTCCAGGCCGGCATGATCGGCGGCATGGCCATCGGCTCGCTGCTCGTCTCCTACATGGGCGCCGATGGCGTGTTCATCCTGGCGGCCAGCATCGCCGTCCTGACCGCCTGCTACGGCTGGGGTGTGCTGCCCCGGCAGCTCGCCGGCGATGACGTCTCGACTTCGCTCCACTCGGCCTGGCGGGACATGCGCGGCATGCTGACGGATCCAGGCTTCGCCCGCTCGGTGCTGCTGGTCGGCATGCCGGCCAAGGCCGTGCTGACCGGCGTCATCCTCTTCGCCATGCCTCTGCTCCTGACGCAGCAGGGCTTCGCCAAGGAGGACATCGGCCAGATCACGATGCTCTACGCCGGCGCGGTGATCCTGTCCTCGCATTACGCCGCCGCAAAGACCGACCGCAGCTCAGACACGGAATCGATCCTCTTCTGGGGCACCACCGTCACCGCGATCGGCCTGACGATGATCGCTGCGGTCGCGCTGCTCGACGGCGCCGCCAGCATGGTCCCGACCACGGCCCTGATCGTCGCCGGCGTCGTGCTCGTCGGCATCGCGCATGGCTGCATCAACGCCCCGATCGTCACGCATGTGACGCTGTGCCAGGCGGCGAACCGCTACGGCATGGCCAACGCCGCCGCCACCTACCGGCTGATGGAGCGCGTGGGCCATGTGTTGGGCCCCGTCATCGTGGGCCAGATCTTCCTCTACTTCGGAACCTCGTGGACCGCTCTCGCCTGGATCGCCGGCAGCGTCTTCCTGCTCGGCTTGATGTTCCTGACGCCGGGCGGCCACCAGGATCCGCACCCCGCCTCGGGCAAGGCTTGAAACAAGGCCTGAAAGGATGACGACGATGCTGTCCAGACGCGCCCTCATCGCCGCCGCGGCGAGCGCCGCCGCGATCCCCTCGGCCCTGACGCCGCTCGTCGGCGCCAAGGCCACGCCGGCCGCCGAGCCGGCCTACGCAAGCTGGTTCAAGTTCGCGCCGACGGTCGTCGAGAAGTGGTCCGTCCGGCAGGACGGCGATCCGAATTGGGTCAAGATCACGCCGCTCAAGACGCCCGGCACGGGCCATCCCCGCAAGATCCTGGTGATGTATCCCAGGCCTTCCTCGGCCTATGACATCGCCATCACGAAGATCCTCGGCGTGTTCAGCGACAAGGAGCTGAACGTCGAGCTGACCGTGACCAACTTCGGCAACGACGAGGTGCGCGGCCGCGCCGCGCTCGCCGCCGCGCATGACGAGCATTTCGACCTGATCATGTCGATGGGCTCCGAGGCGACGGCTTGGCTCTGGGAGCGCTACCGCGGCGGAATGCTGCCGGTGCTCTCCGTCTGCTCCAAGGATCCGGTCGTACTCGGCCAGTCGCCCGGCTACAACCGGGGCTCGGGCACCAATTTCGCCTTCACCTCGCTCAACATGCCGATCGAGGCGCAGATGGCCTATGTGAACGAGCTGAAGCCCCGGCTCAAGAACATCGCCATCCTGGTGGATTCGCGCAACGTCAGCGCCGTCGAGACGCAGTCGCGGCCGGTGATCGACTACCTGCGGCCGCGCGGCGTGCGGGTGTTCGACCTGGCCGTGCAGGATCCGGCCAACGCGAAGGCCGAGCTCGAGCGGATGATGCGCGACGCGACCGCCCAGATGATGCGCAACGACCCGGACCTCACGAGCAGCGTCTACTGGGTCACGGGCTCCACCTCGGTGTTCCGCGAGATCGCGACGATCAATGCCTATGCCGGCCGCGCGGCGGTCTTGAGCGCGGTGCCCGATGTCGTTCGTGGCGGCGACGACAGCGCGATGCTCTCGATCGGCATCAGCTTCGAGTCGAACGCGCACGTGGCCGCGGTCTATGCCGCCGACATCATCCGCGGCCGCGCCAAGGCCAGCGAGTTGCCGGTCGGCCTCGTGACGCCGCCGGACATCGCCATCAATTTCCGCAAGGTGCGCGACATCGGGATGACGGTGCCGCTGTCCTTCTTCGAGGCTGCCGGCACGATCTACGACTACGACGGTCGGGCGGTGCGCATCGACGGCGTCAGCGTTCCGGTGCCGGTGAACTGAGGACATTGAGCGGGACCGGCCCCCGGAAGGGGCTGAGAATCCCGCCTGAAGAACCATTGATTTTAACGAGCTTGTCGAGGGGCCGCTGCGGCGGGATCATCAGATGTCCAGCAATGTTGTGACGATTACCAGCCGTCAAGCCGCAGGACGGTCGTCCGCTGCGTCCGACGCCGCGGCGCAGGCCATGCGCCTGCTGCTGGCCGGTGGTCAGATCGGCGACGCGCTCGCGCTCCTCGAAGCGGATCTCGCGGGCCGTCTCCCGGCCGGCGGGCTCTGCCGCATCGTTCTCGATCTGGGCGCCTCGGGCCTCGCAGTCAGCGATGCATCGGCGCCGCATCGGGCTTCGCTCCGCGAAGCGCTGGCCGCCGCCCGGGAAGGAACGCCGCCGGACGCCCTCTTCGAGCCGATCGCCGCCCTCGGCGGCGCCTCGGCGCAGGTGGCGCTCGACGGGCTGAAGGCGCTCGCCGCAGGCTACAGCTCCGTCGTCAAATCGGCCGTGCTCGACGGCCAGGGGGCGGTCGTGGGCCTCGTGCTCCACTACGGCCGGCATAAGGCGGCGAGCGAGGACGAGGCTGCCGCCATCCGCCGCTGCGCCGAAACCTGCGCGCTGCTCCGGGACATCGCCGGCATGCGCGAGAGCGCGGTCAAGGCCGACAAGAGCCTGGCGTCGCTCGCCGCCGCGATCCCCGGCGTCGTCTATCAGCGGGTCGTCAGCCCTGATGGACAGATCCGCTACACCTACATCAGCGAAAGCGCCTACGAGCTCTTCGGCGTGACCGCCGAGCGCATCCTGAACGACCCCGAGGCGCTGTTCCAGCATTACAGCCCCGAGTACGCAAGGATTTTCCGCCAGCGCCTCATCGACGCCTCGCGCGCCATGACGCTTTGGGACGTCGAGGCCGAGATCAACCGGCCCGACGGCCAGAAGCGGTACACCCACGCGCTGGCCCGCCCGCATCGCGAACCGGACGGCTCGGTGCTCTGGACCGGCGTGATCCTCGACGCGACGCGCATCAAGGAGGCCGAGCTCGCCGCCAGCGCCGCCGAGGCGCGGACCCGCGAGGCGATCGTCGAGAGCCTCTCGCAAGGACTGCTGCTGTTCGACCGTGACGACCGGCTGACGCTCAGGAATTCGCATTTCGTCTCGCTCTATCCGGAGATGGCCGAGAAGGCCGTCGTCGGCGCCTATTACGCCGATGTCATCCGGGCCGAGCTCGATCCCGTCTTCAACGCGGCCGTTAGCGTGTTCGACGCCAACGACGAGCTCGTCGACCGCCTGATGCGCCACGGCGAGCCGCATCTCGTCTACGAGCGCTCGATGGCGGGCGACCGGCACATCCTCGTGAATGAGTACCGCACGCCCGGCGACGAGACGCTGGTGCTCTACACCGACATCAGCGAGCTGAAGCGCCGCGAGCGCAAGATCGCCCATCTCGCCCACCACGATTCGCTCACCGGCCTCGCCAACCGCATCCTCTTCAAGGAAACGCTGGAGAAGGCCTTGGTGGAGGCGAGCCAGCAGGGCCGCACCATCGCGGTGGTCTGCCTCGATCTCGACCGCTTCAAGCTCGTGAACGACACGCTCGGGCACCACGTCGGCGACCTGCTTCTCAAGGAAGTCGCCGTCCGCATCGAAGGCAGCCTCCGCAAGGGCGACATGGCGGCGCGGCTCGGCGGCGACGAATTCGCGGTGATCGTGACCGACACCGGCGACGGCCAGCAGCTGACCTCGCTGTCCTGGCGCCTGCTGCACGCCATGGCACAGCCCTTCGACCTCGCCGGCCATTCCATCGTCAGCGGCACGAGCATCGGCATCGCCACGGGCGGGCCCGATCTCATCGATCCCGAGACGCTGCTGCGCAACGCCGACCTGGCGCTCTACCGGGCGAAGACCGACGGCCGCGGCACCTTCCGCTTCTTCGAGCGCGAGATGGACGACAAGGCGCAATCGCGCCGACTGCTGGAGATCGCTTTGCGCGGCGCCATCGCGCGTAACGAGCTGGAGGTCTGCTACCAGCCGCTGGTGGATACCCACACCACCGAGGTCGTTGGCGCCGAGGCCCTGCTGCGCTGGAACCGTCCTGGTATCGGCTATGTGCCGCCACTCGAGTTCGTGCCGCTGGCCGAAGAGACCGGCATGATCGACGCGATCGGCGACTGGGTGCTGAAGACCGCTTGCCACGACGCCGCCACCTGGCCGCATCAGATCCGAGTGGCCGTCAACATCTCGCCGGCGCAGTTCCGCAACCAGAACTTCGCGCAGGTCGTGAAGCAGCATATCGAGAACAGCGGACTGTCGCCCGAGCGGCTGGAGTTGGAGATCACCGAGTCGATGCTGCTGCGCAACACCGAGGCGAACCTCAAGATCCTGCATGAACTGAAGGCTCAGGGCATCCGCATCTCGATGGACGACTTCGGCACCGGATATTCGTCGCTCGGTAACCTGCGCTCCTTCCCCTTCAGCAAGATCAAGATCGACAAGTCGTTCATCGGCGACCTGAACAAGAGCGTCGATGCCGCCGCGATCATTCGCGCCGTGCTGGCGCTCGGCCGCAGCCTCGGCATGACGACGACCGCCGAGGGCGTCGAGACTCGCGATCAGCTCGCCTATCTTCGCGCCGAGGGCTGCGTCGAGGTGCAAGGCTTCTATTTCGCCAAGGCCGTGAAGAACGACGCTTTCAAGGACTTCATCGCCGAACACGCGGTGAAGCGGCGCGGCTGAGGTCTGTGTGGGGCCGGAGCCTGCCAAGGCTCCGGTCGAGCGCCTCCGCCCCGACTTTTCGGCCGACGCGCCGCCATGGGCCGCGCGGCAGCTTTTTTTTGATCCAGAGCATTGCTCCGGCCGCGCGCGTCCGTATGAGACGGGCGACATCTTCGACCGGACCTCAAGCGATATGAGCGCACTCAGCACCGAAACCGTGACCCATGTCCATCACTGGACCGACAGCCTGTTCAGCTTCCGCACCACGCGTGGGCCTGGGCTGCGCTTTCAGAACGGCCAGTTCCTGATGCTTGGCCTCACCATCGACGGCAAGCCGCTGCTCAGGGCCTACAGCGTCGCCTCGGCCAATTACGAGGAGGAGCTGGAGTTCCTGTCGATCAAGGTTGCGAACGGACCGCTCACCTCGCGCCTGAAGCACATCCGGGTGGGCGATCCCGTCCTGATCGGGCGCAAGGCCACGGGAACGCTGCTGCTCGACAATCTCAGGCCAGGCCGCAACCTCTATCTCATCGGCACCGGCACCGGCCTCGCGCCCTTCATGAGCCTGATCAAGGACCCCGCCGTCTACGAGCGCTTCGCCAAGGTGGTGCTGGCGCATGGCGTGCGCGAGGTGAGGGAACTCGCCTATTCCGAGGAGATCCAGCGCGAGCTGCCGCGCCACGAGCTGATCGGCGAGATGCTCAAGGAGCAGCTCGTCTATTATCCGACCGTGACGCGCGAACCGTTCCGCAACCGCGGCCGCATCACCGATATCATTGAGGACGGCCGGCTGTTCGCCGATGCCGGCCTCCCGCCGCTCGACGAGGCCGAGGATCGGGTGATGCTCTGCGGCTCGCCGCAGATGCTCGCCGACATGACCGCCATCCTCGAGGCGCGCGGCTTCGAGGAGGGAAGCTCCTCCTCGCCCGGCAGCTACGTGGTCGAAAAGGCTTTCGTCGAGCGCTGAGGCGCCGGCCGGCAGCCAAGCCGCCGCTGGCCCGAATTCCCTTCTCCTGAAACCGCCCGGCGGGAACGGTCTCGCTTCGCGAGGCGTTGTCTCGGCGCGCCTGTACCATCGGGCGCAGCCCCGGGGGGGCGCGACGCGCGCGTTCCGCACCCCGATCCGGCTCCGCCTCCAGCGGCGCGATGCCGGCAACGGTCGGGGTGGTCAGCCGAGCACATCACAAGGAGAAACCCGATGAAGAAGACAGCGATCGCGGCCTGCGTCCTGGCGCTGAGCGTCGCCGGGGCCTGGGCCCAGAGCAGCAACACGACGCCGAACACCACCAGCAATCCGGGCAACGCCGCGCCCGGCGCCAACACCGGCAGCCCGACCTCCGGCACCACCACCGGCTCGTCGAACCCAGCCGTGAACCCCGGCGACAATGCGCCCTCCGGCGTCAACGCCAGCGGCCAGGCGACGATCGTTTCGCTCTCAGCGCTGGAGCGCGGCGCCAACAGCTTCACCGAAGGGCAGGCCCGCACCCGGCTCGAGGGCGCCGGCCTCTCCAATGTGACCAACCTGCAGAAGGACGATCAGGGCATCTGGCGCGGCCAGGCCATGCACCAGGGCAGGAACGTCACGGTCGGCTTCGACTACAAGGGCAATATCGGCGTGCAGTGACGGCCTCCCGGAGGCCGAACACCATCAACGAACCAAGAACTGAACTGAGGAGAGACGATCATGACCAAGACCATCACCGCGATGTTCGATCGCTACGCGGATGCGAAGAGCGCCGTCAACCGGCTGGAGAGCGCCGGAATTTACCACGACCAGATCAGCATCGTCTCCAACGATGCGGAGCATAAGCGCTATACCGACGAGACCGGCACCGGCACGGGCACGGGCGCCTCGCTCGGCACGCTGATCGGCGGCGGCGCCGGCCTTCTGGCCGGGCTCGGCCTGCTCGCCATTCCCGGTCTCGGGCCCGTGGTCGCGGCCGGCTGGCTCGCCTCCACCGCGCTCGGCGCGGGCGTCGGCGCGGCGGCCGGCGGGCTGGTCGGCATGCTGACCGATGCCGGCATCGACGAGACGGACGCCAACGCCTATGCCGAGGGCGTGCGCCGCGGCGGCACGCTCGTCACGGTCCGGGCCGATGACGCCATGGCCGAGCAGGCCGCCGACATCCTGGATGATGACGGCACGATCGACATGGACGAGCGTCAGTCCAGCTGGCGCAACGAGGGCTGGAGCGGCACCTACCGTTCCGATGATTCCCTCACCGGCGGCACCTCGACCGGCGTCGCCGGAGGAATGACCGGCGGCATGGGCACGACAGGCGCGATGGGCGGCTCCACCGGCTCGACGATGACGAGGCCTTCCGCCGGCACGATGGCCGAGCCCGGCGCCATGGGGGCCGGCACGATGGGCGACGACAGCATCGCCTCCGGGGATCGCGGCGGCCGCGTCCGCATCCACAACGCGGGCGAGCGCTCGCCGCTCTGACCGGTGCGGCGTCGCCGAGCGCTGGACGAGCCGATCTCCATCGCGAGGTCGGCTCACCGGCCCGGGCGTCGGTTGACACGGACCCGATGTGGGGCGATGTCCCCGTCGGGTCCGTTTTTCGTCAGTCAGACCGCCATGCGCCAGCGCGACGTCATCATCTCCGAGGTCGGCCCGCGCGACGGGCTGCAGAGCATCAAGCGCGCCATGCCGACCGAGGCGAAGATCGCCTGGGTGCGCGCCCTCGCCGCCGCGGGGCTCACCGAGATCGAGGTCGGCTCCTTCGTCAATCCGAAGCTGCTGCCGCAGATGGCCGATACGGCCGAGGTCGTCGCCGATGCGGCGACGCTCCCCGGCCTGATGGTCGTGGCGCTGGCGCCGAATCTTAAAGGCGCCGAGCGCGCCTATGCTGCGGGCGCGCATCGCATCACCATGCCGGTCTCGGCCTCGCGGCTGCATTCCAAGGCCAATGTCAACATGTCGCCCGAAGAGGCGCTCGAGGCGGTGCGGGCGAGCGCGGCTTTGCGCGACGCCCTGCCTGATGCCGCTTCGCGCGGCCTCGAGGTCGGCATCTCCACGGCCTTCGGCTGCACCATGGAGGGCCCGGTGGACGAGGATTGGGTGATCCGCCTCGCCGCGATGGCCGCCGAGGCGGGCGCCGATTCCGTCGGCCTCTCCGACACCACGGGGATGGGCAACCCGGCGCAGGTCAAGCGGCTATTCCGGCGGCTGCAGGCCGAACTCGGCGACAAGGCCGGCGGCGCGCATCTGCACAACACCCGCGGGCAGGGCCTCGCCAACGCCTGGGCGGCTCTGGAGGCCGGGGTGACGACTTTCGATTCCAGCCTCGGCGGCCTCGGCGGCTGCCCCTATGCGCCCGGCGCGACGGGCAACATCGTCACGGAGGATCTCGCCTTCATGCTGGAGGCGGCGGGCATCCGTACCGGCATCGATATCGATGGTCTCGTCGCGGCCCGCGCCATCGTCGCCGCGGCGCTGCCTGGCGAGCCGATCTACGGCCATGTGCCTGATGCGGGGCTGCCCAAGGGCTTCGCCTATGCAGGAGCAGCCGCGTGAGCGCGCCGCGTCTGCTCGACGGCATCCGCGTCGTCGAATTCTCGCATATGGTGATGGGGCCGAGCTCAGGCCTCGTGCTGGGCGATCTCGGCGCCGACGTCATCAAGGTCGAGCCGGCGGGGGAGGGCGACAACACCCGCCGCCTCACCGGCTCCGGCGCGGGCTTCTTCGCGAGCTTCAACCGCAACAAGCGCTCGCTCGCCGTCGATCTAAAATCGGAGCGCGGACTCGGCCTGGTGCGCCGGCTGGTCGCGACGGCCGATGTGGTGACGGAGAACTTCCGGCCCGGCGCGCTGGACAAGCTCGGCCTGGGCTACGAGGCTCTGGCCAAAGACAACCCCGGCCTGATCCATTGCGCCATGAAGGGCTTCCTGGCCGGGCCCTACGAGCATCGCGCGGCGCTCGACGAGGTCGTCCAGATGATGGGCGGCCTCGCCTACATGACCGGCCCCAGCGGTCGGCCGCTCCGGGCGGGGGCCTCCGTCAACGACATCATGGGCGGCATGTTCGCGGCGGTCGCCATCCTCGCCGCCCTGCATGACAGGCAGCGCACGGGCAGGGGCCGCTCGCTCAAGGCGGGACTGTTCGAGAACTGCATGTATCTCATGAGCCCGCATATGATGCAGTTCGCGGTCACCGGCCGTCCGGCGGCGCCGATGCCGGAGCGCCTCGCCTCCTGGGCGGTCTACGATGTTTTCGAGGTCGCGGGCGGCAGCCAGGTTTTCGTCGGCGTCGTCACGGACACGCAATGGGCCGCCTTCTGCGACGCCTTCGGCCTGCCCGACCTCAAGATCGATCCGGCGCTTTCCACGAACCGCGACCGCGTGCTGGCCAGGGATCGCTACATGCCGCGGCTGCGCGCCCTGTTCGCCGCGTTGGACCGTGCCGACGTGCTGTCGCTCTGCGAGCGGATCGGCCTGCCCTATGCGCCGATCAACCGGCCCGAGGACATGTTCGACGATCCGCATCTCAACCATCCCGGCGCCATGGTGTCCGTCACGCTGCCCGGAGGCGATGCGGCGCGAGTGCCGGCGTTGCCCATCGAGATCGACGGCGAACGCCCCGGTCTCAGCCGCGACATTCCCGGGGTGGGCGAACATTCCGCCGAGCTCTGCGGAGAACTCGGCCTGTCAGCCGACGAGATCGCGGAGCTGTTCGGGACAGGCGGCGTCACCGGCCCGCGCGGCTGATTTCGCCGCTGCTCAGACGCGCTCCAGCGCAAGCGCGATCCCCTGCCCGACGCCGATGCACATGGTCGCCAGAGCGCGCCGGCCGCCGGTCAGCGACAGCTCCAGGGCCGCGGTGCCGGCGAGGCGCGCGCCGGACATGCCGAGCGGATGGCCGAGCGCGATGGCGCCGCCGTTGGAGTTCACCTGCGGTGCATCGTCGGGGATGCCCAGTTCGCGCAGCACGGCGAGGCCCTGCGCCGCGAAGGCCTCGTTCAGCTCGATCACGTCGAAATCGGCTGGCTTGAGGCCGAGCCTGGCGCAGAGCTTGCGCGTGGCCGGGGCCGGGCCGATGCCCATGATGCGCGGTTCCACGCCCGCCGTCGCGCCGCCGAGCACGCGGGCCAGGGGCTCCAGCCCATGCCGGCGCATCGCCGCCTCGGAGGCGACGATCAGCGCCGCCGCTCCGTCGTTGACGCCGGAGGCGTTGCCGGCGGTCACGCTGCCGCCCTTGCGGAAGGGCGTCGGCAGGGCGGCGAGAGCCTCCCGCGTCGCGTCCCCGCGGGGATGCTCGTCCTTCGCGACCATCACCGGCTCGCCCTTGCGGCGAGGGATCGCCACCGGCACGATCTCGTGCTCGAGCCGGCCATTGGCCTGCGCCGCCACGGCGCGGCTTTGCGAGCGCAGCGCGAAGGCGTCCTGGTCGGCGCGGGAGATCCGCCAGTCCTCCGCGACGTTCTCGGCCGTCTCCGGCATGGAATCGATACCGTATTGCGCCTTCATCAGCGGATTGACGAAGCGCCAGCCGATCGTGGTGTCATGGATCTCGGCGTGGCGGGAGAAGGCGGCCTCCGCCTTGGGCATGACGAAGGGCGCGCGCGACATGGATTCGACGCCGCCCGCGATCATCAATTCCGCCTCGCCGGTCCTCACCGCCCGCGCCGCCATGATCACCGCATCCATGCCGGAGCCGCAGAGCCGGTTCACCGTGGTGCCGGACACGCTCTGGGGCAGGCCCGCGAGCAGCAGCGCCATGCGCGCGACGTTGCGGTTGTCCTCGCCCGCCTGGTTGGCGCAGCCGTAGATGACATCGTCCACCGCTTCCCAGTCGACTTTGGGATGGCGCTCGATCAGCGCCTTCAGCGGCGCGGCGGCGAGATCGTCCGTCCGGACGGAGGCGAGCGATCCGCCGAAGCGGCCGATCGGCGTGCGCCGGTAGGCGCAGAGATAGGCGTCGGTCATTGCGGTCTCATTCCGTGCGCAGATGCTCGCCGAGCCAGCGGCCGGCTTCGGCGAGGGCGCGTCGCGCCGCCGGCAGCTCCCGCGCCAGCCGCACGAAGCCATGGGTCACGCCCGGCCAGACGTCGAGCCGATGCAGCACGCCCACCTCGGACAGCTTGGCCGAGAGGAGCAGAGTGTCGTCGATCAGCGGGTCGAGACCGGCGGCGTTGAGATAGAGCGGCGGCAGGCCTGCGAGATCGGCGTTGAGCGGCGCGGCGAGGGGCGAAGGCGTCGCCGGCTCGCCGAGGAAGTTGCCCCAGTACCAGCGCATCATCTCCGTGCGCATGATGAAGGCGCCGTCGCCGAGCCGCTGGTGGCTGGGCGTTTCGAAGAGCGGCGCGTAGCAGCCGTAGATCAGCGCCGCCGTGGCGGCCGGCGTGCCGCGCTCGCGCAAGGCCAGCGCCGCGCCGAGCGCGAGGTTCGCCCCGGCGGAATCGCCGGCGAGCGCCAGGCGCGCGGGATCGACCATCTCGCCGAGCGCGCCGCTGCGGATATGCGCTGCAGCGGCCAGCACGTCGTCCAGAGGTCCCGGGAATGGCGTCTCTGGCGACAGGCGGTAATCGATGCCGAGCACCGGATGGCCGGCCGCCGCCGCGATCAGCCGCATGGTGCCGTCATGCGTGTCGATGGAGCCGAAGGTCCAGCCGCCGCCGTGCAGGAACAGGATGGCCGGGCGGCCGGCGCCGCCCTCGGGCACATGCAGGCGCGCTCGTAGCCGGCCCGCGGCTCCCGGCACGGTGAGGTCGCGGGTGTCCGCCATCTCCGCATCGGCCCAGACCCAGGGACGCTGCTGCTGCTCGAAGAGGGCGCGCGCCTCGCCGATGGGCAGGGCGCGCATATCGACCGCTTGGGCCGCCTTCAGCCGCGCCAGGATCGGCGCCATGTGGGGATCGACCGCAATGCTCACGGGAGGGAACCCTCTTCCTGCCGATGTCGGGGCGGCGACATCCATCGCCGCGCCGGCGTCCGGCGTCAAGCAAGCTCGGTTCTCCTGTTCGACGCCGACGAAAACGCGGCCGCGCCTGGCGCCGGCTAGTCGGGAAAGACCACCGTCTTCTGGCCGTTGAGGATCACCCGGTTCTCGAGGTGGAAGCGCACCGCCTTGGCGAGCACGCGCCGCTCGATGTCGCGCCCCTTGCGGACGAGATCGTCCGGCATGTCGCGGTGGCTGACGCGCTCCACGTCCTGCTCGATGATCGGCCCCTCGTCGAGTTCGGCCGTGACGTAATGCGCCGTGGCGCCGATCAGCTTCACGCCGCGGTCATGCGCCTGGTGGTAAGGCTTGGCGCCCTTGAAGCCCGGCAGGAAGGAATGATGGATGTTGATGCAGCGCCCTGCGAGCTTGGCCGCCAAGCCGTCGGAGAGCACCTGCATGTAGCGGGCGAGCACGACCAGCTCTGCGCCGCTGTCGCGGACCAGGCGCCAGATCTCGGCCTCCTGCTCCATCTTGGTGGCCTTGGTCACCGGCAAGGCGTGGAATGGCGCGCCGGCCAGGTCGAGCCCAGCCACCACCTCCGGCCCATGGTTGGAGATGACTCCCACGACATCCATCGACAATTCGCCGATCCTCTGGCGATAGAGGAGATCGGCCAGGCAATGATCCTGCTTGGAGACGAGCAGCATCACCTTGCGGCGCTGATCGGCCGCCACGATGCGCCATTCCATGCCGAAGCGCTGCGCCAGCGGCGCGAAGGTGCCGGATGGATCGGCCGTGGCGTCGCTTCCCTCAGATTCGGCGAAATGCACGCGCATGAAGAATTGCGCAGTGGCCGGATCGTCGAACTGCTGCGCATCGAGGATGTTCTGGCCCTGCTCGAAGAGATGCGTGGCGACGGCGGCGACGATGCCGGGACGGTCGGCGCAGGCGAGCGTGAGGATATGGGAACGTGGTCGCAACTTCGGACTCCGGGGGCGGACTGGTCACGCCGTCCTTAGACCGGCGACGCCCAATGCGCCACCGCCCGACCGGGCTCACCATTCGAAAGCGATCCGCAAACGCGGGGTTTCCCGCAATGCCGGGTCGAGAACGGCCCCGCCCGATCTCGCCGAAACCGACGATCGCGATGCGAGCGGTCGTCGACGCGGCCCCATGTTCCGACGGCGATCCATCGGCCGTGTGAATCCATCGGCGCCCACCGATTCAGCCTTTGCGTTGGACCGCGCTCCCCGGGACGGCGAGACTCGGTTGACACCGCCGTCGCGAAAGCCCTGGTCCCCATGCCTTCAACTCGTCCCCTGTCATCGCCAGCGCCGTCCGGCCTGGAGGACGAGGCCGTCATGCTGCGGCGCGTCGATCCGCCGCGGAACATGGCGCGCTGGTACGCCCTCTCCGTCGAGTTGACGCTGTTCGAGGATTGGTCCTGCACGCGCGCTTACGGCCGCATCGGCGGGCGGGGCGGCCGCGTGATGATCGGGCTGTTCGAAAGCCGCTCAGCCGCAATGGCCGAGTTCGAAGCGCTGCTGCGCGCCAAACGGCGGCGCGGCTACCGGTCGGCGCCCGGCGGCTGATCGGCGCGAGGCGCCGCGCCGCGCTTGCGGCCGTAGAGCTCCAGCCGGTGCTTGACGATGTCGTAGCCGAGCTCCTCGGCGATCCTGGCCTGCAGCCGCTCGATCTCCTCCGAGGCGAACTCGATCACCGCGCCGGTGTCGAGGTCGATGAGATGGTCGTGGTGCCGCTGGTCGGCATGCTCGTAGCGGGAGACGCCGTCGGCGAAGGCGTGGCGGTCGATGGCGCCGCGCTCCTCCAGGAGCTTCATGGTGCGGTAGACCGTGGAGAGCGCCAGCGTCGGGTCATGCGCGAAGCCGCGCTGGAAGATCGCCTTGGCGTCGGGATGGTCCTCGGCCTCTGCGAGGATCCGCAGGATCAGACGGCGCTGTCCCGTCATGCGGAGGCCGGCGGCCCGGATTTCCGCTGCGAAGGCCTCGATGCGCCGTTCGATCTTCTCCATGCGCCTGCATAGCCTTTTGCGAAGCAAAAGCAACAGATTCTACCGCTCTTCGTTCGCAACAGCCATTGACAGATGCATATCGTTTGCATTAGCGATAAAAGAATGGGTGGGTCCGAAAAGGGGTGCGGCATGGCGTTGGCCGGGGCATCGATCGACGAACCGACAGGCGGCTGGCGTCGCGGGCGGGGCGAACCGTCGCTGCTCGAATCCTTCCGCTCGGTGCCCGTTGGGTTGACGGGCTCCAGCTGGCGGCGCTTCCTGGCCTTCCTCGGGCCGGGCTATCTCGTGGCCGTCGGCTACATGGACCCCGGCAACTGGGCCACCTCGCTCGCGGGCGGCGCGCAGTTCGGCTATGCGCTGCTCGTCGTCGCCTTGATGTCCAATATCATGGCGATCCTGCTGCAGGCGCTCTGCGCGCGGCTCGCCATCGCCACCGGCCGAGATCTCGCGCAGGCCTGCCGCGACGCCTATCCGCGCTGGGCGGCCTGGCCGCTGTGGCTCCTCGCGGAACTCGCGATCTGCGCCACCGACCTCGCCGAGGTGATCGGCACGGCGATCGCGCTGAACCTGCTCTTCGGCATCCCGCTCGAGATCGGCGTGCTGATCACCGCGCTCGACGTCTTCGTCATCCTCTGGCTGCAGACCAAGGGCTTCAGGTGGATCGAGGCCTTCATCATGACGCTCACCGGCGTGATCGCGATCTGCTTCGCCGTGCAGATCGCCATGGCCGATCCCGTCTGGGGCCAGGTGATCCGCGGCTTCGCGCCGACCACCGACATCGTCACCAATCCCAACATGCTGTTCATCGCGCTCGGCATCATCGGCGCCACCGTGATGCCGCATAACCTTTATCTGCATTCCGGCATCGTGCAGACGCGCGCCTTCGGCGACACCCTGCCGGAGAAGCGGGAGGCGCTGAAATGGGCCACGGTCGATTCGACTGCGGCGCTCATGTTCGCGCTGCTCATCAACGCCTCGATCCTGATCCTCGCGGCCGCGACGTTCCATAAGGCCGGGCAGACCGAGGTCGCCGAACTGCAGAAGGCGCATGAGCTGCTTCAGCCGCTGCTCGGCGCCTCGATCGCGCCGACCCTGTTCGCGATCGCGCTGTTGTGCTGCGGCCTCAATTCCACGGTCACGGCGACGATGGCCGGCCAGATCGTCATGGAAGGCTTCATCGACATCAAGCTGCCGGCCTGGATCCGCCGACTGCTGACGCGTCTGGTGGCGATCGTTCCGGCCGTCGCCGTGACCATGCTCTATGGCGAGGGGCAGACGGCGAAGCTGCTCGTGCTGAGCCAGGTCATCCTGTCGTTCCAGCTGCCCTTCGCCATCGTGCCGCTGGTGATGTTCACTGCCTCGCGCGCCAAGATGGGCGAGATGATCGCGCCGCGCTGGCTGACCGCGGTCTGCGCAGTCATCGCCGCCGTGATCGTGGCGCTCAACGTCAAGCTGCTGTGGGACACCGCCATGGGCGGCTGAGCCGACGGCCAAGGCGGCGCCTTAGGTCTCTCGGGGACTCCGGCAGCCCACCTATGCGATTGCGCATGGGCTCGAATTCGTTTCCGATGCGTTCACTCGGGTCGGCGCGTGTTGGCCGGCAGGGAGAACGACTTGAGACGCTTGTCGGACACATTGGCTCACCTCGCCGCCATCAAGGCGGCCGGCATGGCCGCGGCCCGCGCCGCGGCGACCCCTGCAGAGGACCGGCTGGCCGATCTCGGATCATTCGGCTCGAACCCGGGCGCTTTGGGCGCACGGGTGTTCTCGCCGGAGCGGTTGCCTGCCGGTGCGCCGCTCGTCGTCGTGCTGCATGGCTGCACACAGACGCCGGCGGCCTATGATTCCGGCGCCGGCTGGTCGCGCGTTGCCGAGGAGAGCGGATTCGCGTTGCTCTATCCCGAGCAGCGGCAGGCCAACAACCGCAGCCTCTGCTTCAACTGGTTCGAGGCCCAGGACATCGCGCGGCAGGGCGGCGAGGCCGAATCGATCCGGGCCATGATCGCCGCGGCCGCGCGGCACTTCGGCAGCGATCCCAGGCGGATCTACATCACAGGTCTCTCCGCCGGCGGCGCCATGGCGGCGGCGATGCTCGCGGCCTATCCGGAAGTCTTCGCCGGCGGCGCGATCATCGCCGGGCTGCCCTCCGGCACGGCGCTCGGCGTGCCGCAGGCGCTGGAGCGGATGCGCGGGCAGGGCCTGCCCGATCGTGACGCTCTGGCCGCGCTGGCCAAGCGCGCCTCGGACCATCATGGCCCATGGCCGACGGTGCAGATCTGGCATGGAACGGCGGATGCCGTGGTGCATCCGGCCAATGGCGAAGCCCTGCAGTCGCAATGGAGCGCCCTGCATGGCGTCAGGCCGGCGCCGGATCGTCAGGAGCGGATCGGCGCGCATCTGCGCCGCGTCTGGTCGGACGGCGATGGCCGCGCCGTCCTCGAGCATTACGCCGTCGAGGGCCTCGGTCACGGCGTCCCTCTGGCGCTCGGCGGCCCGGACTCCCTGGGCGCGGCCGGACCCTACATGCTGGAGGCCGGCATCTCCTCCACCCGGCGCATCGCGGCGGGCTGGGGCATCGCCGCTGCGAAACCGGAAGCCGCCGTGGCGTCGGAGCGCTCCGCCCCTCGTCCGGAACCGAAGCCTGAGCGTCCGGCCGGCGTCAGCCAGGTCATCGAGAAAGCCTTGCGCGCCGCAGGCCTGATGCGTTGATATGGCCGGGCATGAGGGGGCGACGACATGGATATGGGCGAGATCAAACTTCTGGATCAGCGCTTCCGGCGGCTGCTGATCGGCCACGCCAAGCTCGAGAAGCTGTGGACGGGCTGCCGCTGGGCTGAGGGGCCGGCCTATTTCCCGGCCGGCCGCTATCTGGTCTGGTCGGACATCCCGAACGACCGGCTGATGCGCTTCGACGAGACCGACGGTTCCGTCTCCGTATTCTGGCAGGGCTGCGGCAACCACAATGGCCATACCGTCGACCACCAGGGTCGGCTCATCGCCTGCGAGCATCTCAACCGTTGCGTCAGCCGTATCGAGCACGACGGCTCGCGCACCGTGATCGCGAGCCACTGGGAGGGCAAGCGCCTGAATTCGCCGAACGACGTGGTCGTGGCGAAGGATGGCGCCATCTGGTTCAGCGACCCGACCTACGGCATCGACATGGATTACGAAGGCGCCCGCGCCGAGAGCGAGATCGGCGCCTCCAACGTCTACCGCATCGAGCCGGACACCGGCCGGATCGCGCCGGTCGTCACGGATCGCGTCAAGCCCAACGGCCTCGCCTTCTCGCCCGATGGGCGCTTCCTCTATGTCGCCGACACGGGCCAGTCGCATGTTCCCGACCTGCCGGTGACTCTCACCCGCTATCCGGTGAGCGACGACGGCCGGTCGGTCGGAGCCGGCGAGACCTTCTCGACCTGTCCGGCCGGCTTCTACGACGGCTTCCGGCTCGACGAAGCAGGAAACGTCTGGACCTCGGCGGGCACCGAGGTCCATTGCATCGGGCCGGATGGCACGCTCGGCATCCGCATCGGCGTCGGCGAGATCGTCGGCAACCTCTGCTTCGGCGGACCGAAGCGCAACCGTCTCTACATCTGCGGGCAGACGTCGCTCTACTCGTTGTTCGTCAACAGCCGGGGCTGCTGAGGAAAGGCGTCAGGCGCTGGCTCTCGCCCGCGCCCCACCCGTTTTGCCGCCTGACGTCTTGCCGCCAGCCGCTTCGGCGCCGGAGGATTTGGCTGCGGCTTTCGCCTTGGCGACGGAATCTTCGTTCATGCTGTCCTTCAGCGCCTTGGCCGGCAGGAAGGCGAGCTTGCGCGAGGGGGGCACCTTGACCATTTCGCCGGTCTGCGGGTTGCGGGCCTCGCGCGCCTTACGCTCGCGCACCTTGAACTTGCCGAAGCCGGGCAACGCCACCTCGTCGCCGCTGCGCGCCGCCTCGGCGATCGCCATGGTCAGCGTATCGATCATCGCCCTTGCGTCCGCCTTGCTGACCTCATGGGCCCCGGCCAGCCGGTCGGCGAGCTCCTGAACGTTCATGTGTTGACTCCTCCTGCGGCGCGGCGACTGCAACGCCAAGCTTGCGCCGCACGAAAACGCGGGCGGTGGGGCAAAGTTTCAGGGAGACGCGCGAATCGGGCCGTCCTTCAGCCTTCCTCGCGCCTGAGCGTCAGCCGCCGTCCGCCAAGCCGCTGGAAGGCCTTGGCGCGGCAGGTGAAGACCACGACCTGCTGCTGCGCGCCGGCCCGGCCGAGCGCGTCGAACATGCGCTCGATCCGCTCGTCGTCGGAGTAGACGAGCGCGTCGTCGAGGATGATCGGGACGGCCTGGCCGCGCTCCGCCAGCAGCGAACCCATGGCGAGGCGCGTCAGCACGGCGATCTGCTCCTTGGTGCCGTCGGAGAGGATCTCGAAGCGCTCGCGCGCCGCGCCGCGGGCCAACTCCTGCACGTCGTAGCCGTCGCCGAGTTCCGGATCGGCTGAGGCGAAGACATCCTCGAGATAGGGCTTGAGGTAGCGCTTGACCGGCGCATGCAGACGCTCGCGCTGCTCGTCGTAGCAACCGGTGACGGCCTCCTGCAGCGCCTGAAGCGTGCGCACGCGGCGCTCGTGCTTCTCAGCCTGCCGCCGCCACAGGGCGGCATCCTCGCTGAGCATGGCGAGACGCTCGCCGAGCCCTTCGGCCCCGGCGCTCTCGATCTGCCCCTCCAGATGGGCGATCATGCGGTCGAGCTCGGCAAGCGCGATGGCGCGCCGTTCTGTGGCTTCGCGGAGGCGCTTCACGCGATGCTCCTGCTGGCGCAGGCGCTCGGCGTCGGGCGCGGCGCGGCGCAGGGCGTCGAGCACGGTCGCCTCTTCGGCCAGCGCCGCTTCGGCGGTGTGTGCTGCCGATTCAGCGGCCGCGGCGGCCGCGGCGCGTCCGGCATCGGGCAGCAGCGACAGGTCGGTCGACAGCCGCCGCTCCGCCTCGTCAAGCGCGGCCTGCCGGCGCGCCTGCTCGGCGGAGAGGCGCTGCAGCGCGGCATTCGCCGCCTCGCGCCGCCCCTCGATGCGTGCGAGAGCCTCGCGCCGCGCGGCGCGCCGAGAGTCGATCGCGCCGATCGCGGAGGCGATCGCGACGGCATCGGGATGCTCCAGGCGGGCGGCGGCAGCCGCCGCCGCGAGACGACGGTCAAGGCCTTCGATCCGCTCGCCGAGCGCTTCCAGCTCGTGCCGCGCCGCAGCAGGTTCAACGCCGAGGCCTTTCAGCGCGCCGATCGCGCCGGAGCGGTCTTGCGCCAGCGCGCGTCTGGCCTGCGCGGCTAGCCGCAGCGCCGCCATGTCGGCGAGGCCCGCGCCGGAAAGGAGGGCGGCGCGCTGCGCCTCCGTCGCCCGCCGCCGCTCCCGCTCCGCCTCGCCGCCCAAAGGCGGCATGACGGTGATGAATGCGAGCCCGCCGGCGTCGATCGAGACCGGAGCGGCCGGCATCAGCGTCAGCATTCCCGACGCCGTTTCGCCATTTACGGCGACGCGACCGGCGCCCTCCGGCGACACCTCGATCCTGAGCTTGACCGCCCCGGCCTCGATCCGCGCGGCGAGCGCCGCGATGTCGCGCTCCAGCGCCTCGGCCTGGTCCAGCAGCGCCTCCGAGGCTGGATTGGCGGCGAGCGCCCGGTCGATCTCGTCGAGGCGGCGCGAGGCTTCGGCGATGGCGGTGCGGCGCGCGGCGAGGTCCGGCGCCAATGTGGCCTCCGTGAGCGCCGCCTGGAGGTCCTTCAACCTGGCGAGAGCCGCCTCGTCCGCGAGCTCCGCCGTGGCGATCGCTTCGGCCTCGGCCCGCGCCTCGGCGAGCCTGCGGCGGGCCTCTTCCTGCTCGCCCGCCAGCCCGGCGAGGTCGGCCGTCGCCGCGGAGGCCAGGATGCGATCGGCGTCGACGCGGCTGGCGCGCTCGGCGATCTCGCGCTGCCTCCGCCGCGCCTCGTCGCATTCCGTCTGCTTCGCCTTCAGGAGCGGCTCGCGCAGCGCCAGCCGCTGGCGGGCCTCCGTCGCAACGGCGAGCTCAGTCTCGGCCGCCGCCAGGTCGGCCGCCAGAGCCGCCGCGGACTCGGGGTCTGCCGTCTCCGCGCGCTCGCGTTTTGCCTGCGCCAAGCGCGTCAGCTGCGCCTCCACGGCGGCCAGCTTGCGCTCGGCCTCCGAGATCTCCTCGGTCCGATCGGCGACGTTGTTCAGCGCCTGCGCCCATGGCCCGCCGGACCGCGGCTTGCCCGCGCTCTCGGTGACGAACTCGCCGAGGTCGCGCCTGATTTCCTGGAGCAGCATCCGCGCCCGCTCGCCGCCCACGAGCGCGCCGACCTCGGCATGGATGGCCGCTCCCAGCGCGCCGGTCGCCGCCTCGCTGAAACGCGGCTGCTCGAAGGACTGGCCCTGGCTCACCCAGAGCAGGCCGAACTGCGCCTGGTCGACGCTGCGGCCGGAGCCGGGCTGGACGCCGAGGAGGCGCCACAACGCTTCGTCCGCCTCCTGGTTGGTGGCGATTTCGCGGCCTGCCCGCCGCAGCGAAGCGCGCTTCTGCTTCAGGAAGGATTTCTCGATCTCGTAGCTCTCGCCGCCATGCTCGAACTGCAGCTGCACGCTGACCGGCAGCGAAAGGCCGTCGCAGGCGAGGCTCCGCACCGCTTCGTTGGCGCTGGAATGGCGCTCGAACAGGCAGGTGCGCAGCGCGCGGAACAGGGTCGACTTGCCGGCCTCGTTCTGCTCGCAGAGCAGGTTCACGCCGTCGCCGAATCCGGAGACGGTGACGGGCCTGTCGAACTTGCCCGCTCCGGCGACGGTGAGGCCCAGAATCCTCATGAAAGCATCCTCATGGAAGCATCCTCATGAAGCGCCTCCCCGTGCCGCCGTGCGCAGGTAGAGCTCCACCAGCGCATCGGCGGCGAGCTGGCGCTCCTCGGCCGCCAGCGCCGGGTCGCGGCTGCGGGCGACCAAGCGGTCCGAGGCGCGGCGCAGCACGCCGTCGAAATCGATGCGTTCCAAATCCTCGGGGTCCGGGCGCACCTCCAGGCCTTCGCGCTCGACTTCAAGCCACAGCATGGCGGCTTCCAGCTGCGCCAGCCGCGCGTCGAGCTCGGCCAGCGCCGCCAGGGGCAGGGCGCCGACCAGCGTCAGCCGCATCACGGTGGCGGCGAGGTCGGGCGCCTGCCTGAGCAGCCGGTCGAGATCGGCGACCTGCTCTGGCGCGTCGAGTCGGTGCGTCTCCGCCGTCCAGCGATAGCGGCCGACACGGCGCGGCTGCACCACGGGCGTGGCTCCCGGCCCGGCGATCTCGACGAGCAGCGCCAGCCCTTCGCTCTGGCTGCCGAAGCGATCGGGTTCCGGCGTCCCGGCGTAATGCACGCGCGGCTCGATCGCGAGCGTGCGGTGCCAGTCCCCCAGCGCCAGATAGTCGAGCCGTGCGGAGCGCACGCGGCCGAGGTCGATCGCGTTCTTGGCTTCGCTCTCCCCGCCGAAGCCCTGGATCGAGCCATGCGCGAGGCCGATGCGGATGAGGCCGGCCGGCGTCTCGGCCGCATCCATCCAGCCCGTGAGGTCGCGCGTCTCGCTGGCGCGCTGCAGCGGAGCCGGCAGGATGGCCGCCTCGGCCAGAAGATGCGGCCGGGGCTCCAGATGCAGAACCACGTTGTCCGGCAATCCCTGCGCACGGGCTCGCTCCCACAGTCCCTGCGGCCGGTGCGGATCGTGGTTGCCGGGCAGCACGTGCCAGCGCAGGCCGGCATGCTGGCGCATCCGCTGCAGCGGCTCGCTGAGCGTCTTGGCCGACGGCGCCTCGTGCTCGTAGAGGTCGCCGGCGATCAACACGTCGGCGGCGCCCTCTGCCGTCGCGAGCGCGGCGATGCTGCCGATCGCGTCGAGGCGCGCCTGCTGCAGCACCGGCTCCTTGTCCTGAAACTGCCGGAAGACCTTTCCGATCTGCCAGTCGGCGCTGTGGATGAAACGCATGAACCCGTCCGGAATCGCGCGGGAGGGTGGACCGCCGTGCGGGGGAAAGCAACCGCGCCGCCGGACCGAAACTCGGCTTCGCTGTTCCGCTTCGGATGCGGAATTCAGTGCCTCAGCGGAAGAACAGGAAGGTCGCGACGACGAAGATCGGCAGCAGCACCGCTCCCGACCACAGCAGATAGCCGAAGAACGACGGCATCTTCACGCCTGCGTCCTTGGCGATGGCGTAGACCATGAAGTTCGGCGCATTGCCGATGTAGCTGTTGGCGCCCATGTAGACGGCGCCGGACGAAATGGCGGCCAGCGTCAGCGCCCCCTTGGTCATCAACACCTGCGGGTCGCCGCCGGCGAGCTCGAAGAACACCAGATAGGTCGGCGCATTGTCGAGGAATGAGGAAAGCGCGCCCGTCATCCAGAAATAGGCGGCGTTGCTCGGCGTGCCGTCGGCGTTGGTGACGAAGGCGACCAAGGGCGCGAAGGCGCCGTCCTTCCCCGCCTTCAGCATGGCCAGCACCGGCAGCATGCAGATGAAGATGCCGGCGAAGAGCTTTGCGACCTCCTTGATCGGCCCCCAGGAGAAGCCGTTCGCCTCGCGCCAGGCCTTCGGCGTCAGCTTCAGCGACACGAGGCCGACGACGATGAAGATCAGGTCCCGCAAGAGGTTCTCGATGCCAAGCTCGGTCGAACCGATGCGGATCGTGCCGAGCTTCACCCAGGCGCTCATCAGGATCGCCGCGATCACGACCGCAATCAGCACGAAGTTCACGCCGCCGGAGACGGAGATGCGGCTGTCAGGCGTCGGGTCGGGCTTCACGACGCCCTCGCGGCGGTAGATCCAGCTGTCGAGCAGGTAGAACACGATGATCGTGGCCGCGAAGACGAAGAGCGTCTCGTGCAGCAGCCATTTCGTGGTCCAGAAGAAATCGACTCCGCGCAGGAAGCCGAGGAACAGCGGCGGGTCGCCGAGTGGCGTCAGCGCTCCGCCGATGTTCGACACGATGAAGATGAAGAACACGAAGACATGGGCGTTGTGCTCGCGATCGTCGTTGGCCCTCAGCATCGGGCGGATCATCACCATCGAGGCGCCCGTGGTGCCGATGAAGGAGGCGAGCGCGGCGCCGATCGACAGGAGGCCGACATTGGTCAGCGGCGAGCCGTGGATATTGCCCTTGATCCAGATCCCGCCGGCCACGGTGAAGAGCACGAAGATCAGCAGGATGAAGGGGACGTATTCGAGCAGGATCGTGTGGCCGAGCGCATCGAGCGCCGGCGCCGGCCCCAGCAGCAGCGCCAGCGGGATCATGGTCAAGGCGGCCCAGAAGGCGGCGATCTTGCCCTGGTGATGCTCCCAGACATGCGCGTTCGCCAGGGGGAAGATCGCGATCGACAGCAGCATGCCCACGAAGGGCAGGGCCCAGAACAGCGACAGCGCAGCGCCGTTGAGCTCGGCCGCCGCAGCCGGCGTGGCGCCGAGGATCAGCGAGAGCGGCGCAAGCAGCAGCGGCGCGAGGACGGGCGTCGCGGATCGGGTCACGGATGTCTCTCCCTTGGCCGCCGTCGCGGGCGGCAACCAGCCTCTAGCCGCCGTCCGCGCTGCTGCCAAGGTGCGCCTCAGGCCCTTCTCCCATGGCGCGGCAAGGCGAGCTTAACCTTGCGTTCACCCTCGGGGCGCGACATTAGTCGGCGCAACGCCGTCAAGGAACGCGCCATGTGCCGCTGGGTCGCCTATCGGGGAGAACCCATCTACATGGAGGAGGTGGTCACCAAGCCGTGCCACTCCCTCATCCACCAGTCGCTCGCCGCGACGGAAGCCAAGACCGGCACCAACGGCGACGGCTTCGGCATAGGCTGGTACGGCGAGCGCGAGCGGCCGGGCGCCTATCGCGAATTGCGCCCCGCCTGGTCCGACGAGAACCTCAGGGCGATCTGCGAGCAGGTGCGCTCGTCGCTGTTCTTCGCGCATGTCCGCGCCTCCACCGGCACGGCGACGGCCCGCTCGAACTGCCATCCCTTCATCGATGGCGCCTATATGTTCATGCATAATGGACAGGTCGGCTGCTGGCCCGCCTTGCGCCGCCGGATCGAGGCGATGATCCCCGACGCCGCCTACGCCAACCGGGTCGGCACGACCGATTCGGAAGCGATCTTCCTGAGCGCCATGGCCCGCGGCGCGGCCGCCGATCCGATCGGGGCCATGGCCGCGACGCTTTCGGAGATCACCTCCATGATGGAGGATTGCGGCTCCTGCGAGCCCCTGCGCTTCACGGCCGCGCTGACGGATGGCCGCGACATCCACGCCTTCCGCTGGGCGTCCGACAACAAGGCTCCGACGCTCTACTGGAGCGAGGCGAGCGGCCGGTTGCTCATCGTCTCGGAGCCGATCGACGACACGCGCGACCACTGGCGGCTCGTGCCGCAGGGCTGCGTTCTGGCGGCGCGGCAGGGCCGTCCCGTCGAAGTGCGGCCCTTCGCCGTGGAGGCTCGGCTGGCGGCCTGAACCCGGGCTTCGCAGGAGTAGACAGCGCTCGCCGCAGCCACTAACCCTGTCCGATGCGCCTGCGCCCGGACACCCTCGGCATGACAGCCATGCTCGCCATGCTGACGGCGCTCGGCCCGCTCTCCACCGACCTCTACCTGCCGTCGCTGCCCTCGATCGCCGCCTCGCTCGGCACCGATGCGGCGCGGACGCAGCTCACCCTCTCCGCCTATCTCGTCGGCTTCGCGGCGGGTCAGATCCTCTATGGACCGATCTCGGACAAGGTCGGGCGCAAGCCGACGGTTCTGGCGGGCCTGGTGCTTTATTGCCTCGCCAGCGCGGTCTGCGCGCTCGCCGTCTCGGTCGACATGCTGATCGCCGCCCGCGTGCTGCAGGCGCTCGGCGCGGCAGGGCCGATCGTGCTGGGGCGCGCCATCGTGCGGGACCTCTACGACGGGGTACGGGCGGGGCGGGAATTGTCGCGCATGGGCATGCTCATGGGCCTTGTTCCGGCCATCGCGCCGGTCATCGGCGGCGTTCTCGAGCCGCTGTTCGGCTGGCGCTCCAACTTCTGGGCGGTGCTCGGCGGCGGTTCTGCGCTGACGCTCGCAGTGCTGCTGTTCCTGCCCGAGACGCTGAAGCAGCGCCGGCCTGAACCGATCTCGCTGCTCGGTATCCTGCGCGGTTTCCGCGTCCTTCTTCAACACGCCGGCTTCAGGCTCTACGCCATGCTGACGGCGCTGACCTATGCCGGCCTGTTTTGCTTCATCTCGGGGTCCTCCTTCATCCTGCAAAAAGTATACGGCCTGTCGCCGCTGGCTTTCGGGCTCTCCTTCTCGGCCGGCGTGATCGGCTACATCGCCGGAACCATCGTCGCGCAGCGCGTCGTCCAGGCTTGGGGGCTCGACGGCACGATCCGCATCGGCGTCCAATGCCTCGCCGGCGGCGGGCTGCTGATGCTCGTCGGCATGCTTGTCGGCACGGGTTCGTCGCTGGAGGTCACCCTGCCGATGGCGCTCTATGCTGCCGGCGTGGGGCTCGTGCTGCCGCAGGCCAATGCCAGCGCGATGATGCCCTTCCCGGACCGTGCGGGCGCCGCCTCGTCATTGCAGGGGTTGCTGCAGATGGGCTTCGCCGCGGTGGTGGGCGCGATGCTTGGGCTGCTGCTGACCAGCGCTCCCCTGGCGATGCCCATCCTGATCGCGCTCATGGGCTTGGCCGCGCTCGCCGTCTTCAGCTTCGCGCGGCGCCCGGCCGCAGCCTGATGCGCGCTCCAGGCGTTGGAACGGCGGTCCCGGCGCGTTATCCTGTTGGAGAAACTACGAGGAAGCGCCGGATGCGCGACGACGAGAACGAGCCACGGCGGAAGGTGAGCCACGAGATCGGGCAGGACCTCTCGCTGCTCTCCGCTTTCGAGCTCGAGGAGCGCATAGCGCTGCTGCGCGCCGAGATCGCCCGGCTGGAGGCTGCTGCGGCCGCCAAGACCGCCGCCAAGGGCGCGGCCGACGCCTTCTTCAAGCGCTGAGCGGCCGACGCCAGCGTGAGCCCCATCGCCGACCCGGCCTTCTACGCCTTCGCAGTGCCCGCGGTCGCCATCATGGCGATCGGCAAGGGCGGCTTCGGTGGCGCGCTCGCCATGGTGGCGATGCCGCTGATGGCGCTCTCCGGTCCCTCTGCGATCGAGGCCGGCGCCATCATGTTCCCGATCCTCCTCCTGATGGATGCGATCTCGCTCTGGTTCTGGCGAGGCAGCTGGAGCCGGCGCAACGTCGCGCTGCTGCTGCCCGGCGCGTTGGTCGGCACGGCCTTCGGCTATTTCACGGCGGCGTGGATGTCCGATCCGGCCATCCGCCTGATGCTCGGCCTGATGTCGCTCGTCTTCTGCGCCCAGACGCTGGCGATGCGCGGCCGCGATCTCCCGCCCCAGGGTCCAAGCTTCGGCCGCGCCACCTTCTGGAGCTCGATCACCGGCTTCACCAGCTTCATCAGCCATGTCGGCGGCCCGCCGCTCTCGATGTATCTCCTGCCGCAGCGCCTCCCCAAGGAGGTCTTCGCCGGCACGATGGTCGTCTATTTCGCCATCGTGAATCTCATGAAGATCACGCCCCTGGCGGCGCTCGGCCTGTTCACGGCGCGCAACCTCTGGACCTCCGCCGTGCTCGCGCCGATCGCGATCGTGGCCACCGGCCTCGGCGTCTGGCTGGTCCGGCGCATGTCGACCGAATGGTTCTACCGGGTGATGTACGCGCTGCTGTTCGTCGTGGCGCTGAAACTGACCTGGGACGGCTTCGCCGGCCTCGCCGGTCAATAGTCGACGCCGACGAAATAAAGTCCCCACGCGGGGGCCTGCGGCCCGGAGGCCTGCGTGTCCCTTGCCTCCAGGGCGCGGCTCAGGTCGTCGGCCGTCCACTTTCCGGCGCCCACCATCTCCAGCGATCCGACCATGCGGCGCACCTGGTTGTGCAGGAAGGAACGCGCGGAGGTCCTGACCTCGATGATCTCGCCGGAGCGCGCGACATCGAGCCGCTCCAGCGTCTTCACCGGGCTTCTGGCCTGGCAGGCGGCGGCGCGGAAGGTCGAGAAGTCGTGGTGGCCGACCAGCCTTCGCGCCGCGAGATGCATCGCCTCGGCGTCGAGCGGGCGCGGCACGTGCCAGGCGCGCCGGTGCTCGATCGCCAGCGGCGGCCGCCGGTTGAGGATGCGGTAGAGATAATGCCGCCGCCTGGCGCTGAGGCGCGCGTTCCAGCCCTCCGGAGCGGGCTCCGCCGCCAGCACGGCGATTCGCTCCTCGGCCTGCGCCAGATAAGTGTTGAGGCCATCGCGCAGGCTGTCCGTCCGCCACTCCTTGGCGAGGTCGGCGTGGCAGACCTGGGCGAACGCATGCACGCCGGCATCGGTCCGTCCCGCCACCATCAGCCGAATACGCTCGCCGGTCAGGCGCAGGATGGCCCGCTCCAGCGCATCCTGCACGCCTTCGCCCGAGGGCTGCGCCTGCCAGCCGCGATAGGGCGCGCCGTCGTATTCGACCGTGAGCCGGTAGCGCGGCATTCAGGCAGTCCCGTCCGGCGCGGGCAGCCGGAAGCCGGGCCGCAGGCCCGCGCCGCGCAGGAATTCCTCCGCCGTGGCGGCCGCCTTGCCGGCGCGCTGCACCTCGATGAGCCGCACAGCCCCATCGCCGCAGGCGATGGTCAGCGCGTCGTCGAGCAGGGTTCCCGGCACGCCTGTTCCTTCGGCGAGCCGCGAGCGCAGCGCCTTCACCCGCGTCGGCCCCTGGCCCCAATCGGCCTCGAAGAAGGCTCCGGGAAAGGGAGAGAGGCCACGGATATGGTCATGGACCTCGCGCGCTGGCCGTCCCCAGTCGATGCGCGCCTCGGCCTTTTCGATTTTGGCTGCGTAGGTGGCGCCTGCCGCAGGCTGCGGCGTGAAGCCGAGCGCGCCGCGGGAGAGCGCGGCCAAAGCCCGCGCCATCAGGTCGGCGCCGAGCAGCATCAGCCGGTCATGCGCCTCGCCGCAGGTCATGTCCGGCCCGATGGCGATCCGCTCGGCCATCGCCACCGGCCCGGTGTCGAGGCCTTCCTCCATGCGCATCACCATCACGCCGGTCTCGGCGTCGCCGGCCATCACGGCGCGCTGGATCGGCGCCGCGCCCCGCCAGCGCGGCAGCAGCGAGCCATGCAGGTTGAGGCAACCGAGCGGCGGAATGTCGAGGATGCTCTTGGGCAGGATCTTGCCGTAGGCCACGACCACCGCGGCATCGGCCGCATGCGCCGCGAAAGTCGCCTCCGCCTCGGCCGTGCGCAGCGTCTTCGGCGTCAGCACGGGGATGCCGAAGCGCTCCGCCATCTCCTGCACCGGGCTCTTGCGCAAGGCCATGCCTCGCCCCGCCGGCGCCGGCTCCCGCGTGTAGCAGGCCACGACCTCGTGGCCCTGGCCGACGATCTCGGACAGGGTCGGGCAGGCGAAGGCCGGCGTTCCCATGAAGACGATCCGGAGGCTCATGCGGCGGGACTTCCTCGAGTTGTGACGGATTGCAGCGCCCGCTGCGGGTTGAACCCTTGGGCCAGAAGGATTATTGATCTGGATCAAAGCGGCCCATAGCCCGCCGCGTGACGATTGACCATGGATCGCCTCGACCTATTGAAACGGCCGAACGCCGCCAAGAGCCCGACCGGACAGAATCTGGCAGGATGCCCCGTGCATCAGCTCAAGGGCATGCTGCGCGATGCCGGCCTGCGGCCGACGCGCCAGCGTGTCGCTCTCGGCTGGATGCTTTTCGGCCGCGGCGACCGGCATGTCTCGGCCGAGGCGCTGCATGAGGAGGCGCTGAAGGCGCGCGTGCCCGTGTCGCTCGCGACCGTCTACAACACGTTGCACCAGTTCAAGGAAGCGGGGCTTCTCCGCCAGGTGGCCATGGAAGGGTCGAAGACCTATTTCGACACCAACACGTCGGACCACCACCATTTCTTCATCGAGGGCGAGGACCGGATGGTCGATATTCCCGGCCCTCGGCTCGACATCGCCGGCCTGCCCGAGCCGCCCGAGGGCATGGAGATCGCCCGCGTCGACGTGATCGTCCGCCTGCGCCGGAAGGACTGACGGCCCAGCCGGTTTCGTCGTTGCCAAGCTGAAACCGTCCTTCGCGCCGGTCGTTCAAGCTCCAGTCGCTGGAAGCGCCAGCCCTGGAGTGCCCCATGCCGAACCGCCAGATCAGCGCAGCCCTTCTCGTGGGCGCAAGTCTCGTGGCCCCTCTGCTGGCCCCCGCAGCCCATGCCCAGAGCAGGGGAGGGCGGCCGCAGCCGGCCCCCGCCGGCCTGCAACGTATCGCCGAATTCCCGCACCAGGTCACCGGCGTCGCGGTCGCGCCCGACGGCCGCATCTTCGTGAATTTCCCGCGCTGGACCGAGGATTCGCCGATTTCCGTCGCCGAGGTGAAGGATGGGCGCATGACGCCCTTCCCCGATGCGCGCTGGAACGAATGGCGCAACGCCCGCAAGGACGAGCTGAACGCCGGCGACCGCTTCGTCTGCGTGCAGAACGTGGTGGTCGACTCGCAGGGGCGGCTCTGGGTGCTCGATTCGGGCGCTCCCGCGCATGGTGACGTCGTTCCAGGCGTGCCGAAGCTGGTGCGGATCGATCTCGCCTCGAACCGCGCCGCCAAGACAATCGCCTTCGGCCCCGAGGTCGCGATGCACGGCAGCTATCTCAACGACGTGCGCTTCACGCCCGACGGCCGCATCGCCTTGATCACCGATTCCGGCGCCAAGGGAGCGATCGTGGTGGTCGATCTCGAGAGCGGCGAGAATGGCGTGGCCGATGGCCTGCTGATCGGCAGGCGCGACGGCCGGATGTTCATCACTGCGCCGGAGGAAGACGCGGTCAAGCTGCGTCCGCTCGATACGGCGGGCGCCGCGCCGAGCGTCCTCATCAAGGATCTCCGGCTGCGCCGGCCGGACAGCCTCGCCGAGGGCCCGGACGGCATGATCTATGTGACCATCTCGCGCATCCAGGATTCCGCCCTGTTCAAGCCCGGCGCGGCCAAAAGCCTGACGACGCAGCTCTGGCGCTCCGATCCGCGGGCGGCGGAGCGCACCGGATCGACGGGAAGGCGGTGATGCAGAGGATCGCTCCCGCTCCGGGTCTGGTCCTGCCGCGCCGCTCTCTGCTGGCAGCGGGCGGAGCCCTGCTCGGCTCCAGCCTCGCCGCCCAGGCGCAGGAGCAGCCCGCACTGCCGCCGGCTCGGCTGACGGGCAGGCCCCAGCCGCAATTGGACCGGGAGCCGCCCGAGGAGATGGCGAGGCGCGTCGGCTGGGCCATCGTCGGCCTCGGCAAGCTGGCTCTCAGGGAGATCACCAGGGCCTTCGGCGCAGCGCGATCCTCGCGCCTCGTCTCGCTGGTCTCCGGCGACAGGGTCAAGGCGGAAGCCGTTGCGGCGCGGGAGGGCGTCGAACCCAGCCGCATCTTCTCCTACCTGGATTTCGAGCGCATCGCCAACGATCCCGCGATCCAGGTCGTCTACATCATCCTGCCCAACAGCCTGCATGCCGAGTTCGCCGAGCGCGCCTTCAAGGCCGGCAAGCATGTGTTCTGCGAAAAGCCGATGGCGCCGACGGTCGAGGATTGCGAGCGCATGATCCGCGCCGGCCGCGCCGCCGGTCGCAAGCTGATGATCGCCAATCGCGCGCGGTTCGAGCCGCATAACGTCGAGGCCATCCGCCGCGCCCGCGCCGGCGAGGCCGGGCGCATCCGTTTCGGCACGAGCGACCACGGCCGCCACCTCGACCCCAGGGATCCTGCGGACCAATGGCGCATGTCGAAGGCGCTGGCCGGTGGCGGCTCGCTCTACGACATCGGCATCTATTCGCTGCAGGCCGCGCGCTACATGACCGGCGAGGAGCCGGTCGAGGTGTTCGGCCGCATCGATAGCCCGGCGGGCGATCTCCGCTTCAGCGAAGTCGAGGATTTCTGCGCCTTCCAGCTGCGCTTTCCCTCCGGCGCGATGGCCGATCTCTCGTCGTCCTACTCCACCGCCTCGGTGAAGCGCATCCAGGCCTTCGGCGACAAGGCCTCGCTGATCATCGATCCCGGCACCGAATACGAGGGCAACCGCCTGACGATCGTCAGCGAAAAGGGCCGGGAGGAAGCGAAGGTCCAGGAGACGAACCAGTTCGCCGCGGAAATGGACCATTTCTCGCGTTGCGTGCGCGATGGCGGCGAGCCTCTGGCGCCGGGGGAGGAGGGCCTGCGCGACGTGCGCATCATGCAGGCGATTTATCGAAGCGCCAGCGAGGGCCGCCCCCTTGCGCTCGAAGCGACCGGCTCGATCCGCTGACCATGCGCCTGCGGTCATCACCAAAATGCCGTTCTTCCCGGAACCGAACCTCGGACTCATGCGTTGTCGTCGCCGGGACGGCTGTGTTGCGGGCACAAGGCCTCGGTTGGAGGAGCCGCAGAGTCAGGGACCGGGGTGCGATCACGAGGGGATGGCCAGTTTTTCAACAGTCCGCGCGTGCTGCGGCTGCTCGCTGTCCTGTCTGTGCTGCTTCCGATCGCCGCCGTGGGATTGTCCGCCTGGCGATCCTACGACAACCACCTCGCCCGCGCGCGCGAGCGCCTCGTCGCAGCGCTGGAGGTGATGCATGAGCACGTGGTCAGGGTGTTCGAGACGCATGACCTGGTCGTCATGCAGATCAATACGCTCTTGGCCTCCCTCGACGACGCCGACGTGCGGGCGCGCGAGGATGAATTCCACGCGCAGCTCAAGTCGCTGAGCGACCTCATGCCCCAAGTCCAGGACATCTGGGTGGTGGGACGCGACGGCCGTCCGCTGGTCACAGCCAATGTCTTTCCCGCGCCGCGCGACGTCGACCTCTCGGACCGCTCCTATTTCCAGGTGCAGCGCGATCGGCTGGTCGAGCCCGGCAGGAGCTACGTGAGCGACATGCTGCAGGGCCGGGTCGTCGATTCGCAGTTCTTCCAGGTCTCGAAGCGCCGCACGCGGGGCCTCCTGCCGGCTGCGGCCGACGATTTCCACGGCGTCACGTCCGTGTCGGTGGAGCCGCGCTACTTCGAGGCCTTCTTCGCCAATCTCGCGAAGGATGGCGCCTTCGCCAGCGCAGCGCTGGTGCGCGAAGACGGCAGTGTGCTGGCGCGCGTCCCGCCGCCGCAGGATCGCATCCGTGAGCGACTGCCGCCCACCAGCGGCTTCCGCAACGCCATCCGCCTCGCGCCGGAGCGCGGGGTCTTCAGCACGCGCTCGGCCTTCGACGGCGTCGAGCGGCTGGTGGCGTATCGCCGACTGGCCGGCATGCCGATCTATGTCGCGGCGGGAATGGATGTCGCGGCCATCCTGGCCGACTGGCGTGGCGACATCGCCAGTCAGGCGGCTTTCGCCCTGCCGGCGAGTCTGGCGCTCCTTTTGCTCAGCCTGGCGGCGCTGCGCATCGCCAAGCGCGAACAGAAGCTCTTCGCCGACCTGCAGAGCGAGGGCCTTCGCCGCGCCGAGGCCGAGGAGCAATTGCGCCAGTCGCAGAAGCTGGAGTCCGTCGGGCGTCTCACCGGCGGCATCGCGCATGACTTCAACAACCTGCTCACCGTGGTGATCGGCAACCTCGACCGCATCCGCAAGTCGCCGGTGGACGACCGGGTGCGCCGCGCCGCGGAGAACGCGAAGGCCGGCGCGATCCGCGCCGCGACCTTGACCCAGCGGCTGCTCGCCTTCTCGCGGCGGCAGCCGCTGCAGCCTGAGGTCGTCGACGCCAACCAGCTGATCGGCGGCATGTGGGAACTGCTCGACCGGACGCTGGGCGAGGCCGTCCGCATCGAGCTCAAGCTGGCGGATGTGGCCTGGCCCGTGCTGGCCGATCCCCACCAACTCGAGAATGCGCTGCTCAACCTCTGCGTCAACGCCCGGGACGCCATGCCGGAAGGCGGCACGCTCGCCATCGCGACGCGCAACCGAGCTGGCCTGTCGGCGATCGAGGGCATGGAGGAGCCGGTCGCGGCTGGCGACTATCTGCAGATAGAGGTGTCGGATTCGGGCGTTGGCATGCCGCCGGAGATCGCCGCACGCGCCTTCGATCCCTTCTTCACGACCAAGCCCAGCGGGCAAGGCACCGGACTGGGCCTCAGCCAGGTCTACGGCTTCGCGCGCCAGTCAGGGGGCTACGCCTCGATCCGCTCCGCACTGGGGCGCGGCGTCGCCGTTTCGATCCATCTGCCGCGGCTGTCCGCCGAAGCCGAGGCGCGGTTCGCCAAGCCGACGCCGCCGCAGCGGGTCGCCTCCGGCCCGGGGCGGCGGATCACCATCCTCGTCGTGGAGGATGATGTGCTGGTGCGTCGCTTCGCCTGCGAGGTCCTGCAGGAGGCGGGGCACCGTGCGCTGGCGGCGAGCGACGCGCTCTCGGCGCTCGATCTCCTGGAGCGACATGCCGACGTCGGGCTGCTTTTCGCCGACCTCGTGCTCGGCTCGGGCATGGACGGGATGGCGCTCGCCGTCGAGGCGCGCCGCCGCCGGCCGGAACTCAAGGTGCTGCTGACTACTGGACATGGGCTCGAGGCGTTAGCCGCCCGCGATCCGCCGGCCGATATGGCGCCGCTGCCCAAGCCTTACGCTGCGGCGGAACTGTTGCGCCGCATCGATGCCGCCTTCAGGCTCGGCCAGGCTGAACCGGGGACGGTCGCTTGAGCCAAGTCCGGACGAGCGGCGGAGGGGAGGCGCTGCTTCGCCCGAACCGGACCCTTGCCGTCTTCGTGGTGGCGGCCGTGGTGGCGCCGCTGCTGCTGCTCGCCGCACTCGCGGCGATGGACTGGCGCCGGCTGGAGCGCGAGGTTCAAGTCCGCTCCGCCCGCACCGCCACCGCCCTGGCCGAGCAGGCGCAGCGCGTCTTCGACGCCAACGCGGCGGCGATTGCCCGGGCCGACGAGAGGGCCAGGGGGATGAGCTGGGACCAGATCCGCTCCTCGCAGGAGTTGAACCTCTTCCTGCGCAATCTCGTCGCCGAAGTTCGCCTCACTGAGAGCATCGGCTTCGCGGACCCGCATGGCGCGCTGGCGGCCCTCAGCCGTGTCTTTCCTGCGCCGCCTGCGCCCGGCGCGGATCGCGACTATTTCCGCGCCCAACTGTCGAGCGACGCCGGCGTCTTCGTTGGCGAGGTCGTCGACGGCCGGGCCGGCGGCGGAATGCTGTTCCGCCTCAGCCGGAGGCGCAGCAGCGCCGACCGCGGCTTCGACGGCGTCGTCTTCGCCGCGGTGGCGCCGCAGGCATTCAGCGACTTCTACCGTTCGATCGTCGATCCCGGCGACAGCGTGACGCTGGCCAGGGCCGACGGGGCCGTGCTGGCGCGCTATCCCGGCGTCACCACGGGCGTCGCCACCCTGCCGCCCAACAGCGGGCTGATGCGCTCGCTCCGCTCCGCGCCGCAAGGCGGTACCTACAAGACCACCTCCGACCTCGACAATGTCGATCGGCTCCATGCCTACATGCGCGTCGGCGGCTACCCGGTCTACGTCTCCTTCGGCACCAATCCTGCAGCGATCGTCAGGGAATGGCGCACCAACCTCGCGAGCTACGGCGCCATCTCGCTGCTGTCGGCCGCCCTGCTGGCCCTCGTCGGCGGCGCGGCGCTCACCCGGGCGGGAGGCGAGCGGCGTGCGCTCGCCCAGGCGCAGGCCGCCATCGAGGCCGAGGCGCGCGCCCAGATGGAGTTGAGCCGCGCCCGTGAGCGCGACGCGCGGGACGCGGCGGAAGCCAGCGAAGGCCGCTTCCGGCGGCTGGTCGAGGCCAATATGCTGCCGATGGCCTTCGGCCGACTCGATGGGGGCATCATCGAGGCGAACGACGCCTTCCTCGGCCTGATCGGCTATCCGCGCCGCGAGCTGGCGGAGGGGCGGCTGCGGCTCGATGCGCTGACCCCGCCGGAGTACCGAGGGCTCGACGACCTGGCGATGCGGGAGCTGCTGGCGAGCGGGCGCTCGCAACCCTACGAGAAGGAATACGTCCGCCGGGATGGGCGGCGCATCCCGATCCTGGTCGCCAGCACGCTGCTGGCGCAGGGCGGAGACGGCGAGCAGTTGATTGCCAAATCGGTGATCGACCTGACCGAGCGCCAGCGCTCCGCCGAAGCGCTGAACCAGGAGCGGCAGGCCGTCGCCTCCAGCGAGGAGCGGCTGCGTGCGATCTTCGACAGCGCCCCGGTCGGTCTGGCGCTGGCCGAGGCGCCGGGCGGTCGCATCCTGCGGGTCAACGGGGCCATGCAGCGGCTCGTCGCGCGGGACCGGCTCGACGCCGGGGTGGCCGAATGGGGCGCCCGCCGTCCCGACGGCCAGCTCTTCGATCCGGCCGCGCATCCGCTGACGCTCGCGCTCGCGGGGGAGGAGAGACCTTCCGCCGAGATGCTCTGCCCGCAGGCCGATGGCGGCGGCTGGATCAGCGTGACCGCCGCGCCGATCCGCGCCGCCGACGGGCGGATCACGGGCGGCGTGCTGACAGTGGTCGACATCGACCGGGAGCGCCGCGCGCTCGATGCCACCCGCCGACTCGTCGACGAGCTCAACCATCGGGTCAAGAACACGCTCGCGGCGGTGCAGTCGATCGCGCATCAGACCTTGCGCGCCGGCGCCCCGCCCGAGCAGGCGCGCCGGGCCTTCGAGGGACGGCTGATGGCGCTCTCCACCATCCACAACGTCCTCACCAGGGAGAATTGGGACGCGGCCGGCCTGCCGGAGCTCTTGGAGGCGATGGCGCGGCTGCATCCGGACGCTGCCGGCCGCTGGCGCGCCCAGGGTCCGCAGGTGCGGCTGCCGCCGCGCATGGCGCTGCCGCTGTCCATGGCCTTCCAAGAGCTTTTTTCCAATGCGGAGCGCCATGGCGCCCTCTCGGCGAAGGGCGGGGAGGTTGTCGTCTCCTGGATCCTGCGCAATGGTCAGGGCGGTGGGTCGGATCTCGAGATCGAATGGCGCGAGAGCGGCGGCCCGCCGGCGGCGCCGCCGCAGCGGGAAGGCTTCGGCTTGAGGATGCTTAGAAAGAATCTCGGCCTGGAACTCGATGGCGCCGCCGACGTTGATTTCGCTCCTAGCGGCGTCGTTTGCCGGATCCGGATGCCCCTGCGCATGCCGGGACTGGGGGGCGATGCCCATGTTGCTTGACGAGTTGCAAGGCTTGCGATGCCCTTCTCCGCTGTTCCGCTCAACCAAGCTGCCGCCGGTCGCCTGTCCGTGATGGCGCGACGGGTGCTCATTGTCGAAGACGAGATGCTCGTGGCGATGCTGCTCGAGGACGTCCTCGCCGATCTCGGACATGACGTGGTCGGCACGGCCGGCAATGTCCGCCAGGCGCTCGATTTCGTGGCGCGCGAAGGCTTCGATCTCGCGATCCTCGACGTCAACCTGCCCGACGGCCGCTCCCATGTGATCGCCGATGCGCTGGCCGAGCGCGGCGTCCCGTTCCTGTTCGCCACGGGCTATGGCTCGCAGGGCGTCGAAGGACGGCACCAGACAGCGCCTGTGGTGCAGAAGCCCTACGACGAGACCAGCCTCGCCGCCGCAATCGAGGCCGCCGTCTCCGAGCATTGAGATTCGCGTGGCGTCTTAGCGGCGCAGCGTTTCCGCCGAGCGGGAGCCGAGCATGGCCCTGATCGCCGCATCCAGATCCTCCTGGCGGAACGGCTTGGCGATCCGCGGCAACCCCGCATCGTGGCCGCTCGGCAGCTCGGCATAGCCGGTCGCCAGCAGCACCGGCAGCTTCGGGTCGCGCTCTGCAAGCGCCGCAGCGAGGTCGGCGCCGGTCATGCCCGGCATCGAGTAATCCGTGACCACGAAGTCGATCTCGCCGTCGCTCGCATGGAGATCGAGGGCGGCGCGGCCGGAGGCTGCCTCGACCACGGCGTGGCCGAGATCCTCGAGCATCGCCGAGGTGCCCATGCCGACCAGCATGTCGTCATCCACGACCATGATCTTCAGCGGCCGGGTCGGCGCCGGCTCCCTCGCTGGCGCGACTGCGATCGCCGGCGATGAAGCCCGCCGGGCGAGCGGCAGCCAGAGGTCCACCGTGGTGCCCACGCCTGGCGTGCTCCTCAGGCGCAGCGCGCCGCCGGATTGCGCGGCGAGCCCCTGCACCATGGGCAGGCCAAGCCCCGTTCCCTTGCCGACGCCTTTGGTGGTGAAGAAAGGTTCCGCCGCGCGGCGCAGGGTGTCGGCATCCATGCCCATCCCGGTGTCGCTGATGCTGATGCGCACATAGTCGCCCGGCGCCGGATCGCCGCTGCCGGCCACGGTCTCCGCCGCGGCCTCGATCCGCAGACTTCCGCCTTCGGGCATGGCGTCCCTCGCGTTCACGGCGAGGTTCAAGAGCGCCAGCTCGAGCTGGTTGGCGTCCACCTCCACCTCGGGAAGATCGGGCGGGACATCCGCGAGGATGCTGACCCGCGGGCCGAGCGAGCGCTCCAAGAGGTCGCGCATGCCGTCGAACAGCGCCCGCACCGACACGGCCTCGGACCGCAGGTCCTGGCGGCGGGCGAAGGCGAGCAGACGCTTGGTCAGCGCCGCGCCGCGTTCGGCGCCCTGGATGGCGCCATCCAGCAGCTTGGCGGTCCTGAGATCGTCGACGCGTTTGCGCACCAGGTCGAGATTGGAGAGGATGGCGGCGAGCAGATTGTTGAAGTCATGGGCGACGCCACCCGTGAGCTGGCCGATGGTCTCGAGCTTCTGCATCTCGTGCAGCTGCTGCTGCTCGGCCAGCCGCTCGGTGATGTCGGTTGCGAACATATAGGCAGCGATGGGCGGTCCGCCGGTATCGCGGAGCGTATAGAAGCGCATCTCGTAGCTGCGCCGCTGCGGCGCCGCCCCGATATCCGCGGTCGCCACGAACTCTTCGCCTGCGATGGCGCGCGCCCATAGCGCCTCCAGTCCCGCCTGCTGCCGCGGGTCATGGGCGAGCGCGATGCGCAGGTCGTCCCCAACCTTGGGTCGGATGCCGTAGAGCCGCTCGAACTCGTCGGCCGTCGCCTTGTTGATCGCGAGCCAACGCCAGTCGAGCCCCACGACCTGCACGAAGATCGGTGTCTTCTCGACCATTTCGGCCAGGAGGCGGCGCTCGGCCAGGGCCTGCGCGACGCGCTCCTCCAGCTCCGCGTTCAGCGCCTGCAGGTCCGCCTGCGCCTTTCGTTCCTCGGTCACTTCTTCGGCGGAGACGATGACGCCCGAAACGGCGTCGTTCGCATCCTTCAGCGGCAGCCAGTTCTCCCGCCAGATCCGCTTGACGCCCGGCTGCGCCGGAGTCTCGCCCCTGAGCTCGACTCCATGCAGGCTGGAGCCGGCGAGCACGGCCTGCATCGCCTCCCAGGCCTGCGCATTGAGGTCGGGAACGATTTCGCGCATATGGCGGCCGACATGATCGGCGGCCGGCAGACCGTTGATCTCGGCCATCCTGTCGTTGATGCGGATGAAGCGCATGTCGCGATCGAGCACGCAGAGGCCGATCGGCGCGGCCGCATAAATCGCGTTCAGCTCATCGGCCTGGGCGCGCGCTCTCGCCTCGCGCTCGGCGAGCTGGCGCTCCGCGGCGCGGCGCTCCTCAATGTCGATGACCGATCCGACGTAGCCGAGGAAGCCTTGTCCCTGGTCGCCGAAGCGGGGCGCCGCGGCGTCGATAGCCCAGCGGTATTCGCCGTCGGCGCGGCGCAGGCGATACTCGATGCGGAACGGCTCGGCGCGGCTATTGGCGTCGCGGAAGGAGCGTTCGGCGATGGGGCGGTCCTCGGGATGCGTTGCGTCCAGCCAGCCGAAGCCAAGGGCCTCCTCCTCGGTCTGGCCGGTGAAATCGTACCAGGCCTTGTTGAGGTAGGTGCAGCGCCCCGAAGCATCGGTAACCCACATCATCACCGGCGCGTGGTCCGCCATGTTGCGGAAGCGCTCCTCCGATTCTCGTAGGTCCCGCGTGGCGCGCACCCCTTCCGTGGCGTCGTAGCCGCCGACGAAGATGCCCCGCACCCGCCCGGCATCGTCGCGCACCGGCTCGTATATGAAGTCGAGGTAGCGGTCCCGCTGCTCGTTCTGCAGCCGGATAGGCGCGGAGCGGACGATGTAGGGCCGCCCGGTCGCATAGACCTCGTCGAGCTTCTCCAGGAAGCCCTGGCCCTCGATTTCGGGAAGGGCCTCGCGCACGGTCTTGCCGACGAAATCGCGCTCGCCGGCCACGGCGACATAAGCGTCGTTGACATACTCGAAGCGATGCTCCGGCCCTGTCAGCAGGGCCGCGAAGCCCGGCATCTGCCGCAGCATGAGGCGCAGCCGCTCCCGCTCCGCTTCGGCGCGGCGCCCGGCCAGCACAGCCTCGGTGATCTCCTGGCAGGCGCAGAACATGCCCGCCACATCCCCCTCGGCGCCGCGGACCGGCGTGTATGAGAAGGAGAAATGCGCCTCCTGCCGCCTGCCATCGCGCGTCAGCTGGAAACCGATATCGTCCATCTGCGTCGATTGCCCGTCGAAGGCGCCATCGAGGATCGGTCCGATCTCGTCCATGATGTCGTGCCAGACCTCCCTGAAGGGAGCGCCCAGCGCAGCCGGATGCCGGTCCTGCAGCAGGACAGCGTAGCCGTCATTATACAGCATGATCCGCTCGCCGCCCCAGGCGGCGAACATCGGCTGGCTGGAGCCGAGCATGACGCCGACCAGCGTCTTCAGCGCCTCGGGCCACGATTGCGGCGGCCCGAGCGGCGAAGAGGTCCAGTCGCGCACGCGCATCAGCGCGCCGACTTGGCCGCCGCCGTCCAGAAATCGCAGTGTCACGGCCTCACCGCCATTCGATAGACATAGGCGAGGACGAGCGGAGTTGGAAAGCGCTGGCTGTCTGCTTCGCCTAGGGCAGAAGGTCGCTCCATTCCGGATGGTCCGCCATGTAGCGCTGCACGAAGGAGCACGCCGGCCGCGCCTTGAGCCCGCGTGCCCTCACATCGGCCAACGCGCCGCTCACCAAGGCCGAGGCGGCGCCCTTGCCGCGGGCCGCCACCGGCACTTCCGTATGCGTGAAGAGCACTTCGTCGCCCCGCCGCTGAATGGCGGCGATGGCGCGACCGCCTGGCACCGGCATTTCGTACCGGCTCTCCGCCTCGTTCAAGGTCACTGGTCCGCTCATGCTCGTTCCTTCCGACGACAAGCCGCCGTCTCGACCCCGGCCGGACCAGTCCGGCGAAGCATCGCTGCTCCGCCGGATCCTGCACGATGCCGCACCGGCACCGATCTAGGCGCGCGCGGCGTCCTTCGCCAGCAGCAGGGCCTGCGCCGACTGGTCGAGCAGCTTGTCGGTCTTCATCTCCTCGGCGAGGTTGGCGTCGATCAGCTTGGCCGCATCCTTCATGCCGAGGTGCTGCGCCAGCGACTTCATGGCGCTGTAGCGGGCGATCTCGTAATGCTCCACAGCCCTGCCGGCGCCGCAGAGGCCGACATCGAGAGCGGGCTTGCCCTTGAAGTCCTCCATGACTTCCTTGCCCTCTTCGAGGATGCCCTCGATCGCCTCGCATTGCTCGGCCTTCGGTTTCATGCCCATGGCGGCGAAGACCTGCTCCAGACGTCCGATCTGGCCGGCCGTCTCCTCGCGGTGCTGCTCGAAGGCCTGCTTGAGCTCATCGCTCCTGGCGGCCTTTGCCATGCGCGGCAGCGCCTTCAGGATCTGCTTCTCGGCGTAGTAGATGTCCTTCAGCATCGCCACGAAGAGCTCCTTGACGCTCTCCTGCATGTCAGGCGCCGCGCCGCTCTGGGCGGAGGCGCGCGAGGTGCTCTTGGCAGTGACGCTGGCCGTGGCGCCTTCATCCGTCATGGCGGCCTTTCCCCCGGACTTGGCGCGGGTCGATTTCGCGGCCGTCGCGGCGCGAGACGTAGCGCTCGCACTCGCGGCTTTGCCGTTCGCTGACGTGGTCTTGGATTTGCTGGTGGGCGTCGAGGCGCCGGCGGTGCTGGCCATGGAAGACTCCTTCGGAACACAAGAGCGGGACAGACGGCGCCGCCTTCTGGCGATGACCGAACGGAATGCTCCGTTCAGCCCATAACGAAAGGCCAAGCTCGAAGGTTCCCTCTTTGCGGTAGGCCTCAAACTGGTGGCGAAACTCCAGCCTCCCTCCAGCGTTCACGCTTCTGGTGGAGGAAGGATCTCATGGGAATATCCAACGACATGCAGAAGGCCGGCGACGAGGCCCCTGGGCCTGAGCAAGTCCGGCAGCCCGAGGCGCTGGCCAATTTCGCCGCCACGGCGCGCAGCGCCGACAAGGTCTCGCCGACCAGCGGCCGCCAGGGCTCGCCGGAGACGATCGCCGTGCCGACCGATCCCCAGGCCAAGGCCGACGCGGCCACGAAGCGGCTCCGCGAAGGGACGCTCCACGCCGATCAGGGCGCCGAGGAGGCCATCGAAAAGCTGCCCGATCGGACGCACTCAACCAGCCGCTGAAGTTTACTCAGGCGGCCAGCTTCTCGGCATGCTCCTTGGCGAGCCTGAGGTCGCCCAGGAAGGCATGCCATTCACGCCGCTTGTCCTCCTCCGTCTGCAGCCGCAGCAGGAAGGAGGGGTGGACGGTGATCAGGAGGTCCGGCCGCCGGTTGCCGGCGTGTCCAACCGAGGGCCGCTTGCGGTCGGCCGGCCAATCCTCGCCGACGATGACGAGGCTGCGGTTCTGCTGCACAGGCAGCGCCTTGCCGGTGACGCTGAAGGCGCCGGTGGCACCCAACGCCACGATCAGTTTCGGCTGCACGATCCTCACCTCGCGCTCGATCCACCAGCGGCAGGCGTCGATCTCGCTGGTGTTCGGCTTCTGGTGGATGCGCCGCTTGCCGCGCGGCTCGAACTTGAAATGCTTGACGCCATTGGTGACATAGGTGCGGGAGCGGTCGATGCCGGCGCGTTCCAGGGCGATGTCGAAGAGCTTGCCGGCGGGACCGACGAAAGGCTTGCCGGCCAGATCCTCCTGGTCGCCCGGTTGTTCGCCGACGAACATGATGTCGGCGCGCGAGGGCCCATCGCCCGGCACGCCCTGCGTCGCAGCGGCGTAGAGCGGGCAGCGGCGGCAGCCGTCGAGCGCCGGCTTCAACTCGTCCAGCGCGGCGATCTCGATGCCCATATTGCCGTCGCCCGCCGTTCCGACGCTGTTCTGCATGGCTTCCGCTTCCCTCAAGGCTATCGCGCTCCGGCTTGGGCTCGGGAGGTTCGCCTCCATCGCGCGGACGCGGGCCTCCGCCGTGCGGATCAGGGGCTTAATCAGTTCGGCCTCCGGCAGGTTCCGCCAGTATTTCGTCGGCATCTCCTTTTTCATCGCCGTCACCTTGAGGCGGGCGGGATTGAAGATCGAGGCGTAATAGGCCCGCCAATGCTCCTCCAGGCGATCCTCCGTCGGCGCATCGGCGCGGCTCGCGCCGGGGCCTATGGTCAAGGTCTCCAGGTCCCAATGAGCGCTCGCCCCCGGCGTGAGGATCGACCAGCGCATCGTCGCGAAGCGGCGCATGAAGAAGGGCGCCACAGAGGCCGTGACATGGTGCTCAGGCTCGAACCACGCGACCATCACCTCGCCCGCCTCGGCGGCGACGCTGCGGAAGCGGACGAAGGCCTTCATCTTGTGCTGGTCGCGCCTGACCGCCTTGGCCATGAGATGCGCCCGCACGACATCCGGATCGGACGCGATCTCCATCAGCGCCGGTTCGGCGCGCGTGCGGTGGAGCAGCCGGTAGGCGAGGGCGAAGCGCTCGGGATCGGCATGGAGCAGCATGTCGTCGAGCATCTCGGCGAGCGCGCGTGGGATCGGCCGACCGGGCGCATCGCCGCCCTCCACCGCGGCGGCGCGCAGCACATCGCCGCCGAAGAGATCGCCGCCCTCGCCCTCGATTCGCCAGACGATGTCTTCGGGCAGGGTTCGGAGCGCGTCCAGCCGCCTCGCCGCGCGGCGCCAGCCGGCGCTGTCGGCAGGCCCATCGAGCGCGACGACGATCACGCGCCTACGCCGCCTCCGGCAGGAGCAGGGACAATTGCCGCGGCTCGGGCCTCAGCTTCTCCTTCAGCCGCTCCTCGTCCAGGAGCCCGCCCGGCCGCCAGTCCAGCGCGGTGACGAAGGGAAGCGCGCTCTTGAGACTGACGGCGAGGCGCTTGAGGTCATCGAGCCGGAGCGAGCGGTGCCGCCGCGTCGCGAGGATGCGCTTGACCGAGGTCGCGCCAATGCCGGGCACGCGCAGCAGCATCTCCTTCGGCGCCGTGTTGACGTCGACCGGGAAGAGAGCGCGGTTGGCCAGCGCCCAGGCGAGTTTCGGGTCGATCGCCGGATCGAACATGCCGCCAGGGGCGGCGGAGACGATCTCGTCGACCGAGAAGCCGTAGAAGCGGTAGAGCCAATCCGCCTGGTAGAGCCGATGCTCGCGCAGGAGCGGCGGCGCGGCGAGCGGCAGCGAGGAGGAAGAATCCGGGATCGGCGAGAAGGCGGAATAATAGACCCGCTTCAAGGCGTAGTTCGCATAAAGCCCGCCGCTCATGCGCAGGATGTCGGCGTCCGTCGAGCGATCGGCGCCGACGATCACCTGCGTCGACTGCCCGGAGGCGAAGCGCGGCGCCTTGGCGCTCTCGGCCTTGGCTGCCTTCGCCTCGTCGAGCTTCAGCCGCAGGCGGCCCATGCCGCGGCGGATCGCAGGCAGGTTCTTCTCCGGGGCCAGCGCGCCGAGGCTGCGCTCGGTCGGCAGCTCGACGTTGAGCGACAGGCGGTCGGCATGGCGGCCGGCCTCCTCGATCAGGGCCGGATCGGCCTCGGGGATGGATTTGAGATGGATGTAGCCCCGGAAATCATGCTCCTCCCGCAGTATCCGCGCCACGGCGATCAATTGCTCCATCGTGTAATCCGGCGAGCGGATGATGCCGGAGGACAGGAACAGACCCTCGATGTAGTTGCGGCGGTAGAAGTCGAGCGTGAGAGTCACGATCTCGCCGACGCGGAAGCGCGCCCGCTCGACGTTCGACGAGATGCGGTTCACGCAATAGGCGCAGTCGAACATGCAGTAGTTGGTCAGCAGCACCTTGAGCAGCGAGATGCAGCGGCCATCCGGCGCATAGGCGTGGCAGATGCCGGATCCCTCGGTCGAGCCGATGCCCTTGCCGCCGAGCGAATTGCGTTTCGGCGCGGCGCTGGAGGCGCAGGAGGCGTCGTATTTCGCGGCGTCGGCGAGGATGGAGAGCTTCCGCTTGAGGTCGAGCTGAGGCATGGAAGGACCAATTGTTTCTATTTTGTTCTTATCACGGATCGTCGTCGCACCCAAGTCCTCCGTCGTCCTACATCTGCCAGAGGAGGGATAACGGTGCTGCGCGGATCGTTTCGTCGAGCGGCGTCACCCTGTCGTGGTCGTGGAGGATGAGGCCCTGAACGAACCGCTCTCCGGCGTCCTCGCGCAGCTTGCGCAGGCCCAGGAAATCTTTCGGCTTGAGCGTGGCGGCCGCCTTGAGCTCGATGCCGACGACGCGACCGCGGCGATCCTCGATGACGAGGTCGACCTCGTTCTTGTCCTTCGTGCGGAAGTGCGAAACCGTGCCCCGCATACGGCTCCAGCTCAGCAGCTTCAAGACTTCCGAATAGGCGAACGTCTCGAGCAAGGGCCCAAGCTTGGCTCGGTCGGCGGCGACAGCCGCAGCCTCCGTCTCGCGCAGGGCAGCCAGCAAGCCGCTGTCGAGCATATGCAGCTTCGGCGATTTGGTCAGTCGCGACAATCTGTTCGAATGCCAGGGCGCGACCGAGCGGATCAGAAACAGCCGTTCGAGGACGGCGACGTATTTCTGGACGGTCGGAATCGAGAGGCCCAGCGCGACGGCTAGGGCATGGTGGTTGACGAGTTGGCCGGCTTGTTCGGCCAGCATCCGCATCAGTCGGGGCAGCTTGTCGAGTTGCTCCAGCGTGGCGATGTCGCGTACATCGCGGTCGAGGATGAGTTCGAGATAGTTTTCGTGCCATTCCGCGCGTCTAGCGGCGTCGTGACGGCGCAAGGCTTCAGGGTAGCCGCCTCGCAGGATGATCTCGGTCAAGGCGTCTCCGGTGACAGGGTTCGCCGCAAGCGCTGGAACGTCTCCGGCGAAAAGCCTGTCGATAAGGCGGCCCGGCGCTGAAGCGATCTCCGCTTGGGCGAGCGGCAGGAGGGTGATGACCGATAGCCGTCCCGCCAGCGAATCGCCGACTCGTGGAAGCGCCATGACATTGGCGGAGCCTGTCAGCAGGAAGCGACCGGGCCTCGGATCCCGGTCGACGCTTTCCTTGATGGCGAGCATCAAGCCCGGCGCGCGTTGGATCTCGTCGATGACGGCGCCATTCAAGCTGCGGATGAAGGCGATTGGGTCGGATGCAGCAGCCAATGTCGCCGGATCGTCGAGCGTCACATAAGGTCGATCGGCCGTGACGAAGCCGCGCGCCATGGTCGTCTTGCCTGACTGACGGGGCCCGATGATCAGGACAACCCGGGTGTCCTGCATCGCTTCAATGACGCGCGCTTCGACATAGCGGCGGAAGATCGTCGGTTCGCGCGGGGGTTCGGCCATGCGCCAGCCTATCACGAACCCCGACCGATCTAAAGTGAGAGCCCGACCAATCTAAAGTCATAGCCCGACTGATCTAAAGTGAGAGCCCGGCCAATCTAAAGTGCGATGTCACAGCGAGTAGAGATCCAGCGCCCCGCTGAAGCGGGCGCGGATCAGCTCCAGGGAGGCCTTGTCCTTCTCCCCGGCCGCCTTCTCGACGAACGGCGCGTAGTTGATGATGTTGAAGGCCTTCAGCGCATCGGCGATCTCGACGATTTCGGCGGTGCTGCAGCCGTAGCCCTTGAGGAAAGCCTGCTTCGCATCGATCGAGAGGTCATGCAGCGCGAGGCTCAAGTCCCAGTAAGGCGCGACGCTGGAGGCGCAGAGCTTCCAGTCGATCACCGCCGAGACTGCGGCCGGCTCGCCCGCCACGATCACGTTCTTCAGCCGCATGTCGCCATGCTGCAGCACGGGCTTCACCTGCCATGCCATAATCTCGCTCAGCACCCCTTCGAGCCGCGCCGCCTGGGAGCGCGACAGCATGCGGTTCTGGTTGAGCACGACGAGGCGCTCGTCGAGCTTCAGCTCGGCGGAGCAATGCTCCGCCCAGGTCGCCGCACCGACGAAGCGCCCCGTCTTCGCGTCGAAGGCATGGCCGAAGCCCTTGCTCGGAATGCCGTGGATCGCGCGCGTCAGCCGTCCCATCTCGGTCAGCAGCCGCTCGTGGTCGGGATGATGTGCAGCGTCGGCACCGTCGATCCGGCGCTGCACCATCCAGGCCCAGCCCTGGTCGCCGCCGACCGCCATGACCTCGCTGACAGGCACGCCGGCGCGCTCCGCCTGCTCCATCGCCCAGGCCTCCTTGAGAAAGGCTTCGGCCTTGTCCGGCTCATGGCTCAGCCTGACGACGAAGGCGCCGTATCCAGGATGATCGGCGGAATAGACGAAATTGGAGAGGCCGCCGCCCAGGCGCTTGAGCTTGCGCGTGTCCCCGCCGATCTCGCGCCCGGCGACCTTCGCCGCGACCGCCGCCGCCTCGCGGGCGAGCTTGCCGGTGGTCGGCTTCGGCTTGGCGGCCATCAAAGGCTTTCGAGGAGGAAGGCCGCGGCGACGCACAGCGCGCCGAGGCCGAGTGAGTCCGGCACCTTGACGGTCGCCTTGAGCCCCTTGTGCTCCAGCTCGCGGTGGCCGACCTGCACCGCGAGGCCAGTGGCAGCGAGGAAGCTGTCCATCGGCGTGTCGCCCGCGCCGATGGCCTGCGCGAGGTCCATATCGAGGACCTGGGCCAGCGCCTCGGCTCCGGCCTTCTTGTCGACGCCGGCGCGCGTGACGAAGCTCGACCGCTTCACGTGCTGGTAGGCCATCAGCCTATCGTCTTCGGCGTTGACCAGCATCATCATCATGCAGGTCTCTTCGGCCTGGAGCTGATGCCGGAGGGCGTCGAGCCCGCCGGAGAATACCTCCGAGGCGCTCCTGTAGCGCTCGCGCGCGGCGGCCGCCCGCTCGGGCGTCGGCGTCCAGATGCGTTCGCCTCTCGTCCAGTCGCGGGCGTAGAAGAACAGCACGATATCGTCGATCGCGCCGGCGAGAAGGCCGGCGACGCCGACCAGCAGCTCGTCGATATCCGCCTGCGAAAGCGGGAAGGCCGCGATCTCGCGGAAGGCGATGGCGTCGTCCCGCTCCTCCAGATAGCCGACCTGCGCCCCGTTGAGCGAGACGAGCGGCAGCGGCGCATTGCTGATGGAATACCATTCCCGCCCGCAGGTCCGGATGACGTTCATCGGAAAGCGCAGGGTGTTGATCGAGACGCGGCAGCCGAGCCTCGAGAGGTTGGTCAGAGCCCCGGAGACGATCTCGGGAATCACCACCATCCCCTCGCGCTCGAGCACGGCGGTGCCGTCGAGATCGGTCATGAAGCCGCCGCGGCCGATCAGGTCCGCCTCGCTGAGGAAGGCCTTCAGCGCGGCCTGCGCCTCCGCATCGAGCGGCGCTGCGCGGCCGTCGGGAACGTCGGTCCGGACGACCTGCTGCATCATGCCAGCAGCACCTTGTCGATGGTGATGGGCAGCGACCGGATGCGCTTGCCGGTCGCGTTGTGGACGGCGTTGGCGATGGCCGCGGCGGTGCCGACGATGCCGATCTCGCCGAGGCCCTTCACGCCGAGCGGGCTCGTCTTGTCGTCGCGCTCCTCGATGAAGATCACGTCGATGTCGTGGATGTCGGCGTTGGCCGGCACATGATACTCGGCGAGATTGTGATTCATCAGGCGACCGAGCCGGTGGTCGGTCATGCTCTCCTCGTGCAAAGCCATGCCGATGCCCCAGACGACGCCGCCGATGATCTGGCTGCGCGCGGTCTTGGGATTGAGGATGCGGCCGGCGGCCACCGCGTCGACGATGCGCATGACGCGGATTTGGCCGAGCTCCTCGTCGACGCGCACCTCTGCGAAGACGGCGGAATGCGTGTAGGAGGAATAGCGGTTCATGGTGATGAGGTCGGGACGGATCGTCGTCTCGGCCTCCAGCCTGTCGCGCCCCGCGGCCCGCATGATCTCCTTCAGCGACGCGGACTTCGTGGCGTCGCGCCGTGACACGATGCGGCCGTCGATCAAGCGGACCTCGTCGAGCGACAGGCCCTTGAGCGGCTTGCCATCGACGGAGGCGGCGTCGGAGAGAAGGTCCGCCGCCAGCTTGCGGCAGGCCGCCTGCACGGCGCTGCCCGCCGAGGCCGCGGTCCATGAGCCGCCCTGCACCGGCGCCTCGGGGAGAGTCGAATCGGCAAGCTTCGCCGTTACCTCCTCCATGGCGAGGCCGAGCTCGTCGGCGGCGATCTGCGTCAGGATCGTATAGGTGCCGGTGCCGATGTCGGCGGTGGCGGTCGCGACCTCCAGCCGGCCGTCGGGCGTCAGCAAGGCGCGGGCGGAGGTCGTGTTCATCTGCGCTTCCCAGACGCCCGTCGCCATGCCGTAGCCGATGAGTTCGCGGCCCTCGCGCATCGAGCGCGGCTTCGGGTTCCGCTTCGACCAGCCGAAGCGCTCGGCGCCCACCTGGTAGCAGGCGCGCAGCTCCTTCGAGGTGAAGGGCGCATCCTCGTTGGCGTCGCGCTCGCTGTAGTTCCTGAGCCTGAGCTGCAATGGGTCCATGCCCAGCCGCTCGGCCATCTCGTCCATGGCGCTTTCCAGCGCGAAGACGCCGGAGGGCGCGCCGGGCGCCCGCATATCGCCGGGCGTCGGGATATCGAGGCGCGCCAGCTTGTAGTCGAGGTCGAAGTTCTCCGGCGCGTAGAGCAGTGAGGACCAGTTGACCACGACCTCCTGGTGCTCCTCGATCCGCGAGGTGGTGGCGATCGCTTCGTGCTTCAGCGCGGTGAGGCGGCCATTCTCGTCAGCGCCGAGCCTGACGTCGTTGATCGTCTCGGGCCGATGCGTGAAGGTGAACATCTGGCGGCGGGTGAGTTCCACCCGGACCGGCCGTTCGAGGTCGAGCGCGGCCATCACGGCGAGGAAGAGCTGGTAATGCGGGCGCAGGCCCGAGCCGAAGCCGCCGCCGACGTAAGGCGAGATCACGCGCACGTCGTCGGCGGACAGGCCGAAGACGTTGGTGATGTAGCGCAGCGAATTCATCACGCCCTGGATCTTGTCATGCACCGTCAGCTTGCCGCCGGACCAGATCGCGGTCGTAGCATGCGGCTCCATCGGGTTATGATGCTCGGCGGCGATCGTGTATTCCTCGGCCAGGCGGTTCGGCGCCGCCTGATAGGCCGCGTCGAAATCGCCAGCATCTGAGGGCGGTGGGCTGATGCCGGAGCGCTGCTTGGATGGCTTCGCCGCGTCCTGTCGCGCCTTGTGCAGATCCGTCTCGTGCGGCTTTTCGCTGTAGGTGACCTGCACGAGCCGCGCGCCAAGGCGGGCGGCCTCAAAGCTCTCGGCCACTATCAGAGCGATCGGCTGGCCGCTGTAGTGGATCGTCTTGTCATAGAGCGGGCGTAGCGGCTTACCGGGCGGACCGACGTCGTCCTGATACTTGCCTGCGCGCCAGGCGCCGAGCGGCCGGTTGCGGTGGCTGTAGACCTTGACCACGCCAGGCGAGGCCTCGGCCGCGCGGGTGTCGATCTTCGCGATCGTGCCGCTGGCGACAGCGCTGAGCACGACATAGCCGTAGAGCAGACCGGGCGCGTCGAATTCGGCCGCATAGGGCGCGGCGCCTGTGACCTTGGCCGGACCGTCGACGCGGCTGCGCGGCGAGCCGACATGGGGATCGTTGCGGAGCATGCTGGACCTCAGGTGATGCGCTTGTGGATGGTGGACTGCGGCCGGCCCGCAGCGGCCTGGGCGAGGGCGCGCGGGATAGCCCGCCGCGCCAGCTCGATCTTGAAGGCGTTAAGCTCATAGCCGACGGCGCCATCCAGTAGGATCGCGGCGACGCGCTCGAAAGCCTCGGCGTCGGGCGCTCGGCCCTCCAGGGTCGCCTCGGCCTCCGCCTTGCGCCAGGGCTTGTGCGCCACCCCGCCAAGCGCGATGCGAGCCCGCCGCACCGTGCCGCCCTCGATCTCGAGGCCGACGGCCACCGAGACGAGCGCGAAGGCGTAGGACAGGCGATCGCGCAGCTTCAGATAGGTATGGTGCCGCGCGAAGAGCTTGGCCTCGGCCGGCAGTTCGACGCCGACGACCATCTCGCCGGGCTGCAGCGCGTTGTCCCGCTGCGGCTCGTCGCCGGGTAGGCGATGATAATCGGCGATCGGAACCACACGCTCGCCGGAGGGGCCGCTGAGATGCACCCGCGCCTCAAGGGCAGCAAGCGCCACGCACATGTCGGAGGGGTGCGTGGCGATGCAATGCTCGCTGGCGCCCAGGATGGCGTGGATGCGGTTCAGGCCCTCCCTCGCCGGGCAGCCGCTGCCGGGCTCGCGTTTGTTGCAGGGGGTCTGCGTGTCATAGAAGTAATAACAGCGCGTCCTCTGATTGAGGTTGCCGCCGGCGGTCGCGCGGTTCCTGAGCTGCGGCGTCGCGCCGGCCAAAATCGCGCTGGCGAGCAGGGGATACTCCGCCGCGACGGCCGGATGCTCCGCGGTCTCTGCATTGGTCGCGAGCGCACCGATCATCAGGCCGCCGCCGCTCGCCTCGATGCGCCTCAAGTCGCGCGCCGGCGTGATGTCGAGGATTCGGTTGGGCCGCTCCACATCGTATTTCATCAAATCGATGAGGTTCGTGCCGCCGGCGAGCAGCCGGGATGTCGGCTGGCGCGCGAGCGCAGCGAGGGCACCCTCCGTGTCGGCGGCGCGGTCGTAGGCGAACGGCCTCATGGCGCTGCTCCCTCAAGGCTTCGCATCGCGCTCTCGATGGCGTCGACGATGTTGGGATAGGCGCCGCAGCGGCAGATGTTGCCGCTCATCCGCTCTCGGATCTCGTCGCGCGAGGGGAGGGGATTTCCCTGCCGGCGGATCTCCTCGACGAGCGCGACCGCCGACATGATCTGTCCCGGCGTGCAATAGCCGCACTGGAAGGCGTCGTGCTCGATGAAGGCCGCCTGCATGGAATGGAGCGCGCCGTTCCCGGACAGGCCCTCGATCGTATCCACCGAAGCGCCGTCGATGCTGACGGCGAGGACGAGGCAGGAATTGACGCGCGCGCCATCGACCAACACCGTGCAGGCGCCGCACTGGCCATGGTCGCAGCCCTTCTTGGTGCCGGTGAGTTTCAGCTCGTGCCTGAGCAGGTCGAGCAGCGTCGTCCAGGGCTGGATGGCGACAGTCCGCTCGGCGCCGTTGAGGCGGATCGTCGTCTCGGTGGTGACGGCCGGGGCCGCTAGTGCGCTCATGAGGGGCGGTCCTGTCGTTGCTGCGGGTCCGGACAGCAACGGCAAAGGTCGGCCCGCGGTTCCCGGGCGATCGGAACTTCCAAGGCGGTGCATGGTTCCTGCAAAGCCCGAGCCTCGCTTCCTGCGAGGCCGCCCGGGGTGCCTTCGGGACAGGAGCGGAATGGCCGGCAAGCAAGCCTTCGGATACGCGACCCTGGCGGTCGTGATGGCCGCCTTCTCCGGCTCGATCGCCGCTGGTTACAGGTTCACGCAGCCGCCGCGCCTGACCCTCGGCTATGTCGACGGACCGTCGCCGGAGACGGCGATAGCCAAGGCGCTCGACGCCCGCCTGCAGCGCGAGCGCAAGCCGCCGTTCAAGCTCGTCCTGCGCGGCTTCGCCGATGATGGCGCTCTCCGGACGGCCTTTTCCGGCGGCGCGATCGATCTCGCGCCCTTCGCGACCTGGGAGAGCGTTCCCGACACGGCAGAGACGGTCGCAGTCCTGCAGCGGACGCGGATCGTGCTCGTCGCTCTCGACCGCGAGGGGGAGACGAGGCGCAGCGCCACCGAGAAGGTGGTGCTGGTGGCGGCCGACGACGCGTCCTTCCGCCTCGGCACGCTTATCCTCGATGCCGCCTTCGACGGGATGGAGGCGCCCTCCCAGCGACTCAGCGCCTCCGAGGCGGCGAAAGCCCTTCAGTCTGGCAAGGCCGAGATCGCAGCCATCGCCGCCGCCAACGGCGCGCCAATGCTGCGTCAGCTGATCGCGGCGCTGCCCGCGGCGTCGCAGGCCAAGGTCGCCGTCCGGGCGGCGCCCCGCGCCGACCAACTGGCGCGGCAGAACCCAGCGATCGAATCCGTCGAGATGAAGATCGGCGCCGTCTCCTCCGACCCGCTTCTGCCGGAGGATGACATCGAGACCCTCTCCGTGACGACGCGCCTGATGGCCCGCCGCACCCTCTCCGAAACCGCGGTGACGGACTTCACCCGCTACCTGCTCTCGCACCAGCGTCGTCTCGCCCAGGCGACGCCAGCCGCGACCCAGCTCGAGCCGCCTCCGACCGAGCGCACCGCAGCCTTCCCGACGCATAGCGGTGCCGCCGCCTATGTCGACAACGAGGAGCGCACCTTCTTCGAGCGCTACGGCGACTGGATCTATCTGGCGCTGTTCGGCGGCTCCGGCCTCGGCTCGATCTGGGCCGGCGTGACGAGCTGGCGCGACGCCAAGCGGCGGCGGCTCGACCTCAAGCGGCTCTCGGCCCTGCAAAAGCTGGTGCTCGATCTCGCCGCGGCGAGGACCATAGAGGAGGTGGGGGAGATCACCACGCGCTACCGCAGCCTGATGAACGACGTGGTGCGCGCCTCAGCGCGGCTGCAGGTCACTCAGACCGATCTCGTCGCCTTCAGCATGGCGAGCGACCTTTTCGGCGAAACCCGGCGCGAACGGATCGAGACGATCCGGCGCGGCGCTAGCTGAGGGATGCCGACGCCGATGAACGCCTATATCCTCGTGCTGACCTTGTTCGGCGCGCTGGTGCTGATGACGGCCTGGCTGCCCATGGCGCTCCAGGAAGCGCCGCTGTCGCTGCCCATCGTCTGCGTCGCGCTCGGCGCTGCGATCTTCGGCGTGATCGGCCAGGAAGGCTTCGCACCGCATCCAGGCGAACATCTGCCGATCGTCGAGCGGCTCACCGAGTTCGTGGTGGTCATTTCGCTGATGGGCGCCGGCCTCAAGCTCGACCGGCCGCCGAGCCGGCGCTCCTGGATCGTCACCTGGCGAATGCTCGGCTTCGCCATGCCGCTTACCATCGCGGCTCTGACGCTGCTGGGTTACGGCCTGCTTGGCCTCGGCTGGGCCACCGCGCTGCTGCTCGCCGCCTGCCTCGCGCCGACAGACGCGGTGCTGGCCAGCGACGTGCAGGTCGGCCCTCCCGGCGGCGGCGAGGAGGACGAGGCGCGCTTCGCGCTGACCTCCGAAGCCGGGCTCAACGATGGCCTCGCCTTTCCGTTCGTTCACGCAGCGATCGCGCTCGCCGCCATCGGCACGGCGAGCGCCATGTCCTTCAGCGCCTGGCTCAGCATCTATGTGGTGTGGAAAGTGGCTGCCGGCGTCGCCGTCGGTTGGGCGGTCGGCTTCGTCATGGGTTGGCTGATCTTCCACATCCCCAACCGCGCCAAGCTGTCGCGCACCGGCGACGGCTTCGTGGCGCTGGGCGCCACATGCCTGGCTTACGGTCTTGCGGAAATGGCCTATGGCTACGGCTTCCTCGCCGTCTTCGTCGCGGCGCTCGCTTTGCGCGCGGCGGAGCGCGGCAATGCCTATCACCAGAAGCTCCATGATTTCGCCGAGGAGCTCGAAAGGCTGCCGATGATGGCGCTGCTCGTGCTCTTCGGCGGCGCGCTGACCGATGGCGGCCTCCTGTCGGCGCTCACCTGGCCCGCCGCCGTCTTCGGCCTCACGGCGATCTTCCTGGTGCGGCCACTCTCCGGCTGGATCGGCCTCGCAGGCGCGGGTTGTCCGGCGCCGGAGCGCGCCGCCATCAGCTTCTACGGCATCCGCGGCATGGGCACGGTCTACTACCTCGCCTATGCGCTGGAACGCCGGCCGTTCGAGCAGGCGCCGCTCGTCTGGAGCACGGCCGCCTTCATCATCCTCGTCTCGATCCTCCTGCATGGCGCCACGGTGACGCCGATAATGCGCCGTCTCGATGCGATGCGCGGCCGCAGGAAGTACGACGAGGGTGCCGTTCCCGAAGCGTCGGAGGCGGTCGTACCGCGCCGCTAGATGCCGGGACTAAACATCTAGGGAACTTGCGCCATGAGGGCGCTGTAGCCGCTGTTGGCCGCCAGCAGGGTGTTGACGCCCGGATTGAGCCCCACGTAATTCGATTGATTGCCGAACGGCGCGTTGAAGTTCGCGACTTGCTGCATGCCGACACTGAGACTCGTCATGACCTGCCGCTCCGCGCCAGGAGCCGATCCAACGGTGAGAATGGGGTTGATGCAGCGCAGGACGACGACATTCATCAGAAACCCTGTGCCGGTCCACGGCTGCTGGGTTTGGGGATTGTTCGGCGGGTTCCCGTTGTTGACGCCATTCCGGATGGCGGTCAGGAACGTCGTCAGCTCTGCCGGCATCCCCGGCAGGACGTTCTGCTGCAGGACTCCGTCGGCCCTTTGCAGCATGAGGTTTACGAAAGCCGGGTTGGCCACCGGCTGGCCATTGGCTGCCAGGATGGTCGTGGGCATGGCTGGGTGCAGCATCTGCGCCTGTACGTCCTGCAGAATGGCGTTTCCGAGCGCCGGCAGATAGCCGTTGCCGAGATTGCTGAGTCCATTCGACATCAGGCGCGACGCGAGGGAGGCGCCGCGGAAGAAGCTTTCGCCCTGTTCCTGATGCGCGGTGCGGCGGAACTCATCCTGGGCGATGGTCGCGAGGTCGGCGGCGGGGAAGGCGCGCTGCCCGTTGGACAGCTGCAGGGTGAAGATCGCGCTGGTCAGCGCATCATGAGGCAGGCTGCTGTTGGCTTTCGTCAGAACCTGCGCCCTGACCGCCGGGTTGAGCGCCATCATGTTGGTGTGCAGGGCGTTCGCCGCTTGGTCCTTCGTGTTGTTCGGGACGTTCGGGTTGGTTGCGACGGCGAGAAGTGCCTCGGCCTTGTCCTGCGTGAGCGGAGCCCGGCCATGCATGTCGACCGTGAGCGCGGCGGTCTCGGCGACCGAGAAAACGTTCTGCCCGTTCGACGCCTGCAGGGTTGCGAGCGCGTTGGCAAAAATGGTGTTGGGCTGACCGCCAGCGTTCGTCAGGATTTGGCCTCTGGCGGCCCCGTTGAGCTGCATCATGTTGGTGTGCAAAGCGTTCGCGGCCTGGTCCCGGTGCTGCGGGGAGACGTTCGGGTCGCGCGCGGTGGCCAGGAGCGCCTGGGCCTTGGTCTGCGTCAGCGGAGGCTGGCCGTATAGTGCGATCGAGGTGACGGCCTGGTTGTCCGCGTTCTGCAACGTGGCGATCGAGGTCTGGATCGTCGCGAGATCATCGCGCATCACCCGGTTCGTTAGGTTCACATGGGCGTTGTTGTTGACGTGCCGGAAGACCCGCGCCCCCATTCCCTGGCCGTACTGGACGTCGATGGCGTTGCGGATCCAGGTCGCGCCTTGCTGCTCCTTCGCCGTTCGCTCCTGCTTCGCCTCGGTGCCTATTCCGTGCGGCTTCAGTGGATTGTGATTGTAGAGCCTCTGCACATTGTTCTCGGTCTCGCCACGAATCTCCTGGTTGAACGTCATGGTGTTCATCTGAGCGGAGATCTGCGTGAACGTCGTGTTCTGGTCGATGTTCATCTTGACCATGATCTGTCCTCCCTTCGGTGCCTGCCGCTTCGGCTTCAGCCGCGGATGAATCCCAGGCCTTGCTGGTATAGATCGCCGGCCTGTTCGCCGGAGGCCGGGTCGCGGCTGAGGATGTCGCGCCAGCCGAGCAGTATGTCGGTGAACGTGCGGACCGTGGCGGCGAAGGCCCGTGCGTCGAGGTCTGCGACGGGGACATCGCAAATCTGGATGACGGAGCCATCCGGCCCGTCCAGCGCCAATCGCACGCCGCCCGTCGACCTCCACTGGCCGTTGTAGACGAGCATCAGCTCATGCACCTGCGCCTTGCTGGCGGGCCGCACCGGGGCGACCTCGCCCGACAGCGTGACGCGGGGCTGGCCGGATTCCTGGTCCACGAACAGCAAGGTGCTGTCATCGACCTTAAGGGTCCAGCAATTCTCACCGCCGAATCCGAGGACCTCTTCGAGCTCCAGAAGCGCGCCCGTCTCCGCCATCAGCGCATTCAGCTGTTCGGCACTCGTCATTCTAGGCCTCCGATGAATCGGCGAGCGAGGTGACCGGCCCGCTTGCGGCGCTCGAGCTGAGTGCCTCAACTGAAGATAGGCGAGCGAGCAACGCCGCGATGTCACGTGCGTGACAAGATGCCTGGCCCGTTCAACGGGTTATGGCTTTGATGCGCGATGGCCGATCGGTGCGGCGGCCGAACAACCAAAGCATTCCTCCGCCGAGGGGCGGGCCCATTCTCTGGCCGGCACTTGGCTAGCCGGCTCGCCGCCGGTCGAGAGCGGAAGTGGCGGTTACGTGGCCAGCCAGTCGATCGCCGTTTCGTCCTTGCTCGCGATGGCCTTGATGAGCGCGCGGGTCTCGGGCGCGCCGACGCCGGTCTCCTGGAAGAGCGGACTCCGCAGCGCCTGGTTCAAGTCGATCCTGCGTGCCGGGTCCGGGTCCAGCATCTGGTTCAGCAGGGCGTCGAGCGCTGCGTCGCCGGTCGATGGCGCCAGGGATGGCGGAACGTTCGGGCCGATCGCCGGCGCGCCGCTTGCGGCGAAGGTGGCCAAGTGGCTGGCGACTTCTGAACTGCTATTGGCACCTTCAAGCCATATGCGGCCCGTCATCATCTCGTAGAAGCTCGCGCCCATCGCCCAGACGTCCTCCCGCCGCCCGCTGATCCGCTGCCCGACGGCGTGCTCGGCTTCGGGCTTCAACAGAAGCGCTGTCAGCGAATCGACCAAGGTTCCGGTCTTCGCCGGGTCTGCCTTGGGGAAGGCCTGGGCGAACTCCCCGAGCAGAACCTGGGCCGCCGCGTCGGCCCGGGTCTGGGCGTCGGTCTTCCATGTGCCCATGTACCTTTGGGCTTCGGGCGAGCCGTAGACGAGCGTTGCGACCTTCTCGAGTCTCGCGTCGTAGTTAGGGCTGGTTCCGATGTAGCTTTGTCCGAAGTCGATGATCTTGGCGACGCCATCGGCGTCGATGACGCTGTTGCCCGGCTTGACGTCGTAGTGGACGGCCCGAAGATGATGCATCCAGGCGAGCGAATTCATCATGTCCTTCGCCAGCGTGAGGTTGATGGCGCGTTGCTGAGCCGGTGAGATGCTTCCTGGCGAGCTCGAATGCTTGGCCGCCCGGGCGGACGCTTCTGCCACGAGTTTGGTGACGTCGCCGTTCGGCGCAAGCGGCATCGCGATCGCATATTTATAGTCGTCTGCCGTCTCGACGAGCGTCGCTCCGATGAGGCCGACGATCCTACCTCCGATGGTGTTCGACAGGTTCGCCTGCATTGCGATCTCGTTGATCAAATTGCGGCGGCCGTCGTCGCCGAACGCGGACGCGAACTTGACGGCGATGAGATGGGTGGGATCCCCCACCTTATGATAGGCGTAGACTCTGCCGCCGCCTCCGTGTCCCAGATAGCGCACCGGTTTGTAGTCCACGCCGTCGAACTTCATGGTCGGCAGCGACCTCGTTGGTCCTCCGATCGACGTCGTGTCCGGAATCGTCACGTTCTGATTCTCGACCACCTGATTAGGTGCGCCGAGTTCGGCGACGGCCGCACCGACGGCGACCTTCACGAAGTCCTCCACGATCTTCGCGTCGACCGGCGAAGGCAGCTTCTCGCCGATCGCCGCCGCCATGTCCTTGATCAATGGTGCGTTGTCGGCGAGGACGAAGCGAATGAGCAGCGTCTGCGCGGCGACCGACTTGGGAGCGCCAGACGGGTCCTTGAATTGCGCGACGATCGCATCCTTCAGGCTGGAGGCGGCATCGTCCCGGAGCACGGGATTGGTTAGACCGACGCTGGCGCAGACGACGGCGCTGTCGAGCAGCTTGGCCGGACGCGGCAGATCGTGGGCCTGCACTGAGGGGCTGCGGAGCGGGGCCGGCGTCTGGCCGTAGACGACCTGGGTCTTCTGCGCGATCTTCATCATCAAAGTGACTTCGGCCGGGCGCATGGAGCGCCCCGACTTCGCGGCCACGTCGTTGCTCAGAACACGAAGCGCCTTGATCGCCTTCTCCTGATCCTCTGGCAACAAGCCCAGCTTGATGATCGCCTGCTCCTGGGACTTGATGACCTGCTTCACCACCTCGCGGGCCGCCTGGCTGCGCTCTGCGGCCTTGTGGGTGATCTTGTCCTTAAGGCTCGGCTTGCGCTCGCTGAGGTAGAGCGAGACGACGCCATTCTTCGTCTCGGCTCGCAGATACGTCTTCTTGGACGGATCGGCCTGGGCCATCAGCCCCTGGATGTCGGCCGCCGTGGTGGCTTTCGTGATGTTGAGGCGGAGGCTGTCGTTCATGGCTGCGCTCCCTCAGACCTTGATCAGAGCCGCATCCGACGCCTCGGCGTCGCTGGCGCCCAGGCTCCGAGAGGCGATCATGCCGCGCCATATCGCGACGCGCTCGGCGAACGCGGCCAGCATCGACGCCAGGCCCCGCGGCGTCAGGTTCGCGTCGAAGGCGTCGGCGACCAGCACGGCTTCGCCGTCGGGTCCTGCCAGCGCCGCGCGGACGGAGCCCGTGTCGCGCCACAGGAACCCGTAACTGAGCAGCAGCTGATAGACCTTCGCGCGATCCTCCGGCCAGGGTCTGCCGATCCCGCCGGTCATGACCAGCCGTCCCTCCTCGTCATCATATTCGACCCCGATCTCCAAGCTGTCGAAAACGATCGTCCAGCCGCCCTCCGAATCCTTGCGCGCCTCGAGGATCTGATCATCGAGATTGCCGGCCTCGGCCAGAAGGTGATCGATCTGCTCGCTCGTCCGCATCGGAGCCTCCATCTCGCTGTCCGGCACGATAACAGCTTCGCTGGAGGGCCATGTGTCATTCGCGACAGGCGGCGCCTCAGGGCCTGCCTCTTAAGCCGCCTTCCGACAGCAGCCGCACATGCTCGGCGCTCGGCGCGGCGTAGTCCGATCGCGGGAAGGCATAGGCGGGGCCGGTCGCTGAAATCTGCGACAGCCCACCCCGGCGCAGCGCCGCCGCGGCGTCACGGTCGGACGGATCGAGCCGCGCGCCCGTCGGACCTGCCGAAGCGGCCGCCAGAATGCTCCCCCCAGGCCGGATGGATTCGGTCACCGCGTCCCCTTACATGCGCAGCGCGAAGGCGCTGAGGGGTTGATGCCTGTCCGCCTGCGCTGCATGGCGCATCCCGAAGTCGCTCTGCGCGAAGGCACTGGTCAGCTGCGCCTGCTCGGTGAACATCGACAGGAGAAGGCTCGCAAGGCCGCCTTGGGCGATCGCCTCGGCTGGCACCGAGCAGCACAGCAGCAGCGTCCCGGCCCCCTCGTCGAGAGCGATCCAGGCCCCCGCGATCGGCAGCTTGAACAGGTTCCGGGCCAGCGCCTCGCGCGCCGCGGCATCGGACCCCTGCGCGGGCAGGCGTCCGATCCGGCCGTGGATGAAGATCCGGTCCGATCCGGCCGGCGCTTCGACCGTGAGCTCCTGCGTTCCTGCGAAGGCGAGCGTGGCGACGCCGTCCTCGCCGAGCCGAAGGGGGTTGCCGACCGCCGCGCCGAGAGCCTGGAGGGCATGGCCGAGGATGATCTGGTTGGTCGCCGTCATTTCCCGAGGCGCTCCCGCGTTCCTCGCTCCGCCCGGGCTTAACCTTAAGAGGAGGTTTCCGTGCCGTCCAGCCGCCGGCGTGTGCAATGTGCCGGACGTTACAGGCCGCGGCGTGGACCGGTTGTAGGCGAATGACGATTGGTTCCGGCGCATCACCGCCCGTGGGGAGAGCGAGGGCGCGGCATGTCTGACCCGAAGAGTTCCGACGCCTACATCCTGAAGATCCTCAGCGGCGTCCAGATCGGCGTCGAGGCTTCGCTCACCATGGGCGAGTACACGCTCGGCTCCGGATCCCAGGACGACATCCAGCTTGTCGACCTGAGCCTCAAGCCGGGGCACCTCCGCATCCGGCTGAGCGCCAGCGCCATCGAACTGCGAGGGCTTGCAGGCTCGATCCACACGAGCGCCGGCCTCACCATCGGCGCGGAGAGCGACTGGCACGCCATCGCGCCGCTCGATGTCGTGACGGCGGGCACAAGCCGCTTCGCGCTCGGCGCGCCGAACGCGCAATGGACTACGCTCGCCGATGCCGGCCCGGATGAGCCGGGCGCCGGTAAGGCCCGTGTCCCGCATCGCGACTCGAAGAAGCCGGACCGCCGCGTCTACTGGAACGCCGCGGCGGTGGCGGCTGTCGCAGGCGCCGCGCTCTGGTTCGCAGTCTATGGCCGCAACGCGGCCACCGCCGCCCGCATGGGGCCGCGGGACGATCTCGCGATCACCCGCGAGGCGTTGGCGCCGCTGCCTTTCGCCAATCGCATCAGGGTCAAACAGGACGTGGACGGCGCGATCTTCGTAACGGGTCACGTCGATACGCCCGTGCAGCGCCGTGCCGTGCTGGGCGCGCTGGAGCAGGCGGGCTCGCCGGCGCGCGCACGCATCTGGGTCGTCGATGCCATTCGGGCTGATCTTGATGAACTCATCAGGTCGGAGCGGCTCGCGCTGACCGCGCAGGTCGCGCCGGACGGCACGGCCGCCCTCGACGGCCTGATCCTGAACGAGGCCAATGCGCGCCGTTTCGTGTCGCTGGTGCAGAGCCAGGTGCTCGGCCTCTCGCGTCTGGAATCGCGCATTCGAACGGCCGAGACGCTGCTCGGCGCCGTGCGAGACCTGGCGCGGCAGTCGCAGATCGCACAGTTCGTCATCTTCCGGCTGGACGGCGAGCTGATCGAAGCCAACGGTGTTCTCCCGGTCGACCGGGTGGATGCGTGGGTGGGCTTCCTCCAGGCCTTCGCCCAGCGCCATGCGCAGGAGATCGGGCTCAGGTCCTTCGTGCAACTCCAGAGCGCCGCCGGCCAACGTCCCGAGCAGGCGATCGGGATCGGACGCGGCGCCGACGGCGTCATGCTCGATCCCGACCGTCTGCGGCAAGGCCTCTACGGCCCACGCGAGTTGTTCCCCCCGGCCGCACCGCCACAGACCGCACCGCCACAGGCCTTGCAATCCCAGGCCAAGCAGCCGCCCTCGGAGCAGTCGACGCGTTCCAGTGTCGGCGCGCTGATCGAGCAACTGCGCAACGCCGAGCCCGCAGCGCCCGAACGGCTGCGCAGCACCGAAGCCGCAGCGCCCGAACAGTCCGCCGGCGCGCGCTCCGCTCCGCTTGCGGCCCGGCCGCCGCTCGACTCCAACGAGAAGTCCACGAATGCGGCGCGGGCCCTGATCGAGCGCTGGCGGGACGGGACGCTCGGCGAAGGGCCCTTGCGTTCCGCCATGGATTTGCTTGCGGCCTCCCAGCGGGGCGCAGGGCCGCTCGCGGAGGCCGGTGCGGCCGCTCCGCGGGGCGCAGGGCCGCTCGCGGAGGCCGAACGCAAGGCTATCGCCGAGCGGCTGCTGCCAATCTTCGCTGACCCTCGCCAATCGAGCCGGGGGGCCGCCTGCTGGCCGGGCTCGAGGCTCACCAGCGGCAATGTCTCCACCGCCCTGTTCTGGCTCGACCTCGCGAGCTTGTCCGAACAGCTCACCGTCCGCAGTCTGTCGCTGGATATGCAAGGCCTCGTACTCGAGGCGGCGCTGAGCCCGCAGCGGACGGCGGCTTGCGCGAAAGGCGGCGCCGCAGCGGCCCAGCGCGAGTCGATCTATCTTGCCGAAACCATGCGCAACCCTGGCTTCATACGCTATATCGCGCGGGATCTCGGCGGGTTTCCGATGGAGATCACGGGGGCGAACATTCGCAATCCGCGCTTCATCCAGACGCGCGCCGGCGAAAAGATCTTCGAGGGAGGCGCTCCCGACGCCGGCAGCCGGCTGGCGTTGATCGGCGAGCTCGGGACGGCCGTTCAGCAGCGCGACGGATTGTCGGCCGTGATATTCGGCCGAGACCTCAACTGGATCGTCACGGACTAGGCCGCTTCGGCCAGAGCATTCTCAAGTCCTCGATCATATGCGGAAACCTGTCGCCAGGGCGGCCGTCCGAACCGGAAACGCGCTAGGTTCCCAATCCGCGATAGATGCTCGCCTGCTCGATCTCCCGGGCGGGGTCGAAGATCGGCCCGCTGCCGTTCTGCCGGAGCAGCGTGGGTCCACGCTGTTCGCGATAAGCGTCGAAATCGGCTTGGCGGATGCCGTCGTCCGTCGCATCCTTTGCCTTCGCCACCTGCTGCTGGTCGGCGGCGGAGCCGATGGGCAGCGGGTCGACCACCGCGCGGCCGGCTTGGTTCGCAGGCAGCGGAACGACACTGGTTGACTGGATCGAGTCGACCATCATGGCCTCCTGAAGCTGTCGATACTCATTACGGCACGGGCCGTGCTCAACCGCTGGCGCCGCCAAGCGAGGCGCTCGACACCGGCGAGGGCCGCGAAGCCTGCGAGCAGGATGCCAAGCTCCAGGAAAGGACGCAAGCGGTCGAGCAGCGGCTCCGGCAAGAGCCGATGCGGCGCGGCGCGTTGGGCCGGTTGCGCGCCCTTCCGCGAACCGGCTGCGAGAAGGTCGAGCAGCCCCTGGCGGAAGGCGGCCGGGGAGGTCGTTCGCGCGGCGAGCGCCCGCATCCCCGGTGACCAGTCGCCGCCCTGCGCCAACGCAGCCGGCACCGAGAGCTCCCGCCATTCGAGCCGTCCGGACGCCCTGAGGAGCCGGACCGTCTCGGCGTAGCTCCCATGCCCGAATACGTAGAGGCGCACGGGCTCGCCGGCCGGCAAGGCGGCGAGCAATCCGGTCAACCGCTCGGGAGCAAACGCCTCTACGTCTGGCGGGCCGAGGCGCAGGCCTTGATCGAGCACGTCGATCGAAAGACCTGGCGCCCCCGGGCGGCGCTCCTCTAGCATCGCAAGCGCGGCCCTGGCCCCAAGCGGAGGCGCGAAGCGAAGCGCACCCTCCTCCTGCCGGCCGGCTGCCGCGAGATGCGCGGCGACCGCAACCAGCACCACCGCGACCGCAAGCACGTTCGAGGCGAGGTCCGCAAAGGGGATGGCGTCCGCCACGCCGAGCTTCATCGCTGCGCTCCGCCGGCGAATCGCAGGCAGAGCGCGCGCAGCGGGCCTTCCGGCGCCTCCGCGCAGCCGGTGCGCAATCTAAGCGTCGCCATGCGCAGAAGCCCCGCCGCGCCCGCGGCATTGTCGAACAGGAACGCGGCCTCGAGGCCATCGGGCGCGACCAGAACCACCGGCGGCTCTGCCGAGCCGCGCAGCCTGACCAGCCAGGCGGCCAGTTCGGGATCGTCTGGGATTGCGTCGAGCGGCACGAGGCGCCCGGAAGATCCCAGACGGATCCCGCCGCCTACAGCCAAGATCGCATCGCTGGCGGCGGCAGGCGCGATCGCCGGTGGGGCCTGCGCCAGCAGCGTCATCGCCAAGAGGAGGAACACGCTCCCGACCGTCATCAGGAGGTCGGCGAAGGGCCCTGCCGACATTCCCGCCGTATCCTCTTGCGTCATGCCCAACCTGCCTCAGCCCGGCCCAGGCCCAGCGCGGCCCTAGCAAGGAACGCGGCCTCGGCTCGCTCCAGCCAGCCTAAGGCCAGCGCGGCGAGGAAGGCGCCACCGAGCCCGAGCAGGGTCGTCTCGAACTTGATCGCGAGCCCGGCGACCGCGCTGACGAGATCGATGCGCCCTGCCGCCTGGCCCGTCGCGCCGCCAGGCAGGGCGCCGATCGCAGCGGATAGCCCGACGACCGTTCCGAGGAAGCCGAGGAGCGGCAGCAGGGCGAGGAGCGCGCGCAGGAACCGCCGCGTGCCGTCCGCGAGGGTCTTGGCGGCCGCCGCCTTCGACCGATGAGGCGACGGCAGCGCGCCGAGCCGTTCAAGGCCCGGCGCCAGCCGCGCCTGGGAGCTGGGCGGCAGCGCCGCGAATGCCTTGTCCGCGCCGGCCGCCGTCAAGGCTTCGCGCCAGGCCGCCCTGTCCCGCGCATGCAGGAGGACAGCGTCGGCGAGGAAGCCAAGAACGAGGGCGAAGGCTCCTATGACGGCGAGGTGCAGCGCCGTGCCGCTGCGGAGCGCCGCCAGCAGCAGATCGCCCGCCTGGCCGCCGCCATGCGCTGGCAGCAGCGGCGCCGCCCAAGCCGCGAGTAGCCCGAAGGCGATGGCGAGGGACGCCGCCGAGGCGGCCGATTGCGCCTGCACGGTGCCCGGCTCGCCCATCCCGCACCAAAGCAGGCCGAGCCGCATCTCGTTGTCCTCCGCGAGCACGCGGCTCGCGAAGGCCGCCGCAAGCGCGCCTGGCCAGAACGCTGCACCGGAGCTGGCGGCGGGGAAAGCCGCGAGCATGGCCGCGAGGATCGCTCCGCCCCTCAACAGGAGGTTTGCGATCCGTCCGCGGCCGAGAACGCCAGCCGCCATGGCCAGCGCCGCCGTGGCGGCGGCGGCGGCGAAGCCTTGCCCGGGACGCTCGACGAGGAAGGCGAGGACAAGGCAGATGGCCGTTCCCGTCGCGCTTAGCCCGAGCGCCGAGCGGTCCGGCGGTCCCGCGGTCATCCTGCCGCGACCTGCGCCGTCAGCCGGATACGGTCGAGCGGCTGCACGTTCGCGTTCGGCGCAAGCTCCTGGTAGGAGAGCACCGCGAGGTCGGGGAAGTCGCGCTCGACGATCTTGCGCATGAACCGCCGGACATCCATCGGCGCCAGGATGACGGGCGCCTGCGCGCCTTGTCCGAGAGGGCCGATCATCGCCTTCATCGCTGCGATGATCTGCCGGTGCGCATCCGGCGCCAAAGCGAGATAGGAGGCGCCGGAGGTCTGGCGCACCGCACCGCGCACCGTGTCCTCGATCTCCTTGGTGAGCAGATAAGCGGGGATGACGTTCTGGCCCCCGGAGAACTTGTAGGTGATGTATCGGCCGAGCGCGGCGCGCACGTGCTCGGTGAGCACGATCGGGTCCTTCTCGCGCTGGCCCCATTCCACCAGCGCCTCGAGGATCGTGCGCATGTCGCGGATCGAGATGTCCTCGCTCACCAGTCTCTGCAGCACGTCTGTGATCGTGACGATGGGCAGGACCCGCGTCGCCTCGCGTTGCAGCTCGGAGAAGTTCTTCTGCATCTGGCTCATCAGATACATCGTCTCCTGGATGCCGATGAATTCCGAGGCATGGGCCTTGAGCACATAGGCCAGGTGGTAGGTGAGCATGCTCGACAGCGTCATGATCTGGATGCCCGCCCGCTCGACGAGCGGGTAGTGGTTCTGCGCCACCCAGCAGCTCGGCGTATTGGGCAGGAAGTCCTCGCCACGTTCGAACGGGATATCGAACATCTTCAGGTTCGTCTCGCTCTCGCGGACGATGAAATAGCCCGGCCGCGCCGCGCCTGAAGCCACCGGGATCTCGTTGACGAGGATGCGGTACTCGCCGTCCCGCAGGTTCTCGTTGAGCCTGAGGTGGATGCCGGGAAATGGCACGCCGAGATCGAAATAGAGCGCGCGCCGCACGCGCGCGACCTCGCGGTCGAGCTTTTCCGGGCGGATCGAGCTGCGGACGCTGGCGGCGATGTCGACGATCAGAGGGACGGTGAGCGCGAAGGTCACGGGCTCCACCGGCTCCAGGTCGTCGTCCCGGCCGGCAGGGAAGGACGGCGTCTTGCCCGCCTGCGCGATGGCTGGGGCGAAGGAGGGCATCTCCGTCGCCCGCTGCTGGACGCGCGTCTGCTTGGCCTGCCGGCCCAGCAGGAAGGCGCCGCCCCCGCAAAGCAGCGCCAGGATCACGAAGATCAGCGCCGGGAAGCCAGGCACGATGGCAAAGATGCCGCAGATGGCGGCGGCGATGTAGAGCGCCCTCGGCTCGCTGACGAGCTGCTTGGAGATGTCGCTGCCAAGGTCCTCGTTGTCCTCCGAGGCGACGCGGGTGACGATGAAGCCCGCCGTGATCGACACGAAGAGGGCCGGGATCTGCGCGACCAGCCCGTCGCCGATGGTGAGCAGCGCATAGCGGCTGAGCGCCGCACTCATGTCCATGCCGAGCTGCAGCGTGCCGATCGAGATGCCGCCGATGAGGTTGACGAAGACGATGATGATGCCGGCGATGGCGTCGCCCTTCACGAACTTCATGGCGCCGTCCATGGCGCCGAAGAGCTGGCTTTCCTTCTCGAGCTTGCCGCGCCGGCGCTTGGCCTCCTCGAGCTCGATCAGGCCCGCACGCAGGTCGGAATCGATCGCCATCTGCTTGCCGGGCATCGAGTCGAGCGAGAAGCGGGCCGACACCTCGGCCACGCGCTCCGAGCCCTTGGTGATGACCATGAAGTTGACGATCGTCAGGATCAGGAACACCACGAGGCCGACCACGAGATTGCCGCCGACCACGAAGTTGCCGAAGGTCTCGACGATATGGCCGGCGTCGGCCTGGATGAGGATCAGCCGCGTGGTGCTGATCGACAGCGCCAGCCGGAACAGCGTGGTGAGCAGGAGGATCGACGGAAAGGCCGAGAGCTGGGTCACGTCCTTGATGTACATCGCCGCCATCAGCAGGATGGCGGAGAGCGTGAGGTTCAGGGCGATCAGCGTGTCGACGAGCGTCGTCGGCAGCGGCAGGATCATCATGAACACGATGCAGATCAGTAGCGCCGCGAGCAGCAGGTCGTTCCTCTTCGCGGCCATCTGCAGGAAGCGCGTCAGCATCGGTGTCCTTTTAACGCGTGACGGCCGGCACCGCTTCGGGCGCCGGCCTTGGCTTCATCGTGCGGGCGAGCGGGCGCGGCCCCTGTGCCGAACGTGACGCCCGCGAGGGTGGCGGCGCGGCGCGTTATTGCAGCATCTTCTCGAGGTCGGCGATCAGAGCGTCGATCTCCACATCCGTAATGACGGTGGGCTGGACGACGAGGTTCGGCTGGACGAACGGATTTTGCTGGCCGATGGCTACGGTCGGCGGCTGCCGGATGCCTTGAGGGCGCTGGACGGCGACCCAGGGCTGGTTCGTCGCGGTGCTGGGCTGGGGCGGCGCGCCCTGGAGACCTTGCGACTGGCCCTTGACCGAAGCGTCGCCCGGCACGGGGCCGAGCAATTCTTTCAGAAAGACGTCGACCTGGCCGACCCATTTCGCCTGTGCGTCGCCGACGCTCTGCGGCAGGCCGACCTGCTTTACGTTCGTGGAGGTATCAATGCCGTTGACGGTGGTCAGCACCAGCTTGTTCAGGAGCAAGACGGTGTTCCTGGCGTCTTCGCTCAGGCTCTGATCCTTCTGCGCCTCGGCCAGCGAGAGCGGGCACAGCGTCCTCAGCGCAAACTGGTCGCGCAGCGTGTTGATCGCGAGATCCTTCGCTAGGTCGGGAGACAGCCCGTGCTTCGCGACGGCGACATTGTAGGCCGCCAGGGCTAGGCCGCGGAGGTAGGCCACTCCATCCTTGTCCATCTGCGCGACTTTCGCCCGCGCCTCGTCAGCGTTCGAGCCGAAGGCGGCCTTCATCGCCCCCTCGAAGTTGGCGATGGTCGTCTTGGCGTAGGCGTCGTGCTTCGCCTTTTCCGGCGGCTTGGCATCAAGCAGCCTAGCGAAGTCGCTCTCGTACTTCATCGGAGTCGGCGAATTCTTGGCGATGTCGGTCATGCTTTTAGCGTAGGACGTCACCGTCGACGCGATGGCCTTGGCCGAGATCGGCGTCAGCGTCTTGCTGGCTTCGCCGTTCGTCCGCATGAAGGTGCCCACGGCGCTGTTGGGGTCCTTCCTGACGACGCCGTCGGTGTAGGCCCCCACGATCGCCGCTGCAGCCAGGTTCGCGCGCGCCTTATCGCCCTTGGCGAGAAAGGCGTCGTGAAGCCGGCCGAGCAGGCTGGCCTGCAGCGTCTGGAATTCGTCCTCGATGTACTTGGCCGTCAGCGCGCCCTTCGGCGGGCTGGTCAACATCTCCGTGAAGCGCGCCGTCACTTCGCCCATGTCGACGAGCTTCATCGCCTGCTCGAAGGCCTTCGGCTTGAGCTTGGCCTTCAGGACGTCCGTCGCCGTCTGGGTGTTCTGGGCCGCGATCTGCAGCTTTTGCTGCTCCTGCATCTTCTGCGCCGCGATCCGCTCGTCGTGCTTCAGGGCCTTCGCCTTGACGTCCATCTCAATCAGCGTCTCTTTCGGGAGAGAGACATAGCCTGTTTTGGAGCCCTCCGGCGTCACCGGCTTCCAGTAGGTGGCCTTCAGCTTGTCCGCGACGCTCTGCCCGTACTGGTTGGCGATCGCCTGGAAGATTACGTTCGAGGCCGCGTCGCGCTTCTGGAGTTGCGTGATCTTGGCGTCGTTGAAACCCACGGCGGCCTTGACGTTGCCGATGCCGGCGCCGTTGCTGATGTAGAGCCCATCCTCCTTCGTGTAGCGCATGTGATGGCCGGGCTTCAGAGCCTTGGCTCCCTCAATGACCTGATCGAATGTGCCGATCTTCCCCGGGTCGAAACCTTCGATCTTCTTCATCGCGCTGCTCCCTTCGGTCGGTCAGGCCGTCCGCGCCTCCCGGCGCAGGCCCTGAGTTTGAACCTAACGGCGCCTGTACCGCCTGCTGTGCCGAACGTGACCCCAGCTGAAGGATCGCGGCCGCCCGCCTCAGCCGCGGATGAAACCTGCGGCGAGGGACGGATCGAAGTCGTCGCTCGCCTTGCCGGCCATGGCGGCGATCGGGTTGGCTACGATGGTGCGCCAAGCCCTAAGCCAGTCGGCGAAGCGGTCGACCAGGGCGGCGAGACGCGTGCGGTCGAGGTCGGCGGCGCCATGGCGCAACAGGGCCAGGTAGGAGCCGTCGGCGTCGCGCGCGAGCTGCAACCCGCTGCTCTGGCGCCAGATGGCGCCGTAATCGAGCATCATCTCGTGCAGCGCGTTCAGGTCGCGCCCCGCAGGCGGCGTTCCGGCGGAGCCCGACAGGACGATGACGCCCGCCGCCTCGTCCATCTCGATCTCGACGATCAGATCCTCGTCGACGAGCACGCGCCACAGGCTGTCCTCGGGATAGGAGGCGACGGCCATGTAGTCGCGCAGGGGTCCAATCTCGGCGACGAGATCTTGGATGCGGTCGGTCAGGTTCATGGCGCTTGCCCTCGTGTTTCGGCGGATCGCTCCGCGCTCAATGATCGATGCCGGCGTCTTGGACCGCGACGACCGGAGGCTTGGGCCCCGGCGACGCCCCGCCTCCAGGCGAACGGAGCCGCATGGTCAGACGCGCCTGGCCGCTCGGTCAAGGCTAGCCCTGGTCGGAGCGCGGGAAGCCTCAAAGCGCCAGCCGCACGCGGCCTTGTCCGTCGTCCTGCTGCCCGGCGGCCAATTCGCTCAGGAGCTCGGAAAGCGTCACCCGGATGTCGAGAACGCCGGCGACGAGGGCCGCCGCGACTCGTGTCAACCGCTCCTGCGCCTGGTCGCGCTGGTCGCTGTCGGCGCGCCATTCCTTGTCGAGCTCGCGCAGCTGCGTGTCGCTGTCGAGCTGCAGGACGATCTCGTCGTTGACGTCGAGCTGATCCGAGACCGAACGCTCCCGCGAGTCGTAAGCCGCATTCGTCCGCCCGTTCGCGCCATTCAGGGCGGCGATCGCGCTGAGGATCAGCGCGAAGGCGCCGACCAGCGCCGTGCGGGCCGAGTCGACCTGGCCCTGAGCAGTGGCGATGCGGCCTTGCGCGGCATCGATGCGCTGGTCGAGCTGCGCGATCTCCTGATCGAGCGTACCGATCTGTCCGTCCACGCCCTGCTTCTGGGCGGCGAGCGCATCCCGTTCGGCCTGAGCGCCGGCGGGCGGGTTCGGCCGGGCGAGGATGGCGTCGAGGCCCGCGATCCGCGTGCCGAGGCCCTCGCTGATGCGCCGAAGGTCGTCGCGCTGGCTCGCCTTCGCGGCGCGGGATTCCTGCGCCTGCGCGAGCTCGGCCTGCGCGACGTCCCTCTCGGCCTCGGCCCGGATGATGGCGTTGCGCAGGCCCTGTGCGATGCCGAGCGCGCCCTTCGCCTGCTGAGCCTGCGCCTCGATGGCGTCGTTGCGCGAGCCGGTCGCCAGTTGGTCGAGCGCCAAGGTGACGGCGGCGATCAGAGCCGATGTATCGCCGGGTCCGAAGCGGCCGATGGCCGGCGCGGAGCCGCCGGTCTGCGGGCTCAGACCGATGAGCAGATAGGCGGGAAGCTGCGGGGCGTCCTCGGCCGCGCTCTGCGGCACGGAGCGCGCGCCGACCTGCGGCTGAATGATCGTCGAGGGCGAGCCGAGGCCAGAAACGCCGGTCATGTCTCAATCTCCCTTCGCCCATCCATCGTCGATCGGCCGGGCTTCGCAGACGGCATGACGCCATGATTGGCGAAAGGCCGCTGTGCCGTCCGTGACGCGGCGCTCAAAGGCTCATCCGCGCCCTGGCCTCGTCCGGAAGGTCGGCGACCTCTTCGGCCGCTTCGGACAATAGCTTCAGCTCATCCTGCAGCGCCTGGACGGCGATGGCCAACTGACCGGCGAGCGCCGTGATGAAGGCGAGCCACTGCCGGCGGCGGCCCGCCCGCCGAGCCGCCTCGGCCTGCTGCGTGTTCTGCGCTGGTAGACCGAGGCTGGCGAGATAGGCCTGCAGTTCCTCTTCGGTCATTGCCTTCGGCTGCGCCAAGCCGTCCGTGAAGGGCGTCTGGGGCAAGAAGCGCCGCTCGGGCCAGCCCGGCAGCATGGCGGCGTTGAGGATGAAGGAGGCGATGACGCCCGCGCGCTCGGTCTGCAGCGCGGCCCCGTCGACGGAGGAGAACCAAAGCGGCAAAGCCGCCTCAGCTCCCGCGCGGGCGGAAGGCGAACCGCTTTCCGTGCTGCCCGCGCCAGGCGTCCAAGGCGCGGCCGTAGGGGCTGCCTCCGGGCGTCCCTCAATTCCCTGCCGCCGGCTGGCGGAGGACGCCTCTCGGTCGCGCGCGGCGGTTGCACCGCTCGAGTCCCGGCTTCCGTCCGCGCTTCCCGAAGCGGGAACAGCTCGCATCGGCGCCGACGGCATCCGCGCCGACCGCATCGGTGCCGGCCGCATCACATCGGGGGTCGACGGCCGGGACGGGGCGAGCGGGCGCTCGGAATCCTCCGCTTCGCCCCGCTGGTCGAAAGCCGATTCGCCGTATGGGTCGGCCGGCACGGTGGCTCGCGGGACCGGCGGGGCGTTCCGGCCCTGGGACAGGCCGTTCAGCGCGAGGAGCAGGAGTGCGGCCGTCTGCCGCTCCATGTCCCCCGCAGGCCGAGGCGGCGCCAGCCCGGCGAGGCTCAGCGCCGATGGGGGGCGACCTGCGGCTACGTGCGTAACGGCCTCGGCCGCGCCTTCGGCGAGCGCGCCCCGCCCGACAGGCTCGGTGCCCCCGGCGGCCTGGTCCTCCCCGCCGCCGATGTTGCGCGCCACGGCGAGCGAGGCCTGGCCCCGCTCCATGAGCAGGGCGAGTTGCAGGATCGCGCCGATTCCCGTCAAGGCCACGCCTCTCCGCCCGCGGAGCCGACGCCGAACTCGAGCAGCCTTTTCAGCCGCGCTGCCTCTGCGTCGAGCGGATCCGCACCTCCATCGGCGAGCCTCGCCGCCTCGTAGCCGGCGAAAGCGCGCCGGGCCTCGTCGCGGTCGCCTTGGCGCAGCGCGACCTCCGCGAGCCGGAGATGAGGCAGTGCCCAGCCGGGCCGCAGGCGCAGGGCGCAGTTCAGAGCGGAGGCAGCCGCGTCCAATGCTTTCCGCTGGGCGAGGCAGAGGCCATAGCCGACGAAGTGGTCGGCCTGTCCGGTGAGAAGACAGAGGGTCCGGAAGAGCGGCTCCGCCCTGTCCGCGCGGCCGATGGCGAACCATTGGTGCGCGCGGCTGTAGATGAAGTCGACAGCGCCGTCGGGGAGGGCCAGCGCCTCGCTCATCGACTTGCCCGCGGCCAGAGCGGCGAAGATCCGCGCTCCGTCCAGCCCCGCGGCCGTCATCGCCTCCGCGAACAGGGCGCCGATCTCCTCTTGGTCCGCGAGATCGAAAGAAACTGGCGGCTGGGTTCGCGGCGATGTCATGCCGGCGTCATTGCGCGGCGAGTTCGGCGATCGCGCCGAGCCGGCCGGCCTCGGCAAGGGCCGCCGCGTCGCCGGCGCGTCGGGCGGCTTCGGCTGCGGCGGCGAGGTCCGCCCGCGCGTCGGCCGTCGCACCGAGCGCGAGCGAAGCGCGGGCGGAGAGCAGATGCCCGCGGGCGTCGTCAGGAGCGAGCGCGATCACCACAGAAGCCGCCTGAAGGGCCAGATGCGGCTCTTCCGCGAGCAGGGCGCAATGGGCGAGGCCCATTTGGCAGTCGACGTTCATCGGGTCGCAAAGGATGAGGGCGGCATAGAGCCTGAGCGCCGCGCGCGGCTGCCGCCCCAGCATGCGCCCGGCCGCAGCGAGACCCAGCCCGATGTCCTTCTGGTCGAGGCCGAGCCTTTGACGCACCATGCCCGCGAGCAAGGCGTCGGCGGATCCGCCCGATGAATGGTCAGCGGCCGTTTCAGCCATGGTGATGGTCTCCCTCGTCATCGCCGGTCCTGCATCGGCCACCCGTCAGGGGCGGAATATCAGCGTCTCCGTCGCAGCGAAACGTCGGCCCGGGTCATCGCCCCGGTCGTTCGCCTGGCGCAGCAGCGGCGCGAAACGTTCGCATGCCTCGACCACGTCCTCAACCGCCTCGACAAGGCGGCCCACCTGCCTGAAGCGATAGGCGTAGGTCGCCAGAGCCACGATGCGCGGCTGGCCTGCGGCGTCGGGCTCCAGCACGACGGCCGCTAGGGACGACGGCATCAGCCCGAGCGCATCCCGGAGCAGGCGGCGGATCTGGTCCCCCCGCTGCGGCGGGTGGTCCGACAATCGGCCGGGCGAACCGCGGACGACGATGCCCCGGCCATCGGCGGCCTCGGTCATCTCGACCGAGACGCCATCGACCCGGAGGTCCACCCGGCCCATCGCGCCGCTGCGCGGCGGCGGCAGGCCGAGCTTCGCCATCAGCTCCGTGGTCGTGGTTGCGAAGCTCGCGGTCACGGTCCGCCCTAGAGCTTGTTGATGAAGGCGCCGACTCTGGTCTCGGCCAGATCGGCAAGGAACTTCACCATCGCCTTGATGAAGTCGTTCAGCGCATCCTCGATGCCCTTCTGCTGATCGACGAGGGTCTGCAGATACTGGGCCTGCGCGGAAAGCTTCTTGCCCTCGGCCTCGAGCACCTTGACCTCAGCGTCGGTCATGCTCTGCAGGTAGCGGCCGACAGCGTTCACCGTGTCGCCCAGCGACTTGATGCCGTTCGTGACGGCCGTAGCCTTATCGGAGAAGTGATGGGCCTGCTTGGCGGCCTCGGCGGCGGAGAAGGCGGCCTCGTCCATCTGCGTGACCACGTCATCGTCGACCTTGCCGCCGAGGCTGACGTTGTTCTCCACCTCCTTGTTGGCCAAGCCGAGCTCGGCGGACTTGGCGTCCGCCTTGGCGGTCTTGACCGAGGCGCCGATCGACACCGCTGAGGCGACGATCGTGATGGCCGAGACGACGATCGTGATGATCAGCGTGGTCAACGCGCCCGAGCGGATCTTGTCGGCCGCGTCGATGTCCTTCTGGGCGTCGGCCAGCAGCGCGTTCTGCACGTTGGCGACCTGCAGCTTCTTCTCCAGGATGGCGTTGGCACGTTGCGAGCCGACCTGCTCCACCAACGCCTGTGCGAGCAGCCGCGCGACGTCGGTATAGAGGCTGAGGTTGAGCGAGCCCAAGGCGGCGTCGAAACGCCCGATGGCGCCCTCGACCTCGTCATCCGTAAGAAGATAGTTCGTTTGCACATAGCTGACGCCGCCGCTGGCGGCAGGGCCCGTCGGCGGCAGGAAGGCGCTCCGGCCTTGAACCCCATTGCCGGGCTGCGGGACGTTGCCGGTCTCGCTGACGGAGCCGCCTGGGAGGGAGCCCAAGCCCGTCAGCGGGTTCGGATAGGTCTGGATGGGAGTGGACATCGATCGCTCCTCAGGCCTTGAACTGCATCTTGACGAAGGTCGCGTTGCGCTCGACCAGGGTTTCGGAGAGCTCGTCGAGCGCCGTGTTGAACCGATCGAGGGCCGCGATCATGCTCTGGATCGCTTGGTCGATCATGTCGTCGATGCCCTTGATCAGCGCCTCGAGGCTCTTCGACTCCGCCTTCTTCTCAAGCCCCTCTGCTTGGGTCTGAGCCGCCTGGTAGCGGACGACGCCCGCGCCGATGTCGCCTGCTGCCGAGGCGATCGAGATGCCCGCCTGGACGCCATTCATCCCCTGCATCGCCAAGGCCTGCAACGTCGTGAAAGACTGGGCAAGCTGCGCCGGGTTCGGCATCGCGATCATCGCGGCGATGGAGAGAATGATCTGGATCCCCGCCATCACGCCTCGGAACGCCATGTCGGCCTTACTGGCCTCCTCGTCCGTGGCGCCCCGGTCCTTGGCGATCATGCCTGCAATGCCGAAGCCTTTGGCCATCTGCAGGGCCGCGTCGACCACCATGACAAGCCCGACCACGCCGGCCGCGATGAGCAGGATGCCTGCCGCCGTGCCGATGCCCGTGGCGACCAGCACTGCGCCGACTGCGATCGAGATCAGCGCGCCAAGCGCCTGGAAGGCCAGCTTGATCTTGTCCCAGATGCTGGCGTTCTTTCGCTCTTCCTCGGCCTTGTCGATCTTCTCCTGCGCCTCGTTGAGTGCCGCCTGCTTCTCCGCGATGGCGGTCTTCTTCTGCTCTGCGTTCATGGAGACGGTTTCGTTCTCGGACTTGGCCTGCATGTCGCGCATCTTGGTGAGCGCTTCGAGCAGCAGGACCTCGAAATCCGACTTTTTCATCGAGGGCAGCGAGATCGTGAGCGTCAGCCCGCCGACGTTGGCGGCGTAGGTGCCCTGGTCGGCGCCCGGCACCTCCTGGGATCCACCGACGATGCCGGAGCCGGTCGCTCCCGGCTTCTTCAGGTCGATCCCGTTCAGTCCCGGCTGTTGGATGGGAGTGGGGGTGCCTTGGATGGCGGTCGACATGGAGGGCTCCTCTTGATTCGAATGTGCAAGCCGCGTCAGGATTTTATCGAAGGATCTGCAGCCGGCGGCGCTCCCTCCTTGCCGAGGGCCTCCCGGGCGATGCCCTGCATCGTCGCCGACTTGGCCGCCGCCGCTTTGTCGCCCGCCGTCTCGGCCAAAGCCTCCGCCGCTTCGAAGCAGTCGAGGGCGTTCTGGTGCTCGCGGGCGGCGAGGAAGCATTCGCCAAGCCGATGATGCACCTCGTGATTGGTGGCGTTCAGCGCGAGGTGTCCGATGTAGAGTCTCGCCGCCTGGACGTGGTCGCCTTGGTGCTGGCGGATGGCGCCGAGCATGTAGGGCACCCGGGCGTCGAACGCGTCCATCCGGTAAAGCATCTCGAGGAAGTCCGCGGCCTTCGCGAGGTCGCCCGCCTGGATGGTGCGCGCCGCGTAGAGAACCAGCGCATCGCGATGGGCGGGCGTAAGTTGCATGATGTCGGCAAGCGACAGTCCTTCCGACATCATGTCGATGACGCTGCGCATCTTGGGCGTCATCTGCTCGGATTCGACGAACTGCTGCATCAGGGGCGCAGCCGCCGCCAGGGCCGATTCCCATTCGGCCTTCGTCGAGGGCATTCCATCAAGCAGAGCCATGAGCGTCCGTCTCCGTATTGAGCAGAGGCTAGGTGCCGGAGCCCGACGCTGCTGTATCGAAGGTTACAGGGAATCCATGTTTTCCGCGCGTCGCGCGCCGCTCAGCCGCGCTCGGTCGCATCCGAGCCGAGGCGCAAGTAGCGCTCTACCGCCTCGAGTGCCTGCGCAGGTTCGGCGAGCTCATGGAGGCAGCGGGCGCGCAGATAGCGCCGCAGCCTCTGCATCTCGGTCAGCCGGTAGGAGCCGAACCGCTCCACCGGATCGGCGCGGTCGTACTCGTCGAGACAGGCCAGCGCCTGGCGCCATTCGCTCTTGAGGAAATGAAGCACCGCGCGAGCGGCGGCCAGCTCAAGAGCGTCCTCGCCCATCACTCGCATTGCTTCCGCGATCGTCGCTGCGCGATCGACGTAACCCTGCTGAGCCAGTACGTAGAGGTTGAGCAGGAGATACTCCCGCTGGTCGGGGGCGAGGCTCATCCGCGCAGAAGCGCCGCGAGCGCGGCCCTCACTTCTTCATCCCTGGCGCTCTCCTCCAGGACGAGGCGCGCCGCCGCCTCGAGCGCGTCCCTCCGCTCCCCGGTCTCCTGCTTGGCGCGCCGCAGGAAGGCCGCGATCGCGCCCTGCCGCGCCGCGGCAAGCACATGCGGCTGCAGCAGCTCGGGCGTGAGCGAGGCGGGCTGCAACAGCCGGGGGAGGCGCTCGTCGAGTGAGGGGCGCTGCAGGATCTCGTCGAGCGCTCTCGCCTCGGGCAGGAACTGCGGCTGCAACGACCCTTCGCGCGGCAGGTGGATCTCGTCGTCCGCCTGCCAGCGCGTGACGCGTTCGACGCCGACGTCCAGCGGCTTGATCGGCAGCCCGCTGCTCATGCGCCAATCCTCAAGCCAGGTTCCGTCCGATCGACTGCAGCATGTCGCTGAGCTTGGAAAGCGCGCTGTTCGCCACGTCGAAATGCCGGTTCTTCTGCCGGTCGAGCGAGTTGATGTTGTTCGAGTTGATCTGGCTCTGCTGGTTGATCAGCGTGACCTTGTCGGACACTGTGGCGTTGTTCTGGTCCCAGGCGTTCTTGCGCTGCGTGACCTGATTGTAGTTTGCGTCCACTAGATTAAAAAGAGGCCGGCTGATGTTGTAGATGGTCTCGAGCGGATGCGCTTGGGGGCCGCCCCCGAAGGTGCCGTCCCGGAAGGTCGCGACGAGCGGCTCCTGGGCGGAGCCGTTCATGGCGTCATTGCCTTCGCCGGTGTTGATGCCGCGGACCTGATCGTTCTTGCTGGTGTCGAACGAGCCTGACACCTTGTTGATCTGCGCCTGGAAGGCCGTGTACAGTTTCAGCAGGACATTGAATTGGTTGATCTCCTGGGCATCCGCGTTGAGGCGCGCTTCGAGCTTGCCGTTGTAGCTGAACTGGAATTGGGCGATCAGCGTCGGCGCATCGAGATTGCGCTGCCCTAACCGTCCGCCCGCCGCCACCGCAGCGCGCCGGTTGTCCAGGTCGAGGATCTGGCGCTCGGCCGCCATGAACACCTGGAAGGCTTGTCGGATGGTGCCGATGCCCCCGTCGCTCTCGTTGGTGATGAAGCCGTCCAGGTAGGTGATGGTCTTCTGTGCGTTGCCGGAGCCCACCGTGGCCGAAGCGGTCCTCGAGGGCTCGTTCACATTGGCGAAAGCCGCGGCCCGCTTCCACCGCGTCTGGATCTCGGCGAGCGCCGTGGCGACATCGTTCGGCGAGAAGATCGCGTTGCCCTCGGCCCGTCGCTTCAGATTGTCGAGCTGGTCGAGGAAGACTTTCATGTCTTCCTTCCGCATCAGCCGCTCGTTCGGAGCCGTGCCCGGACCATCCTCGACGGCGCCGGTCGTGTTGTTGATCGTGAAGAACGGGCTGAAGGTCGGGTGCGTCGTGATCTCGACCTGAAGCGAAGTGATCAGGCGCTTGATTGCCCTGGCCGCGCCGGCGGGCGTGCTGAGATCGACGTTCTCAGACACGTTCGAGGGCCATTTAAGCTCATTGAAGGGCGGCGGGTTCGGTGAACCTACCTGCGCCGCGGGGATGAGCCCGAAAGTCGCCGCGAAGCGGTCCCGGAAATCTGCGTTCCCCGCGATCACCGTCTGCTCCGCGAGGGTGAGCTTCGCGTAGTCGCGCTTGTCGAGGTCGTTGAGGATGAGGATCTTGCGCGATGCGTCGGCAAGCGCCGGCATGACGACGACGCCCAGCCTCGTGTCGACCTGCCCCGCTGCGGGAGCCGCACCGATCTGTCCCGACAATGCGCCCAGCGGGCTCGTCCCGCCGAAATTGTTGCGCATGTACTCGACCTGGAGGGCGGAGTGCCAGCTGCGGAACTGGTCCGGGGTCACTTGGCTGGGCGGAAGGTTGAAGCCTGGCGGCAGCTGGAAGGGCGCCAGCCTTTCAAGGCCTACGCGCCTGAGTGGATCGGTTCCGTCGCCGGTCAGCAGCGGGAAGACCTGGTCGCGTCCTGCCGCCACTTCGGCGGGGTCGACGAGTTCGGATCCCGGCAGGAAGAGGTACGGGATAGGTTGGCCGTCGCCGGGCGTCGGCTGCGTGACCGAGCCGCCAGGCGTCGGCGGCGTCTGGTTCAAGGGATTCTGCTGGGACCAGAAGGTCGGAGGGATGGCCATGGCGCGACCTCAGAGGCGAAACCGCAGGCGCGCGCCGTGCTCGGACTGAACCGCCGCAGCCGGCTGCGGGCGAGAGCAGGCGGCAAGATCAGACACCCGCTCGCCCAGCCGGTCCACCGCCGCCTCGAGGTCTTCCAAATCCTCCGCCGCCAAAACCTCGACGGCGAGCGCGCAGGCGAGGGGGTCGGCCGCGAGGCGGGGCTCGGCGAACAGCGCCGCCAAACGGCCGCAGGTTTCGGCCATCGTCAGGTCGAACCCGGCGCGCAGGGCCGCATCCCCGGTCGGCATGCGGAGGATGATCTTGGGTAGTTCGGCGGCGTCGGCCACGTTCGATCCCTTCGGACGGTCAGGCCAGGCAGTTGGAGAGGTTCAGGCCTCGATTAAGCAGTGGGCGGCGCTCGTGCCATGTCACGTTCGTTACACGACGGCTGCGAAGGCTGGGTGTACCCAATGAGGACGCGACGCGGGCCGGATAGCGGGGCGGATGCCGCGGCGCTGCGGGGGAGCACGGATTTGGTTCTTGCGGACACCTTGGCCGAGGCGCGTCGGCTGGAATTGCCGCCATCGGGAAGCGACGGGGATGATCTGCACGCTGTCCCGGAGAAGGATGGCGGCGCGGCGGACGTGGACGTCGCCGCGGCCATCGAAGACCTGATGACGACCCTCGGGTCGGTGCCTGCCGCCGGCGCGCCGGACGAGGGAGAGGCCCTCGACGCCGACGAGCTTTACGGCCGAGCGGCCGACTACGTCCGCGCCGGCCAGCCCGCGGCCGCGCTGGCGGCGCTGCTCGCGCTGAAAGCCACGCCCAATGCGGGAGCGCGCGCCGCCCGCGGCCTGGCGACGCTCGCCCTGCGCCATGCGCGCGACGACGCGGCGCTTCTCCTGGCGGAGAAGGGCCTGTCCCTGGCCCCTGGACATCCGCGCGACTCTCTCGTGGCCGGGCTCGTCGAGCTGCAGCGCAACCATCGGCGCTCCGCCCAGGTCCATCTCGCGGCTGCGGCGCGCAACGCCCGCCATCGGCCGGAATTCCGAGAGGACCTCCGGCTGGCGCAGCGCGCCCTCCTGCTGCTCCACCTGTCATGAGCCCGAAAGCTTCCGAGATACCGGCCCTTCTGGGCGCGGACGATGTGCGCCTGCTGGTCGAGACGGGTTTCATGGCCATCTCCCAGGGCCTCACCGATCACGCCGCCGCGATCTTCGGAGCGATCGAGGCCGCGCGCCCCGGCAGCGAGGCCGCGCAACTCGGCTTCGCGCTCGTCGATCTCGCCCGCAACCGGCCGGGACCGGCCTCGGAGCGGCTGCGGGCCCTTCCGGAAAGCGATGCCGGGCAGGCCTTCCTCGGCATGACGCTCGTCAGGATGGGCGAGCTCGAACGGGCGAAGGAAGTGCTGCGCGGGCTGATCCTTTCCGCGCCCGACTCCGCGGCCGCCACGCTAGCTGCGGATATCCTCGCCGGTCTGGCCGGCACCGAGGCCTGACAACCGCACGCTGCCGATCTGCCCCAATTTGGCTCTTCGCGTTAAACCCACCTTAACGGTTGGGCGAAGGAATAGGGCATCGGTTGCGTGATTCGAGTTGTGTCCCGCGAACCTCTCGACTCGTCCAGTCCCGAGGCCATCGCTAGCTATCATCCAAGGCTTAGGGAAGGACCGTAATGCATCGCGATGCCTCGTCGTGTGATGCAGCGCTGCGCCTCAAGAGGCTGTGCCGCGCCGTGGCGGTCGTCATCACGCTGTCGTTCGCCTTGCAGGGCTGCAGCAACCTCGCGGGCAACGCCTGCCCCGATCCCATGTCTCATCCCTACGATCCGGCCCTTCCACCGCCCTGTGACGGCAGCTTCCTCTCGCCCGACAACCAGCGCGCGGCTCTGTACGCCGCCTCGGTGAAGCCGCGGTTGGCGACGGGCTCGATCGACCCAGTCGATACGCCGATCAACACCTCCAGCATCAGCCCCGCCGCGGGCGCGCGGCCGGCCGACGCTGTGGTCGCCTACGCCGGGTCGCTCAGGATGGAGGTTCCTCTCAACGACGAGGCGACCCAGTCCGATATCGCCGACATCCGGCGCATGGGTGCGCGCCGCTTCGCCCCCGACGAGCGCGTCGAAATCCGCTTCGAGCGCGCCACGGTCGATGCGGTGCTGCGCCAACTCCTGAGCGGTGCCCTCGGCCTCGAATACATCGCTCCCAACGACCTCGGCGGCGCCATCAGCTTCCGCACCGAGCAACGCGTGCCCAAGAGCCAGGTGCTGCAGATCGTGCGCGACCTCCTTGGCCGGGAAGGCCTCGTGATGAAGCAGGTCAACGGCGTCTACCACATCGGCCGGCCGGAGCTCATCGCGGCGATGGAGGGCAACGCCGCAGCCGGCCGCTCCCCCGAGCGGGTGGCGCGCGTGGTGCGGCTGCGCCGGGGAAACGCCTCCGAGGTGCTGGGCATCGTCCGGCAGCTGGTGCCGGAGGACGTGACCGTCGTGGGGGCCAACACGCCCGATGCGCTGATCGTGCGCGGCACGCCGACCGAAGTCGAGCGCGTGCAGGAGATGATCAACAGCCTGGCGGCGCGTGGTCTGGGCGATGACCGGATCGCCATCATCCAATTGCGCAACACCCAGCCCGAGCGCATGGCGACCATTCTGGGTGAATTCGCCAAAGCGCGACGCGTGGCGGCGGAGGATCTGACCGTCGTCCCGCTCGAGAAGCAGCAATCCCTGCTCGTCGGCACCCGCGACCGTTCGTTGATGGCGGGTGTCCGCTCCCTGATCCGCTCCGCCGACGTCGACCGCAGCGATGAGGCGACGCTGCGCCTCGTGCCGCTGAAGTTCCTGAACGCCGACGACATCGTGCCCCAGCTTAACCAGATCTTCGGGCAGGCCGGAGCAGGGGGAGGCGGAGCCGCCGCCAGCCGCAGGGGATCCGAGGGCGGATTGCAGGCTGGCGTCGGCCGCGACGGTGCGCGGCCGCAGGTCAACCGCGGAACGCCTTTCCCCACGACCGTGCGCGGGCCCACGACGGCGCCGCTGCAGACCGATCCGGAGGACGGCGAGCTTCCCGTCAATCCGCCCCCCGCAGTCGGACAGTTCAGCTTCGGCGACCGTTTTGGCGAGAGAGGCCGTTTCGGTCCCGGCGCCGCGAGCGCGATCGCCAGCGGTGGCCCGGCGCAAAGCGGTCCGGCTTACACCGGCTCGGTTCAATCCGGTGCGCCGCAGCAGGTCCGCATCGTGGCCGATGCCCGCAACAACACCGTGATGGTCTTCTCCAACATGCCGACGTTCCGCCGTGTGCGGGAGGTGTTGGCGAGTCTCGACCGTCCGCAGGCGCAGGTCGTGATCGAGGCCACCGTCCTCGAGGTTCAGGTCAACGACTCCCTGCAATACGGCGTTCAAGCCTACCTCCAGGGCAAGGGCTTCTCCCTGCGGTCGAGCGTGGATCCGACGCCCGTGGACAATGGACGGCCGGGCGGGCGGGCCGCCGTCGGCACGGCGATCGGCGACCTCCGCGTGGACGTCGTCGTCCAGGCGCTGCAGGAGGTCACCAATGTCAAGGTGATCTCCTCCCCTTACCTCACCGTGGTGGATGGCAAGCAGGCGCGCCTCGTGATCGGCGACCAGATCCCCTTCGCGACGCGCGCGCAATCCTCGAACAACCTCGGCAACGTGACGGTCACGGAGGAGATCGAGACGCGGGACACCGGCGTGGTGCTGGACGTGACGCCGCGCGTCTTCCCCAACAATTCCGTCGCGCTGAACGTGAATCAGTCGGTCAGCCGACCGTCTCAATCGGCCTTCTCGGGCGACCGCACCCCGATCATCTCGACGCGCGCCATCACGTCCAACATCATGCTCCAGTCGGGGCGCACGATCCTCCTCGCGGGCATGATCCAGGAGCGGCTCGACCAGAGCGAGACCGGCGTGCCGGTGCTGCGCCGCATCCCGATCCTCGGCGAGCTGTTCAAGTCGTCGGAAGATCGCGTCGGCCGCCAGGAGCTCCTGGTGCTGATCACGCCCCGCGTCGTGCGGCAGGGCTGGCAGATGGACGAGATCGTCGAGGTGCTGCGCAGGAACACCTCGCCGCGCTGAGGGGCGGGGCCAGGATCAGTTGCTGGGAAGGTGCTCGCCCTCGTCCATGTCGATCACGCCATGGGGGAGGCGCTCCTTGTAGAGGCGCTCCTCGTGCCGCTTCACCCAGGCGAGGATCTCGGCCACCACGGCGAAGGCGTCGTCCGGGATGTATTCCAGCGGCTCGACATGCGCATACAGGCTGCGCGCGAGGCCGACGTTGCGGAAGATGGGCACGCCCGCCGCCTCGGCCTCCGTTCGCAAGTAATGGGCCTGCAGCTCCCGGCCCTTGGCGACCACCATGGGCAGGGGCGTCTCGCCCTCCCTGTAGCGCAGCACCACGGCGAGATGGGTCGGGTTGATCACGACCGCCGTCGCCTTGCGCGTGGCGCCGCCCTGGTCGGACATCACCATCTCCTGCGCGAGCTGACGGCGCTTGCCCTTGATATGCGGGTCGCCCTCGCTCTCCTTGTATTCGCGCTTGATCTCCTCCTTCGTCATCATCAGCTGCTTGGTGTGGGCGTGGCGCTGATAGACGAGGTCGGCCAGCCCCGCGATCGCCAGCACGACGGCCGCGCAGGCGAGCGTCTTGCCCATCACGCTCACCGCGAGGGAGGCGATGCAAGGCATGCCGCAGGACAGGGCGAAGGACAGCGGCGCGATCGCGTCGCGGATGACGAAGAAAAGGATGGCCGAGAGCACAGCGATCTTGAGGGTCGACTTGAGTAGCTCCACGAGCGACCGCATCGAGAAGATCTTCTTGAAGCCGGTGGCCGGATTGATCTTGTCGAGCGACGGCATGATGCCTTCGAACGCGAAGAGAGAACCGATCTGGATGTAATTCGCAGCGACGCCCGCGACGATCGCGACCAGCAGCACCGGCGCCACGATCACGATCGTCTCCCAGCCGATCGCGGCCAGCGCATCAGACGCCGCCGACTCGAAGTCGGATTGCCGGGAAAATGCCGCCGCCCGGTCCAGAAGGGCGGAGACCCGCTCGAAGATGAAGCCCGAGGTGAGCCACAGATAGCCGAGCACGCCCATCAGCGAAATCGCCGTGACCAGCTCGGCGCTGCGCGCCACCTGGCCCTTCGCCCGGGCGTCGCGAATCCGCTTCGGGGTGGGAAGCTCGGTCTTCTCGCCTGTGGAGCTCGAACCGCCGCTCACGGCGCGGCTCCTCCGGGCGCGGACTTCGGCGCCATCAATTCGAACAGTTCAGGCCATCGTTGGGAGGATTGCCCGAGAAGGTTCGTGGCATGGGGAATCAGCACGGCGAAGTAGAAGATCAGGATGAAGACGACGAGCGCGCTCTTGATGGGCATGGCCAGGATGAAAACCTGGATCTGCGGCGCGAAACGGCTGACCAGAGCCAGCGCGAATTCCGCGGCGAACATGATGACGACCAGCGGCGCGGCGAGGATGAAAGCGAATCGCATGGCCTGATCGAAGAGCGCGAGGAATGCAGCGGGAAACGCCTCCGTAAAGCCGGGCAGCAACCGTGCCGCGGGCCAGACGGCATAGGATTGATAGACGATCCCGATGATTGGCAAGGCCGCGCCGACGACGAAGACGTAGGTCAGGAAAACCTGCGAGAAGAGGTTGCCGAGCGGCGAGGATTCGTGCCCCTGCAGCGGGTCGATGCTCGAGGCGATCGCCGCGCCGCGCTGATTGTCCACGAGCCCGCCCGCGGCCTGGACAGTCCAGAACACCCAGCCGACAACGTAGCCCAGAAGGAAGCCGATCAGGTACTCCTTGGCGAAAAGGAGCGCGAGCGACCCCACCGAGCGGTCGAACGCGTCGACGGCCGTGTAGTTGATCGGGATCACCGGAAACGACAGGGCGAGGATGGCCCCGGTCCGCGCCAGCCGCGGCACGGCCGTCGCAGCGAGAAGCTGCGACGTGGTGAAGAAGGCGTGGAGCCTCGGCAGCGTCAGGAGGATCGCCAGAATCTCCCGGTCGAACAGCTGGAAGAAGAAGCGCAGCGTGTCCATGACCTGCATGAGGTGGCTTCCTCAAGTGCGCTGGGCGAAGTTGTCGAAGATCTTGAGCGTGAAGCGCAGCATCTCGCCTCCGAGGATCCCGGCCATCAGCGCGATCGTCGCCGCGACCGCGACAAGCTTGATCGCGAAGGAGATCGTCTGCTCCTGCACTTGCGTGAGGGCCTGGAGGAGGCTGACGAGGATCCCGACCACCGAGGCCACGATGATCGGTGGCATCGACAGCAGCATCACCAGCATCATCGCCTCGCTGATGTGGTGGAGCGCATTGGAAGGCGACATGGCGAGCCTCTCCTCAGACAGCGTAGGAGCGAACGAGGCCGAGGATAAGCCGCGACCAGCCGTCGACCGCGACGAACAGGAAGAGCTTGAACGGAAGCGAGATGGTGAGCGGGCTCACCATCATCATGCCGAGCGCCAGCAGGATGTTCGAGACGATCAGATCGATGGCGATGAAGGGCAGATAGAGCAGGAAGCCGATCTCGAACGCCTCGCGCAATTGGCTCACGGTGAAAGCGGGGAGGATCACGAATATCGAGTCCGGCGTGAGGCGGGAGGCGAGTTCCGCTGGCCACAGGCTGCGGGCTGCTTCGAGGAAGAACTGCTTCTCCCGCTCGGCGGCGTGAGCGTTGAGGAAGTTGTTCAGCGGCCCCTTGGCGGCGTCGTAGGCCGCGCGGATGCCTTCGGCGCTCGTGAAGTTGTAGTTGCCGGCCGTGAGGATATCGTTGGTCTGCACGATGACCGGCGCCATGATGTAGAATGTCAGGATGATCGCCAGCGCGTTCAGCGCCATGTTGGGCGGAATCTGCTGTACGCCAAGCGCGTTGCGGACCAGCAGGAAGACGACGGAAAGCTTCACGAAGGACGTGGCGATCACCGCCAGAAACGGCAGCAGCGCGGCCGCGCCCAGCACCAGGATCAGATTCAGCGGGTCGATCATGTTGGGGGTCATCGGGCGCGCCTTCAGGCCTCCATGCTGGTGATGCGGACTGCGATGCGGTCGTCGATCCGCACCAGCTCCCCCAGGCCGATCGCCCGGCCCCGGTGCCGGATGGTCACCGACACGCCGTCCTCCGTCGAGGGCGGCTGCAGCGGCACGAGGCAGCCGGGAGCCCAGCTTTCGAGTTCGGCGAGCGTGACGCTAACGCTTCCGAGGTCGAAATCGACGGCGAGCCTTGCCGCCTTCGCCAGCGGCGTGGCAAGATCGTCCTTTCCTTGCGCGTCCATTGGTAGGTTCTCCACGATGTCGGCGGCCGGATCCGCAACGCCAAGCGGCTCGATGCCGGTGCAAAGGCAACTGGCGCCCTGCGGCTCCAGCCGGATCAACCGCTCGCCCAGCCGCAGGGAGAGCGACCCCGCCGATCCCAGGACAGCAAGCGCCCCTGGAGCTAGGGCCGCAGCCTTTGCGCCGGGCAGGGAGAGGCGCCCCAGCGTATAGGCGCCATCGATCGAGATGGCGGCGCCCAACGAGCGCCGGACCGAGGCGTTCGCCAGTCCCATTCCCTTGCAATGGGCGAGGAGGGCCGCCCTCGCGAGGCCGACGGCCACCGCGATGGGCGGTCCCGGCAGACCCTCGACGGCTGCGTCGAACCATACGAGGGCCCGCGCCCCTTCGGCCGGCTGCAGCTCGGCCAGTGCGCCCGCACGGATCATCCGCAACGCGCCGAGGAAGCCCTGAGGTGCAAGCGATCCCACATAGGCGACGAGACCTTCCCGGAGCGCACCGGCTAGGTCCGGCGGCAAGGCGTCGAGATCGGCCAGTTCGAGGTCGGCACCCAGAAGGGCTTGGAAGGGAAAGGCCTTAAGCGCGACGAGCAGCGTCAGGCCGGCATCGCTTTCGACCTCCATGGCCGGCGTGGACGGCGAGGGAGCCGCCGCATGGGCGAAGCTGAGCGTCGCCTTGCCACTTAGCGGAAGGGGCCGTCCGGCATGGCTAAGGAGCGCGTTCCACCACGCGGTATCGGCAGCCGCTATGCCGGGCAGGGCCGGTGGGCGCACGACGATCGTCATGACGCGCTCCCGCCGTGACCCGCGGCCAGCAGGCGTCCGATGGCGGCCAAGCCGTACGCAGCCTCCGCCGGCGCCGGCTCCGCGCCCTCGACGCTGACCCGCCGGTTCGGAAAGCGATGCGCGAGGCGATCCCTGAGCTCGCGCACGGCGAGGGAGACTGTATCCGGCTGGAGCAGGGCGCCCGGCAGGAGCGAAACCTCGACGCTGCGGGCCGTCAGGACGACCTGGATCGCGGCGAGAGGACCATCCGCGTCGATCGGGACGCGCAGGCTCACCGGTTCGCCATGGGAGAGATGGAGCGCCTCGCGTGCAGCCTGCGCGATCCGTTCCGCGATCGGCTCCAGATCGGGCGGGGCGAGCGCAGCAGGCGGAGGCGCCGCCGCCGTCGGAGCCGCGGAAGCAGTGGTCCGGACGGCCAGCGCCAGCGCCGCGACGAGTTCGGCCTCCCGCTGGTCGCTCTCCTGCCTGGCGCCGAGCCGGTCCTGGCCGCCGCCCTTCGCGTCCGTCATGGGTCGGCCGCCCTGCGCGAGCGCCTGCTCGAACTGGCCCGCCCGCTCCGAAAGGTCGGCTCCGCCGCGGCCTAGCTCCGCCGTCGAACCGAGGTTGCCGTCGCGCTCGCCGTTGCGCCTGACATCGCGACCTTGGCCGCCAGCCCTCGCGAAGCGATCTCGCGCGACATCGGGCCCGGGTTGTCCCGGACCTTGGCCGGACACCTGCGTCCTGACGCTGGTCATGACAACGATCTCCTGCGCGGCCGGCTCAACTGATCCTCGACCTCGGCCTCCTCGGCGCTTTCCTCCGCGGCTGCGGCCTCGGCGGCGCGCAAATCGGTGATGATGACGTATTTGTCCACTTGGCGCTGCTGGTCGAGACGGGCCTTGCGCGCCTGCTCCACTCTATCCAGAGCGCGCGCCTCCACATGGATGGCGCGCTCGCTCTCGTCGCGGAGCGCCTGATGGCTCCGCTCCAGCAAGGCGATCTCCCCGCGCGTTTCGTCGAGGCGTCCGAGGCTGATCGTCTCTCCCAGAACCTTCCGATAGACCGCATCCTCGCGAACCGGCAGCGAGCGGGCGCTTTCCGCCTCGCGGGCGCGGGCGCGCTCGCGCTCCTGCGCGGCGATCTCGGCCGCCTTCCTCATGGCGGCCAGATGCTTGAGGGCCTGCTCCTCCTTCAGACGCTTGATCTTGAGCAGCACCTGCAGCGGGTCATTCATAACGTGAGCGCCCTCAGACTTTGCAGCGCGGCGTCGAAGCCGTGCACCTCATCGGTCGACTGCTGGAGGAAAGCGTTAATGGCGCGCTTCTTGGCGATCGCCGCATCGGCCTGGGGATCCGCGCCCTGCTTGTATTCGCCCACCTTGATCAGAAGCTCGACCTCCGCATAGGCGGCGAGCCAGCCGACGACCTTCCTGGACATCGCAAGATGCTCCGGCGTCACGATCGCGTCCATCACGCGGCTTTTCGAGGTGAGCACGTCGATGGCCGGGTAATGCCCCGCCGCCGCAAGCTTGCGCGAGAGGACGACATGACCGTCGAGGATCGAACGGGTTTCGTCCGCCACCGGCTCGTTCATGTCGTCGCCTTCCACCAGGACGGTGTAGAGCGCGGTGATGGAGCCGCGCTCATTCATGCCGACCCGCTCCATCAGGCGGGGCAGCATGGCGAAGACGGAGGGCGGGAAGCCGCGACGGGTCGGCGGCTCGCCTGCGGCCAGGCCGATCTCACGCTGCGCCCGCGCGAAGCGCGTCACGGAATCCATCAGAAAGAGCACCTTCTTCCGCTGGTCACGGAAAAACTCGGCGATGGCGGTGGCGACGAAGGCGGCCTTGGCGCGCTCCATGGCGCTCTTGTCCGAGGTGGCGACGACGATGACCGATTTCGCGAGGCCCTCCGGTCCCAGATCATGCTCGATGAACTCGCGCACCTCGCGGCCGCGCTCGCCGACAAGCGCGAGGACCGTGACATCCACCTCCGCCCCCTTCACCAGCATGGACAGGAGCGTGGACTTGCCTCCGCCGGCGGCTGCGAAGATGCCCATCCTCTGGCCCTCGCCGCAGGTCAGCATCGCGTCGAGCGCGCGCACGCCGAGCGGGAGAGGGCGGTCGATCACCCGGCGCCGCATCGGGTCGGGCGAGTCCCGGTAGACCGGATACTCGGCCTCGGGAACGAAGGCGTCGTCGCGGCCGTCCATGAAGCGGCCCATGCCGTCGAGAACGCGGCCCATCAGCCCCATGCCCACTTGGACGGACTGGACACGTCCTGTCCGCCTCACTTCGGTGCGGGGGGAGACCCCCTGCGTCTCACCGATCGGTGAGAGCAGCGCCTCGTCGTTCAGGAACCCGACGCATTCCGCGAAAAGCCTGACGCCGGTCGCGCGCGTGTGCAGCTCAACGATCTCGCCGACCTCCACATCCGGCACCGCAGCATGGATGATCGTGCCGACCACCTTGCGGACCCGTCCGACGAGGGGAAAAGGCTCGAACGAGGCGGCGGCAAAGGCCAAATGCGCCGCGGTCGCCTCCGCCAAGCGTCCGATGGCCTCTAACCGACCTCGCTCGACGGCTTCGATCTCGTCCGCGACGGTCTGGTTCATGGCGTCTTCTGGCTGGCGGCTGCGCGCGACAGCGCTTCGATCAGCGACCCGAGCCGCTCCCCGATATCCGCCTCGACCCTCCCGATGCTGGTCTCGACCGCGACCCGGCCGCCGTCGAAGCTCGGATCCTCGACGACGTCGACGAGCTCCACCTCGGGATAGGCCTTGATCAGCTCCGATACCGCCTCACGGACATGAGCGACATGGGCCGGTCCGACGCGGACTTGCGCGCGCTTCTCCCTCCGCATTTGTCCAAGGGCCGATCGGATCACCGTCTCCACCCGCGCCCGATCATCGAAGCTTCCGACCAGCCGTCGGACGGCCGCGGTCGTCACGGCGACCAGATCCTGCTCGACTGCGCGCAGTCCCGCATCGAGGGCCGCCTGCTCCATGAGAAGCCGGGCGAGCGCGGCGCGCTGCCCTTCAGCGATCCCGTCACGAAAGCCGCGTTCGGCCTCCAGCCGGCGCTGCTCCTCCGCGTCGCGCACGATCTCCTCGGCCCGGGCTTCCGCGGCGGCGATCAACCGCCCAGCGACCTCGATGGCCCCGGTTTCCTCTGCGCCAAGCAGATGCGGGCCGGCGGCCAGCCGATACCCGAGGGGAGTCAGTTCGCGGAGGCCAGCCACGGTCCAGACGTCCTCAGGATCAAGCGGTGGACATGGTTCGCGGCGAGCTCGTCGAAGGGCGCCACCTCTCCTCCCGCATGGCGCGCCTGAGCCTCTTCATCCAGCCTCAGGGCGAACAAGGGAAGGAATGCCGGCTCCACATGCGCGAGATAGCCGGCGAAGGCGGCCAATCCAAAGCTTCTGACCGATCTCGCGGCGGCTTCCATCTCGACGCGGGTGACTTCGTCGACGAGCCGGCTCCGGTCGAGGCGCGCGAGGGGCGCGTGCAGCACCGGCGCTTCGCGGAACGCGAGCGTGGCTGCTTCCGGACCAAGCGCCGCGGACAGGCTCGCCAATCTGTCGCGGTGCAAGGAGGCCAGGGCCTGACGATGCGTGATCGCTGCCGCGACCAGCCGGCTCACGCGCTCCAAACCAGGAAGCGATGTCGAAATCAGCTTGAACGCCAGATGACTCAACGCTTCCGTGCGGATTCGCTCCGCCTCCGCGCGTCCGACGGCCAGCCGATCAAAGCCCAGGCGCCGCGCGGCCGTGCGGTTTAGCGGCCGACGGAAATGAGGGTTTTCGGCCAGCATCTTGGCGGCAGCAGCGTCGAGAGGCGCGAGATCGGAGCGGCCGGGCGAGGCCTGCATCAGCGGCCGCACAAGGACCGCAGCCAGCTGCGTCATCGCACGAAGGCAGCCCAGAGCCTCGTCCTGACTCGAGGCGACCGAAGGCGCGGCGAGGGCACTCATGAGGGTTCGACCAGGGCCGGCGCGTTCTGCGTCGCAGTTGGCCTGCCGCTCCGGCGGCCCCGAAGCCACATCACAACCGCGCCGGCCGCCACCGCTAGCAGAAGCGTGATCAAGACGAGCACGCCGATCGCGATCTGCCAGAATTGGGCTGCGTCCTCCTCGCGCACGGCGAGACCGGGCAGCACGTTGACGAAGGCGCGCTCCGGATTCGCCGGGCCGTTCGCCATGGGCTTGTTCGGTTGCGCTTCGGTGAGCACGACCGTTACGGCCTGATATTCGAGGCCCTCGATGGCGCTGGAGACCAGACGGCGGATCTGGGGTACGAGGAAGTCGAGATCGGCTCTCGGCCGATGGCGGATGAAGACGGCTGCCGACGACGGCTTGACTGGGCGGCCGAGCTGCGGCGCCTCCGGCATTACGATATGGACGCGGGCCGTCACCACGCCGTCGATGTAGGCGAGCGTGCGGGCCACATCCTCGCTGAGCGCGTAGATGTAGCGCACGCGCTCCTCGAAGGGAGACGACATGATGCCGGTCTTCTGGAAGACGCGGCCGACGGAATCGTGCGAGGCGCGGGGGTAGCCCGCCTCCCGCAGCACAGTGAGCGCGCGGAGCATGTTCGACTCCGGCACGTTCACGGAGAAGCCGTCCTTGCTGCGCGCGCTCTTCTCCGCCGAAATGCCGTTCGACATCAGCACCGCCACCATTTCATTGGCGTCGGCTTCGCTCAGATTCGAGTAGAGTGTGGCCTGGCACGCAGCCACCATCAGGCAGGCGAGGGCGACCAGGCCGATCATCACACGCCTGATGGTCGCCCTCATTCCGGAGATGACTGCGGAAGCCTCCACTCACTGCCCCTTCATCAGGCTGTCGAAGGACTGGGTCGACTTGCCGGTGAGCTTCGAGGTGGTGTCAACGAGCAAGGAGTAGTTGACCATCTCCATCTGCACCGCAAGCAGGGTCTGCACGTCGATCGTCGGGGCCGCGATCGCCTCGTTCACGCGCGCCAGCCCGCCATCGAACGCGCCGCGGAGCTTCTGCAGCCCGTTGAGGATCGCATCACCCGTCGCGGGGTTCGCGTTCTGCGCATCAAGGTCGAGCGAACGGCGGGCGCGAACGGCCTCCGGACTGTCCGCGGCGTCGGCGGCGGGCGGAGCCTGCTGCGCGCCCTCCGCTTGCGTGAGCTGGGCCTGGAATCGCGCCGCGCCGCCCTCCTGCGCGATCGGCGGTACGGGAGGCGTGGCTGCGGACGGGTCCACCAGCGGCACCGGGGTCAAGGTCGCCATCTCAGCTCCTCCATGCTTGTTCGAGTGCGGGGCAAGGCCCTCGTCGGCGCTGCGTCATAGGGCGGCCGCATCATGGCAGGCCGACAGCGCCTGCATCGTCGTCTCGATCGTCGGCAGGTCGAATTCGGCGTCCTCGATCCCGAGGGCGAAGACGACCTCTCCCGCCCGGGACACGCCCGCCTGGACGATGCGGCCGGTCGTCGGATCCAGCCGCGCAAACCCCAGGACCCGCTCTGCCGCCCTTTCGTCCAATCGGGACGGCCTGCGCGACAGGCTGACCAGAACCCGGCCGCCGCGCTGCGAGGGCGTGAAGCCTAACGTGCCGTGCCGGGCGAAGGCGAAGCCGACGCTTCCATCTCCCGCGATCCTGACAGGGAGACCGAGGCTGCCGGCGAAGCTCTCCAGAACGGACAGGGCGCGGGGAGAGAACGAGGACATGCTTCAGCCGCTCCGCCCTTTGGCGAATTCAGCCTCCTCGCGACGGCTGATGTCCTCCACCATGTCGACGAGCGTGGCGGCCTGCTGCAGCCGGGCGCCATGACCGGGCAGGACCTCGTCGGCAAGATCCGCGTGCAAATTGCGGATGCCGTTCGCGAGCGCGACCTGGCTCGATGCCGAACCCTGCGCGAGCGCGCCAAGAAGCGCGATCGCATCCGCCGGCGCCACCACGGCCTTGGCAGCGAAGCCGAGCAGGCGGCCGGTCAGCGCGACGGCGCCGTCCAGCAGCGCGCGCTCGTCCGGCCCGACCAGGCGCGCGGTCGTCTTCAGCATTCCATCCGCTTCCGCGAGCGTGGTCTGCACCTTCTTGAGTTTGCCCAGCTCCTTGAGCAGGTCGGCGAGCTGCGCCGGGTCGATCGACGGTCCGGCCGCGGCGAGATCGCGTCCGGCGGCCTCCATGAAGGTCGCGATCGCTTCGGGCAGCGACTTGAGGAGATCGAACCCCTGGAGCGCCTCGAAGACGCGGGCGAAGTCCGCCGCCTCGCGGATCATGGCGCGATAGGCATTGCGCACGGCGGCCGGATCCGTCTCCAGCGTGGCGGCGGCACGGTGCGCGGCCTCCGCGGCCGCGAAGCCAGCGCGGACATCCCTGAGCACATCGGCGCGCTCGAAGCTCGTTCGCGCCGCGGCCAGGGCCTGCGCCATGCCAGGTTCGTCGGCGAAGGCTGACTCAAGCACCTCGATGGCCGCGAACTGATGCGTTACGTCGGCGTCGAACGCCTGAAGCTCGGCGAGGACATCCGAGTCGCGCAGGCCTCCGCTCTGCTCGAGGTAGTCCCGAAGCCGCTGCGCCAACTCGAGCAGCTTGGCCTCCGACGGCATGTCGGGAAGCTTCTCGTGGAAGTCCTTCAGATGGGCCAGCGCTTCGGCGCTGATGCCTGCGTCCTCGCGCACTTTGCGCTGGCCGAGCGCCTTCTTGTCGAAACGATGGGCCACCGACATGCCGATCTCCTCGGCGGCCTCGGTGAGCTTCGACGCTTCGCTGCTCGGCACCACGGCCTCGCCCCGGTACTGGCCGATCAGCTCTTCGACGAGCGGAGCGCCGACGGGCGACGTCACGTTGAACGCGGCGATCTGCTGTCGGGCGATTTCGGTCGACTCAACCACGTTAGGGTCCTCAGGCGCGTGAGGCCGCAACCGCCCTCTCGGGTCGGCGCATGGGCGCGACAGACAGGGTTACCTACCGGTCAGGCGACGTTGCGGGCGATGGATTTCAAGGTGTCGGAGACGCTCTTGAGGATGTTGGTCCTCAGGTTGCTGATCGCCGACCACGAGTTCATCGCCATCTGCATCGAGAACATCTTCTCGGTGTCAGAGAGGTTGGCGTTCTGCTCGATGGCGCGGATGTCGTCCTCGACGGCCTTCATCTGGTCGGACAGGAGCTTCTGCCGCCAGACCAGGTCGAAGCCGTCGCGGTTGGGGTAAGGCACGCTCGCCGCTGCGAAGGTGCCGCCGGTGTTACTGGTGCTCGGCGTGTAGATCGACGTTGCGGTCGCCATTCAAGTCTCCTTCTCTTCCACAATTGGGAACGCGGTCAGCAGCGCTTGAGCCGCCGCGATTCCTTTCAGCAGGTCCTGCGCCGCTGCATATTCGGCGGTGGGGAGGCCGCGCGCCGCCGCGGCCTCGACGTCGGACGATAATCGCCGGAGCCGGGCGACCGCGCTGTCACAAACGTGACGCCCCTGCGGTCCGCGCAGCTGCTCCTCGAGTTCGGTCATGCCAGCCAGGCCCTGCGCCGCGAGCATCTACAGGTCTCCCCGGAGACACACGGTCTCCAGCTGGCGCCGGTCGACGATGAGAATGCTGCGGTCCTGCAGGGCGATCCAGCCCAGTCGTTGCCATTGCTTTATCGCCCGGTTGACATTGCCCCGCGCGCCGCGCGCCATCAGGCCGAGGTCGGTCTGAGTGATCACCGATGGTACCGCGAGGCAAGGCCTGCCGCGAATGGTCGCGGTCTGTCCGACGGAGTCCGCGATGCGCAGCAGCGTCTGTGACAGCCGTCCGGCGAGGCTCTTCAGGCTGAGCGTGCGCGTCAGCTCGACATAGGCGCGGTAGCGCTTCGCCACCAACTTCGCGAGGGCGCGCGTGATCGAAGGATTGCTTTCGGCCAAGGCGCGGAAGGCGGCGATCGGCACGGCCAGCACCACCACCGGACCAATGGCTGTGGCGGTGTCGCAATGCTGGCCGTTGTCGAAGACCGCGAGCTCACCAAAGGCTTCGCCCGCCGACAGTACCGCGTGCAGCACCGTCGACCCGTCCTCCATGAGATAGGACAGCCGAATGTACCCCTCGGCGACGAAGTAGAGGCATTCGGGATCGTCGTCCTGAACGTAGATGAACTGGTTCGGCGCATAGGCGCGCCTGACAGCCCTCGCCAGGAAAGCTGCCTGGGCGGTGTCGTCCAGCCCCTTCAGCAGCAGCGGCGCCTTATCGCATTTGGCGACCTGCGGCACGATTGCCAGACGCCATTTGCCGTCGTGGGCAATCGTTTGTTCCAAGCCTCCCCCCGCGCCTTGAACCATGGTCGCCAGAGCCCATTCGCTTCGATGATGCCTCAAGCCTCTATGTTGCCGCTACGCTACGTTATTCAATGATGGAAGGGGATCGAAGACAAGCGGTTTTTGGAGCCGCCGTCCTGCCGCCCCATTGAATCGGACGATATGATTACTGGCGCTCCGGGGTCTCTGGGCCGCCGCCGCAAGCCGCACATCCTTCCGGACGGGTGGCCCGCCACGGCCAGGCAAGCCCTTCTTAGGCCGCGGGCGTATCGCAACAGTCCGCTAAGCATGTCGACGACGACTGGTCCTGGAATCGCGCTGCCGGGGTTGACGGCTGGCGGCTTCCGGCCTGCTATAAGTTGCGGCGGTGTACGGCCGATCGATGCCGCCATGTCCGTCGTGATCGGCGCGCGGTAGGAGGGCAGGCGCGATGGGAGTGCAGGTCGTGACATCCGCGCCGCGCCGCCGGACCATCGCCGCTTTGCTTGTGGGCATGGCGGCAGCGGCGACAGCCAGCGCCGCCAGCGCGGACGGCGGTTGCCCCAACGGCAAGTGCTTCGTCGTCACGAGGAGTCCGGCCTTCGTCAAGTCCGTCCCCGAGACAGTGATGGTGCGCCGGCCGGTGGAAATCGCCCATCGCGTCCCACCCGAGTTCGCCTACGTGCCCGAGAGCGAAGTCATCGTGCCCGAAAGGGTCGTGGCGCGACAGATTCCCGCGGAATACAAGACTGTCGTCGAAAAGGTGCAGGTGGCCCCGGCCGGGCGGGTCTGGAAATTGGTGCCGGACGCCAAGGGGAGAGAGGTCGGCTGCTGGGTGAAGGTGCCGGCGCAATACGAGATTCGGGAGCGCACCGTGCTGGTCCGCAAGGCCGAGACCGTTCTAGAGGTGACGCCGGCCGTCGAGGCCCCGCGCGTCCGAAAGATCATGGCCCGCCCGCCCACCATCACCTACGAGCCGCTGCCAGCCGTCTACGAGACGCACTACCGCGAGGTTCTCGTGAAGCCGAGCCAGATCAAGCTGACGCCGCTGAAGCGCGCCCACTGACGGCGCATGCGTGGGGCAGCGCGGCATCAGCGGCAACATTGCCCCCACCTGACATCGCCGAAGCGGGCGGCCGCGCCGGCCCTCGCTGCCAGCGCAATCGGCATCTCTCCGAGCCGCGGGCGGGTGATCCTTCCACTGCTGTGCCCCCTGCGGTGCCCTCCTGATAATGCCAGTTGTTTAGTCCTTCCGGGCGGCGGCGATCTTCCTCAGCATTGCCAGGGTGCGGGCTTCCTCGATCTTGAGCCCCTTGGCGACGGCGGCGCGGATCGCCCTCGATTCCGGCGGCCACAGGAAGCACGCTTCCAGGAAGCCGTTCAGCACCTCCGGGTGAACGTAGCTCTGGCGGCACACCGTCGGCGTGTTGCCGAGCCGCTGCGCCACCCGCGCGATGACCTCACGCAGCTGCTTCTGCGTGGCGCGCTTCGTCTCCTGCGGCGGCAGTTCGGCAAGCGCCGCGGCGGCCATCACCGTGCCCGCCCAGGTGCGGAAGTCCTTGGCCGTGATCTCCTCGCCGGTGGTCTCGCGCAGATAGTCGTTGACGTCGGCGGAGGTGACGGCGGCGGCCTCGCCGTCCTCATCCTTGTAGTGGAAAAGGGTCTGGCCGGGCAGTTCCTGGCAGGCGCGCAGGATGCGCGCGACGCGCCGGTCCCGGACCGAGATGCGCCATTTCTTGCCGCTCTTGCCCTTGAAGTCGAAGCGCAGCTCCGAGCCGTCGAGCTTCACGTGCCTGCGGCGCAAGGTCGTCAGGCCGAAGCTCCGGTTCTGCTTCGCATAATCCTCGTTGCCGACGCGGATCAGCGTCGTCTCCAGAAGGCTCACGACGGTGGCAAGCACCTTCGACCGCGGCAGGCCGGGTAGCGCCATGTCGGCCTTGATCCGGTCGCGCAGGGCCGGCAGCGCCTCGGCGAATTCCACGAGCCGCTCGAATTTGGCGCTAGCGCGCTGGCTCATCCAGTCGGCGTGGTAGCGGTATTGTTTGCGCCCCTTCTGGTCGCGCCCCGTGGCCTGCAGATGGGCGCTGGGATCGGCGGCGATCCAGACATCGGTGTAAGCGGGCGGAATCGCCAACGCCCTGATCCGCGCGAGCGTCGTTGGATCGCGCAGCGGCCGGCCCTCGGCGTCGATATAGGCGAAGCCGCGTCCCGCGCGGCGACGGCGGATGCCGGGCTCTTCGCCCGTGACATAAATGAGGCGCGCGATATCGGGTGTCGCGGCGATCGGCTCGCCGCTGCTGATAGGACTCATTTTGCTCATGTGCGTTTATCGGAGCGCAACGCTTGGAAAACTCGGAGCTTGCAATGCGCGGCACCGATGCGGCATTCCGCGCCAGCCTCTGGGTCATGTCTGCCGAGAGGAAAAAATCCAACATGGAGAGGTTCTGGCAAGCGAGCCGGAGGGGCATCCGATGAATGCTTTTGGAACGCCAGAAGCCTCTTCCATGTTGGTGCAGCAGAAGGGGGCGAAATCGGCTGCATTCCATAAACGTCCGAGCTTCGCCATGGTTCCGCCGGAATTGAAAAAACCGTCTCGGAAAATCTCGACGGGCAAGAGGTCGGCTGCGCTACGCACCCCGGATGGCCGCTAGATGGTCGTTCGAGGCCGCCTGTGGCGTCTCTCCGATCCGCATCTGGCCCCCGAACATCGGGAGATCCTTGTTGAAGAACTCATGGCGGCGCGGCGCGCAGTGCGTGCGGCATGCGACCCACGGGCCGAGCGTCTGGCGCGTGACCGGGTGGATGCCGCCAAGCGCGCCCTGGGAGAGCGCGGTCCCGTGTGGTGGAGCGACGGTGCGCCCGACTACAACCGCCGGCTGGTCCGCAACACGCCTTACGCCTCCTGGTTCGAGACGATCGCGGATCGAGAGATTCAGCAACCTGATTGAACGCCAAGCTTCGCCGGACGTTCCCGGACCTTCAAAAAACAAATTTGTTGCTTAGCTGTCAGAGTTCGGATGCATTCCGCCGCCGATTCAGGAGCCATGGCAATGAGCGTTGCGCGACAGATCGCGGGTCATCTTCCTCATCTGCGCCGCTACGCACGCGCGGTCAGCGGCAGCCAGGAGGCCGGCGACGGTCTGGTGGTGGCGACGCTGGAGAGCCTGATCGAGGATGACAAGTATTTCCGCCGCGACTTGCCGATCAAGGTCGCGCTCTACAACGTTTTCGCCGGCATCTTGGGTGCGGGGACGGCCTCAGCGTCCTTCGAGGCGTCGACGCCGGCCGAGCAGCGGCTGGGTGCGATGACCCCGCGCACCCGGCAGGCCTTCCTGCTCAATGCGATGGAGGGCTTCCGCACGGAGGAGATCGCGCAGATCCTGGCCTGCCCGCCGGCCGAGGTTGCCGAGCTCATCGGCCGCGCCGAGCGCGAGATCGCCGCCGAGGTGGCGACCAGCGTGATGATCATCGAGGACGAGCCGGTGATCGCGCTCGATATCGAGACCCTGGTCAGGGAGCTCGGCCATCGCGTCGCCGGCGTGGCCCGCACGCATCGCGAGGCGATCGCGCTGATGGACGCCACCAAGCCGGGGCTCGTGCTCGCTGACATCCAGCTCGCCGACGGCAGCTCGGGCCTGGATGCTGTGAACGAGATCCTGAAGAGCGTGCATCTGCCCGTGATCTTCATCACGGCCTATCCCGAGCGCCTGCTGACCGGCGAGCGGCCGGAGCCGGCATTCCTGATCACCAAGCCCTTCCAGCCGGAGGAGGTGAAGGCGGTGATCAGCCAGGCGCTGTTCTTTGACCGGCGCTCCGTGCGGGCCGCCGCCTAGGCGGCCAGCGGTTGGGCGAGCGCCAGGCTCGCCTCGATCACGCCCTCCGGCGTCGCCGCTAGTCGGAAGCCGAGGCGGCGGCAAAGCGCGATCATGCGGTCGTTCTCGGTCAGCACCTGGCCGTGGATGCTGCGGTAGCCACGCCGCCGCGCCTCCTCGATGATCAGCCGCATCAGGGCTTCGCCATGGCCGCGGCCCTTCCGGTCGCTGCGCACCAGGACGGCGAATTCGGCCGCATCGCCGCTGCGGTCGCCATGCAGGCGGGCGACGCCCAACGGCGTGCGCGCTCCAGGCTCGAATGCTGCGAAGGCTGCGTCATAAGCGGGATCGAGCTGCGTCAGGCGCTCGATCAGGCGCGGATCGGCCCAGCCGATGCTGTGGAAGAAGCGCAGCCGCAGGTCTTCCGGCGCGCAGCGCTCGCCGAGCCGCACGAGCGCGGGCCCGTCGGTCGGACGCAGGGGCCGCACGCGGATCCCACCGTCGAACGGCCGGAGGCCGCCCTCGGCCCCGCGCCTTCGGCTGCTGATCGAACGCGACCGATCGCCCATGTCCAAGGAACGCTAGAAGACCCCTTCGGTTGCGCCGGGGGAACGTCTGTCTTCACAACAGCAGGAACCGCTGTCCGGCCGAAGCGTTGCTGCCGGAAGACGCGGCCTGCGTGAGGCGGAACGGCGCCGAGGGGGGATCCATGACGGACCACGACCGATGCTGGGACCTGATGGCTGAGCTCAAGACCTGCCTGCTGGTGACGGTCGGCGCGCAGGGTCCGCATGCGCGGCCGATGAACGCCATTGTCCGATCCGAGGAGAGCGCGGTCTGGTTCCTGACCGACAGCGGCAGCCAGAAGCTGGACGAGCTCGAAACCAGCCCCAATGTCTGCCTGATCTTCACGGACGGCTCGTCGCGCCACCTCGTGGTCTCCGGTCATGCCACCCTCACCAACGACCGCGATGCGGTGCGCTCGGTTTGGTCTGCTGAGGCGAAGGCCTTTTGGCCGGGCGGTCCGGATGATCCGTCGGTCGACGCCATCCATGTCCAGCCGGTCGAGGCCGAACTCTGGGAGGGCGACAATGTCGCGGTGGCCGCCTTCAAGGCCGCCTTCGCAGCGCTCCGCGGTGTGCGGGCCGACCTCGGCGACCACGTCAAGGTGAGCCTGTAGGGGCGGCGATGTCGGAGATCGCCCGCAAGGCCGTGGAGCGGCCGCTCTCGCCGCATCTGTCGATCTATCGGCCCGTGCTGACGATGGTGATGTCGATCCTGCATCGCGCCACAGGCATCGCGCTCTACTTCGGCACCCTGCTGATGGTCTGGTGGCTGGTCGCCGGCGCCTGGAGCCCGGGGGCCTTCGCCATCGCGCAGGGCTTCATGGGCTCTTGGCTGGGGCTGCTGGTCCTGTTCGGCTACAGCTGGGCTTTGATGCACCATCTGCTCGGCGGCCTGCGCCATTTCCTCTGGGACTTCGGCATCGCCATGGGCGTGCGTGAGCGCGAGTGGGTCGCGCAGGGCACGATCATCGGCTCCGTCGTTCTCACGGTCCTCCTCTGGGCGGCCGTGCTCCTCGTCCGCTAGAAGGCCGTACCGCCGATGATGGGTCAGACGCGCGTCCAGACGCCGCTCAAGGAGGTCCGGGCGATGGGCTCGGCCAAGTCGGGGCACGAGCCACTTCTTCCGCAGCCGCACCACCGGGCTGGCGCTGGGCCTGCTGACGCTGCCGTTCCTGGTGGTCCTGATCCATCTTCAGGGAGCCGATCATGCCCGGCTGCTCGCGGCGATGGCCAATCCTCTCGTCGCCGTGACAATGCTGCTCGTCGTCGCGGTCAGCACCTACCACATGAAGCTCGGCATGCAGGTCATCATCGAGGATTACGTGCACGGCGAGGGCCGCAAGATCGCTGTGCTGATCGCCAATTCGTTCTTCTCCTGGTTGCTCGGCGCGGCGGCGGTCTTCGCAGTGCTGAAGATGGCGTTTCGCGGTTGATGCTCGAAGCGGCGACGGTCGGTGTCGCCTTTGCCTGTTCGCCGCGGGAACCCCTTCCGCCCGGCGCCGCTCCCCAACTCGGTTCAATCGGCAGCAGGAACGGCAACGATGGCAACAGGCGCAACGGATGTCATGCGCGACGCGTTCATGACCGGGCTCGTCAATGTCCATGCGGTCGAGAAGCAGGCGATGCAGTTGCTGCAGCGCCAGATCGAGCGGACGCGAGACTAACCGGACGTGGCGGCGCGCCTGCAGCGGCATCTCGACGAGACGAACATGCAGCACGAGCGGCTGGACAAGCTGCTGCGCCGGTTCGACGCCAGCCCCTCGGGGCTGAAGGATGTCGCGATGCAGGCCTCCGGCAACATGGCCGCGCTTATGCATCCTGAGGCCGAAGACGAAATCCTTAAGAACACCTTCGCGAACGCGGCCTTCGAGAACTTCGAGGCGGCGTCCTACGAGTCGCTCATCGCGATGGCTGGCGCCGCCGGCTACGACGACACGCTCGCGCCATTGCGCCAGAGCCTCCAGGAAGAGCGCGACATGGCGCAATGGGTCCACGACAACGTGGAGGCGGTTCACCCATCGTTACCTCGAGCTCAAGAGCGCGGGGCTGAAGGCCGACCGCTGAAGCGGCCAGTTCCGACAAGAAGCCTGACAGGAATCCAGGAGACCGACATGGCATCGGCATCGCATGGACGGCGGCTCGCCGTCGTCACGGGCGCTTCGAGCGGCATCGGCTACGAACTGGCGCGGCTCGCGGCGGAGGACGGCTACGACGTGATCGCCGCGGCGGAGGATAAGGGCGAGCTGGAAACGAGCGCCGCGCGTCTGCGCGAGATCGGCCGTTCGGTCGAGACCGTGGCGGGCGACCTCTCGACCACCGACGGCGTCGACGCCGTGGTGGACGCCTTGCAGGGCCGCAACGTTGACCTCCTGATGGCGAATGCCGGCCACGGGCTCGGCGGCGCCTTCCTCGATCGCGAATTCGCTGATCTCCGGCACGTGATCGACACCAATCGCACCGGCACCGTTTACCTGCTGCACAGGATCGGGCGGCTGATGCGCACGCAGGGCCATGGCCGCATCCTGGTGACGGGATCGATCGCCGGCACGATGCCCGCGCCGTTCCACGCCGTCTATCACGCGACCAAGGCCTTCGTGGACAATTTTGCGGCTGCCTTCCGCAACGAGATGGCGGACCACAACGTGTCCGTTACCAACCTGATGCCCGGCGCCACCGCCACGCATTTCTTCGATCGGGCCGAGATGACGGACACCAAGGTCGCCGAGCAGGCGACGGTGAATGCCGCCGATGTAGCGAAGACCGGCTTCGACGCCATGATGGCCGGCACCGACTCGGTGGTCCATGGCCTCGCCAACAAGGCTGAGGTGGCGATGGCGAGCGTCGCGCCATCGAGCGTGATCGCCAGCGAGGCCAGGAAGCAGAACATGCCCGGAAGCCGCGATCACTAGCGGCGGCCGGCGATCATGGCCTCGACCAGCCTTGCCGCCTCCGTGACCCCTCCCGACGCGCGGATTTCCGCCGCGAGCCGGCCGGCTGCGGCGGCGAAGCCGGGTTCCGACGTCAGGCGCTGGCAGGCGACGGCCAGTCCTTGCTTGACCTGCGAAGGCTTGAGGGCGAGGCCCGCGCCGCTGGCGGCGACGCGCGCTGCGATCGCACCCTGCTCATAGGCCAGGGGCGTGACGATCATCGGGACGCCTGCGGCCAGCGCATCGAGCACGCTGTTCATGCCGCCATGCAGCACCGCGAGGCGGCTTCTCGCGAGCACGGCCCTTTGCGGCAGGAAGTCGGCGACGATGGGATTTCCCGGGAGCGTTGCCGCCGCGTCGGGGGGCAGACGGCCGCCATGCGCGATCACAGGCCGGAAGCCCAGCCTGTCCAACTGTTCGGCGAAGCTGCGGAAGAGATCGGCGCGGAAGCCCTGCAGCGTGCCGAGCGAGCAGAAGGCCAGGGGGCGTCCCTCATCGTCCGGCTCGAACCGCCCTGGATCGGGATCGCGCAGCGGTCCGACTTGATGAAGAGCGGTCCTGGCCCCGCTCTGCGGAAAATCGAGCCCGAGGGGCAGCTGCAGAAGCTGCAGCTCCGGCGAGAACGTATCGTCGAGGTTCGTCACGCCGCCGATGTTCCAGTCCGCAGCCCGGCGGCGGATCACGTCGTTCAAGGGCCGCATCAGCCAATCGACGACACGATGGCCGCCTTGGTAAAGCCAGCGGCGGCCCGGTCCGTCGCGAAAGGTCCAATTGACGTAGGGCGGCGGCAGGCCAGGTTCGCGGTTCAGCGGCAGCGCCGCCGCAAGCGAGGCGTAGGGGAGGCCGCATCGCTTGGCGGCGAGCGCGCCGCCGGGCTCCGTCTGGTCGCAGACGACCGCATTTGCTCCGAGAGACTGCAGTTCGCCGGGCAAAACCTCGCAGAGCGCTTCGCAGCGGTGCGCCATCCCGCGCACGGCGGCGAGAACGCCGGGCGGTCGGCTTCGCGCCGGATCGAGACCGCCGGCCTGCAGATCGATCATGGGCAACCCCGTAGCGGGCTCCCCGTCGGTGAGCAGCGTCACGCGGTGGCCGCGCCTGACGAGTTCATGGCCCAGCGCCGCCATCGGATCGAGATGGCCCCGCAGCGGCGGCGCAACGAGCGCAAGATGCGCCATAATGCCTCCCTGGCGGCGGCTTGGCCACGCTTGACGCGGCAGGGCGAAAAAAGTTCCATGCGACGGAACTCGAGGTCGACGTTGCGCGTTACTCCAGCATGCCCGCAGACGCCATGACCCCGCCGCTCATTCTTGTCGGCGGGGGGTTGGCGAATGGGCTGATCGCCTATCGCCTGCGGCAGCTTCGGCCCGACCAGCCTGTCCTGCTGCTGGAGCAGGGCGAGGCCTTGGGTGGCACCCATACCTGGTCCTTCCATGAAACGGACGTGCCGAGTCCGGCGCGGGAATGGCTCGCTCCCTTCATCGTTCGGCGCTGGCCGGCGCAGCAGGTCATCTTCCCTGATCGCCGGCGCAGCTTCTCCACGCCTTATTGCAGCATCACGTCGGAGCGCTTCCACGAGGTCCTGTCGCAAACCCTGGGCGACAGCGTACGGCTGCGCACGGCCGTCAGGGCTATTCGGTCGGACGGCGTCGATCTGGCGGATGGGCGGTCTTTGGCCGCCGCCGCGGTCATCGACGGGCGCGGCCGCCCGCCGGGCACGCGGCTCGAACTCGGCTGGCAGAAATTCCTGGGGCTGGAAGTGATGACGCGCGAGCCGCATGGCCTGGATGCGCCGATCATCATGGATGCGACCGTGCCGCAGGTCGACGGCTATCGCTTCCTCTATGTCCTGCCCTTCGGACCGAAGCGGCTCCTGATCGAGGATACGCATTACAGCGACAGCCCCGGCTTCGACGGCGGGGCCTATCGCGAGGAGATCGTCGCCTATGCCGCCGAGCGCGGCTGGCGGATCGCCGAGGTGCTCGGCATGGAGCAGGGATCGCTGCCCATCGCGCTTGATGGCGATATCGACGGCCTCTGCGCCGACATGCGCGCCATCGCCCGCTCGGGCCTCGCGGCCGGCCTGTTCCATCCGACGACCGGCTACTCGCTTCCCGACGCCGCGGCGCTGGCCGATCGACTCGCCGTTGCGCCCGTGCTTGATGCCGAGACGCTGCCCAGGCTCGTGGGGGATCACGTCCGGACGCTATGGCGCCGCCGCCGCCTGTATCGCATGCTCAACCGGCTGTTGTTCAAGGCAGCCTACCAGGAGGAGCGTCGCGGGGTGCTCTCGCATTTCTATCGTCTGCCGCAGGCGCTGGTCGAGCGCTTCTACGCCGACCGGCTGACGCCGTTCGACAAGGTCCGGATCCTGACCGGACGCCCGCCGATTCCGATCAGCCGTGCGTTGAAGACGCTGCTCAGGCCCTCGGCGGCTGGAACGCTGCCGCTGGAGACGCGGCCATGAAGGCGGCGGTGATCGGTTCGGGCTTCGGCGGCCTCGCCCTCGCGGCCCGGCTGCAGGCCCATGGCATCTCGACGACCGTCTTCGAGGGCCGCGACAAGCCAGGCGGCAGCGCCTATGTCTACGAGGACAGGGGCTATGTCTTCGATGGCGGCCCCACCGTCATCACCGATCCGAGCGCCATCGACGAGGTGTTCGCGGCGTCCGGCCGCCGCACGTCCGATTACGTCGAGCTGCTGCCGGTCTCGCCCTTCTACCGCCTGCTCTGGCAGGACGGTTCGCAGTTCGACTATGTCAACGACCAGCCCGAACTCGAGCGCCAGATCGCCGCCTTCGAGCCCGCCGACGTCGAGGGCTACCGCGCCTTCCTGCGCTATTCGCAGGAGGTGTTCGAGGAAGGCTACATCAAGCTCGGCGCGGTGCCGTTCCTCTCCTTCCAGAGCATGGTCCGCGCGGCGCCGGCTCTCGTACGCCTGCAGGCCTACCGTTCGGTCTATTCCATGGTGTCGCGCTATATCCGCGACGAACGGCTGCGGCAGGCCTTCAGCTTCCATGCCCTGCTCGTCGGCGGCAATCCCTTCCAGGCCTCGTCGATCTACGCGCTGATCCATGCGCTGGAGCGGAAATGGGGCGTCTATTTCGCCCGCGGCGGCACGGGCGCCCTGGTCAACGGCATGGCGCGGCTGATCGCCGATCTCGGCGGCGAATTGCGGCTCAACGCGCCTGTCGAGCGCATCCTCACGCAAGGCGACCGCGCCACCGGCGTCGTCGTCGATGGGCGCGAGGAGGCCTTCGACATCGTGGCGACCAACGCCAACGTCATGCACAGCTACCGCGACCTGCTGGGTGGGCACGAGCGCGGGAAGGCCGAGGCGCGCCGCCTCGCGGACAAGCGCTTCAGCATGTCGCTGTTCGTGATCTATTTCGGCGTGCGCAGGACCTACCCCGGGCTGCAGCACCACACCATCCTGTTCGGGCCACGCTACCGCGGCCTGATCGGCGAGATCTTCGGCAGCAACGCGATCCCGGATGATTTCTCGCTCTATCTCCACGCGCCGACCGTCACCGATCCATCCTTGGCTCCGCCGGGCTGCACGGCCTTCTACGTGCTCTCGCCGGTGCCTCATCTCGGCCATGCGCCGGTGGACTGGTCGCAAGAAGGGCCGAGGTACCGCGACCGAATCCTCGCCGCGCTGGAGCAGCAGATCCTGCCCGGCCTCACTGAGAACCTGGAGACCTGCCGCATCTTCACGCCGCAGGACTTCAAGGACACGATGAACAGCCACCTCGGCTCCGCCTTCTCTTTGGAGCCGGTGCTCTTGCAATCGGCCTGGTTCCGGCCGCACAACCGCGACGACGTGATCCGCAATCTCTATTTCGTCGGCGCCGGCACGCATCCCGGCGCCGGCCTTCCCGGCGTGATCGGCTCGGCCAAGGCGACGGCCGGGTTGATCCTGGAGGATATCGAGCGAGGCCGGGCGGCGGCATGAAGGACGGCGGGAGCGGCGCGACGCGCGAATTCGATGCGGTCGCCAGGCAATCCGAACAGGCTTTGCGGAAGGGGTCGCGCAGCTTCAACGCGGCGGCCATCCTGCTCGATCCGCAGACGCGGGAGAGCGCGCGGCTCCTCTACGCCTGGTGCCGCCATGTCGACGACGTGATCGACGGGCAGCAGTTGGGAGCGAGCGCCGCTCCGCAGGCGGCGGCGCAGGAACATGTGCTCGATGCGCTGCGGGCCGCCACGGCCGCCGCCGGGCGCGACGAGCCGCAGGCCGATCCGGCCTTCGAGGCGCTGCGGCGCGTGATGCGCCGCCATGCCATCCCGCCCAAGGAGCCGATGGCGCTGATCGACGGCTTCGCGATGGATGTCACCGGCCGCGTCTACGAAAGCCTGGATGACACGCTGGACTACGCCTATCACGTCGCCGGCGTCGTCGGCCTGATGATGGCCCGCGTGCTGGGCGTGACGGACGAGCGGCTGTTCGACCGCGCCTGCGACCTCGGCCTCGGCTTCCAGCTCACCAACATCGCTCGCGACGTGGTCGAGGATCACCGCGCCGGCCGCATCTATCTGCCGCGCCGCTGGCTGAAGCAGGAGGGCCTGGACGAGGAGACGCTCGCGCTGCCGCAGAACCGCTCGGCGCTGCATCGCGTGGCGTTGCGGCTGCTCGAAGCGGCGGAGCCCTATTACCAGTCCGCGGCGCTTGGCACCGCGGCGCTGCCGCTCCGCTCGGCCTGGGCCATCGGAACAGCGGCCGGCGTCTATCGCGCCATCGGCACCCGCATCAGGCGGAACGGCCCGGCGGCCTGGGATGCGCGCTGCGTCGTTCCCGGGTCGGAGAAAACCTGGCTAGCCGTCGTGGCGGGCTTTGGGGCGCTGCGCCCGCGGCGCGACCCCGGCTCACCCGCGAGGCCGGCCGAGCTCTGGTCCAGGCCTGTCTGATCTTCGCGCGTCCGGCCGCTGGCCGCGCGCCAGCTCATCCTTCAGGGCCCGGATCGGCGGCGCATAGAGGAAGCCGAAGGAGACCGCGCCCTCGCGGCCCTCGGTGGCGTGGTGCAGCTTGTGCGCCTGGTAGAGCCGCCTGAGATAGCCCCGGCGCGGCACGTGCCGGAACGGCCAGCGCTGATGAACCAGGCCGTCATGCACGATGAAGTAGAGGATGCCGTAGATCGTCGCGCCGATCGCCAGCTGCTTCAGCGGCCAAACCCATTCTCCGAGGATGAACGCCACCGTGACGATGCCGGCGAAGCCCAGAGCGTAGAGGTCGTTGCGCTCGAAATGCCCCTCCGCCGGCTCATGATGGTCACGGTGCAGGTCCCAGCCGAGCTGGCCATGCATCACGTACCGGTGCGTGAGATAGGCGACGCCCTCCATCGCAGCGACGGCGGCGATCACCACGAGGAGGTCCAGCATCATCGTCCGCGTTCCCGGCGATAGCGCGGCAGGCGCCACCAGGGCACGTGAGGCGCGTCATGATGCTCGTGATGATGCCCGAAATGAAAGCAGGTGAGAAGCGACAGCCAATCGGGGAAATCCTCGCTGCGCGCGCGATGCCGATCGGCGAACGGCTCATCGCCATGGCGGTGCGGCCGGTAGGTGCCGAAATAGAAGAGCTGGAACGCCGACAGCATCGCCGGCAGGGCCCAGAACAGCATCAGGTTGGCGAAGGAAACGTCGAGCGCGAAGAGATAGACGAGCGTCACCATCGCCAGCACGGCGAATTCCCGCCACCCGAAATGCTCCCGCATGAAGGTCAGGAACCAGGGCAGCATCGTGCGGGGATGGTCCGGGTCGAAGTCGGGATCTCCCTCCGTGCCGGCGTGGCGATGATGCGCGAAGTGCTTGGGAGCCAGCTTCGCGAAGCTGAAGCCGGCGTAAAGCGTCAGCGCCGCCTGTCCGACCACCAGATTGACCCTGGGACGGAACGGCGCCAGCGAGCCATGCATCGCATCATGCGCGACGATGAACAGGCCGACCGACAGCCAGGTCTGCAGGGCGATGATCAGCGCGACGCCGAGCAGCGGCGCCAGCGTCAGGTCGAGGTAGAAGACGGCGGCGACATGCACGAACAGCCAGGCGCTCATGACGGCCGCGGCGAGCGCCAGTCCTATCACGGTCTGCCGCACGTAGCGGTCGGCCCAGATGCCGCCTTGCTGTCGGGAAATGTCGGACATCGGACGCGCCTCAGGCCTCGATGAACTCGGCGAAGCTCATGCGCGCGAATTGCGCCAGCGGGTCCGGCCCGCAGCGCGCGGCCGCCAGCTCCGCGCAGCCTCTCTCCACATGCGCCTGCACCGCCTGCCTGGCACCGAGCGTGCCGAAGAGCGTGATCACCGTAGCGGCGCGGCCCGCGTCCTTGCCCACATCCTTGCGCGCGCTCTGCTCGCTACCCGTGGCGTCGACGAGGTCGTCCATCATCTGGAAGGCGTCGCCGAGATGCCGGGCGAAGGCCCTGAGCGCCCGCCGGTCCTCGCTCCCCGCGCCAGCGACGATGGCTCCGAAGTCGACGGCGGCCTCCATCAGGATGCCCGTCTTGGCGTGATTGAACCGGGCGATCGTGCCGGAATCCGTCGCCCGTCGCCGGTCGCGCAGGTCGAATTCCTGTCCCCCCAGCAGGCCGAGCGGACCGACCGTCGCGGCGAGCGTCCGGCAGAGCGCCGCTTTCGCCGCAGGCTCTATCGCCTCGCAACCGGCGATCACGGCATAAGCCTCGTTGAGAAGACCCACGGCGGCGAGGATGGCGATGTCTTCGCCGAAGACCCGATGCGCCGTAGGCTGCCCGCGGCGAAGCGCCGCATCATCCATGCAGGGCAGATCGTCGAGCACGAGCGACGCCGCATGCACCATTTCGATGGCGCAGGCCGCGTCGAGCGCCGACCAGTCGTCCAAGCCGCATTGGCGCGCCGTCAACAACGTCAGGATGGGGCGGAAGCGCTTGCCGGGCGAAAGCGCCGCATGGCGGATGGCTTGGCGAAGCCGAGGCGGTTCGCCTTCCCTAGGCGCCAGGAGAATCGCGAGGCGTTCGTCGACGGCGGCGCGGCAACTGGGAGCTTCGAAGCCTGCAATGCGCAACGCTGCGCGCGCGCCGAAGACTTCTTGGTCTTCGGCTTCCGGTCCGGCCGGGCATTCGCGGGGGGCGGGACGGGGCGTTGGAACCGGGCTCACGCGCATTAAACCATCCTGATCGCTCGGGGTTCCCATGGTGGAACAAATTATTGTTTGGTGGAAGCGTGGCGTTCAGGACTCGACGACGGCGGGTCCGATGTTGTCGGCAACGACGGCGCCGCGAGCGCCCAGCGGCTTGGGCGGCCCCTGCGTCGTATCGCGCGCGGTCTGGTGCTCCAACTCCGCATTGATCTCGGCGCCAATGAGCACGATGGTCACCGATAGCCAGAGCCAGGTCATGAACACGACGATCGCCGCCAGCGAGCCATAGGTCGCGGTGTAGTCGGACAGCGTGCTGACATACCATCCGAAGAGATAGGAGGCGCCGACCCAGGCGAGGGCGGCCACGGTCGCGCCGGGGAGCACCCAGGGAAAGCGCGGCGCCCGGCGGCTCGGCCCGATCCGATAGAGCATGGCGATGGCGGCGATCGCAACCACGAGGAAGACCGGCCAGCGGACCAGCCACAGCACCTGTTCGAGCAGCGTCTGGTAAGGCGTCCAGGACAGGATCGCCGGCAGGATGGCCACGGTGAACAGGATCATCAGCAGGAATGCGATGGCCGATATGGTGGTGACCAGCGACAGCGCATTGAAACGCAGGAAGGAGCGCTTCTCGGTCTCGTCGTAGATCACGTTGAGCGCATCGAACATCGCCTTGACCGCCGCATTAGCGCTCCAGCCGGCGACGGAAAGGCTGATCAGGAGATAGAACGACAGAGCGTTGGTCGATTTCGCCGCGATGCGCATGACCTGTTCGGCGACGATCTGGGCGCCTGCCTCTGGCAGCACGTCGAGGAGCGGCTTGAGCTGGCCGGAAAGATGCTGCGGATCAGCGACGAACCCATAGAGCGACACCAGCACCGAGAGCCCGGGCACGAGCGCAAGCAGCGCGTAGAAGGCGACGCCCGCGGCCACGGATAAGAGGCGGTCGTCGAAGATCTCGGTGTAGGTGCGCAGCAGCACGTCCTTCCAACCGAGCCAGGTCATCTGCCAGGGCCAACGCGCATGGCGTCCGCGCCGCTCGAAGTCGCGGCTGCGCGTCAGGCGGCGCTCGGCGAGTTCGGCGGCGATGCCGCTCGCAAAGGTGCTTCCGAGCAGGAGAAGCCAGCGCAAGCGGCCCATGGCGACTTAGGCTCTTCAGGATAGGGGCCAAAAATGGCCGCGCCCGCGAGGTGTCGCGGGCGCGGCGCGTCAGCCGATGTCGGCTCTCGTCATGCGAGCGGCATCACATCCGGCGCCAGGTCTCGGGACGGCGGAACTCGGGGGCCTGCTGAAGCTGCGCCTTGTCCGCGTTGACCACGAGGCGCATCGTGTTGTTCTCGTTCATCATCTGCAGCTGGTTGAAGTTCACGGCCACGTTGCGCTCGCCGATGCCAAGGAACCCGCCGACGCCGATGATCGCCGCGACGACCTGGCCGTTCTGGTCGAGCACCAGCTCGTTGACCTCACCGACGCGCTCGTTGGCGCGGTTGTAGACAGACTGGTTGATCAGGTCTGAGGCGCGATGCTGGTTGGGGCCGACCGGGGCCGTGTACCACATGCCGGTGACGGAGCCCGTCGTCTCGGCCGTGCCCGTCGTGCGGTTGGTGGTGCTATCGTTCATGGTGGCGCCCGGCGCCGGCGTGGTTGCGCTGGGGGTCGAAGGCGTCGGGTTCGACGGAGAAGTCGGGGCCGTCTGAGCGAAGGCGGAAGCCGCCGAGAGAGCGGCCAGGCTGGCGGCCAGGACGAGACTGCGCGTTTTCATCGTGATATTCCTTCCATGAGGCATTTTCGAAACACGAACCGCCGACCAGCGGGCATGCGCCAGCGCCAGCGACTGTTTGGCGGGCGACGCCCGCTTGCAGAAGGAAAACGCCACGCCGGAGCCTAAGTTCCGAGCGTGGCAGTGGCGGCCTGACGATCCCGTCAGAGGCTCGAGGTCGGCGCGCCGGTCGTCCGGGCGATGCTGATCGAATTGCGATCCGGACCCATCTCGGCGACATCGGTGATGCCAAGCAGTTCGGCGAGCTTGTTGCGCGCCCGGTTGACGCGGCTCTTCACCGTGCCGACCGCGACGCCGCAGATATCGGCGGCCTCCTCGTAGGAGATCCCGCTGACGCCGACCATGATCAGCACCTCGCGCTGTTCCTGGCTGAGCTGCGCCAAAGCCCGACGGAAGTCCGCCAGATCGACGACGCCTTCCTGCGAAGGAGCGACGCCCATCCGCTCGGCATGCATGCCCTGGCTGTCCTGCACCTCGCGGCCCCGCTTGCGCTGGATCGAGAAATAGGTGTTGCGCAGGATGGTGAAGAGCCAGGCACGCATGTTCGTGCCTTCGGTGAAGCTGTCGGCATGGCTCCAGGCCTTCAGCAGCGAATCCTGCACGAGGTCGTCGGCCATCTGCATCGAACCGGAGAGGGACGCGGCGAAGGCGCGCAGATTGGGGATCTCAGCCACCAGACGTTCGCGGAACGTGGGACCGGCGCTGGAATTCGGCGACTCAGCCACGTTGCTTCTCCCGGGCTTCGAGTTCGGCCAGCAGGACGAGGAACCGGTCGGGCATCGGCGCAGCGACGAGATCGTCGTAATGGGCCTGGAGCGCTTGGCCTATCGCGAAGCCGATGGCGTGCCGGGGTTTCCCCAAGACGCGCTGCGCGCTATCCTTGACCGGCAGCGAGGATTTCCCCTTCGCCGCGGCGGCATCGGTCGCCCCTGACATTCCGACCCCTCTTTCGTCTGACGAGCAGCCCCACGCCGGACGTCTCATCTGGCCATAAACGTGGCCGGGGATTTTCGGTTCCACAGGGCGCGCGAAAATAAAACGCTTGTCAAACGGCCGAGCCGCAGGATTCTTGCGGATCGTCCAGGGAGACTCTGCCATGGCCTTAGAAGGCGAAATTTCTGCGTATATACCATATGTTAGGCGGTTCGCGCGCGCGCTCAGCGGTTCGCAGTCGAGCGGCGACGCTCATGTCGTCGCGATGCTTGAGGCCTTGCTCGCCGACGAGGACTTGCTGCCGCGCGACCTTTCGGCGCGTCTCGGCCTCTACCGCGTCTTCGCCAAGCTGTGGCTCTCGACCAACCGCGCGGCGCGCTCGATCCCCCTGAGCATCAACCATCCGGCGGCCGAGCGGCGCATCGAGCTGCTCACCCCGCGAACCAGGCAAGCCTTCCTCCTGCAGGCCGTCGAGGGCTTCTCCGTCAATGAGATCGCGCAGATCCTCGATACCACCGCCGACGAGGCGGCGGCGCTGATCGAGCAGGCGGGGCGCGAGATCGCGGAGCAGGTGGCGACATCGGTGCTGATCATCGAAGACGAGCCGATCATCGCGCTCGACATCGAGACCATGGTGCAGGAGCTCGGCCACGATGTCATCGGCGTGGCCCGGACAGAGCGCGAGGCCATCGCGGAGGTGCGCCGCCGTCGTCCCGGGCTCGTGCTGGCGGATATCCAGCTCGCCGACGGCAGCTCGGGGCTCGATGCGGTCAACACGATCCTCAAGGAGATCGAGGTGCCGGTGATCTTCGTCACCGCCTATCCGGAGCGGCTGCTCACCGGCAGCAAGCCGGAGCCGGCCTTCCTGATCACCAAGCCGTTCCACCCCGACGCCTTGAAGGCGGCGATCAGCCAGGTGCTGTTCTTCGACCAGCGGGCGCAGCGCATGGTCGCCTGAGCGGGCGACCCGGCTGCGCTATATACGGCGGCTGCCGCGGTTCAGCGTGGCATCGGGGAGGGGGATGAAATCCTCCCCGTCGGCATTGTCGCCGAAGGCATCGCCGTTGTTATCGTCCAGGGCCTCGAGGCCTTCGTCACCGCTCGATATGGTGTCGGCGTCCGGTTCGTCCTTGCCTTGAACCGCGAGGTTCTCGTCGAGGCTGCGCTCCAACTCTTCATTCCTTTCCGTGCCCGTCGCACGGCCCGGCTGCGATCCCGGCTTGGATGTCGACATGGCCATCTCCCGTGGCGCGCCGCATCGGCCGCCGCAGGCTGAACGTGGCCCTTCTGCCGCGGTTCCTGCCGCACTATGAAAAGCCGGCGACGGAAAGAAGAAACCTCGTTTCCAGTGCGGCGTTCTAAGGGACAGCCACAGGTGAACGGAGTTCCGGCATGGCCCAGAGCAAGAACAAGTCATCCCCTTCCAGCCGCGGCTTCGCATCGATGGACCGCGCGAAGCAGCGGGAGATCGCCCGCAAAGGCGGCGAGAGCGTTCCGAGCGAAAAGCGGAGCTTCTCCCAGAACCGCGAACTGGCCTCCATGGCGGGACGCAAGGGCGGCGAAGCCTCGCATAGCGGACGGGAAAAGACGCGCTGAAGTCTCTCCTCCCCCCGGAGACGTCTCGTGTCTGGCCGGTCGCCGCAAGGCGACCGGCCTTTTCTTTGCGCATGATCGGCACAGCATGCCGCGCCAGCCCCAATCGAGCCGACCGTCGTCGGTCGCGTCAAGGGAGGGAATGCGCGCAAAGTGGATCTCCTGCTGCGCCTTACGGTTCCTGGTCATCGGCTGCTGGAATGGCGTGGTCGTCGGGGCCGAGTGGCTCTCAGAACGATTGCTCGGGAGAGAGCTGAGCGAAGCTGTGGCTGTTGCGCAGGAGTTCCGCCATCATCTGCCTCCGGCGGACGGCGAAGGGCTCGTCAGTCTCCTTGGGCAGGATCAGCGGCACCGCCAGGCAGACGCTCTGGGCCGGCAAGACATTGGTCCATTCGCGGATCAGCTTCTGGTAGGCCCGGCCCACGGGCCTGATCTTCCGATCGAGGTCGTAGAGGCCGAGCGGATTCACCGTTCCGTTGTTCCAGCGCAGCGCGCAATCCCAATCCACCTGGTCGGTGAGCGAGTACCAGGTGAAGCCGACCATCGGCACGCCGGAATTGCGCACCCGCAGCACGCCGGCCCATTGCTTCCACAGCCAGTTCACCGCCTCGTCGCCGTTGGGCCCCTCTCGGAAGTTGGTCTCGGTATGCATCACCGGCAGGCGGTAGCGGTCGTAATATTGCCTCGTGATCTCGCTGTAGCCGAAGACCTCGAGCGCCGTGCGCTTCGAGTTGTCGCCGCTCACCCGGTGCTCGTTCGTGATGTAATAGTCGTTCCCCATGATGCAGTGATGCTTGAGGTTGTTGTTCATGAAGAACAGGTACTCATCCCGCGTCATGCCGTTGTCGAGCAGGAATTCGTAGGTGTCCGAATTGACGCGCCGGCCGTAATTCAGGTCCAAAGAGAGGAAGCGCTGGGCGTTCAGCACCTCGGCATGGCCGATCGCGGCCGGGTTCTCGGCGTGGAAATACTCGCTGGATTCGCTCTGGATGAAGATCGCGTCCGGCCTGACGTCGAGGATGGCGCGCATCGCCATGACGTTGGCCTTCACCAGGTTCTTGAGAGCCGTGACGTAGGAGCGGTCGTCGGCGAGCTGCTCGTTCCACCAGCCGTAGCGCGCCGAGAAGGTTGCGCAGATGAACATCTCGTTGATCGGCGTGTAGAGCTGCACCCAGGGAAAGCGGATGGCGAACTCGCGCGCGTAATTCGCAAAATGCGCTGGAAAATCCGGGTTCTGGAAGTTGCCGATCCAGTCCGGGACGCCGAAATGGCATAGATCGACGATCGGCACGAGGTCGCGCTCGTAGATGCGCGAGAACACCATGTCGGCGAAGGTCCAATCGAAGCGGTTCGGACCGAGCAGCGTGCGGTGGAGCTGCGGACCGTAGCGGAGGAACGGAATGCCGAGCTCGGCCGTGAGGTCGATGTCCTCCTGCCAGTATTTGTAATGGAAGCACTTCTCCATCTCGTCGACCCGGGTTCGGCCGTTGTCGATCGTCGGCGCGCTGTTCTCGATGCCGGTCGCGAACATGAAGAAGGGAATGGGCATGGAAAAAGTGCTCCGGGTCAGACGAAATTGGAATCTGGGCAGGATGGCGCTGCTATGCTAAAATCGGGTTTTGGCGTTTGGCGGAGCCGTAGCGGCGGCCGCCATCCGATCGGCTCGACCGCGGCGGGAAACAAGAGCTGGCAGGGAAGCATGGTGGAGTCTGGGCGACGAGGGGAGCAGCAGGACGACGGGGCGGGGGCCGGCGAGGAGCCTCGGCCAGGGTCTCACTCCATGCGCGAGGCGGAGGATTTCGCCGCCGAAGATCTGGCCAGAGAATTGGCCCGAGACCTCACCGATGACCGAGCTGACGATCCGGCCGGCGGTCTGATCGGCCAGGCGCTGCGGCGTCATTACGCAGCACTTCTTGCCGAACCGGTGCCCGACCGCTTCCTGGTTCTTCTCGCAGAGCTGGAGTCCAAGGAGGCGGAACGTGCGATAGCGGCCGGGCGAGAAGCTGCCTCAGCCGTCCCTGGCGATCCGCCGCCCAACCAGGGCGCCTAGCGTCACGGCCGCGACTGCGGCGATCGTGGTGAAGCTGATACGCTTGCTGACGGCGGTGAGGGCGGCCGGCGCCGCCAGAAGGGCCGCGCTCGAGATCGGCGAGCGCTGCGTCGGCGGCGCCTGCTGGAAGCGCGCGGCCAGCGCGAGTCCGCCTGCGATCACCAGCAGCCCCGCAGCGATGATCAGGCTGGCGGTCAGCGGAGTGAAGGTCCGGGACAGCCAGATCAGCAGGGCGATCAGCATGAAGATGACGCCGACGAAGCCGACCACGCCGGCGGCGCCGTAGAGCGACAGGGCCGCGATCTTGGCGCGGAGGCGGCTGCCCACCTCCGTCGCCGCCAGCAGGGACATCCCTTTCCACATGGCGTCAGCGGGCCGTCATGAGGCCGACGAACAATCCCACTGCGGCCGCGACGCCGAGCGCCCGCATCGGCCTCGCGCGCATCTCCTCCATCAGGAGCCGCTGCAGGTCGGACACCTGCTCCTTCGCCGCGTCGACCATCACGTCGGTGTCGACGCCGACCGACTTCAGCTTGCCTGAAACGTCGTCCTTCAGCTTGAGCGCGCTGTCCACCACGTTGATGGCGGCGTTTGTGGCGGCCGTCTCGACGCTCTCCTGGGTCTCGTCTTCGGCGCGGGTGCGCGTGCGGTTGCCTGTGCTGGATTGCGCCATGTCGGTTCTCCTGGTCTGAGGTCTTGATGCGGGTCGCCGTACGCGCCCGACTACGGACCTCTAACGCGCGTCTGCGGCAAAGGTTCAGGCTGGCCCGCCGAGGGTCCGCGGGGCGAAGGCCGATACGAAAAGGCCCGCCGTGCGGCGGGCCTGTCGCGTGCGGATCCCGGCCGCAGGGCTACATCGTGTAGCTCCCGCCCGGAACCGCATAGTGCTGGCGCATATTGCGGTTCCAGTCGCGATCCGACCAGTCGAAGTCGTCCGTATCCGCGTATTCCGGAGCGGTGCGAAGCTGGTCCTCGTCGATGTTCAGCTCGTAGGCGTCGAGGTCCTGATTGTACCTGAGCGCCTCCCACGGGATCGGCCGGCGGCTTTCGCCGAGGCCGAGGAAGCCGCCGAAGCTCATCACCGCATAGGCGACGCGGCCGGAGCGCTTGTCGATCATCAGCCGGTAGATCGAGCCGATCTTGTCGCCGTTGGAGCGGCGCACGTCGGTGCCCTCGACCTTGTCGCTGGCGATCAGGTGGTAGGTCTCGTCATTCTCGACGTCATCGTTGGACGCTCCGGTCTGCGGAGCGCCAGTCATGGAGGAACGGTTCATGCTCATTGTCGTCTCCCGGGATGGATTCATCCAGCGCGAATTCAAGTCGCGGTCTGGCCCGCGCGGCGCGGGCTTCTGGCAGAAACGCCCCGTCGCAGCCATTGTTTCGCATCGGGCCGTCCCGACGGTAGGGAGGGGATCAAAACGGACCAGCCGCAGGCCGGCTCCGCTTTTTTTGGGGGTCAGCGCACCAGCAGGTAGCCGATCAGGAATGCGACGGCGGTCAGCGTCACGCTGATCAGCAGCACCCGCGCCGGCATCCGGTTGGTGGAGGCGGCGCGGGCCTTCTCGGGACCGATGACCACCGGCTTTTCGCCTGTGATCGGGTCTGTGGCCGCAACATCCTGATCGTCTTCCGAAACGGTGCGGTCCGTCCGCAGCGGCTCGGAATCGCTGGCGCCCGCCGGTTGGCCGCGTCCGGTCGGGTTCACGTTCATTTGCATGGGTTTGCTCCTCGCTTCCCGGCCGCGGTCATCGCGCCGCGACCATGATCGGCGGCGTCGTCGGGCCTGGAGGCACCGGCGTCGGGTCCGGCACCGGCTCGGGGATCGGCTGCGGGATCGGCGGCGTGGGGCTCGGCATCGGCGGCGGCATCGGGTCGCCGATCGGCGAGGGAACGGGCGTCGGCGTCGGCGGCACGACGGGCAGGGGCACCGGCTGGATCGGGACGGGCGAAAGGCGCGCCGCATCCGGCGCGATCGACGGGTTGTGCATGGTGGTTCTCCAATCTCCTAGAATGCGGCGAAGCTCGAAAAGTTCGGCCCGACCCGTCGTGGGGCCGCGCGCCGCCCGGCGGGAACTCTGTGCAAGCCGAAGCGTTCAGCGCGCGTTCCTCACCCTCACTCCGCACCCCATTCTGCCAGCGTTCGCGCGGTCCAGCGCCCCGCCGCCAGTCCCCAGAGAGGTTTCATGAGCTTCGACGCCGCGCCGCAAGGCGAGCGCTTCCGCCCAAACCTGTTCCGGAGCTTTTTCCAGGGGGGCTTCGAATGCTCGACCCACCGCGAGCGCGACGGTCGCCGTCTCGACGTGATCCGCTCCACGGGCCACGACCTCAAGGCCGAGGCGGATTACCGCATGCTCGCCGAACTCGGCATCCGCACGATCCGCGACGGCTTGCGCTGGCACCTCATCGACGGCGGGCCGGCGCATCCCTTCGATTGGTCGAGCTTCAAGCCGATGCTCGAGGCGGCTGAAAAGGCCGGTGTCGAGGTGCTGTGGGACCTGCTGCATTTCGGCTGGCCCGACCATATCGATGTCTTCAGCGCCGACTTCCCCAAGCGCTTCGCCGAGTTCTCCGCGGCAGCGGTCGAGATCATGAAGGCGGAGACCGGCCGCACGCCGATCCTCACGCCGGTCAACGAGATCTCCTTCCTGTCATGGGGCGGCGGCGACCATGCACTTTTCAATCCGATGACCAAAGGGCGCGGCGACGAGCTGAAGCGCCAGCTCGTCAGCGCCTCGATCGCAGCCATCGAGGCGGTCTGGTCGATCGACCGCGGCATCCGCATCACCCATACCGATCCCGCCATCAACGTCATGCCGTTCCCCGGCCGCGAGCGCACCAAGCGGCTCGCCAGGGAGCGGACCGAGGCGCAGTTCCAGGCCTGGGACATGCTGTCGGGGCGGATGCGCCCCGAACTCGGCGGCAAGCCCGAGTATCTCGACGTGATCGGGGTCAACTACTATTGCCACAACCAGTGGCTGGTCGATGGACCGCCGCTCGAATGGGAGGTCGAACAGGAAGGCTACGTCGAGCCGCGCAACCTCTTCGCGCGCATCCACAAGCGCTACGGCCGTCCGATGTACATCTCCGAGACTGGCATCGAGGCCGAGCTCAGGCCGAAGTGGTTCGACTACATCTGCACGGAGGTCTACGAGGCGATGGCGATGGGCGTGCCGATCCATGGCATCTGCCTCTATCCCGTGATGAACCATCCTGGCTGGGTCGACGACCGGCATTGTCCGAACGGCCTGATCGACTACGATCCGAAGACCATGCGCCGCTGGCCGGACGAGCCTTTGCTGGCCGAGGTGCGGCGGCAGCAGGAGCGCTTCCTCGCGGTCGGGGCGAGCTGAGCGGGAAATCTCTGCTGCAAGGAAAAAATGCGGCGAGACGGCCCTTTTCGTTCATGGAGGACGGGACTTCATTCGGCTCCTGCCCGCTTGGGTGTTGCAATGCGCATGGTTGTCCAGCGAGGGCCAAGCTCTTCGATCCGCGGCGCGCCGTAGCGCCCGCTGACCCGGCGGCGGGACGGACGCTTGCATGGTCCGGTCGCCTCGCCAGGCGCGGCTCGCCCATGGATCGTCACGCAGAGAGCGAATGCGGGCCGGTTGCGGAGGAGCACAGGAGTCGCGCAACCAATGGCGTCGCCAAACGTTTTCCGGGTGGCCCTTTTCACGAGCGGGAGTCGAAACGCCGGCCCGGAGCCGGCCGTCCCGCCGCCGCGCCGGAGATGTCATGAAGTCCTTGTTCTCCGTCGTCTTCGCTGACGGCGCCTCGGCCGATCCCGCACCCGGCGGCCTCGCCGGATTGCAGACGCCGGCGCATCTCACCGACGAGACTGCTTCCACGGCGGCGGCTGCAGCCGCTGCGGTCAGCGCCGTCCAGGATTTCCAGCACGAAACCAGGAGAACGACCATGAACGAGCAAACCAAAGACCGTGATCAGGAGCGCCGCTTCGCCTCGGCCGGGGAGGCGACGCCGCACAATGACGTGACCGCGCCGACGACCGATGACGAACTGAACGATGCGCTGGAGGACACCTTCCCGGCCAGCGACCCTATCAACTTCGCTGGCAGCAGCGCCGGACGTTCGGCCGAGAACGCTGAAAATCCGCCGTCCAAGCCGGCCGCGAATCCGCCTGTCGGCACGCATCCGCTCGGCGGCACCAATGACCGCGATCTGGACGATGCGGCGGCCGATGTCGGCGGCGACGCCGACAACAAGCGCACCGCTCCTTGAGCGTAACCCAGTCGGAGATCACGAAATGATGGACAAGGACGCATTCTCTTACGAGCAGCGGCAGATGACCGAAGGCGAGCAGACGCTGGCGTTGGTGAGCGGGGCGCTGGTGATGATGTGGGCGCTGCGGCGTGGCAGCTGGATTCCCATGCTCGCCATGGGCGTGGCCGGGCCACTGGTGACGGCGGGCTTGCGCAAGCGCTGGCCGGCGGAATTGATCGCCTGGAGCCGCAAACGGCACGCGGTTCTCGGACGACAGATGTAGAATCACCGGCAATGACGCGGGCGGCAGTGCTTCCGCCGCCCGAATCGCAGGGCTCGACGGAACCACCGTCGAGCCCTGCGCGTTTATGTGACTGCCGGGCTGCGCCCCGGTTGCCAGCTTCTTTCTGGACAATCCCTATCGCTGCGCTTCTTCGTTCGGGCTTTCGCCAGCCGGGGCGGGCAGCGCTCTGCCTTGGAGTGAAGAAAAGATGCAATCCCCGTCCCTCGTGCGGTTGATGCCAAAGATGATGCCTCCCCGGCAGAACAAAGCCATTCTTCTCGTCTTCTCCCACCTGCGATGGAATTTCGTCTTTCAGCGGCCGCAGCATCTTTTCACCCGCGCCGCCAAGTCCCAGCCCGTGATCTTCTTCGAGGAGCCGATGTTCGAGGGCGCGACGCGCGCTCATCTCAGGCTCTCGCATCCGCAGGAGAACATCACCGTGGCGACGCCGGTGCTGCCGCGCGGCCTGACGCAGAACGAGGCGGATCTCTTCCAGCGCTCGCTGCTCAACGACCTGCTCGCGCGCAACGACATCGCCGAAGGCCAGCAGCGCGATCGGCTCGTGACCTGGTATTTCACGCCGATGGCGCTGCGCTTCAGCGCCCACCTGCGGCCGAGCCTCTGCATCTACGATTGCATGGACGAACTTTCGCAGTTCCGCGGCGCGCCGCAGGAGATCCGCGATCTGGAGCGCGACCTGCTCGATCGCGCCGGCCTCGTCTTCACCGGCGGACAGAGCCTCTACGAGGCCAAGCGCAAGATGCATCCCAGCGTGCATTGCTTCCCGTCCAGCATCGATGCGAAGCATTTCGGCAAGGCACGCTCCGGCAATCTCCCCGAGCCGCACGACCAGGCCTGCATCGCCCGCAAGCGCATCGGCTTCTTCGGCGTCATCGACGAGCGGCTGGACGTCGATCTTCTCGACAAGGCCGCGAGCCTCAGGCCCGATTGGCAGTTCGTGATGCTTGGCCCGGTCGTGAAGATCGACCCCGCCATCCTGCCGCGCCACGCCAACGTGCATTGGCTCGGCCAGAAGAACTACGACGAACTCCCCGGCTATCTCGCCGGCTGGGATCTCGGCTGCATGCCCTTCGCCCTCAACGAGGCGACGCGCTTCATCAGCCCGACCAAGACGCCGGAGTTCCTCGCCGCCGGTCTGCCGGTGGTCTCGACCGCGATCCACGACGTCGTCAGGACCTACGGCAAGGAAGGCCTCGTCGAGATCGCCGGCTCGCCGGAAGAATTCGTCGAAAAGGCGCAAATGCTGCTCGACCGCCCGCGTGAGGCGTGGCTCGCTCGCGTCGACTCCTTTCTCGCAACGACCTCCTGGGACCGAACCTGGGCATCGATGGCGACGCTGATCGAACAGCATCGCCAGCAGCGACAGCCCATGGCGCCGCGCGTCCCGCGCCTGCCCGTCGGGGCCGCCGCAGCCCCGACCAACGCCGCTGAAGGAATCTCGAATGTATGATTGGCTCATCGTCGGCGCCGGCTTCGCCGGCTCCGTCCTCGCGGAGCGCCTGGCGACGCAGCGCAGGGAGCGCGTCCTGGTCATCGACAGGCGCAGCCATATCGGCGGCAACGCCTATGACTGCTACGACGATGCCGGCATCCTGATGCATCGCTACGGGCCGCATATCTTCCACACCAACTCGCAGGCGATCATCGATTACCTGTCGCAGTTCACGGAATGGCGGACCTATGAGCATCGCGTGCTCGGCATGGTGGACGGGCAGCTCGTGCCTATCCCGATCAACCGCGACACGATCAACAAGCTCTACGGGCTCTCGCTTTCCACGGATGAGGAGGTAGAGGCCTTCTTCAACGCGCGCGCCGTGCAGGTGCCGGAGGTCAAGACGTCCGAAGACGTCGTGATCGGCCGCGTGGGCCGCGAGCTCTACGAGAAGTTCTTCCAGGGCTACACGCGCAAGCAATGGGCGCTCGATCCGTCGCAACTCGACAAGTCGGTGACCGCCCGCGTGCCGGTCCGCACCAACACGGACGACCGCTACTTCACCGACACCTTCCAGCAGATGCCGCTGCATGGCTACACGCGGATGTTCGAGAAGATGCTCGCCCATCCCAACATCCATGTCATGCTGCAGACCGACTGGAACGATGTGAAGTCGCGGATCCCGCACAAGCGGCTGATCTTCACCGGCCAGATCGACGAGTACTTCGGCCACCGCTTCGGCAAGCTGCCCTATCGCTCGCTGCGGTTCGACCACCGGACGCTGGACCAGGAATGGCACCAGAGCGTTGGCACGGTGAATTATCCGCAGACCGAGGATTACACCCGCGTCTCGGAATACAAGCATCTGACCGGCCAGCAGCATAACCGGACCACGATCACCTACGAGTATCCATCCGCGGAAGGCGATCCTTATTATCCCGTGCCACGGCCGGAGAACCAGGCGCTCTTCAAGCGGTACGAGAGCTTGGCGCTGGCCACGCCGAACGTCTGGTTCGTCGGGCGCCTCGCGACCTACCGCTACTACAACATGGACCAGGTCGTCGGACAGGCGCTCTCGACCTTCCGGCGGATCGAGGAGACGATCCGGCCCCGTGGCGGACGGCCGAGCACCGTGCGCCGGCCGGCCGTCGGCGAAGAGGGCCAGCCGGCGGTGGCTGCCACCGTCTGAGCCAACAGCCCCCTCCACCCAGAAAGAAGCGCCCAGCCGCGAGGCTGGGCGTTCTCGTATGCGGCCGCGCGGCGGGCGAGATGCGTCAGCGCTTCGCCATCAGGCCGAGCAGCACGCCGATGCCGAGCAGCGCCAGAGCGGCAGCGGCCGGCCGGCGGCGGATCTGATGTTCGGCGCCGTCCACGGCCCGCGCCGCCTCGCGCCACAGCAGGGTCGCGCCGTCCTCGGCCGCGCCGCGGACGGCGCCGTAGCTCGGCGCCCTGTCCGACAGCCAGGACCCGGCGCTCGACCCCATGTCACCCGCGGCGCTCGAGGCCCGGCGGGTGAGCCGCGCCAGCTCTGCGCTCAAATCCGAGATGTCGTCCTGAATGGTTCGGCGGGCGAAAAGCGCCATGGCTTGCTCCTGTTTCGAGGGGAAATGCAGCCCGTTCAACGTCGACGCCGGGTCGACGTTCCCAAGCTTGGCAGAATGCGCCAGTCCGTCGGCGAAGCCCCTGAGGCAGGCTCTGGGCAATCGCTCCACCGTCGGATCGGGCGAGGCTCAGCAGCGCACGCGGATCGGATCGCCGTATTCATCGTAACCGCGGCAGGTACGGGCCCTGTAGCGCGGACCGGCCGGGGTCGTGGCGGCCCCGACGATCGCGCCGCCGGCCGCGCCGATGGCCGCCCCGGCGAGCGCGCCGCCAGCACGTCCGGTGGCCACGCCGCCGATCACCGCGCCGGTGCCGGCGCCGATCAAGCCGCCCGTCACCGCGCGATCCGTCGAGTTATAGGGGTTGCAGGCGGCGACCGTCCCGGCAAGGGTGGCGCAGATGACGAGATGTCTCATGAAGAGGCTCCAAGGTTCGGCTCCGTCGCGTTCGACGGCTCAGCTTGGGAACGTATCGTGAGGGATGCGGTTCCAATCCCCGCGGCCTGCCGGGTTTTCCAGGACGAGGCAGGGAACTTCACGGCCTGACCCGGCATTAGGCGGTAAGGGCGGGTTGCGTTCGGTCGAGGAGAACAGCGCGTGCAGATCCGGTTCGGCTATCGGGTGGAATTCGAAGCGCTGGAGGAGGTGGACCTCCTCGTTCGTCTTGACGTGCATCCCGACCAGCGCGGCGACATCACGGCGCCGGATGAGATGCAGGGCGGAACCGGGACTGGCGCGGCCGTGGATTGCTCGCGGGTGGCGAAGGACGGGCGGGGGAATTTGACCCGCAGCATCCGCATGCCGGCCGGAAGGCTGTGGCTCGCCGCCGAAGGCGACATCTTCCACAGCGGCTTCGCCGACATGCCCGAGCGTCAGCAGGCTTCGAGAGCGCCCGAGCCGCGCCCAGCGGATGCGCTGGCCTTTCTTCTCGCCAGCCGCTGCTGCCCGACAGCGGGACTCACCGACCAGGCATGGCCGCTGTTCAAGCACTTCGACACCGATCTCGACCGCGTGGAGGCGATCTGCGACTATGTCCATCGCAAGCTCCGCTTCGCCGAGGACGATCCCCTGGCCATCAGGACGGCGGCGGAGGTGCTGGCGGCCGGCGCGGGCTCGATGCGCGACTTCGCCCATGCGGCCATCGCCTTCTGCCGCTGCCTCGACATCCCGGCGCGCTACTGCTTCGGCTACCTGCCCAGCGACGCTGGCGGCCGTGGCCTCTGCGAGGGAAGCTTCTGCGCCTGGTTCGAAGCCTATCTCGACGGCGGCTGGTGGACCTTCGACGCCTGGCACACCGACCGCCGCATCGGTCGGGTGCTGGTCGGCCGCGGCCTGGATGCCGCCGACGTGCCGATCGTCGCCGCGCCGCCCGCCTGCCGCGTCACCCGCTTCGAATGCTTCGCCGAGACAGTCGGCGGCGCGCGTTATCCGGCAACGTCAGAGGATAGGCGCGACCACTGGCGCGCGCTCGGCGCCCACAGCGCATCCTGAAGGGACGGGCGGCGGAGCGCTGCCGACAGCGAGGGAACAGGCGGTGCCGTCCCCACGTTGCGGAAAGGCGGACCCGCGCGGGAGCCTCTCCTTCCATGGGAATGATCCACCACCTTCTCCATCCCGACGAGCGCCTGCTCGTGGCTTGCTTCGAGGAACTCGGCCGCTTCAGGCGTAGCTGCGATCCGGCGATCCTGAACGGATTGCAGGAGCGCTTCGCGTCGCGCTGCGGCTCGGAGGCCGATGAGCTCATTTCGCAGGCCCTGCTCGTCGATCGGCTTTTCGCATTGACCGGGATGCTCGCCCTGCAAGGCGACTCGTCGGACTACGCGGCTGCGGCCGTCCCGCAGGAGGCCCTTCGGCTGCTCGCGATCATCGAGGCGGCGCAAACGAGCCGGGTGCAGCTGGAAGCGCTGCTCAACGGCGACGATCGGCTCGATCCGGGCGGGATGGCGCTTTTCTCGCGCTTTGCCGCGCTCCTGCTCAGCTGCGTCCTGCTCAGCTGCGGCCTGCGCCTCCCGGCGCGCGGCCAGCATCGCGCGGCCTGCGTCCGAGAGCGGTCGAAATGCGGCGCGTGATGTGACGCTCGGGCTCTCCAAGGGAACCAATGAGCCGTCGAAAGGGTTTTGTGCAGTGCCGAAGGAGATCCGCCGATGAACCGCATGCCCCAACTCCGTATCGTGCTCGTCGGTCGTGACTTGTCAATCAAGCCGATGGAAGACGCGCTCGTGCGTCAGGGAGCCGCCAACTACATCTGCGTGCCCTCGATCGAGGCTGCAGAATGGCTGATCCGCGACGGATTCGACGCCGATGTCCTGATCGTTCATCAGACGCTCTTCGACCGTGCCTCCGATTTGATGGAGCTTCGCCGCCGCAATCCGCAAGCGATCGTTCTTCCGACCTCGTCGCGCTGCGACGAGCAGGACGTGGCGGCGGCTTTGGCCTCGGCTCTGCGCAAGCGGGAGGCGCGCCAGGCCACCGTTCGGCCGGCCACGCCGCGTCTGCTGGCAGGCTTCGGCCGAAGGTTCGCTTGGGGCTGAAGCCGCAGACCGGCGGTACGATAAGGGATGGCACAATGTGCGACGGCCGCCTGCGCGGCCGTTCTCACATCAGATTCCGTCGTTCTGGCAGTCCTCCTTGCGTTCCCCCATCTCGTGCCGAGAGTTCGACCTGGACGGATGGGGCTTGGATGAGGGAACGTTGGTCAGACCAGCCTCGCCGTCGACTTCCATGACGGCCTGATCGTCATTGGTGCGGGCCTCGAAAATGTCGTCCTGACCGTAAGGATCCGGCGGCTGCAGCATCGCCTCCAGACTGCTTGCGGCCTCGAGGATCGCTGGCGGCGCCGGATCATCCGAAGCGAGGATGGCTTCGACGTCGGGCCGGCTCATCACAGCGCCCTTGGCCAAAGCCGCGATCCAGTCCTCGCCCGGATGTCGGCGCGCCAGCAAATCCGCGAGGGAGCGGCCGCCGGTCGAGCCCGGGGCGAGGGGTAGCGCCTGCTGCATGGCCTTGTCCTTTCCGTGAAGGGGAAAGAACGCGGCCGCAGGGCCGGGTGTTCCGGTCACAGTCCAGAGGCCGGTCGACATATCGATCGGGACAAAACTGGAGCAGGAAATCGTTACGCTTGCCACAACCTTTGCCGCAATGGGGCGTTGAGGTCGGGATTGCGACAACGAATGGAGATGCAGCGATGAAGACCTTCCTGTCCTGCCTGGCTGCCGCCGGGTTCACCCTCGCCGCCCAGCTGCCGGCTGCGGCGCAGTCGCCGAACATCCGCGCCGGGACGCTGTCCTGCGACGTCTCCGGCGGCATCGGGCTGATCATCGGCTCGACGCGCGAGCTGCAATGCGTGTTCGATCCGCTCGAAGGTCCGAGCGAGCGCTATGTCGGCACGGTCCGGCACGCCGGCCTGGACGTGGGCGTCACCGGACCCGGAGTCATGGTCTGGTCCGTGCTCGCCTCGACGGCGCGCCCGCGAAACGCGCTCGGCGGCGCCTATGTCGGCGCGCAGGCCAACGGCAGCATCGGCGTCGGGCTCGGCGCCAACGCGCTTCTCGGTGGCTCTGACCGCAATATCGCGCTCCAGCCTCTCTCGGTGCAGGCGCAGACCGGGCTGAACGTGGCGGTCGGCGTCGCCGAACTGACGCTGCGGCCCGTGGTCAGCATCAAATGAAGCCTTGCTTCTAGTGTGAGCATTGGCGGCGAGGCTGCGATTCCCCGGCAGCCTCGCCAATCAGCCGACGCATTGACGCCGGTCCCCTCGGTCCCATGTTTGCGCCTCATCCCCACCACGAGGAGGCGGAAGAGGCATCATGCCGGACAATCCCGGTCTGCAGGCCGCGGCCGAGCCCTGCGAGATCAGGAAGCCGCGGAATGTCCTGCTCCTCGCGAATGCGAACAGCAGGGGAGGCGGCGCGCTCGCCACGGCGCGCCAAGTCCTCGAGAAGCAGGGCCTCGTGGTCAAGGCTCACCGCACCGAGAGCCGGAACGAACTCACACCTCTGATCGAAGAGCATGGATCCGGCATGGATTGCGTCGTCGCCGCTGGCGGCGACGGCACCATGAACGGCATCGCCGACGGAATCATCCAATGCGGGCTGCCGCTCGGCGTACTCCCCATGGGGACGGCCAACGACCTCGCCCGCACGCTCGGCATTCCGACCGACTTGAGCGCCGCGGCGGCCGTGATCGCCGCGGGCCGCGTGAAGCGCATCGATCTCGGCGAGGTCAACGAGCATGCCTTCTTCAACGTCGCCAGCATCGGGCTTTCGGCCGAACTCGCCGCCGGCCTGACGCCCGAGCGCAAGCGCCGCTTCGGGCGCCTCGCCTATGCGTTGACCGCCATGAATGTGCTTGCGCGCGCGCGTCCGTTCAGCGCCACCATCGTTGGCGGCAACGGTGCCGAGACGCATGTGAAAAGCCTCCAGATCGCTGTGGGCAACGGCCGCTACTACGGCGGCGGCATGGCGGTGCGGCAGGACGCCAAGATCAACGACGGCACACTGGATTTCTACAGCCTCGAGGTGAAGAGCGTCTGGAAGCTGGCCCTGATGCTGCGCTCCTTCCGGAGCGGCTCCCATGGCCTCTGGCGCGAGGTGCGGACGGAGCGTGGGCAGAGTTTCGAGGTCCGCACCCGGAAGCCGAGGCCGGTCAATACGGATGGGGACCTGATCACCTTCACGCCCGCACGCTTCACGGTCCGACCGGAGGCGATCGGCGTCTTCGTCCCCTGAGCGGGGGGCATCCGCCGAATGAGTATCAGGAAGCAGCGCAGCGGCGAGGCCGATCTCGCCCGCGCCTATGACGTGCTGGAGCGCCATGCGCCGTGTTGGCTGGCCGGGGCGATCCGATGGCTGCGACACCCGAACGCTCGCTTATTCCGCATTCCCATCGGGCTGGGCCTGATCGCCGGCAGCCTGCTGGCCGTGCTGCCGATCTTCGGCATCGCGATGCTGCCGATCGGACTCCTCGTCCTGGCGCAGGACGTTCCCTTCCTGCGCGGACCGGCGGCGAGAATGATGCTGTGGCTCGAGAAGCAGTTCTTCGTCTGGCGCCGCAGGCTCGGACGCTGGTGGCGTGGGCGCTGAGATCGCTTGATGCTCAGGCCCCGTCGCGGCCGAGCGCCTGCGTCACGGCCTCGCGCAGGGCGCGGCTCTCGTAGGGCTTCTGCAACGTCGGCGCGCTTTGGTAGCGGCCGCTGGTGACATGCGCGCCGTAGCCTGTGGCGAAGATGAACGGCACGCCGCGCTCGGCCAGGATATCGGCGACGGGAAAGGTCTCCTCGCCGCCGAGATTGACGTCCAGCATGGCGAAATCCAGCGGCAGCGTGCGGGCCTGCTCGACCGCCGATTCCATCTTGGCCACGGTCGCGACGATCTCGCAGCCGAAGTCCTGCAACATGTCCTCGACCATCATCGCAATGATCGCGTCATCCTCGACGATGAGGACCTTGGCGCCGGTAAGTTCTTTCATGGCCTGCATCGTTCTTGATCCGTTCGATATCCGTGTTCCATAGCGGCTGGATCGCGTCAACCGCGGCTGCGCGCGCATTTTTGATGGCGGCGCCGGAACCTTTCCGACCGTCACGGCAGCTTCATCGAAAAGCTTGGGGCGGCGAGGGCTCGTTAGCAATGCTGGAGGGTTCTCGTTGACGCTCCGGCCCCGGCGCGAGACAAGCTTGGCGCAGACGCTTGGGGGCAGGCGTCAGCCATCCACGACACATCCCACGCGACCCGCGACATGGACGCCATGATCGACGCCTTGACCGACCTCGTCGGCCGCATCCTGGCGCAGGTCTCCTCCGTCAACCTGCTGACGACGGGCCTGCTGCTCCTGACGGCGCTGGGCTGCGCCGCCATCGCCTACTGGCGCACGGCGGAGCGGATGAGCCTGCGCGAGTTCTTCGATTTCGCGGTGCCGCACGAGGTGCTGACGCATCCCTCGGCCAAGGCCGACCTGATGTTCTGGATCACCAAGAAGGCCTTGATGCCGTTCCTGATGCTGCCCGCCGGAGCGACCTTCGTCGTCGCCGTGGGCTGGCTGACGAACCAGGTGATCACGGCCATCCTCGGCGTCACGCCGCCGCTCATCGCCGGCGAGGCGGGGCCGGCGACCGTGATCGTCTTCACCATCACGATGCTGCTCGCCTACGATCTCTCGTATTACCTCTACCATGTGGCCCAGCACCGCTTTCCGGTGTTGTGGGAATTGCACAAGGTGCATCATTCCGCCGAGGTGATGGTCGGCATCACCAAGGACCGGGTGCATCCGCTCGACGAGTTGATGAACCGGATGTGGGATGGCGTCATTCCCGGCATCTGTTTCGGAATCTGGTCCGTGTTGTCGCTCAACCTCGTCGAGCTGACGATCTTCGGCGTCAACGTCTACGTGATGCGCAACATCCTGATGATGGATTTCGTGCGCCACACCCATTTCAAGATATCGTTCGGGCCGCTCAACAACATCGTCCTCTGCCCGCATTGGCACCAGCTGCACCACAGCACCGATCCGCGCCATTACGACAAGAACTTCGGCTTGCTCTTCTCCTTCTGGGACCGTCTATTCGGGACACTCTGCGTGCCGAGGCCCGACGAGGACTTCAAGTTCGGCCTGATCGAGCGCGACGTGCGCGACTACCAGTCGCTGCGCGGGCTCTACCTCATGCCGTTGCAGCGGATGGCGCGGCATGTCGCAAGGTGGACCGGCCTCGGCAAAGGACGATCCACCGCCGCCTCGATGCCCGAAAGCTCGTCCGAGGGAGCGAAGTCCTGACATGAACGACCTCCGAGAGACTCCGATGGAGTACCGGGACGAGATCGTCACGACCGCCGAGCGGCTCGATGCGATCGCGCCGGCCTGGGAGGCCTTATGGCGGGCGCAGGACGGCCTCGCCTTCCAGGACCCCGAATGGGTCCGCGCCTGGTGGCGGACCGACGCGACGCGGTCGCGGCGGGCGCTCAGGATCGGGCTGCTGTGGCGGGGCGATGCGCTGGCAGCGGTGCTGCCTTTCGCCCTGGTCAGGCGGGTCGGCGTCCGCATCTTCGAATGGGCGGGCAAGGACCATTGCGACTTCGGCGATGTGCTGATCCATCCGGACTGCGATCCCGAGCGGCTGTCCGGCCTGTGGCGGCGGCTGATGGCCGAGGGCGGCTTCGACATCGCCTATGTCAACCGCCTGCTGCCCGATGCTGCGGCCCTGGACCTGATCCGGCATCCTTCGGCCGGCGTCGCCTTCGCGCCCGCCGGGCGGAGCGAGTCGAACTACCGTGTCGGCGGCGGCTGGCCCCGCGGCGCGGCCTGGCTCGAGGCGCAGCCGAAGAAGGTCCGGCAGAACTACCGGCGCTGCGGCAAATTGCTCGCCGCGGAAGGGGAGACCCGCTTCCGCCTGCTCGATCCCAAGGAGCCGCTCGGCCCGCTGATGGAGCGCTTCGCGGCGCTCAAGCGCGACTGGCTGGCGCGCCATGGGCTCAGGTCCGACCTCTACGACGAGGGCTCGCCGGCGCTCGAAGCGCTGGTCGCCGTGCTCGCCAAGCGCGGCGTCCTGCATCTCTTCGTTCTGGAATGCGACGGCCGGCCGATCGCGATCTCGGTCAATTTCGTGCAGCGCGGCGTGATGATGGCCTTCGTCACCACCTATGATCCGGCCTACGAGCGCTGCTCGCCCGGCATGCTGCTGATGATCGACTACATTCTCTGGGCCTTCGACCGCGGCCTCGAGGAAGTCGATTTCCTGTCCGGCGGCGAGGATTTCAAGCGCCGCTTCGCGTCGCGCGGGCTGGAGCTCGCCTCCTTCGCCGCGCCGCGCACGCCGCTCGGCCGGCTGGCGCTCTGGGCGGACGGCGCTTTGCGCCGCTTCAAGACGTGGCGCGAGGAGCGCGCGGCGCGGCTTAAGGCGCCGGCCGATGCGACAGCAGCGCCCGCCGCACCTGCGCCGAGCCGTCAATGAACTCGTAGCCGCCGGCGCTGTTCAGGGAATGGATGCGCCGGCCCGGCCAGGCCGGCTGTCCGGCCTCGATCAGACTCACGACCTCCTGAGCGAAGCCCTCGCGGTCGAGCCGCGTCACCCTGGCAATGGCGAGGGCCCGGCCATAGCCGCGCCGGCAGTCCTGCACGGGGCGCAGCAGCGCGCCGTTGCGGTGCACCATGCGGCCGGCGGGACGCGCCGACGCGATGTCGATGAGCACCGGGTTGCGCGGATGCGCGGTCCAGGGTCCGCGGAAGTCGGGCGCCGACCAGAGCCAGAGCGCATCCGAGAAGGCGCCGCCGCCGTCGCGAACGGTGGCGAACATCCACCACAGCCCGCCATGCTCGATGATCGTGGCGTCGCTGGCCACCACGCCGTCGACCAAGGTCCGGTCGCGGACCCAACCCCCGGGAAAGGCGGTGGCGCGGTAGAGATCGATCCGACCGGCCTGGCAGTTCTCGGGGATCATCCAGATCTCGCCGTCGCGTACGAAGACATGCGGGTAGGACAGATGCGTGTCCAGCTCGAGCACCCTGGCCGGCGCGCCGACCGGCCCATCCGGCCCGAACCGCACGGCCGAGATCACGCCTTTGCCCTCGGCATGACAGAGCTCCTCGACGAAAAGCGTGACCACGCCCTCATGCTCGATCGGGAAGGGATCGGCGTAGAAGCGCGCGCCATCGTCGGGCAAGTCGCGCCATCCGGTATCGGGATGCGCGCCGAGATCGAACAGGTCCGGTCCAGCGAGCTTGCGCCAGCCGACGCGCCAATGCGGCGTATGGAACAGCCGGCGATAGACGTGGGTCGCCAGGCCGCGGGCGAAGGAGCGGGCCGTCAGCCAGGCGACGGACCGCGCCGCCCCGCTCCGGTCGGCCTCGCTTGCGGGCATGGGCGGCGCCGCGCTCCGGCCGCCGCGGAGGGTGGCCGCGATGAGCGTCGCGACCCGCACCACGAATTCGGCGAAGGCGGCCTGCGCGATGTCGCCCCGTTCGGTTCCAAGCCTCGCCGAGGCGAGGAGTGTCGTGTCCTCGCTGATCTCGGCCACCGGCGCCTGGCCGGAACAGGCCGCCGCCAGCAGTCCGGCTTCGGCGTCGATCCCGTCGATGCGCAGCCGCCAGCAGCGGCCGGCGCCTCCAGTTTCGGCGGCGAGGTCGAGGAGGGGACCTTCGCCCCTGGGGCGGAGCCAGACGGAGAAGGCTTCCACCGGCACCGGCTCCAGCGGATCGGCCAGCCGCAGGCCATGGATGCGCCGCTCGATCGCGAAGAGCGGGCGCAGGTCGGGCTTCCGGTTGCCGCTCTGAGCGGGTGCGAACTCGACGCCGGGGTCGATGCCGTCGGCGGCCAGACGCTCAAGCAACTGGATGTGCCAGCGACGCAGCGCGGCTGCATCGAGACGAATGCTGAACTGCATGCTTCGTACCGGATGAACGTCAAGCCGGTGGCTGGAGGGTTCGATCCGCCACCCTCGCATGGCCGCCTTGAGAACTCGTTAGGACTCCGAGCGCAAGAAGCGTTCCGAAAAAGTTCTCCAATGGCGCGGAGCCGGGCGCGCAGCGGCTTTCGCGCCTTCCGTGGCGTCGGCTCCCACGGCCGCGGGACGATCCTGAGGGTTTGTTAAGCATTCGATGAAAAAGTTCGGCCGCAGCGGCGGGATGGCCCCGACGCGCCCGCCATTGGTGCTCAACGGCTCGCCAAGACGATGACAACCCTGGTTTCCACCGCCCGGCGCCGGGGCGCGTCGGCGGAGCCCGCCGCTGCTCCCGCAGCGCAGCGGCGTTCCGATGGAGCGGTCGAGATCGCCGAGCTGTGGCGCATCCTGTGGCATCGCCGGTTGCTGATCCTCGCCATCGCAGGCCTCTTCGCGCTTGCCGCTCTGCTCTACGGCCTGCTGACGCCTTCGCTCTACACGGCTTCGTCGCAGATCCTGATCGATCCGCGCGACCGCAACGTCGTCAGCAACGATGTCAATCCCAGCGCCGTCTCTCCCGATGGCGGCATCGCTCAGGTCGAGAGCCAGGCGAGCGTCGTGCAATCGACGGGCGTGCTGGTCCGCGCGATCCGCGCGGCGCGCCTGACCGAGGATGAGGAATTCGTGCCGCGCGGCTTCTTGTCCGGCCTCTTCGGCTTCGCCCGCAGCCAGCCGCCGGCCTCGGCCGACGGGCTGAGCCCTGCGGAAGCGGAGGCTCTCGCCAATCTCAGGCGCAAGATGTCGGTCAGGCGCGCCGACAAGGTTCTGGTGGTCGACGTCGTGGTCACCACGCGCGAGGCGGAGAAATCAGCCACGCTCGCCAACGGAATCGCCGAAGCCTATCTCGCCGATCAGGCAGAGGCGCGCAGCCGCGCCGCTCGGGCGGCCTCCGAAGGCTTGAGCGCCCGGCTCGCCGAGCAGCGCAAGCGCGTCGAGGCGGCGGAGAACGCGGTCGAGCGCTACCGTGCGGACAACAATCTCGTCGCGGCCTCGGGCCGGCTGATCACCGACCAGCAGCTCGCCGAGATCAGCAACCAGCATTCGGCCGCGCAGGCCCGCACCGCAGCGCTCCGCGCGCAGGTCGAGCAGCTCTCGCAGCAGCGGCGCGAGGGCGGGCTCGCGGGCAACACCGCGGAGGCCATGCAATCGGCTGTCATCGCCAAGCTGCGCGAACAGGAGGCGGTCCTCGTCCAGCGCGAGGCCGAGATGCAGGCGCAGCTCGGGCCCCGCCATCCGCAATTCGTGGCCACGCGCAGCCAGCTCGAGCGCACCCGGCAGCTCATCACGACGGAGATCCAGCGCGTCGAGCAGGCCCTGCGCCGGGATTACGACCGCGCTGTCGGCAACGAGCGGCTGCTGGCCTCCAAGCTGGAGGCGCTGACGCGCCAGACCCAGGGCTCGGACCAGGCCTCGGTGCGGCTGCGCGACCTGCAGCGCGACCTCGAGGCGGCCCGCTCGGTCTATGCGAGCTTCCTGCTGCGCGCGCAGGAGACGCGCGAACAGGCGAATCTCGATTCGACCAACGCCCGCGTGATCAGCCGCGCGCTGCCGCCGCTGCGCAAGAGCTGGCCGCCGCTGGCGCTGCTGGTGCTGGGCGCGGCGAGCATCGGCCTGGGGCTGGGCGCAGGGGCCGCGCTCGTGCGCGAATACGCTGCGCCGCATCTCTTCTCGCTGACGCAGGCGGAGGCTTCGACAGGGGTCCCGGTGATCGGCGTCTTCGGCCGAGGCCCCAGGCAGGCTGATGCCGGCGCGCCAGTCACGGCGCCGCCTGCCGTGGCGCCCCAGGGACGCGATCTGAACTCGGCCGGACTGGCGCTGCTTCGCCTGTCCGAAGAACCGCCGTCGCGCCCGTCGCTGCAGAGCATAGTGCTCGTCTCGACAGCGGCCGATGCCGCCGAGCGCAAGCGCGCCGCCCAGCTTCTCGCCGAAGCCGCGGCGGTGCGCGGCGAGGAGGTGCTGCTGGTCGACGCCGACGTCACCCGGGGCGAAGCCGGCGAGGGGAGGGGCCTCCTCAGCGTTCTGCGGACGGAATGCAGCCTCGAATCCGCGCTTCGCGTGCGGGCTGATAGCGATATCGGCCTGCTGCCGCTGGGCGGCGCCGAGGCAAGGCCCCAGGGCATCGGCCGCGCCGCCGCGGCGCGCCTGCTGGCGGATGCCGCGCGCCATTTCGACGTCGTGATCATCGATGGCGGCGCACCTGGCCAGAATCTGGGAATGGCCGCGCTTTTCGGCGCGGCGGAGCACGTCGTGCTGGTGACGCGCCTCTACGAGACGCGACAGAGCGAGATCGCCGCCGTGAGCGAGGCCGTCGGCGTCCTGGGCCGCTCGCTCTCGGCGACGATCCTCGTCGACCCTCGGCAGGGGTGAGCGGGTGCCCATGGGCTTCCGCCCGCAAGGCGGGCCGCCGCCGGCCTGGGCCCGGCTCGATGGCCTCGCCCGCGGCCTGATCGTCGTCATCACGGTCCTGCTCTTCGGCGTATCCGGCGGCATGCTCTGGCTCATCGGCTACAATTACGACGGCCTCACCGGCGGCGCGGCCACCAAGATCCACCCTTCCACCTATCTGATCGTCATCGCCTTCGCCTGGACGCTCATCGCCTCGGGCCGGCCCGTCGAGCGGATGATCCATCTCGTCAACCGGCGGCCGGCGACCTTGCTCCTGCTGATCGTCAGCTGCGGAACCCTCGCCGTCGTCGTTCTGCGCGATGGCCCCGGCCTTGGCGGCCTCGTCGACACCTACATCGCTTGCTGCCTGCTGATGCTGCTGCTCGCCGACGAGGATGAGGCGCTGTTCGATCTTCTCAGGCGGCTGGTGCATGTCCTGATGACGGCGAACGCGCTTCTCGCGCTCGGCGAGTTCGTCACCAATATCCGGCTCTTCCCCTACCGCTTCGATGGGCTCGCCTTCGAGACCGACACGCGCTCCGCCGGCCTGCACGGGCATCCGCTCGCCAATGCGCTGATCACCGCCTGCTATCTGCTCGCGCTCTGCAACGGCGATCGCGGGCTGCCGCCGTGGTTCAGAGCCGGGATGATCGGGCTGCAGAGCGCCGCGCTCGTGGTCTTCGGCGGCCGCACCGCCGTGCTGGCGGCGCTGGGACTCGGTTTCGTCTATGGAGCGGCCATGTTCCTGCGCCTTCTGAAGGAAGGCCGCGTCCCGCTGCTCGGCGCCGCCATCGGCTTCATGCTGGCGGCGCTGCTTCCAGCCGCCGTCGGCGCGCTGGTGGCGCTCGGCTTCTTCGACGCCCTCGCGGCGCGCTTTGTCTCCGACGGCGGCAGCGCCAACGCACGGCGCGAGATGTTCGAACTGCTCGCCATGTTCCCGGTCGGAGACCTGATCCTCGGTCCTGACATCGACCTGGTCGACTCGCTCAGGCGGGTGAACGGACTCGAATGGGGCATCGAGAACCCGATCATCCGCATGGTGCTCTACCAGGGCGCGATCCTCACCCTGCTGCTGCTGGGCGCCTTCACGCTCTTCATGGTCGAGCTGGTGCGCATCACGCGGCTTGGCCTGTGGCTGCCGATGGTCGTCTGGATCATCCTGCTCAATGGCGCCGAGACGATCTCGACGAAGACGACACTCACCTCGAAGTTCGCGCTGATGGCGTTGGTCCTCTACCGGCCGGACCGCCGCGCCGGTCCGGCGGTCAACGCGGCATGGACAGCCCCAGAGCGGCGATCACCCCTGCGTCGAGCTGGCGCGTGACGTCGTCCATCAGCCCCATGCCGTCGAAGGCGTTCCAGAACGCCCAGGGAAAACCGAATGATTCGGCGCTCCGTCGCACGTCCTCGATGTAGCGTGCGCGGTCGTCCGCTCCGGCAGAGACATAACGGGCGTCCGTGCGCAAGGCCCCGAACTCGCCCATCAGCACCCGCCACGGCTCCACCCCCTCGGCGGCAGCCCAGGTGAGGACCCGCTCCAGGTAGCCATCGATGAAGCGGCGGTCGGGCTGAGCGTCGAAATAGACCTTCAGCACGCGCTCCGTCTCGGCATAGGCGGCCCGCTTCTCGGCTTCGCTGCGGCCAGCATCCACGGCCATCCGCGCCCGGACGGCTGAGAGCGTCGCCCCCAGCGAGCCGCGCGCCGCCGGCCAGGGCACGGCGTTCAGCGACCGGTAGACCGGTTCGCCCATCCAGGGCGCGCCCTGATGGCTGAAGAGATAGGGCTCGTAGAAATGGAAGGTGAAGAGGAGCGGCGCAAAGGCCGCCAACGGCCTCGCGGCCAGCGTCGTCAGCCCGGCGATCATGCTGCCGCAGGCGCCGGTGGCGACGAGCGTGAGATCGGGCGCGGCGCGGCGCGCGGCGCCGAGCAGGCTTTCCTGCATCGCTTCCCAGGCCGCCGTTCCGCAAGACTGCGGCGGCTCGTTGACGGGCTCGAGCGCCAGCCGCGCCGGCCCGAGTCGCTGCAGGCGGAGCGCGATCTCCGAAACGAGCGCGCGATAAGCCAGGAAGGCGGGAGCCTCCGGGCCGGCGAGCATCCGGGACGGCGTCCAATGATGCGTCGCCGCGTTGGGATGCAGGTTCACCACCACCGCCAGATCGCGGGAGAGCGTCAACTGCACGGCCGCCAGGAGCTCCTGCAGCAGCGTCTCACGGACAGTCGCCGAAGCGGCCAGGAACGGGCCAGGGTCGACCGGCAGCCGCGCGAAATCGAAACCGGTGGCGCGCAGCCGCGCCAGATCCTGGCCGGTCGGCACCGGCCTGCCGGTCTGGAAGGGCGGGAAGGCGTAATCCGTGCGGGGCGCCGGATATTCGCGGGTCAGCGAGAACCACGGCCATAGGTTGATCCCGCGGCGGAGCCTCAGCGGTTCGCGGGATGCGGCGCCGCTCCTGCGATTGCCAAGGAACGAGCTTCCGGCTGCCGAGATGAATGCTCGGCGGTCGAGCATCATTCTGCCGGCTCGCTCTGCATGGAAGAGGGCAGACGTTTGCTCTTAGCCCGGTAGAACAGTGCCATCGCCTCGGACTCGTAGCGCGCCAGGATCGCCGGCCAGGAGAACTCCATCGCGGCGCGCGTGCGCGCGGCCTGGGCCAGACGGGCGGCCAAAGCGTCATCGGTCGCGAGCTGTGCAATCGCATGGGCGCATTGATCCGTATCGGCGAAGAACAAAGCCGCTTCGCCGGCCGTCCAACGGTTATAGGGATTGTCATGGGCGATGACCGGGTTCCCAGCCCAGAGCGCCTCAACGAGAGACGGATTGGTGCCGCCGACGGTGTGCCCATGCAGGTAGGCCCGCGCATGGAAGCGCAAGGCCTGCACCGTCTCCGCCTCGTAGATCGCCCCCGGCATGATGATGTCGGGACCCGCGACCGCGCGGATAGCACGATGATAGGCGTTCTCTGGATCGAATCGGCCGAGCACCGCCAGCTTCATGCCCTTCGGATCGCGCGAGAAGGCTTCGACGAGCGGCAGGATCGAATTGTCCGGTTCGATCCTGGCGATCGACACGAGGTAGCGACCCGGATCGAGCCCGAGATGCGTGACCGGCTCGACGGGTGCGTGGCTGATCGGAGTGCCCCCGTAGGAGATCATCGCAGTGGCGGAGCGCGGGCGACGCGTCGCCAGATGATCGGCGATCACGGGATGGTCGGCCACTAGGCGATGCGAGGCCCAGGCCGCGATCCATTCATTGATCCAGAACCATGCCTTCATGGGGGCGGTCCACTTCGGCCTCCTCCACTCGATCCCGTCCATGTTGGTGAGGATGGGCCGGCCGGCCAGCCGGAGATATGGCAGGAACACACCACTGTTGTAGCCCAGGACCAGGCTGACCGCAGGTCTGCGTGCCGCATGGCGGACGGTGTGCCAGTCGAAGTCCAGGGTCGCGGCAGGACCTCGGGACGCGACTTGAACATGGATGAGCTCGACGCCGCGCCAGTACTCGCTGCGGAAGCGCTGCTCCAGACGCGCGACTTCGTGCTGGCAATAGACGCCGACGTGCCAGCCCCGCTCGACCAGGAATAGGGCCAAGTGCTCGGCGAACGTCTCGAAGCCGCCGTGCGCTGCCGGAATGCCTCGCGTTCCCAGGATCAGCAGCGAAGGCCGGGTTTGAACGGAAGGTGTGTTCGGGCGCGGTCTCATGGCGGCAGATTGTTGCCGCAGGCTTTAACATTGCATTTTTGGTCACACGCTAAGCTCGTATTGGAGTCAATAACCCCTTTCGGACGGCGGCCCTTGCGTAAAATGCTGGAGCGCGCTCGTCCATAGACGAGCCAATTTCGTGACAATCCGGATCGCCTGCATCCACCAAGGCTACGAGCTCTACGGCTCGGATCGGAGCTTCGCCGAAAGCGTGGCGGCGCTCAGGCGCGCCTTTCCCGACGCCGAGATCGAGGTGGTGCTGCCGCGCCCCGGCCCGATCACCACGCTGCTCGAGCGGCAGGCCACCCGCATCAGCTTCGAGCCGCTCTGGGTTCTCCGCCGGCGCAGGCTGCCGCGGTTGCTCGTCGCCGCTCCGGCGGCCTTGCCGCTCGCAGTGCTGCGCGCCTGGCGGCGGCTCAAGGCGAACGATCTCGTCTATGTGAACACCTCCGTCATCGTCGATTACATGCTGGCGGCGCGGCTCGCGCCCGGGCGCGTGGTGCAGCATGTCCACGAAATCCCTGAGGGGGTGACGCGCACCATCCTGCGCGGGCTCTCCCTCACCAGCGGGGCACGGCTCATCTTCAATTCCGAAGCGACGCGCGAGGCCTTCGCGCCGCCGCCGGAAACCCGCTGGCAGGTGATCTACAACGGCGTCGCCGCTCCGGAGGACTGGACGCCGAGCGATTACGACGGCCGTCGTTCCCTCAGGGTGCTGATGCTCGGCCGCATCAACCGCATCAAGGGACAGGAAATCCTGCTGCAGGCGCTGGCCGAGATGCCGGAGGCCGAACGGGAGCGCTTTACGGTCCGCATGGTCGGAAGCGCCTTCGAGGATCCCGAGGCCGAAGCGGCGCTCCGCGGCATGGTGACGCAAAGCGGCCTTTCGGCGCAGGTCTCGGTCGAGCCCTTCGTCGACGATCCGGCGCCTCTTTACCGCTGGGCCGATGTGGTGGCGATGCCGTCGCGCCGGCCGGAATCGCTCGGCCGCGTGGCGATCGAGGCGATGGCCTTCGGCCGGCCGCCGCTGGCCTCTGCGATCGGCGGGCTGCGCGAGGTCGTGGTCGATCGTTCGACGGGCCGCCTGCTTCCGCCGGGCGACGCGGCGGCGCTGCGCGCGGCGCTCGCGGAGATCGCAGCCAACCCGGATTGTCTTCGGCCCTATGCCGTGGCCGGCCGGACGCGCTACGAGGCGCTGTTCAGCGAGGCTTCGGTCGCCGCAGCGATCGGCGGTTTCGCGGCGGCGATGCTGCGTGAGAACGGCGTCGCCGCATGAACTTCGCTGCGCTTCACAAGGTCGGGCCCCGCCTCGTGGCGCTGGTCGGCGGCGAGGCGATGCAGAGCGCCTTCCATCTCGGACTCAACCTGGCGCTGCTCCATGCGGTGACGCCCTATGAGTACGGCATCTTCGCGCTGGTCATGGTGATCGGCGGGCTCGGCCTCACCTACATCCGCTCGCTGACCGCGCTGCCCGCGAGCATCGCCATCGGACGCGCCGGCGGCGCCGCGGCCGGCGGCGCGCTGGAGATCAGCTTCGGCGCGGCGGCGGCGCTGCTTTCACTGCTGCTGACGATCGTCCTGGTGCTGGTCCTCGAGACCTGGCTCGACGAAGGCGCCGTCACCGGCGGCGCCTTCGTCGGCCTGTGGATGATGCGCAGCCACCTGCGCACCGTCTTCTTCGCCCGCCGCCGTCAGAACCTGGTCAGCCTGAGCGATCTCGTCTTCACCGTGAGCGGCGCTGCGGGCGCGGGCCTGGTGCTGCTCAACGGCACCCATATCCTGGAATTCACCTTCCTGGTCACGGCGCTCGCCAATGCGCTGGGCATCGCCGTTCTGCTCGTGCTGGCGGGGCCGCCGCTGCGCCTCCGTCCCGGCCGCCATCTGTGGCGGCGCTATCGTCGGCTCTGGGGACAGCTGCGCTGGTCGCTGCTCAGCGTCACCATCACCAACGTGCAGGGGCAGGGAATGGCGCTGCTCGTCGGCGCGCTGGCGGGGCCGGCGGCCTATGCGCCCATCGCCGCGGCCCTCGTGATGTTCGTGCCGCTGCGCATCGTCGGCACGGCCTTCGCCAACATGATGCACCCGGAATTCACGGCGCTCGTCGCCCGAGGAGACGCCGCGCGCCTCCGCCGGCTGATGCTGGGCTGGCTCGTCCCGCTCGGCGGCGTCGCCGTGCTCTATCTGATGGCGATGCTGCTGGCGCTCCCGCTCATCCAGCCGGACAGTCTCGAACATGGTCACTTCTATTTGATGGCCATCATCGCCTGGCTCATGTCCGGGATGCCGCTCTTCTATGTGTCGCCCCGCATCTTCCTCGAGAGCAGCGAGGATTTCCGGTCCATCGCGCAATTGTCCGGACTGGCGGCCGTGCTCGGCCTCTCGCTGGTGCTCGTGATCGTTCTGTCCGGCGCGCCATCCTGGGCTCTGCTCGGCGGCGCTCTGTCCGAGGTCGTCGTGCTTGCCGGTAGTTGGGTCCTCGCCATCCGGGGGCTCAGGGCGTTGCGTTCCTGAGGGCGTCTCCGGGCATTGACAGCGGGAGTCCCGGCGTCGATTGCCCAGCCGCATGGAGAGCAATCCGCGTACGGGAGATTCGGCAGAGGGCGCCTGGGCCGCGGAATGGCGGGCCACGGCCAAACTCGCCTGGCCGCTGATTCTCACCAACCTGTCGCAGATCGGCATGCAGACCACCGACATCGCCTTGATGGGCTGGATCGGGGCGGACACGCTGGCCGCTGGCGCGATCGGGGCCAACCTCTTCTTCTTTTTCTTCATCTTCGGGATCGGCCTGACGATCGCCACTTCGCCGATGCTGGCGCGGACGCTCGGAGCAAACCGCTTCGCCGTGCGTGAATTGCGCCGCACGGTGCGCCAGGGCCTGTGGTCGGCGGTCTTCATCTCAGTGCCGGTCTGGCTGGTGCTCTGGCACGCCGAGGCCATCATGCTGGCGTTGGGCCAGAATCCCGAGATCTCGAAAGCCGCGGCCGCGTATGTCAGGTCCCTGCAATGGAGCCTGCTGCCGGCGCTGGCCTTCATCGTGCTGCGCAGCTTCACGGCGGCGCTGGAGCGGCCGACAGCGGCGCTGGTCGTGTCGCTGGCCGCCATCCTCGTCAATGGACTCGTCGCCTGGGTCCTGATGTTCGGGAAGTTCGGCATCCCGGCGCTCGGCATCGTCGGCGCCGGAGTCGCCACGACCATCGCCAACCTGTTCATGCTGGGCGCCCTGGCGCTCTTCCTGATGCTCGACCGGCGCTTCAGGCGCTACCGGCTGTTCGGCCGGTGGTGGCGGGCCGATCCGCAGCGGCTGGCGCAGCTCTGGCGCCTCGGCCTGCCGCTGGCGGCGACGCTGACCTTCGAGGTGTCGATCTTCAATGCCGCCGCTTTCGCCATGGGCCTGATCTCGCCGGCCTCGCTGGCCGCGCATCAGATCGCCATTCAGCTTGCGTCCGCCGCCTTCATGGTGCCGATGGGCGTTGGCCAGGCGGCGACGGTTCGCGTCGGGCGCGCTTTCGGGGCCGGGGATATTCCGGGCATCGCCCGAGCCGGCGGCGCGGCGCTGGCGCTCGGCGTCGGCTTCATGGGCCTCACGGCCTGCGCCTTCGTGCTGGCGCCGGGGCCGCTGATCGCCATCTTCCTCGACCGCGAAGTTTCCGCCAATGCCGAGGTCGTCCGGCTCGCCACGGCCTTCCTCGTCTGGGCGGCGATCTTCCAGCTCGTGGACGGCGCCCAGGCGGTCAGCAACGGCCTGCTCCGCGGACTGCATGATACGCGGGTGCCCATGCTCTACGCCCTCGTCGGCTATTGGGTGCTCGCCTTTCCGCTCGGGCTGCTGCTGGCTTTCCCGGGCGGCTTGGGCGGCATCGGCATCTGGATCGGCTTGGCGACCGGTCTCGCGATCGTGGCGGCGCTGCTGCTGCGGCGCTGGACGGGGAGGGCGCGGCTCGGGCTGCTGAAAGGGGCGGGCACCGCCGCCTAGGAGTTTTCGGCCTCGCGCGCGGCCCTCAATCCGGCGCGGATCGCCTCCAGCGAGAAGCCGCGCCGCGCCAGCTTGGCGATCTCCTTCTCGGTCAGGGGGACATCCGCCTCGGCGAAGGCGGCGAGGCGCAGCCTTCGCGCCGTCGTCAGCACCTGCGCCGCCTCGTCGAATCCGGCTTCGGCGATGGCCTTTGCAGCGAGAGCGCGGTCGACGCCCTTCGTCGCGAGGTTGGCGCGGGCCCTGCCGGCGGAAAGGCCCTTGCGCTGCAGCGTGCGGGTGCGCGCCGCGGCGAAGGCCCGGTCGTCCAGCAGGCCGGCCTTGCGCAGCGCTTCGATCGTGCCGGCGATGAGGGCCAGCGCCGCCTCGTCGGGCCGAGCGGCGGCGCGCTTCTCGGCCTTTCGCTTCAAGACGCTGCTCAGATGCGCCTCGCTCGCGGCATGGCGGGCGAGATAGAACTGCGCCGCATTCATCAGCCATCGCGCGGTCACGGGCTTCGGCGAAGGATCGTCCATGTTGCCCATGTAGGGCGTCGCGCAGAGCGGTGAAAGTGAGCAGGCCCAAGCGATTGCGGCCTTCGCTTGGTTAGGGTAGCCCTTGCAGCATGGCTGCTTCGAGCGCGACGCTCTCTCGCCCGGTGCTGACGCTGGCGCTCGCACGCGCCAGCGAGGCGGCGACGATCGCCATCGCGCGCCATGACGAGCGTCTTGCGCGAGCCGAAGCCGCCTTGTCCGAAGGCGCACTGCGCCGCGCCGACCTCGCCGACGCGCAGGCCCTGATCGCACTGCGCGGCGGGCGCGCCCCGCTCGAGGACATCGTGCTCAACGACGCCGCGATGGACGTCCGGACGCCCACCAGCGACGTGGTGCGGGCGGTGTCGCTGCTGCAGCTCCGCCGAAGCCTGGCGCGGCGCGCGCCCGAGGCGGCGCTCGATCCCGCCTTCGTGCGCGATCTCGCGGGAGTCGCCGAACCGGCCGTGGAGCCGGTTGTCCCGATCCATCGGCCTCCCGAGCAGCAATGGTCCACTGAGGATGATCGGGAGTTCGACGATGGCTACGATGAGGATGTCGAGCCGCTCGATCCGCTGACCGACGAGCCGATTTCCGAAGTGGCGGCGGCCAGACCCTCGCTGCAGGCCGCCCTGTCGGCGGCCGACGCCCTGCTCGCGCGCAACCGCCGCCCGCTCGCCAGCTACAACCACCCGAGCCCCGACGGCGGCGCGGTCGTCGAGCGCATCAGGGATCCCGATTACGATGGCGAGGGCCGCCTGGCCGCCTGGCTCGAAGCGCTCGCCGACGCCGAAGCGCTGCCGGCGGCGCTCGCGGCGGCGGTCGCGCTCGACCGTTGGCTGTGGCTGGAGCCTTCGGAGCATCGCGGCGAGGCCGGCTTCCTGCTGGCAGCGGCGCTGCTGCGGCGGCGCGGGGCGTCCGCGGGTCATTTGCCGGCGCTGGCCAGGGGCTATCGGAGCGGACGCTACCGCTGGAGCCCGCACCAGGACGAGGACGCGAGGCTCGGCGGTCTGCTCGCCGCCATCGGCCTGTCCGCCAGGCTCGGGGGCGGCGATCTCGACCGGCTGTCGCTCGCCAGCGAGGTGATGGGACGGCGCTGCCAGGGCCGCTCGAAGAATTCGCGTCTGCCGGCTCTCGTCGGCCTGTTCATCGCCTCACCGCTGGTCACGGTGCAGATGGCGGCGAAGCGGCTTTCGGTCACGCCGCAGGCGGTCGAGGCGATGCTCAAGGAGCTGGGCGCAAGCCTGCCGCGCGAGTTGACCGGCCGCAAGCGCTACCGCGCCTGGGGCGTGATCTGAGACCGATCCATCGCTCCGGCGAACTCCGAGGGGCTCCGGCGGTTGAAGAGCGGGAATACCGTTCGCCGAGGAGAGCCCGCATGGGAGACGTCGCCGGCTGGCTCGCCCCCGCCGCCACCATGATCGCCGCGATGATGACCGCGGCCAATCTCGGCGCGCGGGTCACGGGCTGGGGCTTCGTGGTCTTCTGCATCGGTTCGATCGGCTGGGTGGTCGTCGCTCTCGCCACGGGACAGCAGAACCTGTTGCTGACCAACGCTTTCCTGCTGATCGTCAATTGCGTCGGCGTTTGGCGCTGGCTCGGCCGGCAGGCGCGCTACGAGGACGGCGGACGCAAGGCCGCGGAGAAAAGCGCCCGCCGTCCGGTGCCGACTCTGGTCTCGGCCGCAGCGCTCGCCGGCGCGCCGGTGAAGGGCGGGGACGGCGCTGCGCTCGGAACGGTGGTCGATGCGATGCTGCGGTCGGACGGGAGCGGAATCGCCTATGTGGTGGTGAGCGACCGCGCCGGAGCGGGCCTTGCCGAGACCTTGCGCGCCCTGCCGCCGGAGGCCTTCAGCTTCACTGACGGCGAGGCGAGGACAGTGATTTCCGAGTCGGCCTTTCGTCGGCTGCCGCCGATCCCGTCCGACCATTGGCCGGAGACCGCGCCGGCGGCCTGACGCTTCAGGCGTTCGGCTCCAGCACGTTCGCCGCCGGGCAGGTGAGCCGCCACTCCAGGCCGGCGCTGACGTAATCCAGGCTCACCTCTCCGTTGATGCTGACCTTCACCATGGACAGGATCACCGCGCTGCCGAAGCCCTTGCGCTGCGGGGCGGTGACCGGCGGGCCGCCGCGCTCCAGCCAATGCATGGCGAAGCGGCCATCGCCATCCGCGGGCTTCGCGAGCTCCCAGGCGATCTCGATGGAGCCGGTCGGCACCGACAGCGCTCCGTGGCTGGCGGCGTTGGATGCGAGTTCGTGCAGCGCCATGCCGATGGCCTGCGCCGCCTGCGAGGTCAGCCGCAGGTCGGGCCCGGCGATCGAGAGGCGGGCTCCCGGCTCCTCCACGAAGGGCGCGGTCTGGCCGAGCACCAGTTCACGCAGTCCGACGCCGCGCCATTCGCTCTCCACGAGCAGCCGCTGGTTGACGGCCAGGGACTGGATGCGGCCGCGGAAGGCAGCGAGGAAGTCGTCGGGCCGTGTCGCCACGGTCTGGCGCGCGATGCCCTGCACCACGCCGAGCAGATTGTTGGCGCGATGGTTCACTTCGCGCATGAGCAGCGTCACCTGCTCCTCGTGGCGCTTGCGCTCGGTGATGTCCTGCGCGATTCCGTAGGCGCGGACGGCTCGGCCTTCCGCATCGTGGTCGATGGTGCCGGTGACGCTCAGCCAGATCATGCGGCCGTCGGGCCGCTGCAGCTTGAGGTCATGCGTGAAAGGGCCGCCGCGCGCCAGGATCTCGGCAGCTGCCTCGCGCACCGCCAGCTGTCCCTCGCGCGCCACCATGGCCATCGCCTCGGCCGGGCTCGGCCCCCGGCCGTCGATCGAGAGGCCGGCGATCTCGCGCAGATCCGCGGACCAGAGCGAAACCTCTTCGCCGGCCTGCCATTCCCAGGTTCCGGCCCGGGCGCCCCTGAGCGCGAGCTTCAGCCGGTCCTGGACACGCTGCAGCGCCTGCTCGCTGTTCCGGCGCTCGGTGATGTCGGTGGCGACGCCGAGCGTCTGCCAGACGGCGCCGTCGGCATCGCGACGATAGATCAGGTCCCGGCTGAACAGCCAGCGCCAGCCCCCGTCCTTGCGGCGGATGCGGTACTCGACCACCGAAGTCTCGCCGTCGGGCAGGGAGAGGAGGCCCTGGTGATGGGCCCGCACCCGCTCCGCATCCTCGGGATGGATGAGGGTCTCCATCACATTCCTGTCGAAGCCTGCGATCTCCTCGGGGCTGTAGCCGATCGCCTCCGCGCCGCCGCGATTCATGAAGACGTTACGACTCTCCTTGAGGTCGTAGACGTAGAGGACGCCCGGGAAGATCCCCATCACCTCGTTGACGAGCCGGTTGCTCTCGACGCTGGCGAGCTCGGCCTCCTTGCGGTCCGTCACGTCGCGATGGGTACCGAAGAGGCTCACCGCCTTGCCTCCGGCATCGCGCTCGATCTCGACCAGCACCTTGATCCAGCGCACGGCGCCGTCGTCGGCGCGGATGATGCGGTATTCGGTCTCGTATTCCCGCTGGTCGCTGCCCAGCGCGGCCAGGAAGGTCGCCTCGGCCCGCTCGCGGTCCTCGGGATGGACGCGGGCGAGCCAGGCGTCGTGGTGTTCGTTCGCGGACTCAAGTGAAAGGCCATGCAGCGCCAAGTACTCAGGCGAGCGATGGTTCCGGAACTCCCCATCGACAATATGGACTTCGTAGCTGCCGAGCCGGCTCAGGCGCTGCGCGCGGCTGAGCTCCGCCTCCCGCAGCCTCAGCCTGGCCTCGGCATCGGCCGGTGCATCGTTGAGAGCGCGGGGGCTGGCTGGCTCAGGCATAAAGCCTTGGCTGGTCATTCGGAACGTCGAGACTGCTTTCGGAAGGCAAACTGGCGTGGAGCGCCGCCTCTGTCGAGAGGCGTAAAATATTGTTTTGACGAGGGAACCCAAGCTTGGCTGTAGCGTTTTATCCGATCGTTTCACGTCAGGCGTCGTTCACAAGAAGGAGAGCCCGCGAGATTTTCCTCTCGAATCGGCACGATCGCCGAAACCGGTCCACGAAGCAAACGTTATTGCGATATATCCGCTCGGATGTGAACAGTAATCATCGGCACTGGAGAGAAGAAATGACGACTACCTCGCTCATCCTCACCGCTGCTATCCTCGCGCAGCCGCTTCTGGTGTTTGGCCTTCTGATCAGGAATGCCATGACACCCGGCCATACCGTCTGATCATTGAACGCTTCATCAAGAATACCTCCAGACTGGGCCGCTTCGGCGGCCCTTTTTGCGCCATACCAAGCGATACTGACCAAGCCAGGATCCTGCCGACCATGAAGCTCTTCGCCTGCTCGCATTGCTGCAACCCCGTATACTTCGACAATCGGGCCTGCGAATCCTGCGGCTATCGGCTCGGCTACCGGCCGTTGGCGGGCGCGATGGCCGCCTTGGCGCCTGGGGCGCCCGCCGTCGCGGACGGGCGACGCTTCTGCGCCAACGCTGGGGCCGACGCCTGCAACTGGCTGCTCGAATCGGACGAGCCGGGCGCCTTCTGCCGGGCGTGCCTTCATAACGGCATCATTCCCGACCTCGCCGGCTCCGGACATCTCCCCGCTTGGAGACGGATCGAGGATGCGAAGCGGCGGATGGTCTATTCGCTCCTGCGTTGGGGCTTGCCGATCCCGACCCGCGAGCAGAACGCGCGGGATGGATTGCGATTCGAGTTCCTGGCGGATGAGCCCGACGGCGGAGCCAAGGCGATGACAGGACATGCCGACGGCGTCATCACGCTGGCTCTGGCGGAAGCGGACGATGTCGAGCGCGAGCGCCGCCGCACGCTGATGGGGGAGCCCTACCGCACGCTGCTCGGCCATTTCCGGCACGAGATCGGCCACTTCTACTGGAATCTCCTCATCCGTGACGGAGGCCGCTTGGAGGAATGCCGCGCTGTCTTCGGCGACGACCGTGAGGACTACGGTGAAGCGCTGAAGCGGCATCATGATCAAGGCCCGCCGCCGGACTGGCGGGAGGCGCATGTCTCGTCCTACGCGACCATGCATCCCTGGGAGGATTTCGCTGAGACCTGGGCGCATTGCATGCATATCGTCGACACGCTGGAGACGGCATCCGCCTTCGGGCTGAGCCTCAACCCGGCCGTCGCTGGCGATGTCCTTGCCGCCGAGGTGGCGTTCGATCCCTACGGGACAAAGTCTTTCGACGCGATCCTGGCGGCTTGGCTGCCGATCGCGCTGGCGATGAACGAGATCAACCGGTCGATGGGTTCGCCGGATCTTTATCCCTTCGTCATCTCGCCGCCGGTCATCGCCAAGCTCGCCTTCATCCACGAGGTCATCCGCGCCAGCCGCTCGGCGAACTGAAGCTAGAGCGCGTCGAGCCGCTCTCCGACCATCGTCCTCAGGTGATCGAGATCGGCGATGAAGCCGCGGATGCCTTCCGCCAGTTTCTCGGTCGCCATCGCATCGGCGTTGAGCTCCAGCCGGAAGCGGGCCTCGGTCAGATTCGATTCGCGGTCGGACGGCGCGACGAGGCCGGCGTCGAGCGCCCGCTCCAGCGGTCCCTGCGCTTGGGAAAGCTCCTGCAGCAGCTTCGGCGCGATGGTGAGCCGATCGACTCCGGCCAGCGCCTCGATCTCGCCGATCGAGCGGAAGGACGCCGCCATCACGACCGTCGGGAAGCCGCGGCTCTTGTAATGCGCGAAGATGCGCCGCACCGAAGCGACGCCGGGATCCTCGTGCGGCGCGAAGCTGCGGCCTGCGGCCTTCACATGCCAGTCGAGGATGCGCCCGACGAAAGGCGATATGAGGAACACGCCGGCCTCGGCGCAGGCCTTGGCTTGGGCGAAGGAGAACAGCAGCGTGAGATTGCAGTTGATGCCCTCGCGCTCCAGCATCTCAGCGGCGCGGATGCCTTCCCAGGTCGCGGCGAGCTTCATCAGCAGGCGGGAGCGGTCGATGCCGCGCTCTGCGTAATCCGCCACGATGGCGCGGGCCTGCATCAGGGACGCCTCCGTATCGAACGAGCGATCTGCGTCGACCTCGGTCGACACGCGGCCCGGCACGATTTTCAGGAGCTCAGCGCCGAAGTTGACGGCGATGCGCTGCGCCACCTCGGTCCGCACAGCATCCTTCGTGCCGCCCTGACTGGCGCCCCAACGGATCGCCTCATCGACGAGGTGGCGATAAGCGGGCATCCGCGCGGCGTTGAGGATGAGCGAGGGATTGGTGGTGCAATCCGTCGGCTGAAACGTGCGGATCGATTCGATGTCGCCCGTATCGGCGACGATCACCGACATCGACTTCAGGTGTTCCAGCTTGCTCTGCATCTGGCCTCCTCGGCGCGCCGCCCGCCGACGCTTATGCCGACGAACGCAGGCGGCGTCATCAAGGATCTCGCCATGACAGGACGCATCCTCGGCGACGAAGGACGCTCCCGTCATTGCGGCTACAAGCACGAATCGCAGAAGGAAGATTATGGAACTGATCCGGATGCCTCAATTCGAGCGTTGCCGTCGCAACGACGGCCGAGCAGCAGTGAGCTGACGAAAATGAACAAGCCGACCTTCGGCTTGCGCAGCTACGTTATCCGAATCGGTCCGCTCGACCGTCGGTCGCCCGAGGCGTCAGACCTGCTTGCGCACTTTGGTGGAGCCGAAACAGCCGTCGGGCCTCCCGTGCGCAGGCCGATGCAGCCATTCTCTGGCGCGCCTTGGCCCGACGGTCCCGACATCGGCTCATGCCGCCCGCAACGTTCTCGGCTTACCGAAGGGATAATTTACAGGTGCATCATGGCAAAAAATGTGTTAATTCGGTCTGACTAGCGGGTATGAATTCAATAGATGTTGCCAGTGCTCGACACATTGATGACGGCCTATACAATCGGCTTTAGCCTTCTATCAGGGATAATATTGCTCGATACAAGAGCAGAGATTTCCGCCCTGGAAGCTGTAGTTTACGTATTGATTTGCATACTATGGCCGGTCTTGTTAGCCGTTCTCGCAATGATTTGTGCCCTACACTTAACCGCCCTGTCGTTTGGCGCAGTCATGGAAATGAAAGAGAGTTTTCGGTAGTTAGACTTTGCTATCAATGCCGTAGGTAACCGAGTTTAGTGGCCTATGATTATAATCGACGTTGACGACCGCTACTGAGATGTTCGGATTTTCGATCCCGCAGTTTGCTGGTTCGCTGCGATGATCTCCAGATCAGGCGAGAGTGCGGGCCGAAATGGTCCTGCCCCTATCCTTGAAGCGCCAAGCTGGACGCTTCCAGGAAACGGAAAGCAGGTCTTGCCGGCAAGACTGCCAACGGCGTTGTGGGTACCTTCCCCAGCGAGCGCGCGACCGGCAGCGCGCGCAATCTCAGCGGCTTGCGCCCGAAGGATGGTCGTGCCTTCGGCCTCGTCGGTGGCGGGCCGATCATCGCAGCAGAAGCAAGAGGCGAGGCTCAGCTGGAGCGGCCTAGTGTCCTTATGCGTTGTCCTGGAGCGCCGATCCTCAGATTCGGCGCCTGGGCGCCGACGAAATGCTGCAGATGGGGCGTGCTCACCGCCTCCAGCATGGCTTGGAGGAAACGGCCCTGAACTTCGTCGGAGGTTTTTTCGTCCATGTTGACCGTCGAAACCCTCACCAAGACGCCATCCGCGATCAGGCCCTGCAGGCCATAAGTCAGGGTCGTCACCTGGCGGCGGAACAGCGTCGAGACCACGTGGTCGCCGATGCGCATCCAATAGGTAACCCTTTCGACGCGGCCTTCGCGGCGCGCGACGAGCTTGCTGACTTCGAGCGGCGGCCGTCCAGGCTCAAGCTGGATGGTGGCCGGAGTCAGCGGCGATACCCGGAAGCCCTCCGCCACATAGCAAACCTCTGGTCGGTGCAACTGCAGCCGGTCGCTCTGGCGCGGGCCGTACGCGAGGAGCAGCATGACCATGTTGCCGCTTGCGTCCGCATAGGCGCGGCCCACCATCTGGGAATAGATGCGCTTCTCGAGCGAATCCTCGTCGACGGGCGTCACGAGCCGGACCTGAGGCATCAGCTTCCATTCACCGAAGGACTCGGGAACCATCTCTGCATAGCTCGGCTCGAGCAATCCCGCAGCCATCAGCGTCTTGCTCTTCATCGCGTAACCGGCGGTCGCGACCCCCAGGATGAGCAGGGCAGCGAGCGCGGCGTGGATCAAGGTCCTCATCAACACCACCAATGTATGACGTCGACCTGAAGACGGCCGCCGCTGCGATAACCTAGAAAGCGTTCTTCTGTCCGAACAGGACCAGGACGGTCTTGGCCAGAATATAGATATCTAACATAGCGCTCCAGTTCGTGATGTACCAGAGGTCGAGTTCCATCCTCTGGCGTACGTCCTCCACGGTCGGCGTCGGTCCCCGCTTGCCCTGGCATTGCGCCCAGCCGGTGATGCCCGGCTTGACCCGGCGCCGATACGCGTATTCAGCGAGCTCCGCTTCGAATTCGTCGTCATGCGCGACCGCATGGGGCCGCGGGCCGACCAAGGACATGTCGCCGCGCAGGACGTTGAGCAGTTGCGGCAGCTCGTCGATGCTCGTCGCCCGCAGGAAGCGGCCGATGTGCGTGACGCGATCGTCATCCTTCCGGGCCTGGCGGACCGTGGGTCCATCCTCATGCATGCGCATCGTGCGGAACTTGTAGATCGTGAAAGCGCGCCTGTTGAAGCCGATCCGCTGCTGGCGGAATATCGCGGGACCTGGGCTGTCCCAACGTATCAGCGCCGCCACAACCAGCAGGGGCAGCGCGAGCACGACCAGCGCCAGCGAGGCGAACGTCAGGTCCATCCAGCGCTTGACCAGCAGTTCGTTGTCGGTGAGCGGCGGACGCTGCAGCTCGACCTGCATGAGCTGCGTAGGACCTTCCGAGAGATTGGTCGTCAGGGCCCGGATCTGTCGGTCGGGCAGCAGGCGCACGCCGATCGGCAGGGGCCTGAGCGCCCCGCGCAGCTGCTTCAGCCGCGCCGAGTGGCTCCAGCCCGCCATCACGAAAGCTTCGGCCGTGTTGGTCTGCTGGGCATGCGCGATCGCGGTTTCGATCGTGCGCCTGTCGGCTTCGGTGAGCGGTCCGTCGCGGTCGCTCTCCAGCGCGAAGCGCGTGGCGCCTGTGACGCCCAGCCGGTCGAGGATCGAATCGCAATCCGCCGCCGCGAATTCGCCGGCTTCGCCGATGACGATCACGTTGCGGCGGCCGATGGCGTGGCGATCGGTGCCGTAGCGGATGAGGCGCTTCACGGCCAAGCGCCAGACCACGAGCAGCAGCGGCGTCAGAAGGGCGAACAGCAGGAACGCGCGGCGCAGATCCAGGTGCTCCAGCTTGAAGAGATAGACGAGCGACAGCAGGACGACCGCGCTGACCGACCATGTCTCGATGATCGAACGGAATTCGATCTTGGGCTGGCGCAGGACATAGATGTCGTAGAAATCGACGTCCCGCATCCTGAACACGTAGGCTCCGCTGGCGATGAGGCCCAGGCCGTAGAGCGAATCCACGTTGGAGTTTGCGTAGACGGGATGAGTGGTGACGACGACGAAGACAGCCAGGATGCTCGCGCCGATGATGATCGCCAGGTCGACGATCGGCAGCAGGCGCGAGATCGTCTCGAAGGACAGCACGGGACGCGGCGCATCTGGCTCCGAATTGTGCTGCCCTGCGGGCTGCTCTTGGCGCGGCGTGACGATGACTGTCATTCTTATTGGTCTTCAGGTCACGCTGTCATCGGGCATCGATGCCTCGCGCGCCATGCCAGGTTGCGCCGCATCGGAAGCCTTACGCCCGCGACGCGGATCCTGATCGGCGCGAACGGCCGAAAAGAGCGATCGCCGTCGCCAGCAGCCCGTCGAACAGCACGATCATCGCGAAGGCGGCGGCGAACAGGCTGACTCCCGTGACGTCGTGGACCCAGCCCTCGACCGAGGCGCTACCGAGGTGATAGGCGATCAACACCAGCAGCACAACGCGCAGGAAGTTCGCGGCGATGGTGATCGGCAGGATCGAAGCCAGCAGCGCGCCGTTCCGCCACCAGGACGGATACCGCATGATGTAGACATAGATGATGCCGATCGCCGACAGGGCGAAGATCGAGTTCATGCCGGCGCAGGCGTCCTTCACGAGGAGCTGATAGGGCCCGATCATGATGACCACGCCGTTCTGCGCGATCGGATAGCCGGCCGCGTAGAGCAGGCGCGTCACCGCGTCGGAGATCATCGCCTTGAGTGGCAGCGTGACCGCATCGAGCAGCCATCCCGGCGGCGGAACGGCGAAGAACAGCAGGAAGATTGGAAAGGCCAGGAGCCTGAGGATGGACCAGCCGCCGACCATCAGGACCGCGCCGATCAGGAGCGGGATGGCGGCGAAGGTCTCGATCGAGAGGATTTCCTGCGATCGGCCGACGTAGAGGAAGACAGCGCCGCAGAGAATGGAGATCCAGCCGAAGAGCGGCGCAGGCCGGCAGGTCGTGGCGGCGAGCTGGGTCCGCTTGCCCATCGCGAACCAGGCCGCCGCGGCGATGAGGAAGGGACCGTGCCCCTCCTGCTCCGTCTGCCAAGGTCCGGCGTTCAGGCTGATCCCGGTCGGGATGAAGGCGACAAGGACGACGAGCGCAAGGCCGATCAGCAAGGCGCGGCGGTTCCGTTCTTCACCGGCGGCGGACAGTAAGCTGGGGAAAGACAGATCGGTCACGATGAAGCCATTCGAGGCTGGTGTTGCGCACCTAGGCCAGAGGTTACCATTCCCCGACCCGGGCGGCAACACAGTCCGAAGTCGCAGGACGCGCCAGAACGCAAAAGCGCGCCCGGAGGCGCGCTTTGGAGGATTTCGGCGTAGCTGGTCCGCGTCAGGCTGTCGCGACGGCCATTGAACGGCGGCGCGACGAGGCGAAGGCCAAACCAGCGAAGCCGATGAGCATCATCGCCCAGGTGCCGGGCTCCGGCACCGCTGCGGCGACGGAGAGCGTCCCGGCGTAGAGCACGCTGCCCGGCGCAGTGCCGGTCAGCTTCAGGAAATAGCCGCCGGAGTTCAGGGTGTCAGGGCCAAAGCCCGCGACCTGCACGGTCGGAGTCACGTTGATGAGTGGTGAACCGCTCACGACGCCTCCCGAGACGGGCGTGAGAAGCGTACCGGTGCAGTTAGAAGCGCAATCGTTCAACGCCAGGAATCCGCCCACGATCGCCTGAGAAGCCCTCCGGACCGTATTCGAGTAGGATACGGAAGCGTCGACCGTCGTGGCGATCTGGAACTTGACGTACTCAGTGAAGGAGCCGGCGCCTGTCGAGAACTGGAACCCGGTCGAGCCAAGCCCAATCACGCCCAGGTCATGAATGGCGGCCTTAGCGGGGACCGCGAAGACGCACGAAGTAAGCAGTGCGGCCGCAAACAAACGACTCGATACGCGCATAACGATAACCTTCCCAACTTCGGTAGCCGCAATTTTCGGATTAATCGCGTCTTAAAGGTTTGTCAACTTTGTGACGAAACCCTCAGCGAACTGTCCACATGCGCTAGGCGTCGCTGCGGGTCGATCACACCCGCTCAGAGCACCTGCCAATCGACGGGACGCTGGGCGGAGCCCAATTTCGCCCGGAAGATGTACTGCTTCGTGAGATGGTGCCGGAACAGCCCAAGCGTGAATTGATTCGCGAGCCGCGCCTTGCCGCCCTGCATGCCGCTGAGCCGCCCCTCCTCGATGACCAAGCCCGCCTTGGCGACGAAGTCCATGATCGAATGCTCGGCGAAGAAGCGCAGGTGCGTCCTGTCGAGCAGGCCCGCGTCGGCATAGGGAAAGCGACGGTGGAGCAGCAGGGGCAACGACACCGAGACATGGGAGATGTTCGGCAGCGAGATGACGATACTGCCGCCCGGCGCAAGCCTGCCTACGAGGGCGGCGAGGATGGTGTCTGCGTCCGAGAGATGCTCGAGCACGTCGAGGCACAGAATTGTGTCGTAGAGCCCCAGCGCGGGCAACACGGCCTCGATCGGACCGATATGTGTGTGGTCGGCGTTGGCCGTCAGTGGTCCGCGCATCTCGGGGTTGTATTCCACGCCGGTCGTCGTGAGGCCCGGCCTGCTCTCCTTGAGCCAGCGCAGCGTGTCGCCCGCGCCGCACCCCACCTCGAGCACCTGCGTCATCGTCGCCGGCAGCAGCGATGCGATCTCGCGGCGCACGTGGCGGTAATAGGTGACGTCTGGCATTCCATGCTCTTCCGGCGTTGCGAGAGGGGCGGCGAGAGGGGCGGCCGGCTCCGCCGCCGTGGCGAGGGAAGGCCGGACCCTCCTTGCCAAAGCGGGGCGCTGCTGCGCAAGCCACATCGACGCCCCGCCCCGGCGTGATTTCGACGCGGGCGGGAGGACGGGGAAGTCGACGGCGCAGACGAAAGACCCCGGACCGCTTTCGGCGGCCCGGGGCCTGATGGCCGTGCTTCCGCCCCTTTCAGAGTATGAAGTCGATCGCCGAGAGCTTGTGCACGCCCTGGAGTTCGATCTTGAGATCGGCCACGCGGTCGCCGTTCATGTCGGCCTCCACGACGGTCGAGGTTCCGGACACGACGGCGTGGACGGAGCCGGCCTTGCCGCCGAAGGCTGCGTCGCCGATGAAGGTCAGACCGGCCGCGCCTGCGATCGCCTTCAGGTCGATCTTGTCGACGCCCACCTCGAAGCCCCCGATCACGTCCCACGCCTTGACCGTCGAGTCGGTGACCGCCTTGTAGACGAAGATGTCGGTCCCCTTGCCCCCGAACAGGAAGTCGCGACCGCCGTCGCCGATCAGCTTGTCGCCGCCGCCGTTGCCGTAGATGCTGTCCTGGCCAGCGCCGCCCTGCAGCGTCTCGGCGATGCCGGCCTTGCCGAAGATCTTCTGGCCGATCGCCTCGATCGGCGCCGCCTTCACTTCGACCACGGGAGCGGCCACCTTGGCCGCCGGAGCGAGCGGGGCCGGCGCGGCCTCCGCGCCCACCGTCGTGCCGTTCTGGGCGTAGGACAGGCTGGTCGGCAGCCGGTTCGGGTACAGGTCGCCGAACATCGCTTCGCCGACGTAGTTGCCGGCCACCTTGACGCTATCGTACTTGTTGGCGCCGAAATCCTGCACGTAGACCGTGTAGGCCCCGCCGAGCAGCACGTTGCCGGTCACCTCGATGGGCTTGTTGCTTCCGAAGTAGTTGCCGATGTTGATCGCGCTCGTCGTCTTGGCGAGAGCGTCGGCGGCGTTGCGGTAATCGATGAAGTTGTTGGTGATGCTGACCGGACCGGTGGCGCCATCGACGGTGATGGCGTCGGCATGAGCGCCGGCGGCATAGCCGGCCCCGCTGAAGTAATTGTGGTCGACCACGCCGCTCTTCAACTGGATCGCGTCGGAGGGAGCGTTGAGGAACTGGTTGTAGGTGATCGTCACCTTGCCGTCCTGGCCGTTGATGAAATCGGCGAAGGACTTGTTCAGCTTGAGGCCGTCGAAGCTGCTGTGGTCGACGGTCAGGCCGGTCTTGTTCTTCGCCTGGATCACCGAATAGACGCCGGCGCTGGCGTCGAAGGTGGAATTCTTGAGCGTGACGTTATTGGCTTCGACGGAAACCGTGACGCCGCGGAAGTCGTAGCCGGACAGCGTGATCCCGTCCGCCTGAATGCGAAGAGTGTTGGCGGCGGCGTTGTAGATCACGCCGGGTATATTCGCGCCGATCGCCTTGAAGCTCTGCAGCGCTGTGCCGGCGGGTACGCCGACCTGATAGTCGACCGTGGGTATTGCGAATGTCGTCTTCTGCGCGAATGTCTTCAGTTCAGTCGCCGTAGCCATGAATTCCCCCAATGTCTCGTCGTCGAGAAGCCTCGATCGAGGTTGCGGAATACATCCAGGCCTGCAAGAAGACGTGAGCCCAATCTCTCAAATTGTTCGATATCCGGCCGGCGATGGTCTTGCCGAGACGGAATGCATTGCTATCGCTAACCGTTTCGGAACCTATTGCTGAAAATCGACCGCGGCGAGGAAAGGCTTCCACGCCTCCCCAAGTTCGAAGACCTCATCCTGAGCTTGTCGAAGAATGCTTCACTTCGCGCCGGAAAGGCCCCCCTGCCCCCATGCTGAGCCTGTCGAACCACGACAAGGTGGGGGTGAGGGTTCGGAGATGCCTCGGCCGTGATCCGAGAGAGGGTGTCAGAGGATGAAGTCGTAGGCTGCCAGATGCGGCGCGCCCTTCAATTCGATCCGGAAATCGGCCACGCGGTCGCCGTTCATATCGGCCTCGACGAAGGTCGAGGGTCCTGATGCGACGGCGTGGACGGAACCGGCCCTGCCGTCGAAGGCGGCGTCGCCGATGAAGTCGAGGTGGGCGGGACCTGCGAGCAGCGACAGGTCGATCTTGTCGACGCCGGAAGTGAAGTCAGCGATCACGTCGGGAGCCTTGGCAGCGGAATCCGTAACGGCCTCGTAGACGAAGCGGTCCGCCTGGCTGCTGCCGAAGAGATAGTCGCGGCCGCCATGGCCGATCACGGAGCCGCCTGTCCCGTGCAGCCAATCGGATCCCTCGGTGCCCTCCACCGCACCGGCTGCGCCAGAGCCTCCCGGCCCTTGCGTGCCCTGGCCCGCCTGCGCCCCGCGGATCGCCGCGCCGGTCTTGCCGTTGTCCTGATAGATCAGGCTCGCCGGCCGTCCGTTCGGGTAGAGATCGCCGTAAGCGCCGGCCCCGATGTAATTGCCGGCGACCGTGGTGAGGCCGGTGGCGTACCGGCCGAAGTCATGGACATAGACCGTGTAGCTGCCGCCGAGCAGCACGTTCCTCGTCACGCTGATGTCGGCGTTGTCCCCGAAGTAGTTGCCGATGGAGATGGCGCTGGTGGTCGCCGCCAGCGCGTCGGGCGCGTTGCGGTAGTCGATGAAGTTGTCGGTGATCACGACCTTGCCCAGAGTGTGATCCAGGGTGATCGCGTCGGCATGGGCGCCGGCGGCGTAGCCGGCCCCGCTGAAATAGTTGTGCTCGATGAGGCCACGCTTGATCTGTATCGCGTCGGAGGCGACGTTGAGGAACTGATTGTAAGCGATCTTCACCTCGCCTTCCCGCCCGTTGATGAAGTCGGCGAACGGCCGGTTCAGCTTCAGGCCGTCGAAGGTGCTGTGGTCGATGGTCAAGCCGGACTTACCCGGAGCCTGGATCACCGAATAGACGCCGACGCTAGCATCGAAGTGCGAATTCCTCAGCGTGATGTTGTTGGCTTCCACCGATACCGTGAGGCCGTCGAAATTGTAGCCGGACAGCGTCAGGCCGTCGGCTCTGACATGCAGCACCTTGGTCTTCGGGTCGTAGAGCGCGCCAGGAACGTCCGCGCCCATCGCCTGCGCCGGCCTGAAGGCCTGTCCCGCCGGCGCCCCAAGCTGGTAATCCACGAAGGGAATAGCCAACGCCGTCCGGTCGGCGAAAGTCTGGAGCTCAGCGAAAGTGGCCATTTTCGGGCTTGTCCTTCATCGGGAGAGGCGGCCTCCGCGGGCAGCGAGCCGCGCGAAGCCTTCTGGAGGTGTGGATTGACGCCCGCCGGAAAGCGGCGGCCGCATCCGTGGCCGTTGCGACAGGAAAGTTAAACGGTACGATGACAGTCAGGACTGAAGGCCCAACTGCCGCGCACGCGCCAGTTCGAAGAAGGTTCCGGCCAAAGCCTGCGGCATTCTGACGTAGCGTTGGGTCTTGCTGCTTTCCTCTGCGGCAATCGGGTCGAAAGCGCGGCGCTGAAAAGTCGATTTGTCGACGGAGAGTCAGCTAGGCCGCGAAGAATTAACCATTCCGTGCGAAACCGCCGAGTGGTGCTGGAGCAATTGGATGACGCCGAGCGGGCGCGCAGGGCAGCGGACGGCGGTCGACGAGGCGCTTGTGTGTGTGAAGCCTGCGCTGCGCACCGCGCTGGTGTTCGGCCTGTTCATCAACCTGCTGCTGTTCGTCAGCCCTCTCTACATGCTGCAGCTCTACGATCGGGCCATCCCGAGCCGCAGCGGCATGACGCTCGCGGGACTGACGGTCCTCGCCCTCTACCTGACGGCGGTCTACGCAACGCTGGACTGGCTGCGCGGCCGCGTCATGGCGGAGGCGGGACGCCTGTTCGACGAAGCGCTGGCCGGGACGGTCTTCAACGCCGTGCATCGCGCACAGCTGGCGACGCCCGGAGGCGACCGGTCGCGGGCCCTGCGCGATGTCGACGCCCTGCGCGACGTCATCACCGGGCCCGGCCTGATTGCGCTCACCGACGTGCCGGCCATCCCGGTCTTCATCACCGTCTGCTTCCTGCTGCATCCCTGGTTCGGCGCCTTGTCGATCGCCGCGGCCGCGCTGCTCCTCGGCCTGACGATCGTGAGCGAGACGGCGACGCGCGACGACGTCAAGGCTGGTCAGCAGGCGGCCTCGCGCGGGGGCGCTTATGCCGACGCGGCGCTTCGCAACGGCGAGGTCCTGCGCGCGATGAGCATGCTGGCGCCCATGCGCGCCGGCTGGCTGCGCCAGCATGCGGAAATGCTGCGAAGGACCGGCGACGCGGCGCGCAAGGCCGGTCAGATCGCCGCAGTGACGAAGTTCGTGCGGCTTGCGGTCCAGACCGCAGTGCTCGGCACCGGCGCGTGGCTCGCTATCCAGCGCGAGATCTCGCCGGGCTCCATCATCGCCGCCTCGATCATCCTCGGGCGCGTCGTGTCTCCCGTCGAGATGATCATCGCCAACTGGAAGGGCTTCATCGCGGCCCGCGAGGCGAAGACACGGCTCGTCGAGCTGCTGGCCGCGCATGGCGCGCAGCCGCCCCATCTTCCGCTGCCCAAGCCGAAGGGCGTGGTCGAGCTCGATCAGGTGTCGGTGGCGCCGCCCGGCGGCCGGCGGCTGGTGCTGCAGCGCGTCAGCTTCCGCATCGAGCCCGGCGAGACCCTCGCGGTGATCGGTCCCAGCGCCTCGGGAAAGTCGAGCCTGGCGCGCGTTCTCTGCGGCGTCTGGCAGCCGATGGCCGGTACGGTGAGGCTCGACGGCGCCGAGCTGCGACACTGGGATCCGGAGGCGCTGGGAGAGCATATCGGTTATCTTCCGCAGGACGTTGAGCTGTTCGCCGGAACGGTGGCGCAGAACATCGCGCGCTTCCGGGAGGCGCCGGCGGCCGAGATCGTCGAGACGGCGCGGCTCGCCGGCTGCCATGACATGATCCAGGCCCTGCCCGACGGCTACAACACGGAGATCGGCGAAGGCGGCGCGGCGCTGTCGGGCGGACAGCGGCAGCGCATCGGGCTCGCCCGCGCCTTCTTCGGGATGCCGCCTCTCGTGGTCCTGGACGAGCCCAACGCCAACCTCGACGGCGAGGGAGAGGCGATACTGGTCGAGGCCCTGCGCCGCTTCCGCAACGCCGGCCGCACCATCGTGCTGATCACGCACCGCCCGAGCGTGCTGGCGGGAGTGGACAAGGTGCTGGTCATCGCCGAGGGCCAGCCGCGCCTGATGGGGCCGCGCGATGAGGTCCTAACGCAGCTGAACATGGCGGCCGCGGCATGAGGACGCGCTTCGGCCACGCCATCGGCGAGAGCCTCCGCGGGCGTCCGGCGTTGGCCGGCTACGCGCTGATCATCTTGACCTTCGGCGTCTTCGGCGGCTGGGCGGCCGTGGCGCCGATGTCGCGCGCCGTGGTCGCCAATGGAACCGTCGTGGTGGAGGAAAGCCGCAAGGTGATCCAGCACCTCGAGGGCGGCGTGGTGGCCGGCGTCGCCGTCGCGGAAGGCCAGCGCGTCGAGAAGGGCGACGTCCTGGTCAGGCTCTCGCCCGTGCAGGCGCAAGCCAACCTGGAGATCATCCGCGGCCAGCTCTACACGGAGCAGGCGCTGGCGGCGCGCCTCGTGGCCGAGATCAGGCAGCAGCCGCAGATCGAGTTCCCCATCGAGATGGAGCTGCGCTCGGAGAGCAGCGTGGTTAGCGGCGCGATGCGCGACCAGGAAGCGCAGTTCCGCGAGCGCGCCGCCTCGCTCGGCCTGCAGCGGCGCCTGCTCGAGGCGAGGATCGAGCAGCTCAACGCAGAGATCGCGGGACTCGCGGCTGATCGCGCCTCGGCCACCAGGCAGCTCGCCTCGCTGAACGAAGAGCTCGTCGGCCTGCGTGAACTCAAGGTCAAGGGCCTGGCGACGCTGAACCGCCTCGCGGCGACGGAGCGCGAGCGCATCCGCTTCGAGGGCATGCTGGCGCGCAACGTCGCCGACAACGCACGCCTCGCCGCCAGCATCGAGGAGGCGCGCGTGCAACTCTCGCAGTTCCGGCAGAAATTCCAGGAGGAGACCTCGGCTGCGCTGACCGATTCGCGCAAGCGCCTCGCCGAACTCAACGAAAAGCTGGCCATCGCGCAGGACGTGCTCGCGCGTCTGGATATCAGGAGTCCCACGACTGGCACCGTCCAGGGCCTGAAGGTCGCGACGATCGGTCAGGTCATCCGGCCGGGCGAGGCGCTGATGGAGGTCGTGCCGGCCGAGACGAGCCTCGTCATCCACGTGCATCTGCCGGTCCACGAGATCGAGCACGTAACCTTCGGACAACGCGCCGAGATCAAGTTTCCGGGCTTCCATTCGCGGCTGCTTCCCCTGTTCGAGGGAACCCTGCGCACCATCTCGCGCGACCGGATGATCGAGGACAAGGCGAATGGCCAGCCCTATTATCTCGCCGTGGTCACGATGGATTCGACAGGCGTTCCCGAGCCTTTCCGCTCGCGGCTGATCGCCGGCATGCCCGCCGACGTGCTCATCGTCACGGGGAGCCGCACCGCGCTGAGTTATCTCGTCTCGCCGCTGACGGACGCGATCCACGCCGGTTTCCGCAATTGAGGCGGCGGCGTTAACCCTTCGTCAATCAATGTTGCCAACCCGTGAATTTTCAAGTATGACCCCCCTCGTGGTTGGGCGTTGCGGCCGCCCCATTGCTGTGCGTGTTTTTTGCTCTGGGGGATTCGTATGTTCGCTTTGGCGAAGTTCGCGGCGCGTGCGGCGCTGACTTGTTTCATTGGTTCGGCCGCCGTCGGCGTTTCAAGCGTGCCCTCGTCGGCCGCGCTGTTCAATGTCACCTACGCTCCATTCGCTCCAGGCATCCAGGGTACTGGAGCGGGCTTCGAGTCGCTGGCGGTCGGGCCGCTGGCATCCGGTTATTCGGAGGCTGGGCTGACCTTCACGCCGCTGTCTGGCAGCGTTCGAGTCAAGAACAACACGGATAGCACCGGGGCCTTCCCGTTCGGCGACACTTCGACGCGTTACGTGTCGGTTCTCGGCGGTGCCTCGCTCAGTATCGCCGTCGGCGCTCCGAAAACGCGGACGACATTCTACTGGGGCTCGATCGACTCCTATAACACGGTCGAACTCCTGAGCGGCTCGACTCTGGTCGGCTCGTTGACCGGCGGTGACATTCCGCCTCTGATCGGGAATGGCAATCAGTCGAGCTTCGCCAGCAATCGCTTGATCTCCATTTTCCTGACGAACGGCACCTTCGACACGATACGTTTCTCGTCCGGTCTCAATTCGTTCGAGTTCGACAGAATTTCGGCCGGCGTGCCCGAGCCCTCGACCTGGGCGATGATGCTCATCGGCTTCGCAGGGCTGGCCTTCGTATCTCGTCGGCGGAACGCGGCGTCATCCGCCGGTCACGCTTCAGTGTAATGTATCTTTAAGGATCACGGGGAGAGCAGCATGAACGGTTTTCTGAAGACTTTAGGGGTGGTTGCCCTCACGGCCGCCGCACCGGCAGCGGCCTCGGCCGCGGTGATCTTCAACACCAACCTCGCTACGGGGCCGCTTGCGAGCCCGGGCAGCGTCTCGACCAGCTTCGTCTCGCCGGTAGCCGGCTCCGGCTCGATCTCCTTCCAGATCCAGGGCTACATCAGCCTCGACGGCGATAATTTCTACCGTGACGATTTCTCTCTCTTCGTCAACGGCGTGCTGAGCTATTCCGGCACCTTCGACCTCGGCGGCGGCGGAGCCAACCTGGTTACCTTCGTCCTCCCCGGTGCGTCCTCTGTGGTCGTGACGCCGCCGGGCGGCGGCGGCCCGACCTTCAACGGCGGCCTCGCCGACATCGTGGCGCCGATCAACCTGATCGCCGGATCGAACACACTGATCTTCGCCTACGCCAGCCCGACGAGCGGCCCGGGCGGCCCGCTGGCCGGCCCGCAAGGCCTCGGCGACGAGGGCTGGGGCATCAATCGCGTGACGGTGTCGTCGGCGGTTCCGGAGCCCACGACCTGGGCGATGATGCTCATCGGCTTCGCCGGCCTCGCCTTGGCCACGGGCCGCCGCAAGACCGTCGCTGTGTGAAGCGGCGCAGGGTCTTCCTTTTTTCCAGCCCGGCGCGTTGCGCCGGGCTTTTTCGTTCTGATGCCCGGTTCGCTCAGGCCCTGGCGTCGAGTCGCAGCGCCAGCTTGTAAGCTGCTATGAGCTGCGGCGTCTGGTGATTCCAGGACAGGCTCTCGGCGACCCGCGCCTGGCCGAACCGGCCCATGCGCTCGCGCCGCTCGGGATCGGCCAGCAGCTCCTCGATCTTGGCGGCGAGATCGGCCGGATCGTTCTGCTTCGCATAGAGCGAGGCCTCGCCGGCCGAGACCCGGCCCTCGACGACGTCGAATTGCACGATGGGCTTGCCCATCGCCATGTATTCAAGAATCTTGTTCATCGTGGACAGGTCGTTCATCGCATTGACCCGGTCCGGGTTGACGCAGAGGTCGGCGGTCGACAGCACTTCGAAGAGGTCCTTGTCCGGGGCGCGGCCGAGGAAGCTGATCTGGTCCCTGAGGCCCCTCGCCTCGGCCATGGCTTCGTACTTCGGGAGGCTCGGCCCCCCGCCGACGAGGCAGAACTGGATATCGTTCCGGCCCCGCTGGTGGACGAGTTCGCCGACCGCCGCGATGAGGAGATCGATCCCCTCCTGCTCGCCCATCACCCCGACATACCCGACGAGATAGGCCCGGCCGCGACGCAAGGACGGGTTCGGTTGAACATCCTTCAGCCGCGTCAAGTCGGGCCCGCTGCGCACCACGAAGACGCGGTCGGGCTTCATGCCGCCGCGCTCGATGGCGATGCGGCGATAGCTGTCGTTGGTGGCGATGGAGACCGTGGCGGTCGCGAAGGTCAGCCGCTCCGCCAGCCGGAGCAGCCGCCAGAACAGGTCGCGCCGCGCGAACTTGGCCTCGTAAAGCTCGGGATTGATGTCATGGTGGTCGAAGATGAATTTCCGGCCGAGCAGGAGGTAGGGGAGCGCCACCAGGAAGATGAGGTCCGGCGGGTTGCAGCCGTGGATGACGTCGAAGCCGTGCTTGCGGAAGACCTTCCAGGCGAGCCGGCATTCGTGCCACAGGGCTGCGGCGTATTCCTTGAGATAGCCGCTGGCGCTGCTGGTCTCGGCCGGCAGCGGGTGGCGGTAGACGTTGATGCCCTCGATGGTCTCCTCAGGCGCTTCATAGCCCTTGCCCATGGGAGAGATCACCGAAACGGTCGCGCCGGCGGCCTTCAGGGCCCTGGCCTCCTGCCAAACCCTGCGGTCGAACGGCACGGGCAGGTTCTCGACGATGATCAGGACTCGCCGGCCTGCCAAAGGCGCGGCGGCGGTCATCGCCGCAGCGTCGCCGAAGGTGGGCTCGGCTTCGGCGGGCCAGGCGGCCGTCCGTGGCTGCTGCATGCTTGCGTTTCTCCGGCCGGCCTTGTCTAGGGCAAGGTTCTCGCGTTGAACACCCGTTCCGTCGTCAGGTTCAGTCCGCCGGCTTCGCCATTGGCGTCGATGACGAGATCGAAGCACCTGCTCTCGGCGACTTCTCGGGCGATCAGCAGCGTCTCGAGCCGGGGCAGATTGGCGTAGGCGTAGCCGAGATTGGCGCCGACGAGGTTCGAGGGCTTGATCAACGGATCGTAGATCGAAAGCCGATAGCTACGCTGCAGAAGCCTGCGGGCCATATCGACATGCGGGCTCTCGCGCAGATCGTCGCTGTCCGGCTTGAAGGCCAGCCCGACCAGCAGAACCTCAGCGCCGGGCGCCAGCCCCTCGCTGGCCTTGTCGACCATGAACTGCTTGTGCGCCTCGTTGGAGCGGATCAGCATGTCGACGACGGGCGTGGCCGCGCCGACGTCGGCGGCGAGATGGGACAGCGCCCTGACGTCCTTCGGGAGGCATGAGCCGCCGAAGGGTCCGCCCGGCCGGAAGTAGCGCGGGGAGATGTTCAACTTGGTGTCGGCCACGAAGATCTCATGCATCGTGCGGGCGCTGATGCCGAGCTGGCCGCAGACGCGCCCGATCTCGTTGGCGAACACCACCTTGAGCGCGTGAAAGCTGTTGTCGACGAACTTCGTGAGTTCGGCCTCGCGGAAGTGCGTGATGAACGTCTTCGCCTCGATTCCCTCATAGAGACGCGCCATGACCGCCGACGGCGCGCCATCGGCGGTGCCGATGACGATCTTCGGCGGGTCGAAGTAATCCTCGATCGCCGAGGACTCGCGCAGGAATTCGGGGTTGTAGACGAGTTCCACCAGACCCGGCGGATGGCCGGCGAAGAAGGGCGCGACAAGCTCTTCCATCGTGCCGGGCGGGACCGTACTGCGGAAAGCGACGGTCAGCGGCCGTTCGCGCGTTCTTGAGCGCTGCGCGACGGCCCGCGCTACTTCGGCGATATAGGTCATGTTATGCGCGCCGGAAGCGGCGCTGGGCGTGCCCACGCAAACCAACGCCAGCTCGCAATCGTCCAGAGACTCGTCAGGCTGCGTCCGGGCGCGTAACCTGCCCTCCCGGACACCGAGAGCCAGCAATTCGTCCAGACCGGGTTCGTAGTTCGGGCTGACGCCCGCATTCACCTGCCGGCATTTGCCCTCATTGGGATCGATACCGACCACCTCATGGCCCTGCCGGACCAGGCAGCCGGTTGCCGTCAGGCCGACATAGCCCAAGCCGAAAACCGCAATCTTCATAATACGCGCCACGATCCGATTTCGAAAGCACCTCTAGTTCCACGCCGATCGGTCCGCAACAAGACAAAACGCAGATGCCTAACCACAGCAGCCCGCCGGCAGACTCAGCGCGTGATGCTGCACATCGCCTCGGAATCGATGATGCTTCCGACGGAATTGGCGGAAATCCTCAACGAGCAGCGGCCCGCCGCCCGGGCGCCGATGCGCCGTGCGATGCGCAGCCGCACGCCTTCGTTGCGCTGGCCGACCTCCCTGCCGACAAGGCCTCGGCTGAAGGTGAACATCCCGTCTGAATACGCGGCGCCGTCGTAGCCGGCGATCGCCGCCGCAACGTCGGCCTCCAGCCTGTCGGCGAAAATGCCGCTTTCCGCCAGCGCGAGCTTCACAGGGCCGTATTGCGCGAGGTAGCGGTCGATGGCGAGAGTCCAGGTTACGACATCGCCCGGAGCGGCTTCGGCCGGCGCCACGGACAGCGAAAACAGCATGTCGCGCGGTTGCGGGCCCATGACCCATACCTTCCCGCTCGTCGGATCGACGTTGTTGATCCAGCGCGCGTCCGGTGACCAGCGCATGTTCGGATCACGCCACGGGTAGAGCGGCGTCGTCGGCGGGTTCCGGAACGGGGCGGTGAACCAGTTGTCATGGACGTGAAGCCGCCGCACATAGCGGCGATCGTTCGGCACGTTCGGGCCCGAGATGCCGTCGACCATGTTCCAGCTGATCCGATGCGACAGCATCAGATTGCGGCGCGCCACCAGTCCGTCGTGGAAATTCTCGCCGGTTGGGATGGTCGAATGCGATTGAGTGGGCGGGAGGGCGAAAGTGAACGAGCCGGTGATCGAATTGAAGCCATGTCCGGGGTCGCGGCTGTCGACGAAATTGCCCTCGATCACGATCTTCGGCGCCTCAGGCGTCATCGGCGCGGCCCAGATTCCGTCCGCATGTCCCGGCGAGGGCCGATTGTCCCAGCCTTGCGAGTAGACGGCGTTCTGCGCGCAGACGCCGCGCATGATGATGATGCCGTCGTTGGTTGAGCCGTGGATGCGATTCAGCCGCACCACGCTCTCGCACTCCTTATGCCGCATGAAGAAGGCCGCATGGCCCTTCGTGCTCTGCGGCAGCGCCGAAAAGTCGCCGCGCGTGCGCTCCAGCGCCCCGCGCATCTCGTTGAAGAGGACATGATAGGACCGCGTCACGTTCGAATTGGACGACACGCAGTAGAGATTGGCGTCGTCGAACAGGCAGTCGCGGATGATCACCTTCGGCGCGTTCGCGAGGATGAAATAACCGCCGCTCTCGTCGGCCCGGAGATCGATCCCCGCCAGCACTCGCATCGCCTGGTCGGCGGCCCCCATGCCGACCACGACGCGCCGCAGCCGCGGGTCGAAGGCGATCCCCGGGAAGCGCGGGTGGTTCGCATCGAAGCGCGTCGGCAGTTCCGAAGCCTTGGTGAGTTCCTCGTCAGGGATGCGGCAGCCGGTCAGGCAATCGACTTCGGCGAGCAGCGTCGCGGCGTCGCCGGGAACATAGCGGTCCTGCGCGTGCCTGCAGACCAAAAGGCGGGAGCGGTTGTCAACCGGCATCCGCCCGCTTCGCGCGCCGGCGACAAGATCGGCGCCGAGCATCGCCTCCACCCTCTCGCCCGCGCGCACCGGCCGGTCGAGCCGCACTGCGATCGTCAATCGGCCGCCGTCGAGCCGCGGAGCCGGGAAGGGATGATCGCCGTCGTACCAGGGATTGATGTTGTCTTTCGCGCCGGAGACAGCCCTCGCGCCGATGTCCGTCATGTCGACGCCGAGGAAGTCGGCGGCTGGCGGCGAGACACGCAGCGCCAGGCGCGTCGGCTCGATTCGTCCCAGTCCCAGTCCGGCGAAGTCGATCTCGACCGTCCAACCGTCCGGGAGGACGCGCATGGCGACGGACGCGCCTGACTGAGCCCATGCGGAATCGCCGCTATCGGCCAATCCTTCCAGGCCGGCCGCCGCGCCGCCTGCCAGGATCGCGCGCCTGTCAACCTTCATGCCCGCTCCATCCTTGGTCTCCTGCACTTGGGTTCCTGCGCTTCGTCGAAGCCGCGACCGAATCTCCAGCCGTCGCGGCTCTTGGCAAGACTCCCGGCAGATGACATGGCACCCCATCCGCACCCAGGCCCATGCGTCTCATCATGCCAACCTCCCCCCGCGACGTCGAGCCGCCTGATCTCGCCGATCCCGATCTCCTGGAAGCGCGCTGGCTCGCACTCGCCTACCGCTGGCTCGGCGCCTGGCTGGACGCGCGCGTCTTTTCCTGGCTGGCCAAACGATTCGAGGGCGGCGAATTCCGCAGCCGCACGCTCCGCCGCCTTCTCTGGCAGCGCTACGGCATCGTGGCCGGCGCCTTCTCTTACGGCGCCTTCCACAAGCCGGCCCATGCGGAGCCGGGCGTCACCATCGGCCGCTTCGCCTCGATCTCGCGCGACGTGCGCTGGGGCCTCAGCCACCCGATGCGACATGCGGCGCTGTCGCATGTCTTCGCCGATCCGGCCTTCGGCTTCACCGAGGCCTGGCCCTTCGAACGACCGACGCTGGAGATCGGCGCCGACGCCTGGATCGGCGCGCAGGTGGTGATCACCTCCTCCTGCCGGCGCGTGGGCATTGGAGCGGTCGTGGGAGCCGGCTCGGTGGTGACACGCGACGTGCCCGACTTCGCGGTCGTCGTCGGAGCGCCGGCGAGGATCGCGCGCTACCGCTTCACCGATGCCGAGCAGGCGGCCATCCTCGCCTCGCGGTGGTGGGAGCGGCCGCTCGGGGAATTGCTTCAGCACCGGGAAGCCTTCGCCGGCGACGTCGCCGAGCCGGCTGCATTGGAAGCGCTGAGGCGGATTTCCGGTCGGCCCGATTGACTCGGAAGCCTGGCCGTGGGACGAATGGTTGACATTCCGTTAAATTGCGGTGCCGGCGTGTCGACGCGAATCCGATTTGATTGAGAGGACATCATGGCAGTGCTTCAACGGTTTTCTGCTGCTGCCGCCGGCGCGGCCCTGGCAGCCTTCGCGACTTTCGCCACAGCGGAAGCCGCCGTCATCCCCTATCCGAACATCGGCACGGCCAACGCGGTCGTCACGAATACGTTCACGGCGTCCGCGACTGGGCTTGTCTCCGCGACCATCGCGCTGGGCACCGGCGCCGGCTTCACCAACGAATTCGGCTACAGCATAAACGGCGGCTCGACCGTCTTCACGGGTCTCCTCAACCATGCTGCGGTCGGAACAGCCGTGAGCTTCGCCGTAACCGCCGGCGATGTCCTGCGGCTCTTCGCTCGCACCAGCGCGGGCGACACGTTCTCGTCGGACGTCTCGCTGAACAGCGATGGCGTCAACCACATCTACTCGGTCGCTTATGCGGGCGCGCCCGATCTCGGCCCCCTGGTGCCGTTTGGCCGTTACGTCGCCTTCGAGGATCTGCGCGGCGGCGGCGACTTGAACTACAACGACCTCAATCTGGTGCTGACCAACATCTCGGCCGGCGTGCCGGAGCCGGCCACGTGGGCGATGATGCTGATCGGCTTCGCCGGCCTCGCCTTCGCGAGCCGCCAGCGCAGCCAGCTCTGTGCAGCCTGAATCCGGTTTCTGCGACTCGACTGAACGCCGGCCTTCGCAGGCCGGCGTTTCTCGTTCCGGCTCGACGGCCTCCACGACATCATGCCGCCAGATAGGCGCCGCTGGCGTCGTTTGACGCCGGACGCGGGTTGCCAGCGAGGTCGAAGCGCAGCACCGGGTTGGCGACGCGGCCGAGGCAGGGCGAGCCGGCCTGCAGCGTGTAGGTTCCGCCGCCGGCTCCGGCAACGGCGGCCGAGACCGTGCCCTTGTAGTCGGTGAAGAGCGGATTGTTGCGGACACTGTTGCTCGTGCCGATCGATGCGCCGAAGCCGGGATAGGCCTGCGCGAAGGCCGAGCCTAATCCGCCCGACGAGGCGTCGACGAACTGGCTGAATTCGCCCCTGCAGCCAACTCCGTAGAGATAGGCCCAGGCGTTGACGTTGGCCGCGGTCGAGGCGAACACGTCGTGCTTGGTGTTGATCTGCACGTGGATGTTGCCGACGAAGGAGCACAGCTTGTGCGTCCTGTCGGTCGCGGCCGTGTCGGCGTAGAGCAGGTTGCCGCGTCCCGCCGTCAGCCAGCCCGTCAGCGTATTGTAGTGGCAGACGAGATGGGTCACGTTGCCTGTGTTGCTGTCGCCCGAGAAGCGGAAGGCGGGGGCAGTCGTCGAGGTCGAGGTCCATTCCACCAGGTTTTGCAGCATCGCGAAGCCGTCGACATTGCCGATGCTGCCGCAAGTGACGGCGGTTCCGGCCTGGCCGTTGAAGCGGTTGAAGGCGACGAAGCCGCTCTCCTGCGCCGCCGTCGAGGCGCCGTGGTTGGCGTTGACGAAGAGATTGCCGATCGAACAGAAGGGATCGATCGTCGTCGCCGCATCGAAGGACGTGCCTCGCACGAGCCGGTGCTCGGCCGAGCTGGTCGGGGCCATCATGGCGGCGGTAGCGCCCGTCACTATGCAGCCCTGCCACCCGAAGATCGACGCGCCGCCGTTCATGGTGATCGTCGCCGCGTTCTGCACCGTGCAATTCTCGAAAGTGACGAAGGCGCCGGTGATCTGCGCCGTCGTGGTGCGGGCAACAGTCACGTTGCGGAAGCGCAGATAGGCGTGGCGCGAATTCCAGTTGGCGGTCAGAGCGAAGACCGGCGTCGATCCTGCGGCGGGGTCGGCCTCGATGACGCATTCGGCGATGCTCGAATGCGTGACGGCCGCCGGCGTCCCCATGGCCTGGACGCCGGACTTCAGCCGGATCACATGCCCGTCCGTGAAGCCGTCGCCGGCCGCTCGGAGCTTGGCGAAGGCGCCGGCCACGGTGAGGCAGGGCGAGGCGGCGGCCGTCGCCGGGTTGGACGAAGCCACGCCCGTCGTGTCGTTGCCGGCCGGCGTCGCGGCTGCCGTGTCGACATAGGCGTAGAGCACAATGCGCGCAGCGACCTTTCGGAAGACCTGTGGGCAGAAGGCGCGTGTTCCCGCCGAATTGTCGGCCGATCTCGCCACGCTCGCCGCGCCGCCGATCCAGGGATAGACCTCGGCGTTGGCGGTGATCTGGCCATCCGCCATGCCGGTCAAGTCCGCGTCAAGCGCGTAGCCGACGATGGGGTGGCGGTCGTTGACGCCGGCGAGGATCGTGGATTGCGAAACCACGGCCGAGCGCGCGACAGCGCCGTCGCTCCAGGTGAACTTGACGGCGGCGACCTGCTCGCGGTTGCGCGCGTTGCGGTGCGCAGCCACGATCTCCAGCCGCAGCGTCGGCCCGACCTTGCGGCGGTCGGGCAGCGCCCAGCGGGCGACAGGCTTGGGGCTCGCCTCAACGGAGGCGTTGGCGGGCCCGCCGACGATTCCGTCAGTCGCGTAAACGTAATCCGAAAGGGCCACTCGGTTGGCCTCCAAGGCCGACTGGTTCGGATAGGGCTGCCGCACCCGCTGCGTCAAAAGCAGCGCCTCGGCATGAATCGCGGAGAGGGCGAAGCTGTCGAAGCCAGCCCGCGACAAGGCCAGATATCGCGGGGCGCCGACGGGATCGAATACGAGCGGCAAAGCATGATCGACGCCCCAACCATCGGCGCGGAGTGCTGCGATCGCCGGGTCCGTCGTTGGGCCGGCGGCGCTCTGTCGACGACGGCGCAAACCGATACGCGCGCCGACCGGCATCAGACGTACCCCCGGATGCCGGTGGCCGTCGTGCCGGTCGCCAGGATGCGCGTCAGGCGCCAATCGAACGTCTCTCCCGCCGCGACGGGCTCGATGGTCTGGGTTCCGTCCGGCCAGACGACGGCGAGGTTGCCGCCCGTGCCGGTCACCCGGATCTGTCGCGTAACCTCGGGCAGGTCCGACGCATCGTTGGGGACGATCGGGAAACATTTGACGAGCGGGGTGGTGAGGCCGGCGGCGAAGGCGGCGAAACTGTCGGGCATCGGGTGGCTCCTTGGAATATGAAAAGCGGCAGGGCGGTAGCACGGTGCGCCGGCTTGGATTGGCTGCCGAGGCGCGTCCGCATCCTCGTGTTGACTAGGCCGATATTCCTATATTGAGAAACGGTTACTGTCAAGCTCGGATCCGGTCGATGACGGGAAGGTTGCGGGCGAGCGCTGACGCCTTTTTGTGCTGCGCCGCAGCAAACGTAGTTGACTCCGCAGCCGCCATGTTTAACAGTAGGTTACTATTGTCGTGCAATGATTTGGAGCCTGCCGTGTCCCTTCGCCTCACCGCCCTTGCCGCTGTCGCTGCAGCCGGTCTTTTGACGTCGCCGGCCTTCGCCGCCGTCAACCTTGTCAACAACGGCAGCTTCGAGACGGGCCCGAATCCGGGCGGCTTCACGACACTGTTCGCTCCTTCTTCCGCCATCGCTGGCTGGACCGTCGCCGGCGGTACCGTCGACTACATCGGCAACTACTGGCAGGCGAGCGACGGCGTCCGCAGCATCGATCTGAACGGCAATTCGCCAGGTGTGCTTTCGCAGCTCATCAGCGGGCTCGTCGCGGGGCGCACCTATAATGTCGCCTTCGACCTCGCAGGCAACGTCGACAGCGGACCCGCGCTCAAGCAGCTTCAGGTTACGGTCGGTTCGGCCGTCTACAACACCACTTTCGACATCACGGGGAATAGTCGCGCAGCGATGGGATGGGAAGGCCGTGCCTTCAGCTTCGTGGCCGGCGGCTCCTCCGCGACCCTGACCTTCACATCGAACACGACCACGACATGCTGCTGGGGTCCTGCGCTCGACAATGTCAGCGTGACAGCTGCGGTGCCTGAGCCCGCCACTTGGGCGATGATGCTGATCGGCTTCGCCGGCCTTGGCCTTGCGCGGCAGCGTCGGCAGCGGGCCTTGGCGGCCTGATCGGATGGCCCCTTTCTTGCTCGAGTGAGCAGGTGGGGCGCGACGCTTGGTCATCCTCTGGATGATTGTTCGGGAACGGGATGAAACTTGTCCCGCCAGGGGGCGTCAATAGGGCGGTTTGTGGGCATCCGGCGATTTTGTCGATCCTGAACCAGCCCCGATGAATGGAAGGAACAAGAGATGAAGCTTAAGACATTTGCTTTAGCCGGCGCCGTCGCGCTCGGCTTCGGAGGGGCGGCCAACGCCGGTATCGTCCTGTCCGACAACTTCAACAGTGAGACGCAGGCACTGAACTACACAGGTTTCGCAAATTGGACTGTGACGGCCGGAACGGTGGACGTCATCGGTAGCCCGCCGCCGTTCTTCGACTTCTACCCAGGCAACGGCCGCTACGTCGATCTCGACGGCAGCACTAATCAGGCCGGCACCCTGACGTCCAACGCGACTTTCGGCCCAGGCGATTACACGCTCTCGTTCTCGCTCGGCGGCAGCCAGAGGCCTGATGGAGCCAACTCCGTGACGGTCAGCCTCGGCAGCGTACCGGTCGCCTTCATCACGCTGAATGCCACCGATCCCCTGTCGACCTACACCTACACGTTCAGTGCGCCAGCGAGCGGCCGGCTAAGCTTCGCGAGCCTCAGCGGCAACGACAATCAGGGCCTCATCCTCGATAACGTGCAGCTGTCGAGCGGCGTTCCCGAACTCTCGACCTGGGCGATGATGCTGATCGGCTTCGCTGGACTCGGAGCGCTTTCGACGCGCCGCCGCAACGCAGCCCTGGCCTAATCTATCGTCCCCCCTATCGCGGGCGTCGGCGCGCATGCGTCGGCGCCCGTTCTTATTCGTGCTTGAGTTCCGGCGGCGCAGCATGGATAGAGGCCTTGCCGGCGGCAGCGGGAAGCGCCGCACGTTCGACCTTGTCTGCGGAGCGATGCTGAGGCCATGGCGCTTGCACCTGCGCGTATCCTGGCCAACTCGAAGACTTGGCTCGGATTGGCTCACATCGCCGAAACCGCCCTGCCTTTCGTCCGCAACATCGCGCTGGCGCGGCTGCTCGAGCCGCGGGAATTCGCTCTGGCGCTGGCGCTCGCCTCCGTCGTCGGCATGGCGGAGATGGTCGGCGACGTCGGTCTGCCGCAATACGCCCTCCGCGCCGATGCCGCCAACGCGCGCTTCCGCAATACGCTTCATAGCTTGGCGCTGCTGCGGTCCTTCTTCCTCGCAATCCTGATCGTCCTGGCGGCCTATCCACTGGAATGGCTGTTCCAGGCGCCCGGCGCCGCCTTGGCCTTCGCGCTCGCTGGCCTCACCGTCGCGGTGCGAGGCTTCGCCAATTTGGCGACGCGGCAGGTGACGCGCGACGGGCGTTACGGCCCCGAGGCGGCGGCGATCCTGGTCTCGCAGCTCGGTTGGACCGCGGCAGTGGTCGGTCTGAGCCTTCTGTGGCAAGACCACCGGGCCATGGCCGTCGGAATGCTCGTCTACGTCGCCTGCATCGTGGCGGTCACGAACCTGGCGCTGCCCATCCGCTTCGGGCTCGCCTTCGACCGGACCACCGCTGCGGATGCGATGCGTTACGGCCGTCCGCTGGTGCCGAACGGCCTCGCGCTCGCCGTCACCTCGCTCTCCGACCGCCTGATCATTGGCGGCTTGCGCGGCCTCGACGCGCTCGCGCTCTACGGACCGCTTTCCTCGACGGCCATGCTGCCGCGCGCCACGGCGCTCCGTTACGTCTACAACCTCTTCCTGCCGGCGATGGTGAAGCGGGAGGAAGCTGGCCGCTCGCTGGCCGCTCCGGCCCGCGCCTGGTTCGCGACGATTTCGTTGCTGGCGGTCGCGTTCTCGCTCGGTTTCATGGCGCTCGCGGAGCCGACGATCGCCCTCGTCTTCGGCCCGCACTATCAGCCGCCGGGTCTTCTGACGCTTTTGATGGCCCTGATCCTGGCCAGCCGCCTGCTCGTCACCTTCCCCGTGCCTCTCGCTATGGCCTGCAAGCGCACCTGGTTCGTGACCGGCTCATCGGCGATCGCTGCAGTGGCCCTTCTGCCGGCCTCGATTGCTCTGGCGGCGGCCTCGGGCGACGCCGTCGCTGCGCTGGCGGCCTTTCTCGGCGGCCTCGTCATCGTCGAGAGCCTGGGCGCTGCGGTCGTCATCCTCCGCACGCGCCGCGCTTTCGGCCAGGCGACAGACGGCATGCTCGGGTTCGCAGTCGCGGCTGCGTCCATCGTCGGCGTCGTCGCATGCTACTGCTTCGGCACAGATGCCAGTTGGCAAGGACGCCTGGGGCCTTGCGCGGCCGGCATCGCCATCGCGGCTTTCGTCTTCGGGAGGCCGTTGCTGAGCTTCTTGCGCGGAGGCGCTGATGATGGTGAATGAATCGGTGACGGGCGGTCCCGGCGCCGGCCCGGACTTCGCGGTGATCGTGCCGCATTACAACGATCTGCGGAATCTCGGCATCTGCCTCGACCTGCTGGCGCAGCAGGATTTCAGCCGGCCCTTCGAGATCGTCATCGTCGACAACGCCTCGCCGCTCGATTGGAGATCAATCGAGGCGGTCGTGCGCGATCGCGCGAAGCTGATCCTGTGCCGGGAGAAGGGAGCCGGCCCTGCCCGCAACGCCGGCGTGGCGGCGACCCAGGCCGAAAGGCTCGCCTTCATCGATTCCGACTGCCGGGCCGCGCCCGGCTGGCTCACCGCAGGTTTCGCAGCTCTCGACGCTTTCGATTTCATTGGCGGCCGCGTCGACGTGGACGTGGAAGATCCGTCCCTCCCTACGCCGGTCGAGGCCTTCGAAACGGTCTTTGCCTTCCGTTTTGAGCATTACATCAAGAAAAAGCGCTTTACCGGCACTGGCAACCTCTTCGCGCGGCGCGCCGTCTTCGACGCGATCGGCGGCTTCCTGCCGCAGGTGTCGGAGGACGTCGAGTGGTCGCATCGCGCCCTCGCGGCCGGCTTCCGGCTCGGCTATGAGCCCAAGGCGGTGGTCAGCCATCCGGCGCGCCGCGACTGGGCGGAACTCAAGCGGAAATGGGAGCGCGTCAACCTAGAAGCCTATGCGCTCGCCAAGCGGCGCCGGGGTGGCGTCTTGCGCTTCGTGCTGCGCAGTTGGCTCGTGTTGTTGTCGATCCTGCCGCATACAGCGACGATCCTGCGCGACCGGCGGCTTCGGCGCTGGCAGGACAGGCTCGGCGCCGTCGGCGTTCTGGCCCGCATTCGGACGTTTCGCTTCGTGGCTGCGCATTTGGCCGCGCTCGGATTGGCCCGATGACGCCCGCGTCGGGCCGCTAACCACCTTGGCGGCCGCACCACGGCGACGATTGTCGCGGGCTCTCTTATCTGCTAGGCGGTTGGCCGCTGGGCGCCAAGGGCGAGTACGCATCGAATATGTCATGAAGCGCGCGTTCGCCCTTCGCCGCGGCATCGCACCGGGCCCGTGCATTCTGCTGGCGTCGGCCTTGCTGCTCGCGTCCGCGCCGTCCCGGGCGCAGGACGTCGCGGCGCCGGGGCCTGACTATCCCCAGGGACCGACGCTGACGCGTCCCGAGGTGACACCTTTCATCTTCGAGCCCGACATCAATACGGTTCCGGCGCCGCTGGACATCGCGCGCACCTTGAACACGCCGTCGGGCCTGTCGCCGTTCACCGACACACGCGCCATGGCGCGCGGGCTGCAGCTCACGATCAGCGAAGCGATCCGCTTCGACGACAACGCCCGGCGTCTGGCTTCCGGCGCCTTCGTGCCAGCCGGCCGCTCCAAGGCGGACGTCTATTCGGTCACCAACCTGGGCGCGACCTACGCACGCGACTTCGGGCTGCAGACCGTCTTCGTGCAAGGCGATTTCGGCGTGACCCGCTACCGGCGTAACACGGACCTCGACAATTCGCGCTATCGCTTCGCGGCCGGCGTCAACTGGCAGGTCGGTTCTCCCTGCCGTGGCACCCTTGTCGCCTCCACCTCGCAAAGCGAGGTCGATTTCCAATCCATCACGATCGGCGCTCCTGCGAATGCCCTGACGAAGACCGAGCAGGTCGATTTCCGAGGTCGCTGCCACGTCTTCGGCGAGTTCTACGCGACGTTCGGTGCCGGAGTGTCGAACTTCTCTATCAACACCAACCCGCTGAATGACGCTCGCCGCTCCACCCTGCGGGCCGGCTTCGAATATGCCGTGCCCCAGTTCCACACGCTCGGCTTCGAAACCGTCTACACGCTCAGCGATTTCACCAACCGGACCTCGACCCCCGCGAGCCCGTTCACGACCGAACTGACGCAGCGCGAATATCGCGGCTACTACACCTACGTCGTCTCGCCGAAAACCACGATCAACTTCTCCGGCGGCATCTTGCAGTCGACGGCATCGACTGGGTTCTCGGAGAGCACACAGAGCCGGCCGGTCGGATCGGCTTCGATCAACTGGAGGCCGACGCCGAAGATTCTGGTCAGCCTCGGCGGTCAGATCGTGGCTTCGCCGTCCCAGAGCATCACGGCGGATTTCCAGCGTTCGAAGGTGGTCTCGCTCGCCGTGCTCTACAATTTCTCGCCGAAGCTGAACTTCTCGGCCGCCTTCGCCGCATCGCGGCAGACGCAATCGACCTTGACGTCGTTGGCTGGCATCGCGGTCGACCGGGAGACGCGTTCGCAGACATTCTCGCTCGACGCGAACTATCAGGTTTCGCCCTTCATCTTCGCAGGTCTAGGCTACCGTTTCTCGGAGCAATCTGATAGGCTGACGCGTCAGAAAGTGACATCAAACCTTTATACCGTAAGCCTGGGCTACCGACGCTGACCGGAGGCCTGAAACATGGCTGTGGAGTGACGAAATGGGGCGTACGCTCTATATATTCTGGCTGGCGATGACCTTCATCGGCCTCGCCGCGGCGGACGGCGCCCAGGCGCAGGGCCGGAGGCTGCAGCCGTCCGACCAGCTGCAGGTGCGCGTCCTTAACCAGCCCGATCTCGATGCGCAGGTGCGTGTGGCGCCGGACGGCACGATATCGCTGCCGCATCTCGGCCGCGTCCGTGTCAGCGGAATGACCGAGGACGGCCTGGCGGGCCTATACAGGCGCGCCCTGCAACGGCGAGACATCGTGAAGAATGCCGAGGTTCTGGTGTCGACCGTGACGTTCGGCGCGCAGGTCTCGGTGCTCGGCGCCGTCCGCTCTCCCGGAATCCAAGTGATGGACAGGCCGACGACGCTGGCCGAGGCGGTCTCCCGGGCTGGCGGCGCTGTCCAGCCAGCCGGCACGATCATCGTGCGGCGCAGCGCCCGGGGCGGCACGCAAGTCACGCGCTACGACCAAGAGGCGGTGCTGACTGGCCGCGGCCCCGCCGCCAATCCCTATGTGGCGAACGGCGACCAAATCTATGTGGAGGAGGCACCCGTTTACTATCTCTACGGCTACATTAACCGGCCGGGCGCCTATCCATTGACGCGTCCGCTCACCGTGCAACAAGCTCTGGCTACCGGCGGCGGTCTCGCCGCCCTCGGTTCGGAGTGGAGAATCGATATCAAGCGCAAGAAGCCCGACGGGCAGATTGAAACGACCCCTGCGATCCTCGACGAAATTATCCGTCCCAATGACACAATCGTGGTGAAAGAGCGCTTCTTCTGACGAGCCGCCCGCCGCGAGCCGCCGCAATAGGACCCAGCGATGTCACCCAGCCAGCTTCTGACCATCCTTGGCCGACAGGCCTGGATCGTCGCGATCATTTTCGTCTCCACCCTCTTCGCGGCAGGGTTGCTGCTGTACGTGGTGCCGCCCCGCTATGACGCCCAGGCGACAGCCACGATCGATCCGTCGCAAAGCGACCCTGTGACTGGCCAGGCCGTCGGCATGAACGGGCTCCGCGTCCTGCAGGGCAACCTCGTCGCGCTCGCCAAGAGCCAACGGGTGGGACAGGAGGTGGCACGCCGCCTCAACCTCACCAACAACCCGGTGCTGATGGCGCAATACCGCAGCTCCGACTCGGTCGGCCGCGTTGACGCGATCGAGTGGATCGGCGCCGAACTGACGCGGAACATCGAGGCCCGCTTCAATGAGGGCACCAACGTCCTCGTCATCACCTACAAGTCCGCCAATCCGCTGCTGGCGGCGCAGGTCGCGAATACCTTTCAGGCGGCCTTCGCCGATGCGGCGATCGAGGCCAAGGTGGCCGGGGCCCAGCAGACGGCGCAGTGGCTCGAACCGCAGACGGAGAAGCTCAGGCAGGAGGTGGACGAGGCGCGCCAGAAGATGAGCCGGTTCCAGACGGCGCAAAAGCTCTCTCCGACCGGCCAGGGCGGCCTTGGCGACACCGACATGGGCGCCCTGCAGCAGATTTCGACCGAACTCGCGAACGCGCGCTCCGAAATCCTGCGGGTGCGGACTGCGCTGTCGCAGAATGGCGAGGTAGCCGGCGGCGAGACGGCGCCGCAGCCTTTCGACTCGCCGTTGATGCAGTCTCTGAAGAACAATCTGGCCACCACTGCAGCCGAGATTGGCCGTCTTCAAGCCAGCGTCGGCGCCAATAATCCGCGCCTCGCCGGGTTGGTCGCGACGCAGCGCACGCTGCAGCAGCAGATCCAGGCTGAGCGGGCGGAGATCAGAGCCTCGCTGCAGCGCCGGCTGGCGACGTTGGAGGCGCAGGTCGTCTCCATCGAGAATTCCCGTTCGGACCAGCTCTCGAAGGTGATCGCGATCCAGGAGCAGCGGGAGCAGCTCGCCATGCTGGGCCGCGACCTCGAGGTCAAGCAGGAGCGCTACGTATCAGCCATGCGAGCTTCCGCTGCGGCAAGGCTGCAAGGCCAGCTTTCCTTCTCGAACATCACCATCCTTGACAAGGCCGTGGTGCCCGTATCGCCCTCCTTCCCAAAGCCTGCCCAGGTCATCCCTGCGGCCATCGCTGCGGGCCTCGGCCTTGGCGTCATCATCGCGCTCATCGCTGAAGCGCTGAATCGCAAGATCAGGGTGGCGCGCGACCTAGAATTCGCCGCACAGGCGCCCATGCTGGGCGTCCTGCTGTCCTCCAAGGCGGTCCGGCCGCGGGGCCGCACCTGGGCGCTGCCAGCTCCAACGAGGCCCCTGCAGAAGATCGCCGGGGCGTGACGGCATTGGCGACCCTGGCATGCTTCGAAGGGCGCATCCGCGAGACCGCCAAGGTCGCATCCGGCCGAGGGCGGTGGTGAATGGTCAAACGAGATGGGAAGAAGGATAAGTCAGAGTTGATCAGCCAAGGCGAGGAGCCGACCGGCGCACCGCAGGCACCGTCGGATGCGTTTCTGGAACGCTTGCTTGAGCACGGCAAGCTGACGGCGCGCCAAGTCAAGCGCACCCTGGAATGGCAGCAAAGAAAAGGCGTCGATTCTCAGCTGGCGGTCCAGCGTTTGGGGCTCGTTGGTCGCGAGGATATGCTGAAGGCGCTGTCGCAGCGTTATTCCTATCCCATCTTCGCCGACATGCCGGACCGTTTTCGGTTCTCGGCGGAATTGGTGGCGGGGCACGAACCGTTCGGACAGGCCGCGGAGGCCATTCGCTCGATCCGGAGCACGATCGCCGCGACGGCGCTGGCGAATGGGACGCGGTCCTTCGCGATGATCGCGCCCCACCCCGACGCTGGTGCGACCTATCTCGCCTCCAATCTCGCCGTCGCCTTCGCGCAGATGTCGATTCCGACGCTGCTCGTCGACGCCAACCTGCGCGACCCGCGCACGGATTCGATCTTCGGCCTGCCGCCGGGCACCCCGGGGCTCTCGGACTATCTGATGAGCCGCGGGGCCATGGCGCCGCCCGTGCAAACGAATGTCCTGCCGGACCTGTCGCTGCTGCCATCAGGTTCTATCCCGCCCAACCCACAGGAGCTGCTATCGCTGCCGGAGTTCCTCGCGCTGACCGACCTGTTCCACGATCAGTTCGGCGTCGTGATCTATGACACCGCGCCATGCGCGGATTACACCGATGCGTTCGTCGTAGGCTCTCGCGTGAACGCCGCCATCGTGGTGGCGCGCCGCCACAAGACCGCCTACCGCGACATCGGCAATCTGGTGAAGAAGCTGGAAAGCATCCGATGCTCCGTCGTCGGCACCGTCTTCAATCAGCATTAATGAAGCGTTGCGGTCGATCGATCTTGGATGTCAGCCCGTGCCGCTTCCAGATTGCGGCATCTTCCTGGTTCCGATATGACGAAATCGGTCCTGGCGTGAACGGGCAGGCGGCGGAAGCTTGGGAGTTCGAGTGATGAGCAAGGTCGGCGACGCATGGGCGGATACGACGCCACCGATGCTGACCTTCCGGCCGTCGCTCCATTCCATCGAGCAGATCGTGCATGCGCTCGTTCCCTATTACGGATTGAATCATCCGATCGCGGCGATCAGCACCGATCCGCTGCAGCCTGAGTCCTGTATCGAAGCGACTTTGGGAAGCATTTCGGCATTGCTCACGGATAAGGCCTCTTTCAGGAGGCCGGTCCTCATCATTAAATAGGATAAGCCGGCGCGGCTATCGCGCCGCTCGTGCGGGGATTCCAATGAAGCTATCGTCTAGCCTCCAACGGCGGCTCGCCTTGGCCACATTTGCCTGCGCCGCGCTGACGGCCTGCGGGCAGCAGCAACAGCAGCCGGCGGCCACGAAGGAGCCAGCTGGACAAGTCATCGCCAAGGTGGGCGGCGAGGACGTCACGATCCACGAGTTGCAGAACGAGTACCGCCGGGCCGGAATCACGCCGGACAAGGTGAACGAAGCGATCACCCGAGCGGCGCTCGAGGAAATCACGCGGCGCAAGATCCTCGTGCAGAAGGCCAAGGCGGCGGGGCTGGATCGCGAGCCGACCGTGCTGCTCGACCTGCTGCGTGCGCGCGAGCAGGTTCTTGCCACCGCCATCCTGCAGCGTGACGTCCAAGCGCGCGTCTCCACTTTGGGCCGCGCCGAGATCGAGCGTTACATCAACGCCAACAGCGAACGCTTTGGCCGCCGCGTGCGCTTCGACGTGGAACAGCTCTCCGTCAACACCCCCTCGCTCAAGCAGGAGCTCCTCGACTCGATCAAGGACGCGACCTCGCTCGATGCGATCGAGGCGAAGGTGACGGAGGCCAAGATCCCCTACACGCGCGGCGCCGGAGCGCTCTATAGCGGCGAGTTGCCGCCGCAACTGACGGAACGCTTGCGCGACCGCAAGGACACCGACGTCTTCTTCGTGAGGACGGGCCCCACAAGCTCCTTCTTCAAGGTGCGGTCCGAAGCGCCTGACCCGCTGACCGGCGAAGAGGCGCAGCAGCGCGCCCAAGCCCTGATGCGCAACGAGACCGCTCAATCGGAGGTCACCAAGAAGACCGAGGAGGCGCAGGTCTCTTATCTTGGCGAATACGCCAAGCTGATGGAAAAGCCGGCCGCGGGGGCACAGCCGCAGAGCCCTCCGGCGGGCAACGCTCCGACGCCCGCGCCGAAGCCGTGATCACGATCCGGACGCCGCAACGAAAGGCTGGCTGATGTCGACGATCTTCGACTTTCTGACGGTAGGCGCCTTCATCGCCATGGCGGCCGTGTATTTCATGCGGGCGAACGGCGACCAGAAGCTGATGATGCGGCTGTTGATCCCTGCCATCGGCTTCGCGGTCGCCAACCAGCTCGGCAACCGCGGCTACTCGTTCTTCGCAGTCGTGCTTTTGGTTGGCTCTGCTGCCTATGCGACGTATCTGCTGCGCGGCCACAAGCTCGACGGATCCGACCGTTCGTCCTGAGGGACCGCGCTTCGGCTTAGGGCCGCTGGTAAGGATCGAACCTCGCCCCATATCGCGATGATGCGCGAAGGAGCCTGCGGCTTGCCTGATGATCCTCGCGTCCTCGTTGCGATCGTCTCAATGAGCTGCGAGGGCGTCGTGGGGGACTGCCTGCGGGCCCTCGCGGGCGGCGACGTCCGGCCCTATGGCGTCGTCGTCGTCGAGAATGGCGGTGCCCAGTCCTTCGCCCGGCTGCAGTCGCATCTGGCGGAGGCCGGATTGCTGCCAGGCGAAGGCCGCGAACGGCGGAGCCCGCACGGGCGCTTGCTCGTCTTCTCGGAAGCCAATGCGGCGCCTTCCGTCGTGCTGGTCGATCCTGGCGCCAATCTCGGCTATGCCGGGGGCAACAATGTCGCGATCGAGCAAGATGTGATCGCGGACTGGGACGCGGTCTGGATCCTCAATCCCGATACCGTGCCGGCGGCCGGCGCTCTGCGGGCGCTGATCGACCGGCAGAGGACGACCGGGTTCGGCATGGTCGGCAGCCGGCTCGTCTTCACCGCCTCGGGGCGGGTGCAGACCTGGGGAGGACTGGGCTGGAGCCTTTGGCTGGGGCGCGGCCAGTATATCGGCTACATGCGCGATCCCGACGAGGTTCCCGATGTCGCCGCCGTCGAGCGCAGCATCGATTTCGTCTCCGGCGCCTCGATGTACGTGACCCGCCGCTACCTCGACGAGGTCGGGCTCATGGACGACAGCTTCTTCATGTACGGGGAGGACGTCGACTGGTGCCTGCGCGGCCGCCGCGCTGGGCATCGGTTCGGCTATGCGCATGCCTCGCTCGTGCACCATATCCACGGTGCGACGGCGGGATCCTCGCGCATCAAGGCGCAGCGCTCGCCTTTCTCGGTCTATTTCGGCGAGCGCAACAAGGTTCTCTTGATGCGCAAGCATCTGGGCTTCCGGTCGCCGCCGGCGATGCTCGCGGCGCTGCTCCTCACGGCGGAGCACCTGATCCGCCAGCGCTCGCCATCGCAGTTCCGTATTGCGCTGCGCGGCTGGTGGGCCGGCGTGCGGGGCGAGACCGGCTACAGGAAGGTCTGACTGGAGAGCCGACTCACGAGCGCGCGTCGTTCGGCGAGCGATACCGGGATCGTGGATTGGACGCCGATCGCCACCTGATCATCGTCGATCTCGATGCCAGCAAGGCGTGATCGCAAGGCCGAAGGTTCTTCGCCTGGCCAGATCGTGGCGCATAGCAGCCGATCCGTGCCCCAGTGGCCGCTGTCGGCAAGTCCCCGGATCCGATCGCAATAGACGCCGTAAAGCGTGTATTCTGAAATGTCTTTGGTCTCGGCCAGCGCCTTGAAGGCATCGCCTCCCTGAACCGAAGCGATGGTATCAAGCATGGCGCGGACAATCGCCGGACGCCAGACCGCCAGATTGCCGATGTAGTCCGCGCCGTGATAGCGCCGCTCCGGCAGGCCGAAGAGACGCGAAGCTGCGAGGTGCCAGGGGTGGTGCATCGGCGTGTCGCCGGCGCCTTCCGTGCGCAGCAGACGGACGCGGCCGCTCTCGACCAGATGCGCCGGCCCGAGCGGCCGAACAAAAGCGGCATCGCTGTCGACATGCAGGACGACGTCCGCTTCGGAGCGCCGAGCCGCCTCGATTTTCATCAACTGCTGCGCGACCCAGCCCCGCACGAGCCGACCGCTTCGCGTGACGTAGAAGTTGCGGGGAGAAAGCCCGATGGCGCGGCGGATGCCGGGCGGCGGCATTGGCAGGCGAAACAGCCAGCTTGGCAGGAGTTCATCTTGAGTGATGAGGCGGCGTCGCGCGTTGCCGAGCGGCGCGAAAAACTTGAGATCGGCCCTTGGCACCGCCAGTACATGCTCGAAGGTGGCCGGAACGAAGGCGTCGATCGTCCGGCACAGCAACTGGCAGAGTTCCAAGTCGCCCCGGTAGGACATCGTCAGCAGGCAGATGGACGGTTGGGAGACCTCAGGCGACATCGTGAAGGTACGGTGCGAGTTGAGCCGGATGCATGCTCGGCTGGGGCTCGAAGCCTGGCTTCAACCGGAGCGCGATGACGTCGTGATAGCGAAGCATATCGTCAAGCGTATCGATGCGTCCGAGGCGGAGCCTGAGCGCGCGACGCTCCAATCCGAAGAGACGCAGGCCCGAACCCGCGACCAGATCGAACAGCTCGCGGTGATTGTGGTTCGCCTCGAAGATGATGAACTTGAGGTTCGGCTGGCCGAGCAGCCACGGCATGACCCTGGGCTCGGAGCCTTCGATATCGATCTTGACGCCGAAGGGCCGCCCCGCGACCAGGGGACCGACATAGCCTCCCACCTCGTGCACGACGCAATCCTCGACGCTTTCGAAGTCGGTCGCCATGTCGTGCTGCGCGAAGGTGGCCCGTCCCGAATGGTTCGCCGGCGCACGGATTGTCAGCGTCGTCTCGACGTCGAGCAGGCCGCAGCGGTGGAGATGCACGTTGGCGAAGCCACCGGCTGCGATCGCGGCCGCCACAGGATCGGCGATGCGGGACTGAGGCTCGAAGAGATGAACCGCGCCGGCAGGCCCGACCGCCCTGGCCGCATAGAGGCCTATCGAGGAATAATTGGCGCCGATATCGAGGAAAACATCGCCTGATCGCAGGAAGGTGTTGGCGTTCAGCGACACCTTGATGTCGTTCGTGCCGAACAGATAGAGAATGCGGCCATGATAATCGTGCGGGTCGACCATGACGCGCGCGCCGCCCCAGACCTTCGCTTCCACCAGTTCGCGCCTCTCCGCAAAAAGGCTGTTGATCGTCTTGTTGAACGAAAGGCGGGTCTGCCCGCCCTTGATCGGGAGCGCGCGATAGAACGCCGAAACGAAGTTTGTGAGCATCATCGCGGCAGGCCGCCTACCATTGCTCGCATGTTCATGCCGGTCGCCTCATTCCGAAGAGCGTCCATGCCCAACCAGTGCCGTAGCAGCGGACAAGCCAGACGATTGCTGTCGCACTGAGGAATACCAGCACCGGAAAGGCGATGGTCTCGCCGCCGACGATCGTCCGCCACGGATAGAACAGCAGCGGGTGGACCAGATACACGCCGAACATGCAATCCGCCAGCGCTCCCCAGTCACTCATGCGGACCGACCCTACCTGACCCAGTCGAAACGCCGATACGCATGCGAGAATTCCGATGGCGTACGGAAGGCCCATGCCGTGAAACTGCGCCAGGTAAAGGGCCGCGGCGAGGCATAGGAGCGTGCCGAAGTACCGCCCTCTCTGCACATCGCCGTGCACGAGTACCGCGGCACAGACAGGAAACAGGGCATGGAAGTACTGCGGCAGCGGCGATGCCAAATGGATCGACCAGTCGCGCCAGACGCCGGCGGACAGGGTCAGCGCAGCAAGCGACGCGAGCGCCGTGGCCTCCAGCAATCCCGCCGGCCACCTTCTGCCGGCCGCCCACAGGAGCGTCATCACGGCTGCGATGAAGGGAATGTACCAGAGATGGATCGCTGTGCCTGCCCAGAAACGGATGAAGAGCGAGGCATCCACCGCCAAGGAGCCGGTCATATAGGCCTCCTTGACGAGGAAAACGCAGGACCAGAACACCCAGGGCAGGAACAGACGGCCAAGCACTGCGGCATGCTGACGAGGGCTGCGCTGCAGCCGTTCGAGGCAAAACCAGACCGACACCATGATGAAGCAGACGAGGCCTGCGTAGAATATCTGACGTGAGTTGAGAACATCGTAGCGCGAATGGAAGGCGACGATGCCGAAGGCCGCTAAGACTCGCAGCATGTCGACCGGACCTTGCCGCACGGCCTGAGCCGGCGCCAAGAGGGAACCAGAGAACACGGTCGGTCTTTAGGTCGCGAGAGGACGGGGTCTGCCGAGGGCGAACGCCTCTCGACCCCGGCTCTGCAGCACAGTTGCTCCAACGCGACGCCGACTCGCCGATAGCTGAAGAGCGGCGAAACCGAGCAAAAGGAAAAGCAGAAAATGGTTCTCGAGCTGCGATAGGAAAATGCGGTAGGACAGGAAAGCGAGCAGCGCACCGGCGATCGCCATGGCGCAGGACGATTCTGGACTGGGGTCGGTCAGATAGATACGCACCATCAGGAGTATGGCGGCCACAACCATCACAAAAAAGAACACAAAAGCCGGTACGCCAGCGTCGACCAGGAGCGTGATCACATAGCTGTCGACTGTCGGGGTGCCTCCTGGGGTGATATAGCCGACGACGAGGCCGCCGACACCATGCCCATATCCCGTAAGCGGATTCGACATGATGGAGGGAAGCGCCATCTCCCACTGCAGCCAGCGGATGCCCGTGCTGCCCGCGCCTTCATAGCCTCCTGTGAATTTCCAGCGAAGCTTCTTCCAGACGATGAGGAGGCCGATGAATCCGATGACGGCTCCGGACAGCGTGACGCCGGCCAGCGCGCCCGCCATGCTGTTGGGCTGCTCGCGCATGTGGCGGATGAGCCAGAGCAGCGTCACGAACGGCAGCCCGAGCGCCAGTCCCAGATAGCCGCCGCGCGATCCGCTGGCGAAGACACCGAGGACGCACATCAGTATGCTGAACACGCCCAGCACTTGACCGACCCGCGTCCGTCCATGGAAAGCGAAGTAGGCCCCGATCGGTGCGCAAATGGCCAGAAACTCGCCGTAGGATAGCGAGACGTTGAAGATGAAGTTCGCCCGGAACTCCCCGTTCCGGAACGTGTCGCGGCTGAGGTTCTCGAACATGACGGGATTGAGCCGCGCCAGCTCCTGAATGAAGCTCTGCGGCCACCAGTCGATGATGAAGCGGTCTTGCTTGAGATATTCGATGAAGCCCATCGGCCCGGCGACCAGCGTGATCGCGCAAAGGATGCGAAGCACGAGACGGATATCCTTCTCCTCCCGCACGCAGAGCACGCAGACCACGAAGGCCATGGCCCAGTAGAGATAGGAGTTGACGATGGCCGACACCGTCTCGTTCCAGGCGATCGAGGTGGGGACCGACAGCCATAGCCACAGGAAGAAGGCGATGCCGGGCACGGTGATCCATTTCGCGTCGCGAACCACCCCTGTCAGACGGTTCCGCGCATCCGACGAGGCCGCGAGAGCCAGGGCGGCCAGCATGATCGTCGGAAACCAGAACAGGCGGCGGAAGGAAATCCAGGGCAGGCCCGGCACGACGACAGCGTAATAGACCGGCGTGGCGAACTGGACGATGATCGACAGCAGGAACAGGCGCCGCAGCAGTTTTTCGGGGACGACCGGCAGGTCCGGCATCACCCAGAGCAGGAACAGCAAGGCGATGCCGATGACGCCGATCCAGGCGAGAGGTGGCAGGATCACGACCATCACGCCGACGACGAGGCCGAGAAGCGTACAGAAGGCGATCGCGAAAAGAAGCTTGAGTGCGGCGATCGCGAACCGGGCGACCCTTCCCCTGCCGCGCCACAAGGCTGGCCGCATGATCCAGGCGTGGATCGACCTCAACATCCAGTCAGGGCTGGAAACGCCTTGAAGCCAATGTCCGCGCTGCGAGAACATCCCGTCGTCGAACTCTCTCTGATGGAAACCCCATGCACCGCGGGCCGACCCCTTAGCGCAGTTGCTCCTCGGTAGGATAGACCCAAACTGGACCCATTGAGGGCGGGATCGGTTTTTTGATTAAAGGGAGATAAGGCGCCGCGACCCCGGCTTGTCGTCCGGACGACGCCAGAGTCCGTAGCCGAGATCGGCGCCGCAGCGCCGCTGGAGCGACCGTCGATCGGCGGAGCTGGTCGTGGTTGCGCAGCCGGTGGGACCCCATCGATCGAGCCCGCCTTCAGCCCGAGGCTTCGTCGTAGGCCTCGGCGAACAGCCGCATGAATACGTCGAGCATTTTGTGCTCGGAGCGGCCGGCCTTCGCTTTCCAGGTGATCTGGTAGTGGTTCCACAATTCGCCCGGCCGGGACTTGAGAAGGGCGGCGACGCCGTTCGCCGGCGGGATGGCGGCCTCGATGCGCTCCGGGTCGAGATCCTCGATCAGCTGCCTGAGCGCCGTCTGCATGGCCGAGAAGACCAGCGCCTGATGCTTCTTGATGTCGATGAAGCTGCTCTCCAGCGTGCGGCGGGCATCGAGGTAGCTGGTGGTGCGGGGTCCGAACAGGATGCGCAGCGCATCCTCCGTGGTCGGCGCGAACTTCAGGGGGTTGTTGTCGAGCGCCTGCACCATTGTGGCGTTGGAGCTGCGCATCGCGCCCTTGGACTGCGCGCGCGCCGCCTGCAATTGCTTGAGATTGTCGGCTGTAATGCGCAGCAGCACGCCGATCTCCTCGGCGAGATCGCCCGCCGAGCGCGCGGCGATCGCCTCGGGCGGCAGGCCGAGGCCCTTGGCGAAGCGGGAGATGAACTCCGCTTCGCTCGCCGTTCCCATGGCGCGGCGCTCCGTCGTCGGCAGCGAGGCGGCCGGCGGCAGCTTCGGAGGCGGAGGCTCGGGCGCCGGCGCGACGGTCATGGGATGCGCTTCCGCAGTATCACCTGATCGAGCCGGTGTTGGCGGCAGGGGCGGAGGCGCAGGCTGCAGCTGGACCGGCGCCGGGATAGGGGCAGGGGTCGGGGCAGAAATCGGGGCAGGGATCGGTGCGGCGCTCTCGGGTGCTGCGGGCTCGAACGGGTGCTGGGTCAGATCCCAGCGGATGGCGCCTGCGGGAACTGAAGCCGCGGCCGGCATCGGCGGGGGCGGCGGTGCAGGCGCGGCCGCCGGCAAAGGCGGTGGCGCGGCCGCCGGCGGGGCGGGCGGGCGCGGCGGATCGAACGCCGAAGGCAGCGGCGGCGGGAACGGCGCCGCCTGCGGCAGCGGTGGCGGTGGAGGCGCGCGGAGGGGCGCCGGAATGTCGGCGATCCAATCGAGCACATCCGGCGTTCCGAGTCCGCGCTTGACGTTCGGCTCCTTCAGGAGCCGCGGGTCGACCGGCGGCGCGACCTCCGGCGCATCCCAGACCTGGTTCATCGCCACCCGGCCTTGGGGCACGGCGTAGGGGGCCGCTTCGCTCTCCTCCGGCTCGACCACGACCGAGATGATGTAATGCCCGATGTCGATGCGGTCGCCCGACTTCAGCGCATGCGGACCGTCGAGCCGGAACTCGCCGCCATTGACGAAGGTGCCGTTGGTGGAGACGTCGATGAGGAGATAGGCGCCGTCGCGGTAGCGGATCTCGCAATGCTTGCCGGAGATGAAGCGCGTCGCATCCGGCAGCACCCAGTCGAGATACTGGTCGCGCCCGATATCGATGCCGCGCTTCGCCGTCACGGTGATCTCGATCGGCCCGCCATCGGGCAGCGAGGATTCATTCTCGATCTTCAGATGCAGCGGCATTTCAAAGCCCGACTTCCATTCCAATCTGCGGCCGCAGGCGGCCCAGGAGACCCGCACGCCGGGAGGCCCGCCAGGAGAACAGCAGGACACCGATCCCGGCCGCCGAAACCCTAGCCTTCTTCGGCGGGCTTGAGCAATTCATGCACCATGGCGACGCAGGCGCCGATCATGGCCTGGCGTTCGCGGATCGGGACGCCGGCCAAGGCGCAGAGGACCGCTGTTCGCGCCGCCGTACCGGTCCCGTAAGGCGGCACAGGCGGACCCTGCACCTCACCGATCCGGAACGTCCCGCCCGAACAGCCCGCCGCAAGGCACAGCCACACCGGCGCTAGCCGGTGATCGCCTTCCAGGCCGAGCTTCAGCGCGGCGATCCTGCGATGCTCCTCTGGGTCGCGGACCCAAGCTTCTGCAAGCAGGAGCGCCGACTCTTCCGCATGCCCGCGCGGTGGCGCCATGCGGCGAAGGCAGCGCGCTCCCCACCAGACCGCCTGCCGCTTGTCGAGCATGTAGGCGCTGAAAGTGATGGCGTCTTCGGGCGAAACACTCCCAGCCAGCTTCGCAAGGTAGTCGAGCGGCGCCGCGTCTGCCGGTGGCGCGGTCATCTCTCCCGTCATTGTCGGAAAAGCCTCGAAGACCTGGAGAGCCGATGTGAAGCGCAGAAGCGACATGCCGACTCTAGTTCAGTTCGATTTTCGGAGACTTCTTGACCATGGACATGGTGCTCTCATGCTTGCTGACCTTGTCCTTCATCTCAAGAGCATCTGTAGTAATGGTTATCTTCGTGGGCAGCATCTCGATCTTGCTGCCACCGCAGATGAACGTGATGCTCTTTTTCGCCTCGAGCTGGGAGTGACCAATGACATATGCGCCCTGGTCGTTGCCGACATGAAGCTTCTGATTGCCCACCTTGATGATGAGATTGTCGTCGCCTTTTTCGATCGTCGTCACGCGGGCATCGTTGTCGTCGGGGCCTCCAAGCTTCTTGGCGTCGCCATGCTCGCCCTTGTTCTTACCCTTGACGACTTTGGTCTCCCTGTCCTCGATCGTGACGTTATAGTCCTTCTCGGCGTGCAGACGCACGAATTCCGAGCCCTTCTTGTCCTCGAACATGAACTCGTTGTAGTCGCCTTCGCCGCCGTTCTTGCTCGATCGCGTCTTGATGCCGGATTGCGTCTTGTTGGCGGGCTGGCCATAAGGGACGGGATTGTCGCCATTGTAGACCGTGCCCACGATCAGCGGTCGATCTGGGTCGCCCTCGATGAACTCGACGACGACTTCCATGCCGATGCGTGGAAGCACCAGGCTGCCCCAGCCCTTGCCCGAATGCATCTGCGCCACGCGGACCCAGCGCGAGCTCTTCTCGTCGCGCTTGCCCTGGCGGTCCCAGTGAAATTGGACTTTGACCCGGCCATGCTTGTCCGTGTGGATTTCCTCGCCCTTGGGTCCTGTCACCGTCGCGGTCTGCGGGCCCGACATCTTCGGCCAGGGCGTCACGATTGGCGCCTTGTAGGGCCGATCGCTCGGCTGGAGGACGTATCGTCCCTGGTATGAGTTGTCGGTGCCCGCTCCGTAGCCAGATGCATAGGCCTCGCCCACGAAGGCGTGGGAGGCGGAGACGACGAGATACTCCTTCTTCTCGGCCTGGTTCAGCTGCCCGTCGATGGTCACCAACCCGCCTGGAAACAGGCTGGGAGCATCGCCTTCCGCGGTCCGTCTGCGATCCTGGCTTTGCCGGCTGTGCAGCAGCGCCTTGGCGTATTTCTGACCGAGATCCTCTTCCTGTCCGTGCTTGTATTTCTCGATGTTCTCGTAAAGCTCGAGCGAATCGTGCTGGTGGCCGCCCGGCTGCGATTGGCTGTGGTGCAGATTGGCGTTCGGCTTGTCGAAATCGAAGGCGTTGACCGTCACCCGGCCGGTCCGGAAGACGCGCCCAACATGCCAGCGCGACAGGTTTTCCTCCTGGTCGCGCAAGCGGTCACCATTCGGCAGAAAGCGGCAGCGCGGCAGATCGGGGATAGCCGTATGGCTGCCTTTCGCGTCGGCCAGGACGAGGATATGCTTGTCTGACTCATGCTTAAAGTAGTAATAGATGCCACATCGCTCCATCAGGCGGCTGACGAACGCAAAATGACTTTCGTTGTACTGAACACAATATTCGAATTTCGGATAGCTTTCTTGAAGTTTGAGCTCGACATTCGTGAATCCGATATCAGTGAAAACCTTTTGCAGGACCTCGACAACGCTCATCATCTGGAAGATGCGATTTTCTGATGCTTGGGTCAGCAGCCAAAGCCACGGTCGCAGCACGAGTTCGTATTCGTGCCGATCCAAGATCGTGCCCGTCCAGGTGGCCTCCACCAGAATGCCCGAGAAATGGCGGGTCTTGTTCGTCTGCGTGACGAAGCGGATGGCGCAGTTGCGCCCCAGCGCGGCGTCGAAGTCGAGGTTGGCGTCTGCACTCTCCGCCTCGATACGGATTTCGAACGGACGGCTTAATTCCTCGACCGCGTTGAAGGATGTGAGCAGCAGCTTGTCCGGCCCTAGGGGCGTGGTGAGCTGAGCGATGCGATTTTTCTGAGTGGCCCCCGCCAGCATCTTTCCAGCCACCTCAGAAAAGCGAAATTCCTCGGACTTGACGTTACCGCAAAAAAAAATGAACGTCGAGGTCACACGCCGGGTGAAGCTCACGCCGGAAGCGGTCGGACGGATCGGGGACCTGTGAACTTTCCTTTCGCTGCCCTGGGCAAGGACATCGCCGACGACCGTCCCGCGGGAAGCGACCTCGAACTCGATGGCGACGCAGACTTCATGCGCTTCACGGCGCAGATCGAAGGCGTCTTGCCACAGTCTTTTTTGGGCTTCGACCGATCGTCCGTCGATTTGCCGGCTGAGCTCGACTTCGTTGGCGCCCTCCTCGCCCGGTCAAAAGATCTCCGCCTCATTACGGCAGCGGCCAAGCTCTTCATCCTCAACCGCGACCTTCCAAGTTTCGCGCTGTCGCTCGAAGTGATCGCCGGTTGGATGCGCGATCGTTGGGACTCGATCTTCCCGGAGCTGATGGACGGCGATGCGACCATGCGGCTGATCGCTTTGCAGTCTCTCGACGACATTCCTCATACTGTGAAACCGCTCGAAGCCGCGCCGCTGTTCAGATCGCGCCGTGTCGGCCCCGTCAGCCTGCGGCAGACGCTTCTTGCCGATGGCAAGATCCCGCCGCGCCAGTCCGAGGACAGCGAAGGCGAAAAGGTGCCGAGCCAAGGTGACATCACCTCGGCGATCCAAGAGGCCGCCATCGACGAGATCGTCGCCGCGCGCGCCCAGACAGCGGGCCTCATCGCCTCGCTCGACGCCATCGAGGCGGCCTGGGTGGAGAAGACGGAGCGCGACGGCGAATTGCGCTTCGTCGAGCTCAAGCAAAAGGCGCGGGAGGTTCTGGCATTTCTGGAGCGGGCTGCGGTTTCGCGTGATCCATCGCTGGCCTCGGGTGCATCGCTCCCGGCGGCCGATCAAGCGATGCCGGAACAGTCCGCCGAAGCCGCGCCGCTGTCGCCTGGATCGATCGCGACGCTTGGGCAGGTCAAGGCCGCAATGGCGGCAGCGGAGCGCTATTTCAGGACCCACGAGCCGTCGAGCCCGGTTCGCCTCCTGTTGGCCCAGGCGACCGCACTGATGGGCAAGAGCTTCTACGACTCGCTGCAGCAGCTAATGCCCGACGTGGCGTCGCAGGCCACGGTCGCGCTCGGCAGGGACTTGCCGTTGAAGCTGCCGCTCGAAAGACTGGTGCAACTCTTGCCCGAGGAGATTGGCGCGGACAGCGAGCCGCAGGCGGAGCAAACCGAGGAAGATGGGTCGGACTCGACGGTGACCGCTGAGGCTGCTGTTGCGCAATTTGTCGCATCAACGAGGGCCGAAGCTGTCTCGCTCCTTGACGGCGCGGCGGCCTACTTCCGCACTGCGGAGCCGTCCAGCCCCATCCCGATGCTGATTGACATTGCCCGTGGGTCGGTCGGGCGCGATTTCATGAGCCTCGTGCGCGAGTCGCTGCCGGCGCGCGCTTTACGAGTTGACGACTAATGGCATTCGGCTAGTGTTGTCGAAAGGTGGCGCGCTCGGCGTGGCCATCCCAATCTTGATATCTCGAACGCGGACTCGGGGGAGGACGTAGTGTCGGACAGCGGTCAAAAATTCATCCGCCGCAATCGGGCTCCGAGGGTTCACATAACCTACGAGGATCCTTACGACGCCGACAAATTGGTCGAGCTGCCATTCGTCATGGGCGTACTGGCCGATCTTTCGGGCAATGCTCCAGGCGTCGAGAAGGCGGAAGTACCTGACCGTAAATTCCTCGACTTCGATATGGACAACTTCGACAAGCGCATGGCGGCCATCCAGCCGGGCGCCAAGTTCAATGTCGCGAACAAGCTGTCTGGCGCTGAGAACGAGAAGCTCAGCGTCGATCTCAGGTTCAACAAGATGGACGACTTCAAGCCGGCCGCGATCGCCCGGCAGGTGCCGTCGCTCGCGAAACTTCTGGAGGCGCGAGAACAGCTCAAAAACCTGCAACTCTACATGGACGGCAAGGCCGATGCCGAGGCCAAGCTGAAGGAACTGCTGAACGATCCTGCGCTCATGGCGGCCCTCAAACAGAAGATGAGCAAGGATAGCGGCGCAGGAGAGGCGTAAGTCATGGCGACGGAACTGCAGTCAGGCGCCGCACAGGCCGCGACGCGCGACCCGGATGAATTCGGCTCGCTCCTCAAGCAAAGCTTCAGGCCACGCACCGAGGATGCCGCCAAGGCGGTGGACAGCGCCATCGCGACGCTCGTGTCGCAGGCGCTCGAATCCGGGGCGACGATCCAGGGCGACGTGCTCGATACGCTTGATGCGATGATCGCACAGATCGACCGTAAGCTCACCGAGCAGATGAACGAGATCATCCACAACGAGACGTTCCAGGAATTGGAGAGCGCTTGGCGTGGATTGAACCATCTCGTGATGAATTCCGAAACCGACGCGATGCTCAAGATTAAGGTCATGAACGTCGGGAAGAAGGAATTGCTCAACAACCTGCGACTCTATCCAGGCGCGCGCTGGGACCAGAGCCCGCTGTTCAAGCAGGTCTACGAGCAAGAATTCGGCACGCTTGGCGGCGAGCCTTATGGCGCTCTGGTAGCCGACTATTATTTCAGCCAGTCTCCGCTCGACGTGACGCTGATGCGGAGCCTTTCCAAGATCGCCGCATCGGCGCATTGCCCGCTCATCGCCGGCGCCCATCCGCATCTCCTCGGCATGGATAGCTGGACCGAGTTGATGAATCCGCGCGATCTCAGCAAACTTTTCGACACACCCGAATACGCTGCCTGGAAATCGCTCCGCGACTCAGAGGACGCTCGTTATCTTGGCCTTTGCATGCCGCGCACGCTGTCTCGTCTTCCCTACGGCGCGAAATCCGATCCGGTCGAGGAGTTCGCCTTCGAAGAGGATACGGATGGCCATGACGGCAAGAAGTACGGCTGGATGAACGCCGCCTATTCAATGGCTGTGAACATCAATCGTGCCTTCAAGGAGTATGGTTGGTGCACGCGCATCCGAGGCGTCGAATCGGGTGGCGAGGTGACGAACCTTCCGGTCCATACCTTTCCGACGGACGATGGCGGCGTCGACCTCAAATGCCCGACTGAAATTGCAATCACCGACCGTCGGGAGGCCGAGCTTGCGAAGTCTGGTCTCATCCCGATTGTGCATCGTAAGAATACTGACAAGGCCGCCTTCATTGGCGCCCAGTCGGTCTATGCGCCAAAGAAGAAGATGGACAAGGCAACCGGGCGAACGGAGGAAGCAACTGCCGCTGACAACCTGTCGGCACGGCTTCCCTACATCTTCGCCACGTCTCGCTTCGCACATTATCTGAAATGCATGGTGCGCGACAAGGTCGGCTCCTACATGGAGAAGCCTCAGCTCGAACGTTGGCTGACCAATTGGCTGAATCTGTATATCGACGGTGACCCTTCAGGTTCCTCCGAGTCTACGAAGGCACGTAAGCCGTTGGCGGCCGGATCGGTCCAGATCACACCAAACGAGGAGAATCCCGGCTACTACAACGCACGGTTCTTCCTGCGGCCGCATTACCAGCTCGAGGGCATCGATATAGGGATGAGTCTCGTGTCGCGATTGCCTGCACCAAAGGCATAACGCGCAATCGATCACATCGAGTGCGCTGGGCCGAAAACAACCACGGTCTCAGCTTCTGGAACGGCAAATTGGACCAATCAATTGCCGGTCAGGGGCTGCTGTTTTCTTAGTGGCGCTGCATCCAACAGAGGAGTTGCGAGGGTTGGTGAGACGATGTGCTTAACCGCACATCACCGGCCGCAAACTGCCTTAGTATCACTTTTGGGACTGGGTTTGTTCTGGCAGTTCCCAAAACTATCAAACTCCAGGACAAGCCGCATCGTTAACCGGGAAATGGGGAAAATCAAATGTCGCAGTCTGACTACTGGCTGGATATCGACGGAATCAAGAGCGAGTCCGAGGACAAGAATAACAAGCAACAGTTTCAGCTTATGAGCTGGTCTTGGGGCGCTGCTAACTCGGCGAGTTCAGTGGAAGGTACCGGCTTGGCTAAGGGCAAGGTCAGTATTCAGGATTTCCACTTCGTCATCAACCATAGCAAGATGTCGGCAAGGATCTTTGGCGACCTCTGTAAGGGCAAGCACATTCCCAAATGTGTCCTCACTTGTCGGGAGTCGACCGGTGACAACGAAACAAAGCCGTACATGGTCATTACTTTCAAGGAGTGCATGATCAGTTCCTACCAGACCGGTGGATCGAGCGGCTCGGATTCGAAACCGATTGATCAGATTACCCTCTGCTTCAATGACGTTTTTGTTGAGACCAAGGTTCAGGACAACAAGGGCATCATCTCGAACGGCTCTGAAGCCGGCTACAATATCAAGGAAGGATCCGCACGCTAGTGGAAGGCATGTCATGTCGCTCCGAACTGCTTGCCTCTGCAGGGAATAGGAGTCGACTGAAGCAGCCCGTGTGGATAATCAACCAAGAGGCCGGAGACGTTTCAGTCCCGGCCTCGGCAATTTGAATATGTACGAGACCCGAAAGTCCGAACGGCTTAGCCTGCCGCTGATGTTCGCGTTTCGCGACGCGCATGCGCGGAAGGACGCGAAGGAGCGGCGTGTCGATCGCAAGGCGGCGGAGGGTCGGGTTGTCGCAAGCCGCGCTTCGTTTAACGCCTCGATCACCGAGCCGCAGTTGCGCGCCGAACTCGTCCGCGATCTCGACGCGCTGCTGAACACGACAAATCTCGGTTCGGTGATCGACCTGTCGGATTGCGACGAAGTCCGCCGTTCGATCCTCAACTACGGCCTTCCAGACATCGTCAACCGGACCATCGACGAGAACCGCGCGAACGACATCGTCGATGAGATCAAGGAGGCTGTGATCCTCTATGAGCCGCGCATCATCGCCAAGACCATCAAGGTGAGCCGCGACCAGTCGATCGACGCCGCCACCCTGGCGATTCGCTTCGTCGTGACTGGCGAGATGGCTTGCAATCCGGTCGCCGTCCCCGTCGAGTTCGTCGCGGACCTCGAGGTCGGAACCGGCAAGCTCGGCATCAGGAAGCGTTAGGCCCGCGAATGGACCGCGAGCTGGTCGAGACCTACAAGAAGGAGCTGGCGATCCTGTATGAATACGCCGCAGCCTTCGCGGAGGAATATCCCGGCATCGCCGACCGCCTCGGCGGCCTGACGCGAGAGCGCGGCGACCCCATGGTGACGGGCTTGCTGGAGGGGACGGCTTTCCTCGCCGCCCGTGTGCAGCTCAAGCTCAAGCACGAGTTCTCGGAATTCACCTTCAACCTGATCGACCAGCTGCTGCCGGACTATCTCGCGCCGGTGCCTTCGATCATGCTCGCGCAAGTCAGGCCGACCTTCGGTGATCCTGCGCTGCGCTCCGGCCGGACGATCCCGCGCGGCGCGACGCTCAATGCCGCCTACCGGGACAAGGACCATAACGTCGCCTGCACCTTCACCACCTGCAAGGATCTGACCTTCTGGCCCTTCGACCTGCCGAAAGCCGAGTACCTGCCAAGCGTCGGCCCCCTTCAGGGCCTCGGTCTGAATACAGGTCCCGAGGTGGCAGCGGGCCTGCGGCTGAGCTTCCGCCTTCGCACTGCGGTGAAGGCGGAAGACGAACCGCCGGAGGAGGGTGTCTCGGAGGATCCGATGGCGCGCGTGGCCGGTTGCGCGCTCGATGCGCTGCGCATCCACCTCCTCGGCGCCGAGAGCGACGCTATCCTGCTCTACGAGCAGCTCTTCTCGCATCTCGTAGGCGTGAATCTGCGCTACCTTGATGAGTTTGGCGATCCGCAATTCGTAGCCTTGTCGAAAAACGGCGTGAGCCAGATCGGCTTCGACGAGGACGATGCGCTGCTGCCCTATGACGCCCGGCTGTTCCACGGTTTCCGGCTGCTGCAGGAGTATTTTATCTTCCCGCGGAAGTTCATGGGCTTCCAGGTGTCGGGGCTGCGCGCGGCGCTGCAGCGGGTCCAGACCCGCGCCTTCGATCTCATCCTGACGTTCGACCAGGCCGTGTCGCGCCTCGCAGCGGCGGTCGCGCCCGGCATGTTCGGGCTTTACGCGGCGCCGGCGGTCAATCTCTTCAGCAAGATCTGCGACCGCATCCAGCTGACGACCAACCGGCACGAACATCTCGTCGTGCCGGACCGCACGCAATACCTCGGCTTCGAGCCGCACCGCATCCTCGATGTCCACCTCCACGGCGGCGGGCGCCGGGATAAGCAGCGCGTTCACCCGACCTATATCGCGACGCTGCAACCGGAGGAGGCGCAGCGTCAAGTCTTCTATAGCCAGCGACGGCTGCCCAGGAAGCGTTCCTCGGACGAACGGCGCTTCGGCGCCGGCGGCGAATATCTCGGCACCGACATGTTCGTCTCGGTCAGCCCGCCTGACGCCGGCGCGGCCGGCGAAGCCAGCATCGAGTTGAGCATCCGGGCGATGTGCTCGAACCGACATCTCGCCGAGCAACTGCCCGTGGGCAAGGGCGGCGTTGACTTCAGGCTCCGCGACGACATGATGATTGATATCGTCGCGGCCGTTCCGCCGACGCCGCCGCGCGAAAGTCCGGCAGCCTGGCGTCACTCGACGCCCGATCATGAGGTCATGGGCCGCTTGGCCTGGCGTCTCGTCAACGCCTTGTCCCTCAACCACATGGGGCTGAGCGAGCCCGATGGCCGCGCCATCCGCGAATTGCTTGCGCTGTTCGCCGATCTCAACGATCCGGCGATCGAGCGCCGCGTCCGCGGCCTCAGGGCGGTGACCAGCCGCGACGTGGTGCGCCGCTTCCCGCAGCGCGCCGGAGTGGGCGCCGCTCGCGGCGTCGAGATCCAGCTCACCTTCGAGGACAAGGCCTTCGAGGGCAGCGGCGTTTACCTGCTGGGAGCCGTGCTCGAGCGCTTCTTCGCCGAATATGTCGCGCTGAACCACTTCACCCAGACCGTGATCAAGACATCGGAGCGCGGAATGATCGCGCGCTGGTCACCCCGCAGCGGCACGAGGACGGCGTTCTGATGACCGCGCGCAACGATCTTCTCGGCGGCGCGATCGCCTTCGACTTCTTCGAAGCCTGCCGGCGCCTGGAAACTGAGAATCCGTCGCGCCCCAAGATCGGCGACAGCGCGGCGCGGCGCGAGGATTACGCCCGTTTTGGGCAGGACCCCTATTTCGCCTTCCCGGCGACGAACGTCGTTCGGGCGCGGGACATGGATGGCGGCGCGGCGGTGCAGCTGATGGTCGCGTTCCTCGGCATGCTGGGGCCGCAAGGCGCGCTGCCTCTGGCGACCACCGAAGAAGCCGACCGCTACGTGCGGGAGAACGACGACGCGCTGCCGCGCTTCCTGGACCTGTTCAATCACCGCTTCGTGCAGTTGTTCTTCCGCGCCTGGGCCGACTCGCGTCCGATCGTGCATCGCGATCGACCCAGGGAGGACGATCGTTTCGATGCCTATCTCGGCGCGCCGATCGGGCTCGGGGCTCCAGAATACCGCGGCCTCGATTCGATCGACGACCGCGTGAAGACCGCCTTCAGCGGCCTGCTGGCGCCCAAGGTGAAGAGCGCCTCGCGGCTCAGGGCTTTGCTCTCGTCGCTCTTTGGCGCCAGGGTCGAGATCGTCGAGTTCGTCGGCGTGAGGCTGCTGTTCGAACCAGAGCAAAGGTCGCGGATCGGCCAGGGCTTCTCCACGCTGGGCAAGGATCTTCTGGTGGGCTCCGGCGTGTTCAGCGTGCAGGACAAGATCAGGGTGCGCATCTACTGCCGCTCCTTCGCGCAATACCGCGAGCTCCTGCCGGACGGCGCGAAGGCCGGCCAGCTCGCCGACGTGATCGCCTTCTATCTCGGCGCCGAAATGGAATGGGACATCGAACTGGCCCTGCCCATCGGTGAAGCGCAGCCAGCGAGACTCGGCAGCTCCGGGCAGCTCGGCTGGACGGGCTGGCTGGCGCCGCCCTGGACGTCGAAAGAAGGCTACCGCACGGACGCGCGCTTCGATCTGGGCAAGCGCTTCCCGCGGGCCCGCAAGGTCAAGACTTCGGGCGGCGCCAAGCCGCCTGTGCCGCAACGGAGCAAGCCGCGCGCCGACGCGGGCGAGCAGAGGGGATTGGCGCATGCCTGACATCAGCCTGGAGACCGTCGCCGGCAAATTGAACCGGGTCGGATACGAAGCCTTCCTGCAGGCGCTGCGGCAGGCGAAGACGGCGGGCAACCGCAATCTGGAGCTGGCGCATTGGCTCGCGCAGCTCATCAAGTCCGATCGCAACGACCTGGCCCGCACCTTCGACTTCTTCAAGATCGACCGGGCCCGCGTCACCGCCGACATCGGCCGCGCGATCGAGAGCCTGCGCAAGAACGAGACGGAGATGCCCGGCGTCTCGCAGAGCGTGGTCGACCTGCTCGACCGCGGCTGGCACTACGCCACGCTGTTCTTCGGCGAGGCGCAGATCCGCACCGGCCATGTGCTGGTCGCCGGCTTCAAGGCGCTGGACCTGCGACGCGCCTTCCTCGCCGTCTCCCAGGAATTCGGCAAGATCAACGTCGACACGCTGGCCGCCGAGCATCGGCGGATGTGGGCGCAATCGGACGAGGAGAATCTCCGCCCGATGGACGGCTCCGGCATCGCCGCGCCGGGCTCGGAGGGCGCGGCTGCCGCGGGCCCCAAGGGCCAGACCGCGCTGGACCGCTTCTCGCAGGACCTGACGGCCAAGGCCGCGTCCGGCGAGATGGACCCGATCCTCGGCCGCGACGACGAGATCCGCCAGCTGATCGACGTGCTGATGCGCCGCCGGCAAAACAACCCGATCCTGACCGGCGAGGCAGGCGTCGGCAAGACCGCCGTGGTCGAGGGCTTCGCGCAGCGCATCGCCAGCGGTCAGGTCCCCCCTCCCCTGCAGGGCGTGCGGCTTTGCGTCCTCGACGTCGGGCTGATGCAGGCGGGCGCCTCGATGAAGGGCGAATTCGAACAGCGCCTGCGCGCCGTCATCGACGAGGTGCAATCGTCGCCGACGCCGATCATCCTTTTCATCGACGAGGCGCATACGCTGATCGGCGCTGGCGGCCAGGCCGGCACGGGCGACGCCGCCAACCTGCTCAAGCCGGCCCTCGCCCGCGGCACGCTGCGCACCATCGCCGCGACGACCTGGTCGGAATACCGCCAGCATATCGAGAAGGATCCGGCGCTGACCCGCCGCTTCCAGCCGATCAATGTCGATGAGCCCGACGTCCGCCGCGCCTGCGACATGCTGCGCGGGCTGCTGGCCCCGATGGAGAAGCACCACAAGGTCAAGATCGCCGATTCGGCGGTAGTCGCGGCCGTCACCATGTCGCAGCGCTACATCCCGGCCCGGCAACTGCCGGACAAGGCGGTGAGCCTGCTCGACACGGCCTGCGCCCGCGTGGCCATCAGCCAGACCACCGTGCCGGCCGTGATCGAGGACACCAAGGCCGCCCTCGCCTCTCTTGCTTCCGAGAAAGCCGCGCTGGAATCGGACCGCGATCTCGGCGCGGAGAACGGCCAGCGGTTGGGCGAGATCGAGGCCGAGGCGGCCAAGCTCTCTGAGAAGCTGCACGGACTGCAGGACGAATTCGAGCGCGAGTCCGCGATCGTCAAGGAGATCCTCGATCTGCGCGCCAAGCTCGGCGCCGACGGCGAGGATGTCGAAGCCCGCAGGGGCGATCTCAAGGGCAAGATCGGCGAACTGGGAGCGATCGAGCCGGACAAGCGTGCGATCTACCCCTATGTCGACGATCAGGCCGTGGCCGCCGTGGTCTCCGACTGGACCGGCATCCCCGTGGGCCGGATGGTGGCGGACGAGGTGCAGACCATCCTCAACCTGCCGACTATCCTGAACCAGCGCGTCGTCGGGCAGATGCACGGCCTGGAGATGATCGCCAAGCGCATCGAGACCAATCGGGCGAAGCTCGACAATCCGAACAAGCCGATCGGCGTCTTCATGCTCTGCGGCCCCTCCGGCGTCGGCAAGACCGAGACGGCGCTGACGCTGGCGGAAGCGCTCTACGGCGGCGAGCAGAACGTCATCACCATCAACATGAGCGAGTTCCAGGAGGCGCACACCGTCTCGACGCTGAAGGGCGCGCCTCCCGGCTATGTCGGCTACGGCGAGGGCGGCCGGCTGACCGAGGCCGTACGGCGCCGGCCCTATGCCGTCGTGCTGCTCGACGAGGTCGAGAAGGCGCATCCCGACGTGCACGAGCTGTTCTTCCAGGTGTTCGACAAGGGCGTGATGGAGGACGGCACCGGCCGGCGCATCGACTTCAAGAACACGCTGATCATCCTGACCTCGAATGTCGGCACCGACACGATCATGATGCTGGCGAAGGACCCGAACTACGCCAGCGACGGCGAGGCGCTTGCGGCGGCGCTGAAGCCCGATCTGCTCAAGGTCTTCCCGCCGGCGCTGCTGGGACGCATCGTGACGATTCCCTACCTGCCGCTCTCGAACGACATGCTGGCCGGCATCGTGAAGCTGAACCTCGGCCGGATCGCCAAGCGCCTGAGGGAGAACCACCGGGCGGCTTTCGTCTATGAGGACGCCGTCGTCGAAAAGATCGTCTCGCTCTGCAACGATCCGGCCTCGGGCGGGCGCATGATCGACAACATCGTCACCAACTCGATCCTGCCCGCGCTGTCCCGCCACATCCTCGGGCGGCAGATCGCCAAGGAGGAGGTGCGCGAGGCGAAGGTGGGCGTGGCGGATGGCGAGTTCGTCTATGCGGTGAGCTGAGAGGCGGCCGGCGCCGTCCGGCGGGCCGAGCGGAGGGGGAACCATGGAGATCCTGAGGCAAGGCAGCCGAGGCAAACTGGTGGATCTGGCGCAGACCCTGCTCAACGACGCGTTCTACGCCAGCAACGGCACGGGCGACACGCTCGAGCAGGACGGGATCTTCGGCCCCCGCACGGCCGCTCGGCTTCAGCAATTCATCGGCGAGAGGCTGGGCATCTCGGCCCCAGCCGTTGTCGACGACCGCGTCTGGCGGGCGCTGGGCGTGCAAACCTGGGTGGAGCATCAGACGCAGTTGGTGGCGCAGCATACCGACATGCTGTGCTGGAACGCCGCGGCGGCGATGACCCTCGGCGTAGTCCAGAGCATGACGAGCGGCGGCGCGGCGTTGAGTCCGGGAGCGTCGCAGCTGCATCGCCCGGCCGGACGGCAACGGGTCGACGGTCTGGTCGTCGACGCGGCCAATATCGCGCAATTCCTCCGCGCGGTGAACCTGACTCCCGTGCCGCCGCCGGCCGACGGCCCCGCTCTGGCGCGCATCGTGAGCCAGCGGCGCCTGTGGCTGGCTGGCCGCGCCAGCGGCGGAGTCGGCGGCGCCTCCCATCATGCTGTCTGCGTCAGCGGCGTCATCCAGGCGCGCTATTCCCCGACGAGCAGCATGCGCGTGCTCTGTCGCATGCATGATCCCTGGCCGCCCACGCCGAGCGGCGGGGGGCGCGGCGGCACGGTCCGCTGGCAGTATTACTTCATGCCGCAGATGTATTTCGGCAGCTTGCTATTCGCGCCCCTGTTCGCGGGCATGTGAAGGGCGTTCTAAGCGAGACGCGACCGAGGACTTGAAGGAGAAGGCAAATGAGCATGAGCGTTTCGGCCGGTTTCGGTCCCAAGAACGAATTCGAGAAGGTCGACGTCGTCCAGACGGACGCGCTGACGCTCGAGCTCGTGGCCCAGGACGGCGCGCCGTTCGGCATCGTCCATTGCCCCGCCGCGGCCACGGGCGGCCGCCTGCCCAAGGACTACCGCAGCGAGCCGATGCCGGGGAAGGAAGCCTTCCGCTCCGCGATCAAGCTCGCCAACGACATGAAGGCGCCGGTCGTCGTCCTCGACCCTCAGGACCTCTGGCTGAAGGAATGGGGCCAGCTCTATATCGTCGACGACGATTCTGCGCGCGAATAACTGGCGGCGAAGCGCTACGCGCCGATCGCCGTGTCGCTGTCCGCCAGCCCCCGCAACGGGGCGTACGGCCAGCCGCGATGTGGCACGGTGGCAACACTGCCTCGGAAAGTTGTCAGGGCCATGTCGCGTTCTCGCCGAAAGCGAGGCGAGCAGCACGCTTGGCCAATCGGGATTGTTTAGAATTCCTTTACGATAACAATTGATTAAGGATTGCAGGCCACGGTGGCTCCAGTGGCCGCCGTTTCGGGACCGAACGGTCCAGTCACAACGGCTCACCATTGCCTCACCTCTCCGTGAGCCGGTAACATTGAGGCGGTCGTGTGTTCAACGATCGACGGCATTTTTGAAGGTTCTTGGTATGAACAAGATGCTGGAGCGTGGATTGTCGGCTCGCGCGGTCGCTCACGGCACGCGCCGTCAGCTCTTGCTCAGCACGTCGCTCGCCAGCGGCGTGATCGCCGGCATGCTCACCTTCGCGCCGCTCCCGGCGCGGGCGCAAACCTTCACCGTCACAGGCGGCACGACGGACAACACGGCCAAGACCCTGAGCGGCACGCAGACCGGCGTGGTGCAGGCCACCGGCACGCTCTCGGTGGGCGGCGCGACGGCGACCGTCACATGGGACAATGTATCGACGGCCGCGTCGTTGACGAATTCCGGGACAATCTCGCAGACCGGCACCGGCCGCGCCTTCGATTCGAGCGGTGCGACGACGACGCCGCGCACGTTCACGATCACCAATAACGCCGGCGGCCTGATCACATCGGTCGGCCAGGATGTGATCCGCGTCAATACGGCGATCACCGCCTCGACCCTGCTGATCGACAATTCCGGCACCATCCGCCAGCTGACGGCCAGCAACATCGCCACCGGGCAGGCGATCGACCTGCGCACCATCGCGGCCGCTGCCGGCAACACCATCACGCTCAACAACAATGCGGGCGGAATCATCGAGGCGCTGAGCGACGACGCGGTGCGGCCCGGCCAGGCGATGACGATCAACAACGCCGGCACGATCACCAGTTCCGGGGCGAACACGTCGGGCGGCGCCAACGGCACGTCGGACGGCATCGATGCGGGCGCCCGCACCGGCGTCATCGTCAACAACAATGCCGGCGGCACGATCTCCGGCGCACGGCACGGCATCACCGCGGATACCAGCATCACCGTCAATAATGCCGCCACGGGCATCATCACCGGCCGGAACGGCTCGGGCGTGGGGTCGGACGGTTCCGGCACGGTCATCAATTTCGGCACGATCACCGGCGCCTATGCCGGAGCAGGAAACATCTTCAATTCGAGCAACGTCGCCTCGGTGAACGGCGATGGGGACGGCGTCGATATCGACGGCGTCGCCACGATCGACAATTCCGGCACCATTCGGGGCACCGGCGCCGGCGGCGTCGATTCAGGGAACCGTCCGAACGGTTCGGAAGGCATCGCGGCGGGTGGCGGCACGATCCGCAACCTGACCGCCGGCGCGCTGATCTCCGGCGCCTCGCGCGGCATCCTCGTCGATGACGGGGCGGGCGGCTCGGGCGTCGCGGCCACCGTTATCGAGAACACCGGCACCATCCGCGGCCTTGCCAACGCAGCGATCGGCATTGTCGGCAATTTCAACAATCAGATCACCAACAATGCCGGCGCGACCATTCAGGGCGCGGGCAACGCGGAAGCGGCGATCTTCATCAACGGCACCGGCGCCAACACCATCACGAATGCCGGCACCATCGCTGCTGCGACAGCGGGCGACATCGCCATCCAGTTCGGCGCCGGCAACAACACCCTGAACATGCAGACGGGCGGCACGATCACGGGCCGCATCGTCTCCACTGGCGGCACGCTGACGATCAACCGTCAGGCCGGCGTTACGGGCGCGCTGAACGTGACGGGCGATACCGCCTTCGCCAGCCCGATAACGATCGACACGAGTTCGACCATCACCGGCGCGCTGACCATTTCCTCGACGCTCACGGTCAATGCCGGGCAAACGCTCACGGCCTCCGCCTTCAATAACAATGCGGGCGGCATCATCAACATCGGCAACGGCGGGCGGCTCCAGGGCACCGGCAACACGCTGAACAATGGGGCGACCATCAACGTAGGGACCGGCGGCGCCGTTGTCGATGCGGGGGACATCAACAACCTCGCCGCCGGCATCATCAACTTCAACGGGCCCGGCGGCACGGCGACGCTCTCCAGCGGCACGAACGTCATCGCCAATGCCGGCGCGATCAACATCAATTCCGGCGCTGTCACCGTCACCGGCAATATTTCCGGCGCCGGCACCATCGCCATGGCCAACGGGACGCAATTCAATTCTGGCGGGCCCAACCCGCAGAGCGTGGCGAACCCCATCGCTGTCGCGGCGGCCGGCACGGCGACGTTCGACAATTCCGGCAATGCCCTCAACCTGAATGGCATCATCAGCGGCGTCGGCAGCAATCTGGTGTTCCAGGGCGCCGGCATGACGACGCTGACCGCCGCCAACACCTATTCAGGCACCACGGCCGTGAATGCCGGCGTGCTCAACGTCCAGAACGCGACGGCGCTCGGCGCCGGCACTGGCGCCGCGGGGGACGGGACGACGGTCGCCGCCGGTGCCGCCCTGCAGCTTCAGGGCGGCATTACGATCGCCAACGAGGCCCTGACGCTGAACGGAACCGGCGTCGCCAATGACGGCGCGCTCCGCAACATTTCGGGCAACAACACCCATGGCGGGGCGATCACGCTCGGCTCGGCGAGCCGGATCAATTCGGATGCTGGATTACTCCAGATCAACGGTTCGATCGGCGGTGCCGGCCAGAACCTGACGGTCGGCGGCGCAGGCATCATCTTCATCAACGGTGCCCTCAACACCAGCACCGGCACGCTGACGAAAGACGGCGCTGGACAGGTCGCGCTCTTGGGCACCAACACGTTCAACGGCGATGTGACCGTCAACCAGGGCACGCTGCAGTTAAGCACTGGTGGAGGGATCATTAATGGTGCTGTCGGCGATGCCTCGAATGTGACGATCAACAACGCCGGCATCATCGTCCAGGCCACCAATGAGACGATCGGTTCACTCTCCGGCGCAGCAGGTACGTCGTATCGCATTGCGCTTTCGTCCACTTTGACGACCGGTGGCAACAATGCCGACTCTACCTTTGCCGGGACTTTTGACAATAACGGCGCGGGCACCGGCAATCTGGTCAAGGTCGGCACCGGCACCTTCACGCTCAGCGGCCTGAACAGTGCAGGGGGGACCACGACCATCACCAATGGCGCGATCTCGATCGGTGCGGCGAACAACATCAGCAGCGGGACGATCGCGCTCAACGGCGGCGGGTTGATCGCCACCGGCAGCTTTAGTCTCGCCAACACCATCAACGCCACGGCTGCCGGCAGCAGCATCAATACCGGCGCCAACACGGTGACGCTCACCGGCACGCTCGGCGGCGCCAACAGCTTCACCAAGTCCGGCGCCGGCACGCTCGTCTTCGGGCCTACGCTCAACACCGCAGGCCATGCCAACGGCCTGACGCTGCAGCAGGGCACGCTCTCGCTGCAGACCAACCTCGCCGCCGGCTTCGGCCCGATCACCACCACGGGTTCGGTGATTGACTACGCGGCCGGCGTCGACATCGCCGCGCCTATCATCATCTCCAGCGCCACGACGCAGCTGCAGGTGCTCGCCGGAGCGGCGACGCAATCCGGCACGATCGGCGAGGATGCGGCAGGGCGGCCGCTGGAGAAGATCGGCGCGGGCACGCTCGTGCTTTCGGGCGCGAACACCTACTCGGGCGTGACGACGATCACAGCGGGCGCGCTGAATATCCGGAACGCCACTGGTCTCGGCACGGTCGCGGGCGGCACGGTGGTGCAGGCCGGCGCGGCTTTGGAGCTGCAGGGCGGGATCACGGTGGGCGCGGAAGCGCTGACGCTGAACGGCACGGGCGTCGGCGGGGCTGGCGCACTGCGCAACGTCTCGGGCGCAAACATCTATGGCGGCGCGATCACGCTGGGCTCCGACAGCCGCATCAACAGCGATGCCGGCTCTCTGACCCTCAACGGCATCACCGGCACAGGCCAGACGCTGACCTTCGGCGGCGCCGGCCAGACAATCGTGTCCGGAGCCATCGCCACGGGCGCGGGCGGACTTACCAAGGACGGCGCGGGCCTTCTCGCCCTCAACGGCGCCAACACCTACACCGGCGTGACCACGATCAACGCTGGCACCCTCGCAGTCGGCAATGGCGCGGCCATCGCCGATACCGCGGCGGTGACGCTCAATGGCACCGGCAACCTGACGCTAGCGGCGAGCGAGACGATCGGGTCCCTCGCCAGCGCCTCGGCCACCTCCACTGTAACGCTGAACGCCAACACGCTGACGACGGGCGGCAACAACGCTTCGACCACGTTCGCGGGCGTCGTTTCAGGGACGGGCGGACTCACCAAAACGGGCACGGGCACCTTCATCCTCACCGGCGCGAACACCTACTCGGGCACGACGACGGTTGCGCAGGGCATTCTGAACGTTCAGACCAACAACAACCCTCTCGGCTCGACAGCCGGCGGAACCATCGTGCAGGCCGGCGCGACCCTGCAGTTCGAGAGTGGGATCGGGGTCGGAGCCGAGCCGCTGACGCTGAACGGCGCAGGCGTCGCCGGCGCTGGCGCGCTTGAGAGCGTCTCGGCCAGCAACGTCTTCAATGGGCCGATCACGCTCGGCTCGGCATCGACGATTGGCGTCACGGCAGGCAGTCTGCAGCTGAATGGAAGCATCGCCAATGCTGGCAATCTGTTGACGCTCAGCACGGCCACCGGCACCCAGATGGGCGTATTCGGCGTCATCTCGGGCGCGGGCGGATTGACGAAGGCCGGCGGAGGCGTGGCCGATCTCGTCGGGACGAACACCTATACGGGGGTCACTACGGTCAACGACGGCGTCCTTCGGCTCTTTTCTGGCGCTGCGATCGCCGATGCCGGAGCCGTCGTCGTAAACGCGCCGGGCAGCGTCTCGCTGTTCGCGAACGAGACCATCGGCTCGCTGGCGGGAAGCGGCGGCTTCGACTTCAACGGCGCGGTCACGTTGACGACCGGCGGCAACGGCGCGTCGACGCTGTATTCGGGCGTCATGTCCGGCGTGGGTTCCCTCACCAAGGCGGGAGCGGGCACGTTCACGCTGACCGGCGCGAACGCCTACACCGGCGCGACGACGGTGACCGGCGGCGTGCTGTCGATCGGCGCCGGCGGCACGACGGGTTCGATCGCCGGGGCTTCGGCGGTGTCGATCGGCGCTTTGGGCACGCTGGCCTTGAACCGCTCGGATGCGGTGACGATCGCCAACGTGATCACGGGCACGGGCACGCTGAACAAGCTGGGCGGCGGCGCGACGACGCTCACGGGCGCCTCGGCGGCTTTCGCGGGCACCACCAACGTCAACGCCGGCTCGCTCCTGGTGACGGGGTCGCTGGGCGGGACGGTGAACGTCAACGCTGGCGGGTTGCTGGGCGGCACGGGCACGGTCTCCACGGCGGGGCTGACCACAACGATCGGGGCCGGCGGCACGCTGGCGCCGGGGCTGTCGCCGGGCACGCTGACGGTGGCGGGCAACCTCGCGCTCGCGGCCGGCTCGATCAGCCTCTTCGAGCTCAACACCTCGCAGCAGGTGGGGGGCGTGGGGGCGACGGGCAACGACCTGGTGCAGGTCGGCGGCAACCTCGCCATCGCCAACGGCGCGATCCTGACCGTGGCCCCGCAGGTCTCGGGCTACTACCGGCTGTTCGACGTGGCGGGCACGATCACGCCGGGCGGCGGGGCGAATCTCGGCTTCACCACGATCAACGCCGGCCCTGGGGTGACCACGACCTCGGTGTACCAGTCGTCGGCGGCGCCGAACCAGGTGAACCTGCTGCTGCAGAACGGCAACCAGCTGGTGCAGGCCTGGGACGGGGCGGATTTCACCGGCGCGGGCGCGGGCGGCCAGGGCGGCAACGGCACGTGGAACGCGGCGAGCACCAACTGGTCGCAGAACCCGAACGGCGTGATCAACGACTTCTGGCGCTCGCAGGTCGGCTTCTTCGGCGGCGCTGCGGGAACCGTCACGGTCGCGGGCGCGCAGAGCTTCCAGGGCCTGCAGTTCGGCACCACGGGCTACACGCTGACGGGCGGCGCGATCAACGCCACCGGCAACAACGTCGCCGGCGGCAACGCCGCGGCCTCCTTCCTCAACGTCGATCCCGGCGTGACGGCGACGATCGCCAGCACGATCTCCTCGGCCGCCGGCATCGGCATCGACAAGCTCGGCGGCGGCACGCTGGTGCTCACGGGAGCCAACACCTACACGGGCCTCACCGACATCCAGGCCGGCGTGGTCAACGTCCAGAACGCGGCGGCGCTCGGCGCCGGCACGGGTGCGGCGGCCGACGGGACGCGGGTGCGCGCGGGCGCGGCGCTCGAGATCCAAGGCGGCGTCACGGTCGCCAACGAGGCTTTGTTCCTGAACGGGACCGGCGTCGGCAACGCGGGCGCGCTGCGCTCGGTGAGCGGCGCGAACGCCTGGAACGGCCCGATCACGCTGGAGAGCGCGAGCCGCATCAACGCGGACGCCGGCACGCTGACCATCGGCGGGGCGATCGGCGGCGCGGGCCAGAACCTGACCGTGGGCGGCGCCGGCGACGTGACGATCAGCGGCGTGATCGGCACGGGCGCGGGCACGCTGACCCATGACGGGGCGGGCGTGCTGACGCTCACCGCGGCCAACAGCTTCACGGGTCTGACCAGCAACACGGCGGGCACGCTCGTCAACACCGGCACGCTGCCGGGCGCGGTCACGAATGCCGCGACCTTCACCAACACCGGCACGGTGGGCGGGCTCGTCAGCAACAGCGGCACGGCGACCAACACGGCCACGGGCAGCCTGAACGGCGGCCTCGCCAACAATGCCGGCACCACGACCAACCTCGGCATCATCAACGGCGGCGCCATCAACGCGGCGGGCGCGACGCTCGCCAGCAACACGGCCGCGAGCGTGATCAACGGCGGGCTCACGAACAGCGGCGTGGTGACGGCGGCGGGCCAGGTCAATGGCGCGATCCTCAACCAGGGCGCGGGGAGCTTCACGGTCGCGGGCGGGCTGACGGGCACCGGCCCCTTCACGAACGCCGGCACGGCGACGCTCGCCGTGACGGGCGGCAGCTTCACCGGCCTCACGGCGCTCACCAACAGCTCGACCGCCGCCATGGGCGTGAGCGTGGCGGCCACCCGCACGCTCGGCGCGCAGACGATCCAGAACAACGCCGGCGCGACGCTCGCCTCGGCGGGCGATATCGCGGCCGGCACGAGCTTCACCAACGCCGGCGCGGCGAGCCTCGCCGGCACGCTGACGACGCCGCTCGCCAGCAACACGGGCGCGGTCACGGTGACGGGCGATCTCGCCGGCGCCACGACGGC